>Ga0105239_10005909_pt1 | contig 14253 bp, 9 predicted proteins | sample KBSC44metaG_FD_92761 | JGI IMG/M metagenome (GOLD analysis project Ga0105239, IMG submission 92761) | Corn rhizosphere microbial communities from Kellogg Biological Station, Michigan, USA - KBS C4-4 metaG | ecosystem: Host-associated > Plants > Roots > Rhizosphere > Soil | place: Michigan, USA... | reverse complement strand
TTTGCCATACCAACCTCCTTATGCCTAGAGAGGACTTTAAATTCAATTCTACACTTTATTAATAGGTAAAACCTATCCATTAGTCCATTAAACCTTTCTTCATTGCCTGTGGACTGCTATTGCCGGGACTGTGTGCCCGGAATGGCGCTTTTGCAGGGCCCTAGATGTCAGGGCTGTCCTTTATTTTAGAACCACCTAAAATCGTGAAAAATGCTAAGAAAGGAAATCGACTTGTTCCCCCTACACCCTGAATAGCGGTTACATATTTCCGTTTTTCTCATGTGTATCTATAAACAAGAAGCCGGAGTGTTACCAGCACTTCGGCTCTTTAAAAAAAGTCCTGGTTGAGCAGGGCTTCTCAAAAACCCGCCTTTAAAGGGGAGGGCTCTGTAAATAATCCTAAACTAAAGGTATGCTATTTTTTACAATGTGTAGACACTTTGACTCTAAAAGTACTGTAAAGGTGTCGCAACAACTACTAAGGGCAATGAAATTGACGAGCCTATTGTTAGTAACTGTGTATATGAATGTCTGGGCAACGGGATTTGGTCAGAAGGTGACGCTTTCCGGTAAGGATTTGCCATTGGAGAAGGTATTCAGCATGATCAAGAAACAGACAGGATATGCTTTTTTTTATGATTATAGTATTTTTCAAGATACGAAACCTGTCACTTTGAATTTGAAAGATGCAGAGATTGAGGATGCAATGCGGGTGTGCCTTTGGGATCAGGATTTGGATTTTAGTATTACCAATAAGACGATCTCGGTGGTGAAGAAGATGGTAAAAAAAGCCGAGACGGCAAGAGGTGGTGACCCGGAAAAGACGATTAAGGCACAAGGGACGGTTCTAGCGGAAGGAGGGCAACCTCTCTCCGGAGCGACTGTGACCATCAAGCAAACGAAAAGGAGCACATTGACTAATGCAAAAGGAGAGTTTGAATTAATAGGTATCCCCAATAAGGCCGTTTTGGTGATAACCTATATCGGTTATAATACCCAGCAAATAACTTTTGACGAAAAGACCCCGATCCAAGTTCGGTTAACAGCTGCTGTAAATCAATTAGACGAAGCAGTAGTACAGGCATATGGGACAACAAGCCAGCGTCTTATTACCGGAAATATAGGGAAAGTAACTTCCAGTGAAATTGAGAGGCAACCAGTTATGAACCCTTTAATGGCTATACAAGGGAAAGTCGCAGGATTGGACATAAGCCAAACAAGCGGGTTTGCTAGCGCTCCTTTTAAAGTGGAATTAAGGGGACGGAGTACGGTTGGTGACTTTTCAGCTGACCCGTTATTTGTAATCGACGGAGTACCTTTAAGCTTTGCTGACGTATCAGGTCAGTCTAACTACAGTGGGGGATCTAGTGGATTTCTTCAGACAGGATTCGGAGGGCCTGCAAATGGGCAGAGCCCATTGTTTGGGATCAATCCTGCTGATATAGAAAGCATCGAAGTATTAAAAGATGCGGATGCAACGTCTATTTACGGATCTCGAGGCGCCAACGGTGTAATTCTTATAAGCACTAAAAAAGGAAAGGCTGGCAAGACGAAATTTAATCTTCACTTACAGCAAGGTATCGAAAAGGTTACACGATTTTATAAGATGCTCGATACAAAGCAATATGTGATAATGCGAAATGAGGCCTTTAAGAATGATCAGATGACCTATGGGGCAATTCCTGGCGTAACAATTCCAGACGAGGGTAATGCATATGATCTTGTTTTATGGGATACAACAAAATATACTGATTGGCAGAAGGCCTTATGGGGAGGTCAGGGGAAAACAACAGATATACAAACCGGTCTTTCAGGAGGAGATTCGCGTACAACCTTTCGGCTTGGGGCAGGGTATAATCGTACGACCAACATTCTTTCTGTTAGTGGTTCGGATCAGCGGGCAACTGTTTCCATGAACATCACACACCGCTCAGTCAATCAGCGATTAAATATTGGGATGACTGCTGCGTATTCTTATACACAGTCGGATATGATCTTCCTTCCCGGGGCCGTCAATTTTGCGCCCAATGCACCTGCTATCTATGACTCAACTGGAAAACCTAATTTTACGGGTTGGGGGGGAAATACAAACAACCTTGATGCCAGAGGCGCTTACCCTTTCTCCGGGTTATTCCAGCCTTATGTATCAAAGACTAATTTTCTTAACAGCAATTTGGTTCTCAGCTATCAATTGATGAAAGGGCTATCACTTGTTACAAGTTTCGGATATAATACAGCTAATGCAAATCAGCAACAATTCAACCCGATAATCTCACTAGATCCGGCTAGTAAACCCACTGGTACTAGCAATTGGGGATATAATAGTAATAAAAACTGGATAATAGAACCACAATTAACATACAATTCTGTTATTGCAAGAGGAAAACTGAGTGCGCTGGTTGGAGGATCTGCTCAACAGACAAATACAGATGGTTTGCTGATCACTGGCTCTAATTATACAAGCGATAATTTGATTAAAAGTGTTACTGCCGCTCCAAAAGTAACAAGCCGAGAGAATTATGGTGAGTATAAGTATAGCGCTGTTTTTGGAAGGATTACCTATAATTGGGATAATAAGTATATTGTCAATTTAAATGCACGGCGAGATGGATCCAGTCGTTTTGGGCCGAACAAACAATTCGGAAATTTTGGATCTGTTGGTGTGGCCTGGGTCTTTTCGGAAGAACCGTGGGTGAAAGACCATTTAACAGTCCTGAGCTTTGGAAAATTGCGAGCAAGCTATGGAACAACCGGATCTGATGCAATAGGAGATTATCAATACCTTAGCCGATACTCTTCTAATAACGGGCAGCCTTACAATGGAATATCTGTATTGGTGCCAACTCAGGCATCTAATACAGAATTTCAATGGCAAGTAAATAAAAAATTAGAAGCTGCTGTCAATTTGGGTTTATTTAAAGATCAAATTAATGTACAAGTAGCATATTACAGAAACAGATGTGGTAATCAATTAGTAGGATACCCTTTGCCATTGTTTACAGGATTTCCTAATGTAACTGCTAATTCCCCGGCTCTAGTACAAAACGATGGGTGGGAGTTTACAGGGTTGGCAAAAGTTTTCAATGGGAAAAAATTCTCTTTCTCTGTCGATTTTAATCTTTCAATTAACCGAAATAAGCTGGTGTCCTATCCTGATTTTAATTTGTCTCCTTATGTGGGTACTTTTATAGTTGGCAAGCCTCTGAACATAGTTAGACGACTTCATTTTATCGGCGTAGATCCTCAAACGGGGCAGTACGCATTTTATGATAAAAATCATGATGGTATAATTACTATCGATTATTCAGGGAAAAACAGTGATGATACATATGTCTTGGATATGAGCCCTAAATTTTTTGGCGGACTAGGTGTAAATATGGGATATGAATCATTTCAATTATCGCTGTTTTTCAATTTCAAAAAACAGATAGGATTTAACGCGATCAGCCAAGGAGTTAATCCTCCTGGATACATTAATACGAATCAGCGGATAGATGTATTGTCTCGTTGGCAAAAACCACAGGATATTACCAACGTTGCAAGATTTACAACACAACCGACCTTATTTGATGCTTCTTATTTTCCATATGGTTCTGATGCTGGTAGGACCGACGCGTCTTATATTCGACTATCTAATTTGTCTCTTTCCTATAATCTTCCTGTGAATTATATCAGGAAAATTAACATGGAGAGTTGCAGCATATTTTTACACATGAATAATCTTTTTATCATAACAAGATACAAGGGTATTGACCCTGAAACACAAACATTTGGCGCTATGCCACCTTCAAAAACAATTGTTGCAGGGTTAAGCTTCGGGTTTTAAAATTATTAAATATGAAAGCAGCTATATATTTTTTTATTACAGTTTTATTTATACTTAGTCAGTCCTGTAATAAATTGGTTCAGGTTCCTAACCCCATCAATACTATTACAACTTCACAGACCTTTGGCAATGATGATAATGCTACCGCAGCTATTTTGGGTATTTATGGGTATATGAGTTGGAACTATAATAGTTTATCTTTTTCAAACGGAGCCACTACAATTTACGCAGGTCAATCTTCTGATGAATTGAAATCATTTGGAGCCGCCTCACCTTTTCAAACAAACACATTATTAGCGAACAATAATCTTGTTAAAGGTTATTTTTGGAAGCCGACCTATTATGCCATAGATATGGCGAACGCAGCCATTGAAGGATTACAGGCTAGTTCATCAGTATCAAAGAGTGTTAAAGATCAACTAACGGGCGAAGCAAAGTTCCTTAGAGCTTTTTCCTATTTTTATCTTACGAATTTTTTTGGAGATGTTCCATTGATACTTACTTCAGATTGGAATAAAACCGCTCTCCTCCCTCGTACTCCACAAAAAGAGGTGTATAATCAGATCGTTAAGGATCTACAAGATGCGCAAAGTTTATTGCCATCCGATTATGCCATCGCAACAGAAAGGACACGAGCAAACAAGTGGGCAGCTACAGCGCTTTTAGCCAGAGTATACTTATACACTGAGGATTGGACAAATGCTGAATTGCAAGCTACTTCCGTTATCAATAATTCAAGTGCCTTTTATCTTGAAATGGATCTAAAAAATGTTTTTTCAAAAACCAGCAATGAAACTCTATTACAATTACAAGTTGCGGATGCTAGCCCAAGAGCTACATTCGAAGGTCAACAGTTTATAGCTCCCACTGTTACAAGTAGCCCTCGTTATTATATTACTCCTCAATTAAAGCAGTCATTTGAAGACCCTGATAATCGAAAAGGGGCATGGCTTGATAGTACAAAATTTGGAGGCACAGTTTATTACTATCCCCACAAATATACTGTCAGACAACAGCTTACTCCAGGTATCATCCCTGAGTATTATGTGTTATTACGGCTTGCTGAACAATACTTGATCCGTGCAGAAGCAAGAGCGCATCAACAAGGGAAAATTTCTGATGCGATCAATGATTTAAATATTATTAGAGAAAGAGCCGCGGCGAATCCTTTATCAACTTCTTTGGACCAAAGCCAGGCTCTGATTGCTGTAGCACAAGAAAGAAGAATAGAGTTGTTTGCTGAATGGGGACATAGATGGTTTGACTTAAATCGAACCGGGCTGGCAGATTCGACATTGTCCGCAATTAAACCTCAATGGAAAACTACAGCAAAATTATACCCTATCCCTGAAAGCGAATTATCAATTGACAATAACTTAAAACAAAATCCAGGATATTTTTAATGTAATAAAAGGTAAATAATGAAAAAATTTCTAAGAATATCGATTCTTTTAGTTATTCTCACTCCCCAAGGGATTTATGCGCAACTCTCATCCGGGTATGAAATTCACGGTCGTATAATGGGATTAAAAGAAGGTGAAAAGGTGACTCTGACCCTAGTAGAAAAAGGCAATTGGATGAAAAATGGAAAGAGAGATTCGGGATATGTAAAGAATGGAGAATTCTATATAAAAGGAATAGTACCAGAGGGACCACGCTCTTATTCAATGGAGTTCGATCAACATAAGTCCCAAGCTTGTATGATAGCCATTGATAATAATGAAAAGATATCTGTTAGATACGAGGATAGTGTTATAGAAAAGATACATCATTCTTATTTAGATAATTATTTTAAGATAGAAGGAAGTCCGACGAATTATGCTTTTCATTTATTTTCCCCGGCGTCAATGTTATACAGTCAAAACCGAGGGATGTTAAGGAGAGAACTTAATAAGATAAAAGATTCTGTGGGATATAATAAGTTGTTGGTCGATGGCTTTATACTTCAGAACAAGAGCAATATAAAAGCATTATATTATATTTTTTTTAGAAATACTGGAGTGGAATACCAACCTGCTCTTGTAATGGATATAATTCTTCAAGGACTGTTTGAAGAAACGGATCATGCTTCATTTTGGCCAGAGATTTATTCAAAACTATCGCCCAAAATGCAGAATTCTTATTACGGAAAGGAACTAAAGTTGTTGTTGCCGTTATCCCAAGAACAACTCCTTCCTGAGTTTACTTTGCCAACCGCGGACGGGAATAGGCTATCATTACATGAAGTAGTTGCTAAAGGGAAAATAACCTTAGTGCATTTTTGGGCCAAAAACTCTGTTAATAGAAAGGAGTATGATGATGACTTGCGGGCTATGTACAATAAATACCATTCAAACGGATTTAACATTATTGGTGTTTCTTCTGATTTATATTTAGAAGAATGGAAAGATGCACTTGAATCGGAAAAATATCCCTGGTATAATGTATTAGACCTAAAAGGAGGGTTAGTTGATTCTGTTTATCATGAACGAGGAACAGATCCTCTTATACATAATACCACCAATGTACTATTAGACGGTAACGGTAGAATAATTTCATGGGACCCAACAGGAGTTATGTTACAATGGCAATTGCAAGAACATCTTGGGAGCCAAGATTTAAATAAAAACTCACAGGTATCCAAATGAATTGCTTAGATTAAAGACTAAAAAATGAAAAATATAAATTATATAATCTTTATTAGTGCTCTGGTACTTTTTGCTGTGGGGGCGTGCTCAAAAACTAAAACGGTAGTTTCTCCAGTGTCGATCAATATCATTCATGCGATGCCAGATGGCAATCCCATTTTACCTGTATTTGGTAATGAGAAAGTATCATATTACAGTTCTGCACAGACGATCAGTTATGGAGGATACCAACTCTATTCTCAAATGAGTAACGATGGTATTTTATCCGTTGTGTCACTGGGTGATACATCTCGAACGATTTATAAAGAAACCCTGTCTTTTATGCCAGGATATATCTATTCTCTCTTTATGGCTGGAGATACAATTAAGCCCGATGTTTTATTAAGTCAGGATACTATTCCTCTTTTTAACGATAGTTCAGTTGGGGTCAGGTTTGTTAATCTGTCTATAGATAAAACACCTCTGAGCATAGCGATCGAAGGAAATGTTTCACCGGAGCCAGAATTTAGTAGTATGCAATACTTGAAGATAAGTTCGTTTAAGAAATATTCTGCAAACAGCCTTATTCCAGGGAATTACACCTTTGAAGTACGTGACGATCTAACTGGGGACGTACTCACGACATTTACCTGGACTTATGTGGTTTCTAAGAGTAACACATTAGTTATTTCCGGATCCAAAGATCCTAATAGTAGTACTCCAATGACGATTTTTCCTGTAAATAACTATTAATTCATTCAAACAGGAGGGCTCTTAATATGGTAAAAAAAGCGGTAGTTTGCGCAACTTCTATTATTTTATGCGGAGTTTCTTTTGCACAGAGGCCTAACTGGCAGAATCTTGACTTGGAGAAGGATTCAGTTTTAGGAATAAGCATTGAGAGAACATACGCAGAGTTATTAAAAAATAAAAAACATACTTCAGTAGTTGTTGCGGTAATTGACAGTGGTATTGATACAACGCATGAAGCTCTAAGAGGGGTATTATGGATTAATACGAAAGAGATACCGGGCAATAACATCGATGATGATCACAATGGCTACGTTGACGATATTAATGGCTGGGATTTTATTGGCGGGCCAAAAGGAGAGGTGAAATATGATAATCTAGAAATAACCAGACTTATAAGGGAGCAGCATAAGTTTTACGATAGCCTTTCTTATTTAGAAATACCAGAGAATTATAGGAAAGGGTATTCGAATTATAGAAAAATGAGAAGGGATTACAATGAGCAGTATGAAACCGCAAAAGCTTATATCGCCTATCTCGAAGTATTAAAAAGGTATTTATATGTGCTACGCACGAAAGTTAACAAAATATCCCCTTCGATAGAAGACTTTAAAAAAATTTGTTCAGTTGATAATGAGGAGAATAAATATCGATCAATAGTAATAGAACAATTAGAAACCGGATTAAGTTTCGATAAATATTTGAAGCAAGTTGAAGATGCATATGCACATTTTAAAGATAAGTTTTGTTACCAGCTAAATCAAAATTTCGACTCTAGGGATACAGTTGCTGATGATTATAACAACTCAAATCAATGCAATTACGGGAACGGCAATATATATGGACCTAATGCTCTTCATGGAACTCATGTAGCCGGGATCATTGCTGGAGTTGGAAAGAGTAATGATAGCATGAATGGAGCTGCTGATTGTGTCCGGATAATGGCTATAAGAGTAGTACCAAACGGCGATGAAAGGGATAAAGATGTCGCTAATGCCATCAGATATGCTGTCAACAACGGGGCTAAGGTCATCAATATGAGTTTTGGAAAGAAATACACGAAAGATAAAAAGTCTGTCGATGATGCCATAAAATATGCAATGAATAAAGATGTATTGATAATACATGCTGCGGGAAACGAAGCTGCGAACCTGGATGATCCTGATAATAGTTTTTACCCTTCAAAACATTATTCTGATGGCAGCGGTGACGCGGAGGCTTGGATAAATGTTGGAGCATCTGGATGGAGAGATGATTCAACTCTACTCGCTTCATTCTCTAACTATGGAAAAGAGGAAGTAGATGTATTTGCTCCTGGTGTTCAAATTTATTCAACTATACCCGGCTCGAAATATGCTTATGAAGATGGCACCAGTATGTCCGCTCCGGTAGTTTCAGAATTAGCAGCATTGATTCGAGGCTATTATCCTGATTTTTCTGCAGTCAAGGTCAAAAAGATTATTATGGAATCTGTCACACATATAAACCATAACATTATTATAAAAGAGCGCGGCAGAATAAAGCTTTTGCCGTTTGCAGAGACCTGTGTTTCTGGTGGAATTGTCAATGCATTTGACGCACTACGATTAGCCAATGATCTCGAACGGACTGTAGGAAGATAATAGGAATATTGCGATAATTTATAACTACTATCGCAATATTCCGAAAAGCTCACAGGGGCTAATTAAAATATAACGTTTTGTAATGGAATATAGCTGTCCTAAGCTCATAGCCATTACTTGTAGAAGTAAAGAACATCGCTTGTCCTTTGCCGTTGTCAGTAATGGTAAGATGGTTTCCGACAGACAATGTAAGATTAATTCCTGCCCCTGGGACATACGCTATATTTGTGCCTGTAAACTTTTTGTTGGCTTTGGTAGCTAAGAAGGTAGAAATAGAAAGCAAAAAACCACCTACTGCGATAAAGAGCTTTGAACTTTTCATATTTGAAAGTTTAATTAACTTTTCGCCTACTCTGGTTAAAGGTTTTCGGCCCCCCCTTTCTTCATAGCTAACGGGAATTAATCGACTAGTTATAGAACAATGTTTTTTGTTGGAGGCTAGTCGTTCTGAGTGTATAGGAAGCGCCAGTTGATGTAACGAACATTGCTTTTCCTTTTCCATTGTCAGTGATAGTGAAATGGTTACCGGAAGCTAACGTAAGGTTAATGCCTACAGTCCTGATGAATGCTGAGTTGGTGCCAGTGAATTTCTTATTAGCTTTAGTAGCTACAAAAGCACAAACGGAAAGCAAGGTGGCACCTGCTGCGATGAAAAACTTTGAACTTTTCATAATTGAAGGTTTAATTGACTTAATGCCTACTCTGGATAAAGGTTTTCGGCTTCCCCTTTTCTTAATGCTAGCAATAATTAGTTGTAGAACAGTGTTTTTTGTTGGAGGCTAGTCGTTCTGAGTGTATAGGAAGCACCAGTTGATGTGACGAACATTGCTTTTCCTTTTCCATTATCAGTGATAGTGAAATGGTTGCCAGAAGCTAATGTAAGGTTAATGCCTACAGTCCTAATGAATGCTGAATTGGTGCCGGTGAATTTTTTGTTAGCTTTAGTAGCTACAAAGGCACAAACAGAAAGCAAGGTAGCACCTGCTGCGATAAAGAACTTTGAACTTTTCATAACCGAAGGTTTAATTGAAATTTCGCCTACTCTAGATAAAGGTTTTCGGCTTCCCCTTTTCCTGCTCAATTAGATAAGGCCTGCAGGCTGCCCTTTCACTGCTAGTTAACATCGCAGTGTCGTATTGCGCAATGAGTTAATACAATAATCGATACCCTATCTTTGACGGCATATAGCAGCGGATTAGAAAATGTATGATCCCGCTCGTGCCCAACATAAAATCTGCAGTAGGATCGTTATTTTCCTCCATAATCCAGTGGATTGCATTATCAGAATTCCTGATGCAGGTATGCATGAATAGATTTGCTATCCAATTAGCACGCTTTTCCCACTCTTTATTGTTAAACACACGATAAGCTTCAAGATATAGTTCTCCTAACCCCGACAACCCATTATTTTGAGTAAAATTACTGTGGACCATATAAGAAGGGTAATGTGACAATACGTTTTCAGCAGCCTGCTTATAAAATGGAGCTTTAAACACTTCATAGGCTTTAATCAAGACTAGAATAATCCCTTTTCGTTCATCACCTGCCTGTACACCATTCAAGATGTTTCTATCAAAGGACCTCTGATCCAATAGATCCTTCATTTTATGTGTTTTTTGTGAAATCCAATTCAAAGCGTTTTTGCAAACAGTTTGTGCTTTCTGACTTTTAAATCTGTCTGAATATTCAAGCAGAAACCAAAGAATGCCTGTTACTCCGAAACCAAAGCTCATACTTTTTGAGAATTGTTTTCCTGTCAGGTCCACAGGAAGTTCCCAGGAGCCATCCTTCTCCTGTTCCTCTATAAGAATATTAACTGTTTTATCTAATCTATCTTGGGAAAATGTTTCATCTAATAATTCATAACAACGCAATATAGAAATTCCTTGGCCAGCTAAACCAGTTGCTAAATCTAATCCTGTGACAGGAAACTCGAGATACTCTTGTAACTTTTCTCTATTAGCTCTATTATCTTCTATAAGCCCAGCATGTATTCCATTCATCATTGAGAGCGCGATGCCCGCTATCCCCTCGTATAATCCAGGTGGCTGATTTTGTAAACTGACTGTATGATCTTCCTGAATATAAGACCACCCCTTTTTATATCCTGCCATCGCAGCGTCTATCGAAAAACCGGCTATTCTCGCTCTTGCCAGGAGATAGAGGACTCCTCCAATTCCCTCGCTTAGGCCGGTGTATCTAGAATACATCAAATTCTTTCGAGTTCCCAGGTTTTCGATATTTACCACCTTAGAGTACCAAACATCGTCTTTTATTACTGTCGGATGCTGGTTTAACCCTTGTAATGAAAGTATAATTAGATTTTTTAAATCGGACGAGTTTAAATGAGATGTTGTTGATAGTTGCTTATCCAACACGTTTGCTTGAAGCCTATGTCTATAATCAACCAGAATATTTGTAATTGAATCTATATCGGGCCGTTCTTCAGGGGAGAGATTAAGGCATCGAGTAATTAACTCAGCCATTGTTGGATCACCTAAAAAGAAAGACATACTGTCGTATAGTGTATCGGATTTATTTATATCAAATCTTATAGGTGTAATGCCCACGAGAACCTCCAGGATTGTAGCCCCTAAGCCATATATGTCTTCCTTTACAGTTGGCGTACTAACTGCTAATTGCTCAGGTGACATAAAACCGGGAGTGCCCAGTTTAAAGGGCGGAGTAGGTGTATTCCCCCCTAACGAATAGGCTAACTCCATATCTATCAATAGTATTTTGTCATTTTTATCTACCAGAAAATTTCCAGGAACTACATCTCTATGAACATATCCTCTTTTATGCAAGCGAGCTATGAGTGAGGCAATCTTGATAAGGTAATCAAGTAACAATACTGCATTGCTCGATGGTAATTCTCTCCATCCCATTGAACGATCGTTCAGTTCTTTTGTTCTATCAAATAATGATCTACCTTCGATATATTCCATGACCAAAAATGTATCTCCATCTTCCTGAAACAGGTCATATATCTCAGGCATTGGGACTTCAGTAGCCAACTCTTGATACAATTGATATTGCCAGAATAACCTGTCATACATATCTCTACCTGTTTCTTCTGAAGACATGTGTTTATTCCCTTGTTTGATTACACAGTTTTTAATTTTAAATAAACTTTTTAAGTACAGCCCTTTATATACATTCCCCCTAACGTCTAATTTTAAGACACTTACTGGTTTATAGATCTTTTTATAATTTTTTTTAGGCTTGACAATTTCCAAACCCTTAATTTCAGTGAATGGCCACTTGAGACCTTTAGGTAGTTCAAATGGAATGGTGTAAGTGTCTTTTACAAGCTGCCCTGAAGAGTCATAAATGTATTTCTCATCCATGCCTCTGGAATCTGTAAGTACTATTGGACTAAAACTTCCGTATCGAGTATACAGGATATTTGACAAGCATATATCCGTTAGAATAGACGGCCCTTTGAACTCACTAGTTACCGCAATTAGTTTTTTTGCGAGAATAAGAGCTATTTCTTCACTTTCAGGATAAATACATACTATTTTCCCAACTTGTGATATACCTAAGTCACCATTCAATATAGTAGAACAGACCTTTTTACTAGTAGGAATTTTGAAGCATTTTTTTTCATATAATAATAAGGGAACAACCTTTTCCAATAATTGGTCAACTTGAGATAGCACTACTGATAAGTGTAATATCCAGCCTTGAGTGCTATTTGTTGTTCCAACCTGGAGAAGATGATTTTTAGATTCGAAACTTATTCCATATGAACTCAACAAATACGAATATGACTGTTCATCGTAATTTGAATCATTGGAACTTTCGACTAGTTTATCGTAAGGTTCATTTATAATTGGATCTTTCATATAGTTGCTAGTTCTTTTTGAGAATTAATTGTGGGTAATATCATTTTTTTCCCATTCAATTCTGTCAAAAGTAGAGAGCCGGATAGACATAGGATCATGGGCACAATTTCATAACGTATTACAATAACTGTAACGAATATTGAAAAAAGAAAATTTAATAGCATAAATGAAAATAGCAGGAGTACGGTAGAAGAAATATTTGTGCCTACATTCTTATATCTATTTTTCCACCAGAACGAGATTATTGTGGCCAGATAATAAATGTTTAAACCAAGAAACATAAATGGGAAAATACACAAGATTGATCCTTGAATTTCTTTGGAAACGGCATAGACATTTCTTGTTTTATATTTAAACCAGGACTTGGCGATAGGCTCTACTTTATCCTCTCCCAAATTATAGATCTCTAATTTCTCCAATGGGGGACGGAGATATTTTTTAGCATTTGGCAATACAAATTCATGAATATATGCTGATGGGTTGTGCTTTATTATGTAGCTTCCATATTCTGAAAAGTCTGCCGAAACTTTCCCCCATGCAACAATTACACTTTTTCCATCAGTAATTTTGTAATGGTTATTCATATATGATTTCAATGGGGATAATGGCTCTCTGATGAAATAATTCCCAACATAATAATCTAGATATTGATGAAATGTAGAATCAGCCATATAAGTATAGAAGTTCCTTACCATTTTATCCAACTCTTGCCCTTTTGGAGAAAGACCTACTGAACTGTCGGCATATTCAAAAATATATAGAGCGTTATTTGCAAGTTGCCAGCCAGTAAATAACGAGAATTGTTTTGTTCCTGTCATTTTATATGCTGCTGTTCGGGTATGTATTATAAAGGGGATTATTAATAGGAAAGGTATAATTATGGCCATTAGCTTGATCCATAGCTTTTGCTTCGATAGGGAAAAGGCAATAGTAGCAACAATAGGATAATAATATGCATTGTTTCGAACTGTAAAACAAAGAAACAATAGAATACCTTGGATAAATATTTGATAGATATTGGGCCGATGTAGCACCCAAATTAATTGTGAAAACCAGAGCAGGCTTAGAGTCGCAAACAATGGGTCACTATTAACATAGTTACATAGGTATAAGAAAAGAGGATTAAAAAGCAAGAATGCAAACAAGATCCGGCGATTTGTTTTCAGAGGATTAAAGAAATAAATAATCGTATAGAACATGTACAGCATGCTTAGTTGCAGGGATAAATACTGAAACGCTATCAACGCAGTATCTGAATGCGTAATAAGGTGAAACCATCTTAAAAACTTCGAATACCCAATCGGCCATATACTCACATCCAAATCTGCATATGCTGCATATATATAACTATAACTATCCGAGAAAAAATCTGGAAATGGATACAACATCTTAAATATCACAAACTGAACAATCATCCCCACCACTGCAACCAACAAATACCTGCGATTGATCTTATTTCTCCAAATGAATTGGACGAAGGTTTCCTGAGGGACAGAAGTCTTGCTTTCAGACACGGGATTTGATAGAACAAATGCCTGGTTCATAACACTAATAGGATAATAAGTTAAACAATACTCATGCTGCAGTAACGACCTCCG
>Ga0105239_10005908_pt1 | contig 14254 bp, 10 predicted proteins | sample KBSC44metaG_FD_92761 | JGI IMG/M metagenome (GOLD analysis project Ga0105239, IMG submission 92761) | Corn rhizosphere microbial communities from Kellogg Biological Station, Michigan, USA - KBS C4-4 metaG | ecosystem: Host-associated > Plants > Roots > Rhizosphere > Soil | place: Michigan, USA... | reverse complement strand
CCGGAATTGCGGGCAATCACCATCACGCGCTCGCGAACGCCTTCGTTGTCGCGTGCGACGGGCACGGCTGTAATGGTCACGTCGGCATCACGCAGCAGGGTGGTGACGGCTTGAGTGGCTCGCCGCTTGACCTCTTCGACGCGGTCCATCGGATAGGTGCGAGGTACCTGCACGATAGCATCGATGAAATAGGTCGCTCCAACCATTCTGACGCGCAGCCGCTCGACACCAACGACGCCCTGGATGGTCCGGATTGCAGCTGCGGCTTTTTCGGAGACGCCCTCGGGCGCGCGATCGAGCAAGGTCTCGACGGTAGAGCGGGCCAGTCGCAGTCCCAACAAGGTGATCATGATCGCCACCGCGATCGCGGCGACCGCGTCACCCCAGTTAAAACCCAGGCCGGACAGGATCAATCCGACGATGACGGCAATGGAGCCCAGGACGTCGGAGGCAAAGTGTAACGCATCGGCAGCGAGCGCCTGGCTCCTGGTCTGCTGCGCCGCCTGATGCAAGGCTCGCGCGCGCCAGAAATTGACGGCGATGTCGAGAACCAGCACCACAAAAGGAATGGCCGATAATACCGGCGGCGGCACGCCCTCCCGGAGCCGTGCATAGGACTCGACCAGGATGCCGCCGGCCAGCACATAAAGCAGCGCAATTATCCCCAGCGCCGAAATGCTTTCGAGCTTGCCGTGGCCATAATGGTGTTCGTTGTCAGCGGGCCGGTCCGAGACCCGTACCACCAGCCAAGTGACGATCGTGGCGAGGACGTCGACGGAGCTGTGCAAGGCCTCCGAAATCAGGGCCAGGCTGCCGATGGTTATGCCGACGGCAAATTTCGCGATTGCCATGGCCGTGCTGGCGACAATCGATATGGCGGCGACGCGGGATTTGACCTGAGGGCCGGGCGGGTTCATGCGCGCGGTTTAGCAGCCCGTTTTCCAATGTTAAAGGCCGCCAAAAGAAGGTCCGCACCGCTTTGTTAGGCGCTTCCCTCAAAAGAGGCAGGGCCTTCTCAAGCCGGGACCATAGCGCGCGATTGCCGCTCAGCGGATCAGGTTTATTCGGCGCTGCTCACAAGCTTGATACGGGGTTCGGCCCGCTCCGTCAGCTGTCGGTAGGCCGCGAGATACTCCAGGGCCATCCGCCGGGCGGTAAAACGGGCCTCGAACTGCCTGCGGACCTTTCCCCGGTCGAGCCGCGGAAGCTCCCGGATCGCGGCAACGGCGCTCGATTCGTCTTCCACCACCATCCCGGTGAGGTTTTCGTCGATGATCTCCGAGACCGAGCCCCGGTTATAGGCGATGACAGGGGTCCCACAGGCCATCGCTTCAATCATGACAAGCCCGAAAGGCTCGGGCCAGTCGATCGGCAGCAGCAGTCCAAGGGCGCCGCTGAGAAAATCGGATTTCTCGTCGTCGCCGATTTCGCCGATGTAGTCGATGAGCGGATGGTCCGTCATCGGGCGGATGACGCCCTCGTAATATTCCTGATCGGCACGATCGACCTTGGCGGCGATTTTCAGCGGAATTCCGCAGCGGATAGCAATCCGTATGGCGCGGTCGACGCCCTTTTCGGGGGCAATCCGTCCGAGAACCGCAAGATATTGCGGGGTGACGGCCCGCGGCGTCAGCAGATTTTCCGGTAGCCCATGGTGGATCGTCGCCAGCCAGTTTGCCTGAGGTATCGGCCGACGCTGGGCCGCCGAAATCGAAACTACCGGCACGGAGGCAAACGTCGCGAATACCGGCTGATGTTCCGGAAGATCCAGCCGACCATGAAGCGTGGTCAGGAAGGGCGTCGGTTGGCGGGAGAACAGCGAGAACGGGTAATAGTCGAGATGAAAGTGAAGCATGTCGAACTCTTCATTGTCACATTTTTGCCGGACGCGTTCGAGCATCACCATGTGCAGCGCATTCGGGTCACGGACCGAGCCGTCCAGGCGCAATGCACGGGGCCAGGTCGGGTCGAGCTTTGCCGAAGTCCGGGAGTCACCGCTGGCAAACAGCGTCACTTCGTTGCCGAGAGCTACCAGTTCCTCCGTCAGCCAGTGCACCACCCTCTCTGTGCCGCCATAGAATTTAGGGGGGACCGCCTCCGTCAGCGGAGCAACCTGCGCGATGCGCATCTAACTCTCTCCTCGATTCTGGATCCACACGCTGTTCCTAGGGTGACAACGAGACCGCCAAGAGACGAGAAGGGGACGACATTGTGCTCCGTCCGAATTCGCCGAATCGGGAACGTTTTTGCATCTGCGAGGTTCCCCTGGCAGTGCGCGTATTTTCTCCACACTGACGTCTTGCTGGTGCCACGCGAGGCGGGCAGCGTTCTGTCCCGAATGCTGGATGCCAAAATGTTACACATCATGCTGAACGCCCGTGCTGCTGCCGCGACTTCAAGCCATCGTGAGCTTTAGTGGCGAAGATATTGAGCGCAGCGAGCGCTCTCCAAAGCTTTTCTCATTCTGTCGGGGGATTGTGGACGCCATGGACCAGCTTTCCGAATACGCCTATCGCCCATTTCCATTTGTGTGGCGCTACGTCCGCGAGCGATCCGGCTTCCACGCCATCATTTTCATCAGCGTCGTGGCGGCGGTGCTTTGCTCAGTTGGTACGCAATATGGCGTCAAATATATCGTCGACGGTCTTTCGATGGGGCCAAGGCGCTCCGGTGAGGTATGGCTGGCATTCGTTTTTCTGACATCGCTGATCGCGGCGGATAATTTCCTCTGGCGTCTCGCCAGTTGGGTAGCCAGCTTCACCTTTGTCGGGGTAACCGGCGACTTGCGCCGCGACATGTTCCGCCATCTGACGGGTCATGCGCCGAGCTATTTTTCCAATCGGCTTCCCGGCATGCTGACGAGCCGCATTACCGCGACTTCGAATGCGGTGTTTACGGTGGAGAACATGTTCATCTGGAATGTGCTGCCACCGTGCATTGCGACCCTGGCAGCCATTGTCCTGATCGGAACCGTAAGCATTTCAATGGCCGCGGTGCTGACCATACTTGCCGGGGCGATGGTAGTCGCGATGTTTCGATTGGCCGCTGCCGGCCGGCCATTACATGATGATTTCGCCGACAAGGCCGCCGCCGTCGACGGTGAGATGGTGGACGTCATCAGCAACATGCCGCTGGTGCGGGCATTCTGTGGTTTCAGTCTCGAACATGATCGGTTCGATGCGACCGTCGGCCGGGAAATGTCGGCGCGCGTGCGAAGCTTGCGCTATCTGGAGCAGTTACGCCTCACTCATGCTGCGGTCACCGTGCTTTTGACGATCGCTTTGCTGGCTTGGGCTCTCGTGCTCTGGCAGCGGGGACGCGTGACCACTGGGGATGTGGTCCTGATCTGCACGTTGGGTCTGTCGATCCTGCATGCGACCCGTGATCTGGCGGTGGCGCTGGTCGATGTCACCCAGCACGTCGCCCGCCTGACGGAAGCGACAGCCACCCTCCTGCAGCCGCACGAATTGCGGGATCATCCCAGCGCCGGAACCTTGGTGCGCAAGGGCGCTGCGATCGCGTTCGATCGGGTGTCTTTTCGCTATCCGGGCGGTCCCCAGGTGTTTGAGCATTTCGACCTGCGCCTGCAGCCGGGTCAGCGCGTGGGGCTGGTGGGCCAGTCCGGTGGCGGCAAATCAAGCCTGTTCGTGCTGCTGCAGCGGTTTTACGATGTGCAGGAGGGCCGTATTACCATCGACGGCCAGGATATCACGCGCGTCACCCAGCAAAGCCTCCGTGAGGCCATTGCGGTGGTTCCGCAGGACATTTCATTGTTTCATCGCTCGATCCTGGAAAATATCCGCTACGGTCGTCCGAGCGCCAGTGACGATGAGGTATTGCGGGCGGCGATCGCGGCGCGCTGCGATTTTGTTGAGGATTTGCCGGAAGGGCTGGCGACGCTGGTTGGTGATCGCGGCGTACGATTGTCGGGTGGCCAGCGTCAGCGCATCGCGATTGCCCGCGCTTTCCTGAAAGACGCCCCGATTTTGCTGCTGGACGAAGCAACGGCCGCACTTGATGGGGATTCGGAGGAAGCCGTCCGGGAGGCGCTCGGTCGCCTGATGCGCGGTCGCACGGTGACTGCTATTGCGCATCGGCTTGCCACGTTGCGAAGCTTTGATCGCATCGTCGTATTGCAGGACGGAAAAATCCTTGAAGACGGGCCGCCCGACCTGCTGATGCAGCGCCGCGGTCCCTATCAGGAGTTGGTCACGCGGGAACTGGGCCGGCTGGCGATTCACGCCGCCTGAGCGCGCCGGCGGGTTCCCCACGGGTCGGAGCTTATTGCGATTTCGTACTCACGCCTTTTCAGGATTAAGCAAGGGGCATTGCATGCCTATTGGAGCGATCATCGTCACCTCGTCTGAGATCACCGAAACCGTTTCGGAAGTACCCTTCTATATTCCGATGACTGGGCCGGCCGCTCGGCCGAGGCGCGTTCTCAAGCATGATGATACATTCATGGTGCTCGATAGCCACGGCGACATCGGTGCATCCGCCGGCGGCCCCGACGGACTGTTCAATCACGACACCCGCTATCTCGCCCGGCTCGAACTGGTTCTTGATTCCGTGCAGCCGCTCTTGCTCGGCTCCAACCTGCGAGACGACAACTCGGCGCTCACGGTGGATCTCACCAATCCGGACATCTATCGGGATGGACGACTCGTTCTACCAAAAGACATGCTGCATATTGTGCGCACGGTATTTCTTTGGCGCGGTACCGCGTTCCAGCGGATTGGCCTGCAGAACCACGGCGCCAGCAAGGCCAGCTTCGATCTGACATTATTGTTCGATAGTGATTTCGCGGACCTGTTCGAGGTGCGGGGCGAGAAACGTCCGCGCCGCGGCCTTGCCTCAAGCCGACTGGGAAGCCCTGCGGACGTGCTGCTTGAGTATAACGGCCTGGATGAACATTTGCGCGCCATCGCGCTGCACTTTGACCCGCGTCCCAGTCGGCTCGCCGTCAACGCCGCCAGCTATCATCTCGAGCTTGCACCGGGTGAGGGGAAATCGCTTTTTGTCGCCGCCTCCTGCGGACCGCCGTTGTCGTCGGCTAGGCCCCGGTTCTTTCAGGCGCTACTGACCCATCGCCGGGAAATGAGGCAAACCGGTGGGGGAGCGACCTCCATCGAAACATCCAATAATATTTTCAACGAGGTTCTGTGCCGATCGATGGCTGACCTCAATATGCTGATGACGGAAACGCCGCAAGGCAAATACCCTTATGCCGGCATCCCCTGGTATTCCACCACATTTGGCCGCGATGGGATCATCACGGCGCTCCAGATGCTCTGGATCGACCCGCGTGTCGCGCGCGGAGTGCTGCGGCGGCTCGCCCACTTCCAGGCGAAAGCGGTTGATGCGCTGGCTGACGCTGCCCCGGGCAAAATTCTGCATGAGTTGCGGGGCGGAGAAATGGCGGCGCTGCGCGAGGTGCCGTTTGCCTGCTACTACGGAAGCGTCGATGCCACGCCGCTATTTGTGGTGCTTGCCGGACTGTATCTGCAGCGTACCGGCGACGACGCTACGCTCGCAGAATTATGGCCCGCCATCGAAGCGGCACTGGCTTGGATTGATGGTCCCGGTGACCCCGATCGCGATGGCTTCGTTGAATATCAGCGTGCATCCGAGCTTGGGCTCGCTAATCAGGGATGGAAGGATTCGTATGATGCCATCTTCCATGCCGATGGGCGGCTCGCGGACGGATACATCGCTCTCGCAGAGGTGCAGGGCTATGTGTTCATGGCCAAGCAGATGGCGGCAATGTGCGCCATCAGGCTCGGAAAGACCGACGTTGCACACCGGCTGACGAACGAAGCGCAGGAGCTATCCTCTCGTTTCGAGACCGCATTCTGGTCCGATGAATTGGGTACCTACGCGCTGGCGCTCGATGGCGCCAAGCAACCTTGCAAGGTTCGTACGTCGAATGCCGGTCAGTTGTTATTCAGCGGGATGATCGGCGAACAGCGCGCCTTCCGCGTTGCGGCCGGGCTGATGCGGCCGGACTTTTTCTCCGGGTGGGGAATTCGCACGGTCGCGCGTGGTGAAGCCCGCTATAATCCGATGTCCTATCACAACGGATCGATCTGGCCGCATGACAACGCGCTGATCGCCTTGGGGTTGGCCCGATACGGACTGAAACACGCCGTCGAACATCTTTTCAAGGGCCTGTTCGACGCGGCGAGCTATATGGATCTGCGGCGATTACCCGAACTGTTCTGCGGATTCCGCAGGGAACGTCAGCGCGGCCCGACGCTTTATCCGGTAGCTTGTGCTCCGCAGGCGTGGGCGAGCGCCACGCCGTTCACACTGCTCGAGGCCGCGCTAGGTCTCGAATTCGATATCGAACGCAGCGAGATCCGACTGCGAAATCCGCGGCTGCCGGCGTTTCTCGGTCACGTCGTTTTGCGCGATCTTCAACTTGGCTCATCAAGCATCGATCTCGAGATCAATCGTCATGGTGACGGCGTGTCGCTCGAGGTGTTGCGCAAGCGCGGTGACGTCCAGGCGTCTATCGTTCTCGCGAGGTGAACCTCGAGTCACGGGGACGGCGTCGCTTGTCTGGCGAAGAGAAGGAAGCGGCTCATGCATCGAGGGGCTCTGCTCGCGTTTCTATTGACCAGCTCGGTGATGACCGCGACCGGCGTTCGGGCTGATGATGGTTCCGGCTCTCCTCCCAGTGCCGCGACTACGGCCCCGCCGGCGAATGCGCCGGCCGCACCTGACAAGAATCCCGCCACGGCGGTGGCGGTGATCGGCGCGTCAGAAGCCGACGGCATCCTCGGCCGGGAGGTGCGCAGTCCCACCAATGAAGACATGGGCCATATCGTGGACGTGATCGTCGACCGCGGCGGCGTGGTACGCGGCGCAGTGATCGATTTCGGCGGCTTTCTCGGCGTCGGCAGCCGCAAGATCGTCGTTGACTGGAATGCGCTGCATTTCGATCGGGACGATGCAAAGACCAATGGCATCACGCTCGCTTTAACCAAAGAGCAGGTAACGGCCGCCCCGGAATACAAGACCGACGCCCCAATTGTGGTGTTAGGCCTGGCCGGAAGCCTGAAGCCGCTGCAGTTCAATCCGTGACCCTTTCGGAACTGACAGCAGACCAAAACAAGACATCTGATCAGGTCTGATGCGGCCGGTCAGGTTGGATGAGGTCGCCATGGGACGCATCCGTCATTTGTCTCGCCCGATGGATCGAAGCGGCGCCGGTAATCATTTGTCTCTGGTGGATTTGGACGAAACCCAATCTCGATCCGATGAGCGCCCGATGGACACCTCAAGCCGTCCCTCTCGTCAGAGCTTGCGAGGTCTCGACTGGTTCATCTTCTTCCTGGCTGACGTGCAAACCGGCTTTGGGCCGTTCATCGCGGTTTATCTGACCACGCAGAAATGGACTCAGTCGGAGATCGGGCTGGTGCTATCGATCGGCGGCATGGTCGGCCTGATCGGCCAGATGCCCGGCGGTGCCATTGTCGATGCCGCGCGCTCATTGCGATTGGTAGCGAGTCTTTCCGTCGCGACCATTGGAGTCAGCGCGCTCGGTTATGCGATCTGGCCGATTTTTCCGGTCGTGGCCGCCGCGGCCACGCTGCATGCCGCAGCAAGCTGCGTGCTGGGTCCTGCCATCGCTGCCATCAGCGTTGGGCTGGTGGGGCCGTGGAAAATCGGCGAAAGGCTCGGTCGCAATGCGCGATTTGCCTCGCTTGGCAATGGAACGGCGGCAGCTGTGATGGGAACGGCGGGCTATCTGCTTTCGAGCCGTTCCGTATTTGTAGTGACCTGCGTTCTGGCATTTCCGACTCTCTGGGCGCTGATGCGGATCAAATCGCCCGAGATCGACATGGCTCAAGCCGATCAGACCGTGCTTCGTGACGTGCCGGGTCTCGAACGGCTAAGTATTTTCCGCCTTATGCGGCAGCGGCCGTTGCTCGTATTTGCCGGCAGTATTTTCCTGCTGCAATTGGCCAATGCGGCGATGCTGCCGTTGATGGCCGGCGTTGTGACCATGCGGTCCAGCCAATGGGCGACCGTACTGATTGCGGCCTGTATTGTCGTGCCGCAGGCCATCGTGGCCCTGGCGTCGCCATCGATCGGTCGGTGGGCCGAGACATGGGGGCGGCGGCCGGTGCTACTGCTTGGATTTTCCGCGCTCATCCTTCGCGGCATTCTATTTGCCCTGATCCATGATCCTTATTGGTTGGTCGTGGCTCAAATCTGCGACGGGATCACCGCCGCGGTGTTCAGCGTGATGGTGCCGTTAACGGTGGCAGACCTTGCGTTTGGCAGTGGTCATTTCAACCTCGCGCAGGGCGTCGTCGGCACCGCGACCGGTCTCGGCGCTTCGCTCAGCACGGTGGCGGCGGGTTATGCGGCGGATCGTTTCGGCAGCGCCGCTGCCTTCATGAGTCTCGCACTGGTGGCAGCGGTCGGGCTCGCGGTCATTGGAATAGCCATGCCGGAAACCCGCCGCCGGCGGACGACCGGCTAGCTGATGCGGGTCTTACAGCTTCACCACGATCTTGCCGAAATGCTTGTTGGCTTCCATGCGCGCGAAGGCTGCCTTGAGCCTTCATGGGTTTTCGCTTTTTGTTCGGGCCGTGCCCCTGCGTGTTTAGGCTGCGGCAGTCCGGCGATTTCCGCCGAGCATATCTGAAAGCCGGTTCTCGATCATGCTTTCTGCCTCACGCACAATCCGGGACACCAGTTCGGCGCAGGTCGGGATGTCGTGAATTAATCCCTGCACCTGACCGGCGGACCAGATGCCTTCGTTTGGATCACCGGTCACAAAGACCTGCTTGCCACGGGAACCTGCGACCAGATGCCGGATCTGGTCGAAGGTGGCTCCTTCCTTTTCCATCGCGACGACCTCCTGGCTGACGGTGTTGCGCGCGACGCGCGACGTGTTGCGCATGGTGCGGAAGATCAGTTCAGTCTGGCGTTCGTCATTGGCGACGATCTGTTCCTTGATCGACTGGTGGATCGGGCTTTCCTTCGTGCACATGAAACGGGTGCCCATGTTGATGCCCTCCGCACCGAGCGCAAGCGCCGCGACAAGCCCTCGCGCGTCGGCAAATCCGCCGGAGGCGATCATTGGGATCTTCACCTTGTCGGCGGCGCCCGGAATGAGGATCAGTCCCGGTGTGTCGTCTTCGCCGGGGTGACCGGCACATTCGAAACCGTCAATGGAAATGGCATCCACACCCATGCGCTCGGCGGACAAGGCGTGCCGCACGCTGGTGCATTTATGCAGTACCACCACATTGTGTTTTTTGAATTCATCGACGTGTTCCTGCGGCTTGTTACCGGCCGTTTCGACGATCTTGATGCCGCTTTCGATGATCGCCTGGCGGTATTCGGCGTAAGGCGGCGGGGTGATGGCGGGGAGAATGGTCAGGTTGACGCCAAACGGCTTGTCCGTCAGATCGCGACAACGGGCGATTTCATGAACCAAAGCTTCAGGCGTCGGTTGCGTCAGCGCCGTGATCAGGCCGAGGGCGCCGGCGTTGGCAACTGCGGCCGCCAGTTCAGCGCGCCCCACCCATTGCATGCCGCCCTGCACAATCGGATGTTCCACTCCGACCAGTTCGGTAAACCGCGTTCTCATAGCCCCTCCCGTTACTACCAATCAGATTGACGACGCTGCTTTGAAGGCGGAGGATGCCGGTTCTCATCAGTGCTGTCCACCAAGCCCAGCTCTGGGGGTCGTCCGCAGGTCGATCTCAGGCGATCGCACGTCGGACCGTTTTTTGATGCCTATCAAATCCGTGACATCGGTTATCCCTTATGGAGGAAGCACCACACCAGCGCGCAGGAGAACGTCATGTCGCATTTTGTTGTCCGGTTCCTGAAAGATGTGCTCGGCGAAAACGGACGTGAGGCCGAGATTTGTCAAAGCAGCCTTGAAGTCGATGCGGCCGACAAGCTGAAAGCCGCCGAAATCGCCAAGGCGCGATTTTGCCGGTCCCAGTCGCTGTCGGACTGGTCGTTGCATGCCGACCGCATCGAGATCGCGGAAGCTGATTTTCCGTCCTGATCGAGATCGGCGGCCTATTTGGCGTGTGGTCCTCGGAACAGCGCCTTGTTCTTCTGCGTGGTCAGATAAATGTATTCAGCCACGGTGCGGATGCGGGCGAGATCCTTGCTATCGGCATGCATCAAAAGCCAGAAGGTTCGCGAGATGGTCACTTCATGGGGCAACACCGGCACAAGGCGGGCGTCGCTGGAGGCAATGAAGTGTGGCAGCACCGCAATTCCGAAGCCAGCGACGGTGGCATTGAGCTGTGCGATCAGATTTGCGCTGCTGAATTTGGCAGAGATGCGCGGCGAGACCAACGGCAGGTAATCCAGCTCTGGCGCAAACAGAAGCTCATCAATGTAGCCCACAAAGCGGTGGCTTTCCAAATCGCCGCGCTTGCCGATCTTCGAATGCTGATCGAGATAGGCCGGCGAAGCATAAAGGCCGAGCCCGTAATCAATGAGCTTACGGCCGACGATGCGACCTTCCTTGGGCATCGATAGGCTGATGGCGATATCGGCCTCACGTTTGGAAAGACTGAACAGGCGGGCGGTGGCGATCAGCTGGATGTCGAGTTCGGGGTGCTGATCGACGATGCCGGCAATGCGGCTGGCCAGGAAGTGGCTGCCAAACCCGTCGGGGGCGCCGATGCGCACCATGCCCCGCAACAGCGAGCGGGAACCGCCGATCGCCCCCTGGTCATTGACGATCATGGATTCCATGGCCTCGGCACTGGCCGCGATATGCTGACCGGCCGGGGTCAGCAAATAGCCGCTCTTGCGCCGCTCGAATAATTTGGCCGAGAAACCCTTCTCCAGCCGGTCGATCCGGCGAATAACGGTGGCGTGGTCGACACCAAGAGATTTGGCGGCGGCCGAAACCGTGCCCTGGCGGGCCACGGCCAAAACGTAACGAAAATCATCCCATTCCGGGCCCGTTTCAGGTTTCCGCATTTACGCACATGTAATCCGCAAAATTTGCTATTGATCCTATTTCCGCGCACAGGCAAGTAAAGCCCCAGCAAATGAAATCCAGCGGAGGAGCGCGCATGCGTACGATCGGACACTTTATTGGCGGCCGCGAGGTCGCGGGCACTTCGGGACGGTTTGGCGACGTCTACGAGCCGATGACCGGTGAAATTCAGGCCAAGGTCGCGCTGGCGACCCGGGCCGAACTCCGGGCGGCGGTCGAAAATGCCAAGGCCGCCCAGCGGGAATGGGGCTCCACCAACCCGCAGCGCCGTGCGCGGGTTTTGATGAAATTTCTTGAGCTCGCCCAGCGTGATTATGACAAGCTTGCCAACATTCTTGCGCGGGAGCACGGCAAGACCATTCCCGACGCCAAGGGCGACATTCAGCGCGGCCTTGAAGTGGTGGAATTCGCCTGCGGCATTCCGCATCTGATGAAGGGCGAATACACCGAGGGTGCGGGCCCCGGCATCGACATCTATTCCATGCGCCAACCGCTTGGCGTCGTGGCGGGCATCACGCCCTTCAACTTCCCGGCCATGATCCCGATGTGGAAATTCGCGCCCGCCCTGGCCTGCGGCAATGCTTTCATCCTCAAGCCGTCGGAGCGCGATCCAGGCGTTCCCATGGCCTTGGCGGCACTCTTGATCGAAGCCGGCTTGCCCGCCGGTGTGCTTAATGTCGTCAATGGCGACAAGGAAGCCGTCGACGCCATTCTGGAGGATCCGGACATTCGCGCCGTCGGTTTTGTCGGCTCGACGCCGATTGCGCAATATATCTATGAGCGTGCGGCGGCGACCGGCAAGCGCGCGCAGTGTTTTGGCGGCGCCAAGAACCACGCCATCATCATGCCTGACGCCGACATGGACCAGACCGTCGACGCCCTGATCGGCGCCGGCTACGGTTCGGCCGGTGAGCGCTGCATGGCCATCTCGGTTGCGGTTCCCGTGGGCAAGGGGACGGCCGACCGGCTGGTGGAGAAGCTGATCCCGCGCGTCGAAAGCCTGAAAATCGGCACCTCGGTTGATCCCTCGGCCGACTATGGGCCGCTGGTGACGCGGGCGGCGGTAGAGAAGGTGAAGGATTACATCGACATCGGCATCAAGGAGGGCGCCAAGCTCGTGGTCGATGGCCGCGGCTTCAAGATGCAGGGATATGAGAACGGCTTTTATCTCGGCGGTAGCCTGTTCGACCACGTCACCAAGGACATGAAGATCTACAAGGAAGAAATCTTTGGTCCGGTGCTCTCGGTGGTGCGTGCCAAGGACTACGACGAGGAGTTAGCGCTGCCTTCCGAGCACGATTACGGCAACGGTGTTGCGATCTTCACCCGGGACGGCGATGCCGCCCGAGACTTTGCCGCCCGCGTCAACGTCGGCATGGTCGGCGTGAACGTGCCGATCCCGGTGCCGATCGCTTACTACACGTTTGGTGGCTGGAAGCGGTCCGGTTTCGGCGATCTCAACCAGCACGGTCCGGATTCCGTCCGTTTCTACACCAAGACCAAGACGGTGACCTCACGCTGGCCATCGGGCGTAAAGGAAGGGGCTGAGTTCTCCATTCCTGTCATGAAGTAACCTGCTCCGGTGCTCCGAACCAAAGAGCGGTTTTTCGGGGTAACGGAATGGTCTAAGACGGCGCTCCGGAAGTCTTGTGTGGGACTTCCGGAGATCAGGCGGATGGACGGTAGCCCATGCAGTTTGCCCTGAACGAGGACCAGGTTGCGGTTCGCGACATGGCGCGGAATTTTGCGGAAGAGAAGATCGCTCCGCACGCGCTGCGATGGGATGAAGAGAAATATTTTCCCGTAGAGGTTATGCGAGAGGCCGCGACCCTTGGCATGGGCGGCATCTATATAGGCGACGATGTCGGCGGATCGGCGATGACCCGTTTTGACGCCGCGCTGATCTTCGAAGCGCTGGCTGAGGGCTGTCCGACGGTGTCCTCGTTCATCTCGATCCATAACATGGCATCATGGATGATCGACGCCTATGGCACCGATGCCCAGCGCCGCAAATGGCTGCCGCAGCTTTGCACGATGGACCTCTTGGCGAGCTATTGCCTTACCGAACCCAATGCGGGCTCGGATGCCGCCGCCTTGCGGACCAAGGCCGTGCGTGACGGCGATCATTACGTTCTCAATGGCCAGAAGCAGTTTATTTCCGGCGCCGGCCGCAGTGATCTCTATGTCGTCATGGTGCGTACCGGCGGCGAGGGGCCGGGCGGCATTTCGACCCTGGTGGTTGAGGGTGATACACCAGGGGTCAGTTTCGGCGCCAACGAACGCAAGATGGGCTGGAATGCCCAGCCGACGCGCGCGGTCATTTTCGAGAATGCGCGGGTGCCGGTCGCCAATCGCCTCGGCGAGGAAGGCATCGGCTTCAAGATTGCGATGGCGGGCCTTGACGGTGGGCGTCTCAACATTGCCGCCTGTTCGCTCGGCGGCGCTCAAAACGCACTCGACAAGGCGCTTGCCTATACCAGGGAGCGCAAGGCCTTCGGCAAACGGCTTGACGAATTCCAGGCGCTGCAGTTTCGCCTGGCCGATATGGCGACCGAGTTGGAAGCGGCCCGGACCTTTCTCTGGCGCGCGGCAGCCGCGCTCGATCGAAAGGATTCCAATGCCACCATGCTATGCGCCATGGCCAAGCGCTTCGGCACGGATGTTGGTTTCGAGGTCGCCAATCAGGCGCTACAGCTTCATGGCGGGTATGGATATCTCAGCGAATACGGCATGGAAAAAATCGTGCGGGATCTGCGGGTCCACCAGATTCTCGAAGGCACCAACGAAATCATGCGCCTCATCGTGTCGCGCAAATTGATAGAGGACGCGCGATGACGGAGACGGTGGTGACTACGGCCGAGCCCGAACTGATCGCGCGGCGCGAGGGCGCGGCCGGCGTGATCCGACTCAATCGTCCGAAGGCGATCAATGCGCTCAATCTGGAGATGGTGCGCTCCATCATGACGGCGCTGGATCAGTTTGAGAGTGATCCGGCGGTCGGGCTGATCCTGCTGGAGGGAGCCGGCGAGCGGGGTCTCTGCGCCGGCGGCGATATCCGTTCACTCTATGAAAGCTCCAAAGTCGGCGGCGACCTCGGCAAGGTGTTCTGGCGCGAGGAATATATCCTCAACGCCCGCATTGCCGCCTTCCCCAAGCCTTACGTGGCGTTCATGGACGGCATCGTCATGGGCGGGGGCGTGGGCCTTGCCGGCCACGGCAGCCATCGCGTCGTCACGGACAAGACGAAGATCGCGATGCCTG
>Ga0105239_10005906_pt1 | contig 14261 bp, 13 predicted proteins | sample KBSC44metaG_FD_92761 | JGI IMG/M metagenome (GOLD analysis project Ga0105239, IMG submission 92761) | Corn rhizosphere microbial communities from Kellogg Biological Station, Michigan, USA - KBS C4-4 metaG | ecosystem: Host-associated > Plants > Roots > Rhizosphere > Soil | place: Michigan, USA... | reverse complement strand
GAGAGAACAAGATCGACGCGATCCTGCTGGACTCGGGTACTTCGATGGTCTATTTCACCGGGATGGGCTGGGGGGCCAGCGAGCGGCCCATGGTTGCGATCGTTCCTGCACAGGGTGACGTGAAATATGTCTGCCCGGCATTCGAGGCCGAGCGGCTGCGCGAGCTGATCACGATCGGCACAGAGGTCCGGGTATGGGAAGAACATGAAAGTCCCTATAAAGTGATGGCGGGGATATTAAAAGATTTTGGCATCCGTACGGGGACGGTGGGCGTCGAGGAGCGGGTACGTTTTTTCATTTTTGACGGCCTCAGAAAAGAGGCGCCGCAGCTTAACTATGTCAGCGCCGACCCGGTAACGGCAACCTGCCGGATGATCAAATCTCCTGCCGAGCTGGCGCTGATGCAAAAGGCCAATGATATCACCGTCGCTGCCTATAAGGCCTGTATCGCGCTTTTGCACGAGGGTATGACGCCGGCGGATTTCTCATCGACTGCCGAGAATGCCTTTTTCCGGCTGGGGGTCCGGGGTGGTCTCAGCGCGAATTTTGGCCAGGCCTCGGCTTTCCCGCATGGCAGCATCCAGACCCAGCACCTGCAAAAGGGGGATGTTGTCCTGATGGACGATGGGTGCAAGGTCCAGGGTTATTGTTCGGACATCAGCCGGTGTATCGTCTTCGGCGCCGAACCGACCAAACGCCAACGGGAGATCTGGGACATTGAGTCGCGGGCCCAAGCCGCCGGATTCGCTGCAGCGCATGTTGGTGCACCTTGTGAAAACGTTGATGCGGCGGCCCGGAAGGTTATTACCGATGCCGGTTTTGGCCCCGGCTACAAGATCCCCGGCCTGCCGCACCGGACGGGTCACGGCATTGGCATGGACATCCATGAATGGGGGAATATGGTCATGGGGAACAAGACTCCTTTACAACCCGGGATGTGCTTTAGCGTCGAGCCGATGGTTGCTATTTATGGGGAATTCGGAATAAGGCTGGAGGACTGTGCCTATATGACGGAAGACGGGCCCCGCTGGTTTTCACAGCCGAGTCCGTCGATCGATCAGCCGTTCGCATCATAGGCGGGACGGATCAGTTGAGCGTCAGTCCCATCGCGGCCAGCGCGTTGCGGGTCTGGCTCACATCCTTATAGTTGTGAACGATGCCGCGGAGACCGAGGCCCTGGGCGACCTGGACGAACATGGGCCGGTCGTCGATGTACACCACTTCTTCTTTTGGTATCTGTGCAATATCCAATGCCACCTTCCAGATATCCGCATCCGGTTTGCGAAAATGAACGAAGCAGGAGGAGATGAAAAAGTCCACGAACTCGCCGAGGCCGAAGGCCTTGATCCGGTGTTCATTGAGTTCCCGGCCTTCGTTGTTCACGACGGCGACTTTCAGTCCATAACGGGCTTTTAGGGCCTTTACCAGATCGATCATTTCCGGGTAGGCCTTGGACTGATCGTACATAAATGTTTTGAAATCCTCCATGGTGAAGGATTGTTCCTTACAGAAGACCGTTCGCCGGAGGTATTCGTCGAGGCTTAGCTTGCCGGCCTCGTAGGTGTCGAAGGTCATGCGATGCCGGTCGTTCAGTTCATCGAGGTCCAGTCCGAATTTCTTTGCCGCGGCCTCGCGCGACCGCCGGTCCCAGCCATTCGTGAGCATAACGCCACCGATGTCGAGGAACAGCGCCGTTACCGGTGCCGATGTTGGATTTGTTGCCATTGCTGTTGATTTTAATGTCTGTAAATTAATAATTTTAGGCTATGAAACGGACAATTGTATTCCTGTCGCTTCTGGCCTTGTATATTTCCTCGAATGCGCAAGCCGGCGGCGCCCGTAGCTACGCCCTGTATGTCCCGCAGAAGGGCAATGGTAAGGCCTTGCCTGTGGTCTTTTTCTTCGACCCGCATGGCGATGGGACATTACCGTTGAATAAATATAAAACGCTTGCCGAGGCTTATGGGTTCATTCTGGTGGGCAGCAATAATTCGAAAAATGGGAACGACTGGCCGACGACGGAGAATATCTGGAACAGGCTCTTCGCCGATGTCCGGCAACGATTGAAGATCGATGATGACCGCGTGTATGTCTGCGGATTCTCCGGCGGCGCCAAGGTGGCGAGCTATGTGGCGATCCAGCATCCGGGGATCCGGGGCGTAATTGCCGGCGGCGCGGGGCTGCCCGATGGGGTCTCCGCGGATAATTTCCCCTTCAGTTTCACGGTGCTCGCAGGGGAGGGGGATATGAATCTCACCGATCTCGCCGCCATCAGCGCGGCCCTGGACAAGACGAAAACGCGTCATCGGTTCATTGGATTCGACGGCAAGCATGAATGGGCGCCGCTGACCGTGATGGACCGGGCCTTTGCCGGCTGGCAGCTGGAGGCCATGCATGACGGGGTGTTGCCGAAGGACCCCGCCTTTATCCGGCGGATCGTCGCGGCAGACAAAAGCAGGGTGGATCTGGCCATCGGCGCGGGTGAATACATCCGGGCCGGGCAGGACTGCCGGGTTGCCGCGAGCTATCTCAACGGATTGACGCCCGAGGCGGAAGGCTTCCAGCGGAAAGCGGCTGCGCTTGATGGTGACCCGAAGTACAGGCGGCAGCAGCAGGCGCGTGATGCGCTCTTTGCGCGGGAGGCGGATCGGAAATCCGAATTCATGAACGAGTTCCAGCAGGGCGATAATCGATACTGGCAGCAGACGATCACACAGCTGGAGACCGGCGCTGCGGCGGCCGGTCCCGAGAAAGGAATGTATCAGCGGCTGGTCGCCTATCTCTCACTTGCCTTTTATTCCATTAGTAACCAGATGATCGGCACCGGGCGAAATGATGCCGCCCGGCATTTCGTCGAGCTGTATAAAATGGCCGATCCTGCCAACAGCGAAGCCTGGTATTTCTCGGCGGTGCTCGATATCCGCGAGGGTCATGGGGCTGCTGCGGAGGCTGATCTCCGAAAGGCTATTTCCCTTGGGTTCAAGGATCGCGCGCGTTTGAGCGCGCAGCCTGAATTTCAGAAGGGGCTTGGGGCGGGGACGATCTCGCAGCTGGAAAGCCGGATGACGAAATAAATGTTAAAACGGCTCGTGTCAGAAGCGAAATACGAACCGGTTCGTATATTTAAAAAAATACCTGACATGAACAAAACTGCTTTTATCCTGCTATTTACCGGCGTGCTATTCTCCATTGCTACCCGCTCGGCGGCGCAAGGCAAGACCGGCTGTGTGAGTATGTCCGAGGTGATCGACGCCATGCCCGAGACGAAGAGGGCCGACAGTACGCTGGCCAAATACAAGGCCGAGCTCGAGCAGCAATTCGAAGCGTTCCAGGCTGAGTACACAGAGCAGGCCCGCTTCCTAAGCTCCGCGGATACGGGGAAATACACGCTGGCGCAACTGAACCTCAAACGGCAAAGCCTCGCTCAGTTGCTGGGCAAGCTACAGGGCTACGACCAGGAGGCCGGCGCCCTCTTCAATCAAAAGAGAACAGCCTTGCTGCAGCCGATCCAAAAAAAGGCCGAAGCCGCTATCCAGCAGGTGTCCAAAGAGAACGGCTTTGCGTTCGTCTTCGAAAAGGAAACCCTGCATGCCTATCCGCCTTCGGCCGATATCCTTCCGTTGGTGAAGAAGAAATTGGGGCTTTTGTAATCAGAGTTGCCGGATCTTGATATTCCGCCAGCCGCTGGAACCGGGGTGCTGTTGCAGTGCGATATGCCCCTTGGCGACCTTGGCGAAGTCGGCAAAGGCCTTGTTGGCAAATTTGCTGTGAGCGACCATGTTGTTCCATTCTTCGCTGCCGATCTGGCCCTCGAAGGTCTTTATCCCATTGAGGTAAAAGGTAAGATGGCCCTTGTCCTGGATCAGCCGCACCTGGTTCCATTCGCCGGGGGCTTTGGGATGGGACACCGTTGAATCCCCGGACATGTCGTAGAGACAGCCGGCGAGATGGTTTTGTTTTTTGTTATCCTCGGCGTCCTTATTGTCCAGCACCTGCATTTCCGGGCCGGTGAGATAGGTCGCGCTGTATTTGGGGGCTTCCTGTACGTCGAAGATGATCCCGCTGTTGCCGCCCTTGGAGATGCGCCATTGGAGTTGCAACTCGAAGTTCTCGTATACGCCATTGGTGACGATATCGCCGCCACCGCTCTGGGGCTGGGAGGGGTCGAAGACCAGCACTCCATCCTGGATCTGCCATTTCGAACCGACGGTATCGCGCAGATAGGTGTGCCAGCCCTTGGTCGTTTTGCCGTCGAAGAGCAGTTTCCAACCTTCTTTCTTTTCCTGCCGGGTGAGCGTGTTGGGCGTTTGTGCGAAAACGAGATTGCCCGCGAGGACCAGGGCTGAGAGGGCCGTCATTCTTTTCATTGATCGTGATTTTGAGGGGTCAATTTAGAGAATATTATCTGGTTGAGTGCTAGTAAAATGTGCTAAAAAATGGCAGTGGAGGGGCTGGGGGCGGCAGGGCAGGCAACACTTGGGCCGAAACGCGCGTATAGGATAAAAAAATCGCTAACTTCATACCGGGTAAAATAAAAATATGAAAAATAGTTTTCTGGGCATTCTTTTGCTCTTTTCTTCTTCGGCTTTTGCACAAAATGAGGTACACGACCAATTCGCGAAAATCACTACGGTACAGCAGGCGCAGCAATGGGTGGATGCCAATCCCAAGCTCAAGCCCGCGATCATCAACCTGAACTCCCTGAAGGATAGCTCGCTGATCGACAAGCGGCTGTTGCGGCAGAATCAGGGGGATGTCTTCTCGGTGGGATATGTTACCTATAAGGTATTGGAAAGCACCGAGAAGGTTCAGTACCGGGCCAGCTATATCTTTCTGGATGGCGGAAGCTTGTCGCAGACGCAGATCGACAGCCTGAAAAAGATCGTCGTGGACAAGGCATCGAAGGGCGCCGACTGGAACCAGCTATCCGATCAATACACAATGGACGGCAATACGACCCACGGAGATACCGGCTGGTTCTTTGGCGAAGAGCAGATGCCGAAGGAGTTCCAGGAAGCGGTAAAGGCGCATAAACAGGGAGACATCTTCTTTGTGGACGTGTCCGAGCGTAACTGGCATTACATTGTCAAGAAGACGTATGACGACGACGATAAGAAGGTGGCTACCGTGCTGCGCGCCAATGGGCGTTGAGGACCTTTTGGGATGTATCGGCCGCTAATACTGACCACCGGCCCCACCGCCCCCGGTATCCCCGCCGCCAAAGTGCGTGCCGCCATCGGCGGGTTGGGCAGCAATCCCTTTAAAGCTTTCGGCGACGATCAATCCTTCGACCGGCCAATCGGCCAGCGGATAAGGGTGGCCGGAAACGGCTGCAGTGAACCCCTGTTTCGGCGTCCGCAGGTAGCGGGATAACCCATATACGCCGGCGATCAGCACGATCCCCCCAGCGACCATAACGATCTCCGTCGGAAGCAGGTGGTAATAATATCGGACGGTGACGATCGATGCGGCCGCCAGCGCCATCCCCGTCCATAGCCACAGGACGTCCTTCTTCTGCACTCCTCTTACAATATAGAAGAGGGGAACCAGGGCGGTGAGCGACCACCAAAGCCAGCCGAATGCAACCGGCCCGTTCACACCCGAGAGCGAAATCATGGAATTAAGCTCGCGGACGACATAGTAATTGCCGGCCGCATAAAGGCTCAAAAGGGTGGCCAGGCGCAAAAGGTGCAGGCAGGAGCGATAGTGTCGGAATGTGGTCTTTTTGTGTAAAAGAGTAAAAAGGAAATAGCATCCCATCGACAGACCCATGATCAGGAAGGGTAGCACCGCCCTGGCGACGGGTCCGCGTGGGTCGACGGTAAAGAAGATGAGGCAGAGGAAAGCGCCATAGGCGACGAGTGCCATCCCATGATCGGCATATCGCACCGTGGCAATGAGGGCAAGGACGAGAACGAGTCCACTTTCTCCGGCCGGCGTGATCCTTGCGGTACTAATAAAATTGATGCCTGCCAAAAGAAGGGTGAACGCGACCCATAAGAGGGCGTCATCCACGCCTGAACCATTCATCCTTCGTTGGTTGATAAAAAGTTCCAGGACAAGAATGGCAATAGCTCCCAAGATGAGAGCCGATTGTTCCGCGGCGCCCGGCGCCGCAAGAAGGAATAATCCCAGTACGGCGGCCGCGGCGATAAGAGTAAGAATAAAGAGACCGATACGGATAAAAAAATCGGGATGATAGAAAGAATAGGGATAGGCCGCGCGGATGCGATCGTATTCTTCTCCCGTGATGAGACCTTTCTCAAAAGTTTCCCTGGCCTGTTGCTGCAGGTCCAGGTTGTCGAGGGATTGACGATTATAGGCGATCATGGGCTTTTAGTTTACGGTTGATGTGCATCAGCAGCAGGATGATCCCGATGGCCGATCCGATGAAATACAGGAATAGGAGCGCAAAGGCGTCGCTGTTCAGCCGGTCCATCAGCCGGATCACCACATCGCAAAGCGCGATATAGGCATAGAGGATCGTGACGACCACGAAGTAAAAGCTTTGGCGGCGCATCGCCTGAATATAGCAAAAGAGGGCGGCGCCCGCCAGGCCAAGGAACCAGAGAAACCAAACCTTGTGAAATTCGAAGAGGCCCGCCAAGGCGGCGATGAAGAAAAGATGCACCCCAAAATTGAAGTAGGTGGTATCGAAATGCGCCTTTAGCCGGCGCAGTTCGGTCAGCCTCCCGGCGGCCACAAGGACGGCGCCCAGCAGGAGACCGGTATAGATGAGATGCGGATGGCTGAAATTGCCGGCCTTCAGGATCGTCAGGGGGGTGATCGCGATCCCCGCCCAGGCCGCCAGGTTGGTGATCGCCAGACTCAGCACGCCGATGTGATCAAAGAGGTAAGCGGTAGCGAAGAGGATCCCCATGGGGATGAAAGTGACCAGGCCGTAGTTGTCACCGAATACGTCATAAGCATATTGAAGATAGCCGAGAAAGATCAGCAGGCTGAGGCAACCCAATAGTAAAATATAATCGAAGAACAGAGTGGGGGCGGGAACCTGTTCCCAACTAAAGGGCGCCTTCTTCCGCCAGCAATAAAAAAAACAGCCCACCGTCACCGCCGCGATGAAGGCAAGGACGGCCTGGTGACCGATGGTGTCGATGTTCTTATAGACCAGGATACCCAGGCCGCCGGTCAAAAGCAGGACTCCCATGTAGAGCAGGGTCCGCAGTTGCCAGAAAAGGGAAAAAAGCCGGGTGTTTTCGAAGGCTTCCATTCGTTGCAGCGTGGCGTCGGAGATAAGGCCCTCAGCATGGAACTTTTTAAATGTAGAGCGATGCATGTCTCCCAAGCTAATACAAAAAAAGGAGATTTTAACGTTTCGTTATTGGGATATTAACAGTGTCGCAACATGATGATATGTGCAATGGGCGTACCTTTGGGTTGTAATAATTACGTTATTACATAGTTTTTAAGCAGTCAATTTTCTCATAAGCAGTTAGTTTTGGTTACGACCCCTGTTTCTACAGGGGTTTATTTTTTGCCTGAAAATTAATACCTTTTCGGTATGGCAAAAAAGAAAGAGCGGCTTATCGCGGTAAGTCCGTCCGGAAAGAAAGAGGGGTCGCTCGCCGATCTCATCCATGACGTCGTCCGGCAGGTCCCCCGCGGCCGGGTCACCACCTACGGCGCGATCTCCGCGGTCCTCGATCTGCCCAATCCGCGGATGGTGGGGCGGGCGATGCGGACGGCCGATGATAAGAAACGCCCGATCCCCTTTCAGCGTGTTATCAATAGCAGCGGCCGGCTGACCGGTGAATACCGGGAGTGGCGAAAGAAATTGCTGGAGAAGGAGGGGATCGAGATCAAGGGTGACAAGGTGGTTGATTTCAAAAATCTGTTTTGGGACCCCGCGAAAGAACTATAATGATCTCCACCCGGTATATCTTCCCCCTGCTGTTGGCATTCCCCTGCCTGTCTTGCAATGACGCCCATCCACCGCGCGTCGAACCCACAGCGGCCTGTCCTGCTCCGAAGAAGATCATCGTGTATAAAGAGAATGTGTACGATCTCAACGGCTATGCAGACGAAGGCAATGGTGATCCCTTCCGGCTTTTTGACGAGAACGGGCTGGTTGATCCGGGCGCCGGGTCAACTACGGCGTACCAGCCGCATACAAACCCACAGCCGACCGAACACGCGGCGATCTATTTCCCCGCGGACAAGGGCAACCGCATCGTCGTCGATCTTCGAACGAACTACCGGCTCAGCGCCGCCTACCTCTATGACCGCAGCAATTCCCGGGACAGCGTCTGGATCTACACCGGCGATATGCTCCATTGGAAACAGAAGGCGGCATTTACCTCGATCGATCTTTTGGAATCCGGCCACTGGCGGAAGTTCCCGCTGGAGGACACCTCGAGATACCTGATGATCCGGTTCGGCAGTCCGAAGACGGTCATCACCGAGATGGTGCTTTATGGCTGCACGGACAGCGTGCCGCCGCCGCCGCTTGCCAGGTCTTCATCCGATCCCCCCTTTTCGCAGAAAACAATAAAGGAGTTTCTGGGGGTAAATGATTTCAGCGGGATCATCGATCCGAAGTGGCTGAAACCGTTCTATTATTCGCGACTCTATTCCTTTGCCGTCGACTTCGACCGGGATACGGTCCATTCAGGGCCGGATGTACGATACAATATGATGCATTTCGGTTTTTGGAACAGCGGCATCCACAACTACTATTACTGGCCGGAAGATAATGTCAAACAGAACCATCACCAGGTGTGGTATACGATGCAGGGACTGCCCTTGTGGATGGCAAAGGACGAAAAGGACAAGAAGGGACGGCCGGTGACCCAGTGGGGTATGGAGCCCGAGGACGCGATGAGCTATGCCCGGCATGCCGGCATGATGTGGCATCTTGCCGCCTGGTTCGGGTACCAAAAGCAGGACACCTCGCTTTTATCCCTCGATCATTCGCCAAAGCAGGCAGGGCGCGGAACCATGCGGCTCTATGAGAACGGCAATGAAGAAGACGCGACCTGGGCGGGGGAACGGTATTGTAACCCGATGGCCTATTTTGCCCAGAGCAATGCCGACTATGACGGGGCCGAGGGGGCGTTAGGGAAACGCTGTGGCATCGTGAACGCCGACAGCGGGAGTGCGCTGATCACCTCCGGGATGATCGAACTCGATACCAACCGGGTAAAAGTGTACCGGTTCCTTTGCAGCACGTTGCGAAAGGACGGCGCCTTTATCTGGAAAGGCGGGATCCAATATCATCATTATTGTACTAATTATAAGCACGGCATTACACCCGAAGAGGACTCCCTGCGCTGGCGGCTGGCGCGGGTGAAAGCCTTTACCGAAAGAGTAGCGCCCGGCGTGCCGTGTATCCTGGGGGAGAACGGCTATGACAAGTCTCAGCAGACGCGCCAGTCCACGCCGTTGTTGCCGGGTTTCTCCAAAGAGGAATCCCAGGCCGTCTTCCTTTTGCGATCGATGAATGCCACGGCCTTTTCGGGATTCGATTCCTACATCCTATACTGGTTGCGCGATGGCAAGCCCGCCGATGATCCGGGCCTCTACCTCACCAGCGGCGTGGTGCGGGAGATGCCGGATGGGAGTATCCGGCCATACCCTTCCTGGTTTTATATCAGCGCCTTTGAAAGCCGCCTGGCGGACTACCGGCCAGACAGGATCATCAGCGAAAAGGGATCGGTATGGATCTATAAATACCGCAATGCCCTTGTACCGGATTCCGTAGCGTATTTCATCTATTCACCCACTCACAACGGATCGCGGGAGGCAGCCTTTTCGCTTGCTCCTGGAAACGTAGCGAGCGATGCGGCGGAGATCGGCTTTACCGCCGATTCCCCCGGGGGGGTGCTGACCCAAAGGAAGGTGATGAATGGGGCGGTGATCCTTTCGGTGGAAGAGAAGCCGAAGCTGGTTTTTGTTAAAGAATTGACGCAACACTAGAAATGGAAGACCATTCCGGATATGAACCCCTTTCCGATAGTCGCCAGGTCGCGCTGCCCGGGGCTCAGGCGATCGGCGGCGCCGACCCCCAACGGAACATCGAAGTGACTCTAAAGCTGCGCGGGAAGCGGCCACTGCCGCATCTTTCGGGTCCGCCATCAAAGCCGATGACGCGGGAGCAACTGGCCGATGAATATGGCGCTTCGCCCGAAGACATCGATGCGGTGATCAGGACTTACACCCAACTGGGATTGATGAATGCCTATACCGATGCTGCTACCCGCACCGTGAAATTCTCGGGCTCTGTGGGGGAAATGGAGGAGGCCTTCCAGGTACGGCTGTTCGATTACACTCATCCGGACGGCAACTACCGGGGCTACGAAGGAGTTGTATACATTCCCGGGCAGCTTTCCGGCATCGTAGTAGGCGTGTTTGGCCTGGACGACCGGCGCGTTGCACATCGCCGTTGACCGACGAAGTCTTTGACGAAATATCGTCAAATTGAATGACGAACAGTTTTATTAGTGATTGGTTTTCAAATTTTTATATACTGGCATCCGATTGGTGAAGAGAAGGGAAACTCATCAACATGAAAAAAACGGTTTTTCTCTTCGCAATGTTGGCGCTGCTTGTCGCCGGCCAGGGACTCAAGGCTCAATCGACTGGTGTAAAGAACATTCTTCTCATCCACGGGGCTTTTGCCGATGGCTCCGGCTGGCAGGGTGTTTACAAGATCCTTTCGGCAAAAGGATATAATGTTACCGTAGTGCAGAATCCTCTGAGCTCGATGGAAGAGGATGCGGCCAGCGTCAAGCGGGCGATGGACAGGGAGACGGGCCCCTGTATCCTGGTCGGTCATTCCTATGGCGGAGCGATCATCACCGAAGCCGGGTCGGATGACCGGGTCCGGGGGCTGGTATATGTGGACGCCTTTCAGCCGGATTCCGGTGAAAACCTCGTGAAACTCCTCACCGGCATTCCGGATCTCGCCGACGGCGGCATCCTTCCGCCGGACGCCTCGGGGCTGGTCTATTTCGATAAGGCAAAGTTCCATGCCGGTTTCTGCGCCGATCTCCCGGCCAGTGAGGCCGAATTTTTGTATGCGTCGCAGATCCCGGTGGCAGCGAGTGGTTTTGTCCGGCCGATGAGCCATGCTCCGTGGAAGACCAAACCCTGCTGGGGAATTATCGGCACGGAAGATAAGTCGATCAATCCCTTGTTGCTTCGCCGCATGTATCAGCGGTCGAATACAAAGACGACCGAGATCAAGGGGGCAAGCCATCTCGCATTTGTCTCTCATCCGAAGGAAGTGGCGGAAGTGATCGAGGCTGCGGCGAAGGGGGTTAATTGATCATAGGTGTCACGTACATCCACCCCAATAATGAGTTATTGTTCGAAGACCTTCATTTTACTGTCAACCGGCGGGACAAGATCGCCCTTGTAGGGAATAACGGCGTTGGGAAATCCACGTTGTTGCGGCTGACGGCCGGCGATGTTGTCCCTTCCCGGGGGCAGATAAAGAGATGACGAGTCCTTTCTGGAGGAAATCTGTATAAAACGCATGATAACCGTTTGATTCGCAATAGTCAAAAAGTTTTGTTAAGTTTGATTGGGACCACCGGGTCATTTTGCTGTCTTTATTTATAATACAAATCCGCTACTTATGAAACCCTGTGTGGCAACCCTATTGCTCGCCGGCCTGATACCTCTATCCAGCCTGGCTCAGCTGACCAACGGCGGCCTGTATGCGGGTTTTGGCGTCGATGCCGATACCCGGACCAATAACCTCAAATTTGGTGACGTTACAGGCGATATTTACAGCGATGACTGGTTCGCGCCCTCCGGACACGGAAATAACATCATTGACACCTCCAATTGGGCGGCTTACAAGGCCCTACTTCAGGCGAATACCAATTATTCTTTCACCAAACGGATGTCGCAGCCGATGTATGCCCGGATTGACAGCAGACTTTGGCTCGATGCGGTCTATGCCCGGGATTTCTCGGCAGCCGCTTCCCTAAAGGATTCCACGGTGTTCTCGATTGCGGCCAAGAATGGGGATAATCCCAATGTCTGGCAGGCGGGAGTGGCGTCTGCCCCGACCAAGAACGACCTGGTGGATGTATATGCGCATATGCGCCGGAATGGATCTTCCGTTCACGACTCGCTCTGGTTCTATACGGGCATCGTCGCTTTCGGGAATGCCGCCAACAGCTACTATGATGTAGAATTGTACAAGAACAATTTTGGCTATAATTCGGTGACAAAGACCTTTACTTCGGCGGGAACGGCCGGTGGTCACAGTGAATGGCTCTTCGATGCTGCCGGAAATATCACCCAGACAGGGGATATGATCGTTGCCGTCAGCTTTGCGCCCGGGTCGACACCCGTGATCGAGGTCCGCCTCTGGGTCAGCCAGACTACCTATACTAATTATAGCAGCGGGGGCCTGGCGCCTGCCTATTTCAAGTTCAACAGTTACAGCAGCACCGGAGGCGGCTATGGTTATGCGTCCGTTGTCAGCAAGACCGGGGCGACGGCCTTTGGCGGCGGCATTGCCAATTATACGGGGGATCCGGCCTTTGACTCGACCTATGCCTCGCCATGGGGAACCTCCAATGCCGGATCGGGCTGGAGTCCTTATTATGTGAGTTCGCAGTTCATCGAGGTGGGGATCAATCTAACCCGTATCGGCGTCGACCCGTCGACATATTCGACGCTCGACGCCTGTCAGCCTATGTTTTCGGATATCTTCTTCAAGTCCCGCTCTTCGAGCTCCTTCACTGCCAACCTGCAGGACTTTGTGGCCCCGATGAGCTTCCTCCGGTCGTCCTCATTGGCCTTTACGGGTAAGGCCGACACGATCCGGTGCAATCATCAGCCCGCGTCGATCCAACTCACCAATATTACCCAGTCGGCGACCTATAACTGGAAGACGCTTAGCGGCGGCCCGATCTCCGGCGCCAACGCGGACAGCTCGCAGCTGAATATCACAAAACCCGGGACCTATGTTGTTTCTGCATACCCCCTCAGCGGCTGTCCGGCCACCGAGGTGGACACGATCGTCGTGCCGATCGACACATTCCCTCCGGTGGCAAGCGCCAATGCGGGGATGTTCAGCGGCCATATCTATCTCTATGGCGGCGATGCGATCGCCAGCAATTATCCAACGCCCTTTGGCGGTTCCCAGGGGCTGACCTACAATTGGACCGGCCCCAACAGCTTTACGTCCTCGGTCCAGAATCCCGTCAACGACACGGTCTGGGGCACGTATCACCTTACGGTGACGGAAAAACGCAACGGCTGTACGGATACCGTGTCGACGCCGGTATTGTCGAGTATGTTCATAACCCTGCTGGCCGACTCGCTCCAGCTGGATGGAACGGTCCGGGGACAGGTGATCGATCTCCGCTGGAAGGACGCGAATGAGAGCTTTGACCGGTCCTTCGCCGTCGAACGAAGCGATGGCGTGAACAACTTCCAGGCGATCGGCACGGTCGTCAATCCCAATGCCGGCAGCGATGGCGCTTCCGACTGGTTTACCTTTACGGACACCCACCCGCAGCCCGTCAACAATCTCTATCGCATAAAGGCGATTACCCTGGATGGAAGGATTTATTACTCACAAATACTTTCCTTTGATGGTGCAGGCTCACCGCTGCTGGCCGTTTCCCTTGTTTCGGTGCAGCCGTCGGGCGCGGTGCTTAGCGTGCGAACGGAAGTACCTCATGACGGTGTGCTCGCCGAATACAACACCGCCGGTCAGTTGCTGAGCAAAAAGAACGTCAGCCTGGCCCAGGGGGTGACAACCATCGAGGCTCCCGCTGTAAACCGGCATTCGGTGAATGTGATCGCCTTGTTTGTGGACGGGCGGCTGACCTGGTGCCAGAAGATTATCATGCCTTAATTGCAATATACTTTCTCAAGGATCGGACCATAGCAAAATGCCCGCTTTTCAGCGGGCATACTTTTTTTTGCGGCCTCCTGCCTGGCGGCGTCTTACTTAGCGGCTTCGGCCGGTAATTTCCAGTCCGGCCGGATATAGTGACAGGTATACCCGTAGGGATGTTTCTGGAGATAGTCCTGGTGCTCTTCTTCGGCGTCCCAGAACTCCGTGGCCGGGGTCACTTCGGTGACGATCGGCCGGGAATAGACATGGGCTGCAGTGAGTTCGGCGATGAGCTGGTTGGCGACGTTCTTTTGATCCTCGTCGAGGTAAAAGATGGCCGAACGATACGAGGCGCCGATATCATTTCCCTGTCGATTGCGCGTCGTGGGATCGTGCAGCTGGAAGAAGAATTCCAGCAGCTTGCGATAGCTGGTCT
>Ga0105239_10005904_pt1 | contig 14266 bp, 14 predicted proteins | sample KBSC44metaG_FD_92761 | JGI IMG/M metagenome (GOLD analysis project Ga0105239, IMG submission 92761) | Corn rhizosphere microbial communities from Kellogg Biological Station, Michigan, USA - KBS C4-4 metaG | ecosystem: Host-associated > Plants > Roots > Rhizosphere > Soil | place: Michigan, USA... | reverse complement strand
GTCTGTGTCACGTGGAACCCCGACGACGAGATTCATGTGTAGATGAGTGCGATATGAAGCTTCGTAACATCTTCCTCGCGCCGACGGCGATTCTATTGGCGGTAACCATGCTGGCCCCGCTCGCCATTATCGTGGTCTATAGCCTTCTCACCCGAGGCGCGTATGGCGGCGTCGAACTTCCCTGGACCATAGAGAACTTCACGCGCCTGTGGGATCCGGTCTACGGCATCATCTTCCTGCGCTCGTTGTGGATCGCTGCTGTTGCCACAATGCTGTGCCTGGTCCTGGGATTCCCGCTGGCGATGTTCATCGCGCGCTCCGGACCCCGCAAGAACCTGTATCTGAGTCTCGTAATCCTGCCGTTCTGGACCAGCTTTCTGATCCGCACCTACGCCTGGATGTTTCTGCTGCGCGACACCGGCATCCTGAACTCGGCTTTGCAGGCGCTGCACGTCATCCGCGAGCCCCTTCCGCTTTTGTACAACGATGGCGCCGTGATCCTCGGCCTGGTCTACGGATTCCTCCCGTTTATGGTGCTGCCCCTCTACGCCACGCTGGAGCGATTAGACCCAAGTCTGCTCGAAGCCGCCGCTGATCTGGGAGCCCGGCCATGGCGGGCGCTGGTAAGTGTCACGCTGCCATTGTGCGCTCCGGGAATCCGCGCCGGCGCGATCCTGGTATTCGTGCCTTGTCTCGGCACTTACCTGACATCGGACTTACTGGGCGGCAGCAAGACCGTGCTCATCGGCAACCTGGTCCAGAATCAGTTCACCGCCTCGCGCGACTGGCCCTTCGGCGCCGCTCTATCCTTGGCACTGATGGCGATCGCAATGGTACTCCTGTTCGCAGCTCGCAACCGAGGTGAGGAGATCTTGTGAATCAAGGAGCCAAGCGGGGACTCGCCCTATACGCGGTATTCGCCTATGCCTTCCTGCACGTGCCTTTGCTCATCCTTGCAGTGTTCAGCTTCAATTCCTCGCGCTTCGCCGTGTGGGAAAGCTTCTCGCTTCAGTGGTACCGTGCTGTGGCCAATGACGGCAACTTGATCGAGTCATCCCTCAACAGCCTGATCATCGCCGTCGTCGCCACCGTCGCTGCGACGATCATCGGGACGCTCGCGGCGTACGGTCTATGGAAACGCGGCTCGGCTTGGATATCCGGATCGATGTATCTATCTTTGGTCACGCCGGAAATCGTGACGGGAGCCTCGCTTCTAGCGCTGTTCCAGTGGATCTTTCGATTCGCGCACCTTCGCTTGGGGATGCACACCGTTATCCTGGCGCACGTCGGATTCTCACTCGCCTACGTCGTGGTGGTGGTATTGGCCCGCTTGCGCAGCTACGACCGAACGCTGGAGGAAGCCGCGCTCGATCTGGGTGCGACTGAGTTTGGGGCTTTCTATCGGGTTACACTTCCGTACCTTGTTCCCGCGATTGCGGCGGCAGCCATGCTCGCCTTCACGGTCTCGATTGACGACTACGTGATCACCAGCCTGGTCGCCGGCGTCGATTCGCAGACGCTCCCTATGGTGATCTACGCGATGGCGCGCCGGGGCGTCAATCCGGCGCTCAACGCCGTCTCGACACTGGTGGTGTTCGGCCTGGGGATGCTGATCATGTTGTCTGAAAGGCTGCGCAAAACGTGAATAGACGAACGTTTTTGCTCGGCGGCGTGGCGGCCGTCGCATGTGGTCGCGGTCCGAGGCTGAACATCTTCAACTGGTCGGATTACGTCGCACCCGATACCATCCCCAACTTTGAGCGCGAATTTGGCATTCGTGTCCGCTATGGCACCTACGAGAGCGTCCCGGAGATGCTCGCCAAGGTGATGACCGGTAATTCAGGATGGGACGTCGTCTTTCCTTCTGCCGAATACATCCAGCCGATGCGTGACATGGGGTTGCTTGCGCGGCTCAATCGCGCTTGGCTCCCCAATCTGAGCAACCTCGACCGGCAGTTCCAGCAGCCGCCTTGGGATCCCGGTCTTGAGTGGTGCGTGCCTTACATGCACGGCGCTACGGGGATCGTTTATCAGAAGAGTTTAGGAAGGATCCCGCAGGCATGGTCGGATTTGTGGGACTCACGACTGGCTGGAAAGCTCACGATGCTCGACGACCCACCGGAAGTGTTCGCGGCTTGCTTGAAGACGCTGGGCTACTCGCTCAACTCCGGCGACCCCAACCAGCTCAAGGCTGCGCAACAGCGGGCCCTGGCGCAGAAACCTTTGGTCCGAGCCTATTTGAATGCCGAGGTGCGGGATCAGTTGGTGGCGGGCGATGTGGCCGCCGCCGAGGCCTGGGCGGTCACCGCTTCGCAGGCCATCGCGGCTGCTTCCGGAAAGCTCGCGTTCTCGTTCCCATCCGAGGGTTTCCCGCGCTACGCCGACAACGTTGCCATCTTGCGCGAAAGCAGCCGCCAGGAAGCCGCGCATCACTTCATTGCGTACCTCCTACGGCCGCGTGTGGCTGCGGCCATCGCCGAGACCACCCGCACGGCGGCATGCAATGGCGCGGCTCAGCAGTATTTGCCCGAAACCTTGCGCTCCGACCCGGTGCTCTATCCATCGGCAGAGATTCTGGCACGCGGAGAATGGTTCGCGCCACAATCCGCCGCATCCCAACGCCTGCGCGATCGCCTGTGGACTGAAATCAAGACCTAACGGTTGACGCAAAACGCGGTGGAACCAGGAACAGTAGCAGCACCGACGCCGCTCCGAGCGTCCAATACATGGCATCGAGCATCCGCTCGGAGATTGTATGGTGAAGAAGTTGATCGAGCACGTACCCCAATCCCGATGACGCTTCAGAACCTCCGCTCTCGGGTATGCGCAGAGAGCTTTCCATAACGTTAAGAGGACAGTTGAAGCCAATCATGTCTTCGGCGAGAACGAACCAGATAGAGAACAGGTGAATCAGTCGGAACCAGGGATTGAATACCAACCTGGACGGGCGCGCCAGAATGGCGATGAAGCCACTGACCACGAATACGAAATATGCCAGATGAAAGATGGTGACAAGATTGGCGAGCGCATCCATATGGGCCCCTGTCAGCCAATATTATGGGACACTCTCCAGTCGAGCAGGTTTATTGCCTGGATCCACCTGTTGGCGTGGCTTCTCGCGCGCGATAGACTGGTGAAGGTTAGACGCCTCCCCTGATGCCGCAAATCGTGCTGCCGGTCATCCCGAAGCTGACGCTCACCGCGGTGATCGACATCTTGGCCGTGGCAGTGCTGCTTTACCAATTCATCCTGATGCTGCGGGGCCGCCGGGCCATGCATGTTTTCGGCGGTTTGCTGGCCCTGGTGATTCTTTACCTGATCGCTGTGGCGCTGCACTTGAATCTGCTCCGTTCTTCCCTGGCAGCCCTGGCGCCCTATACCGCCATCGCCTTGATCGTGATGTTTCAGGCCGAAATTCGCGGCCTGCTGACCCGCGTCGGACGAATCCGCTGGCTGGGACTCGGGGGGCAGCTCGAGCGCCGCGAAGTGGTGGATGAAATCGTGTTGGCGGTTCAGCAGATGATCGAAGACAAAACGGGAGCCTTAATCGTCGTCGAGCGGGAAATCGGTCTGCGAACGTTTATCGAAAGTGGTGTGGCGCTGGATGCCGTGGTATCCCGCGATCTGCTGTGCTCCATTTTCCATCATGGCGGGCAGTTGCATGACGGCGCGGTGATCATTCAAGGCGACCGTATCGCGGCCGCGGCGTGTTTCCTGCCGCTGCATACCCATCCCGTTACCATCCGCAAGATCGGGACACGCCATCGCGCGGCCATCGGTGTCACCGAAGGGACCGATGCGTTGGCTGTCGTGCTCTCCGAGGAGCGAGGCCATATTTCGATCGCTTGGCGGGAGGATCTGGAGCAAGACGTCAACATCGACCGGCTGCGCGAGCGGCTGATTCAGCATGCGACCGGTCAACCCGCCCGGCCGGATCAAGCACCCGAGCCCGAATGGAGGCGCGCTCAGCCATGATGCGGGTAGTTAACGTCCTAACCCTGAATCTGGGCTGGAAATTGCTTTCTGTGGCTCTGGCGGTGTTGCTGTGGATCGCAGTCGAAGGTGAACCTGAGTTGGTCACCGTGCAGTCTGTGCCGGTTTACTACCGGAGTGTCGAAGCCAGCTTGGCCCTGGTCGCGAATCCCCCGAATTCCGTCCGGGTTGAGTTGCGCGGACCGTCGGATGTTCTGGGCCGCGACAATCTATCCACTGTCGCCGTGGTGCTGGATCTGGCCGGCCAGACGGAGCCCGGCGAGCGAGTTTTCGCCATCTCGCGGAGTAACGTGAACCTTCCGGCGGGAGTGAACTTCGTCCGCTCCGACCCCTCCGAGCTCAAACTGCACCTCGACCGGGCTCCTGTCGATAGAACATTGGAGTCCAAAGGAAACTCCGCATCGAAACAATGAGACAGTTATTTGGAACCGACGGCATACGCGGCACGGCTGGGGACTATCCACTGGACCGCACTACGACCTTTGCGGTGGGCGTGGCTCTGGCCCAGTGGATCGGGAGCAACCATCTGAATCCGGAAGTGGTCCTGGGAATGGATACGCGCGAGTCCGGACCATGGATCGCCGAACACGTCGCGGGCGGCCTGGCGCAGGGTGGCGTGCGCGCGCGCAGCGCTGGCCTGATCAGTACGCCCGGGCTGGCATACATCACAAAGACAGGACCCTTCGCCGCCGGCGTGATGATTTCGGCTTCGCACAATCCGTTTCAGGACAACGGAATTAAGATCTTCGACCATTCCGGGTTTAAACTGCCCGATCAGCAGGAGCACACGATCGAAGGCCACATTTTTGGATGGACGGGCCAAGGGAGGCCTCCGTCCCCCCAAAAGCTAACGGTAGATGAGGGGCTGGATCGAGCCTACATTGAACATCTCGCCGCCACGATGCCGGAAGGGCTGGCGGGTATGACCATTGTGGTGGACGCGGCTAATGGAGCGGCCACTCATTTGGGCCCTGCTCTCTTTGAGCGTCTGGGCGCCAAGGTCGATCGCATTCACTGCGCGCCGGACGGCAAGAACATCAATCTCCATTGCGGAGCCCTGCACGTGGAGAACTTGCGGAAACGCGTGCTCGAAACCGGCGCGACGATGGGAGTCGCTTTCGACGGCGATGCCGACCGCGCGATGTTTATTGCGCATTCCGGCAAGCTCGTCGATGGCGACGGGGTGCTGCTTTTGTGCGCGCGCCGCCTGCAATCCACACGCGGCTTGAAAGAAGTGGTTTCCACGGTCATGTCGAATCTTGGGCTGGAGCGCGCGTTGACCCTGCACGGCATCGGGATGGTACGGACGCCCGTTGGCGATAAGTACGTTCTGGAAGAGATGGTCAAGCGCGATGCGCTTCTGGGCGGCGAGCAAAGCGGACACATCATTTTCCGCGAGTACGCCACCACCGGCGACGGATTGCTTACTGCCCTGCGCGTGTGCGAAGTGATGCGCACCTCCGGCCAGGATTTGGATGAGCTAACTGCTGAGCTTGAGATCTATCCTCAGCTCCTGGTGAACGTTCGCGTGAAAGAGCGGCGTCCGCTGGAAGATATGGTTACGGTCAAGGAAGAGATTCGCCGCATGGAAGCCGAGTTCGGCGATACCGGCCGGGTGGTGGTGCGATTCTCGGGCACCGAGCCGCTAGCTCGTGTAATGGTCGAAGGGCCGAAACTGGACCGCGTAGAGCACTTCGCCGAATCGATCGCGGCGGCGATCCGCAGCGAATTGGGCTAGCCCCGCCGTATAATTAAGGGACATGTTCTTTAAGAACCAGAAGCCCCACCAGTGGACCTTTGACGAACGGCTCGGCAATCTGAAGCAGTTCCGTTTTGATGTGAAGAGTCAGGGCTCTGGCGCGCTGGTCACTCGCGATGGCTGCGGAGCGATGGTCGAGAATCTGGCCGAGGGCAAGGTCAAGGTGGGCAGGGCAGGTGTCCTGGTGGGCGTCGAGATCGCCAATCTAGTGAGCCGTGGCTATCAGATGTTCCTGCGAACGCCTTCGGGCAAAGAGATCCCCGCGCTGGCCGATCAGCTCAAGAAGCTCCACGCGTTCGACGAAGATTTGCGCGAAGGCCTGGGCCTGACCAGCTTCTACAACTTGTCGCTGGGCACCACCTCTGACGATCATCTATACGACCGCGTCGAGGATCGCGACGCGCCGCATCATCCGCGGCCCTGGGAAGTAAAAGCCGAAATCAAAGCCGCGCGGTAGAGGCCATTTGAGCTCACGCCAGTTCGGGGTAGTGGTCGCGGGCTTCTGCTCTTTTCTGCAGATGTATTCCACGCAGCCCTTGCTGCCGATGCTGACCGGAATCTTCCACGCGAGTAAGATGGCTGTCAGCCTGACGGTTACGCTCGCGGGGCTCGGTGTCGCCGTCGCCGCTCCCATCGCGGGAATACTGGCCGATAAAATCGGCCGGAAGCGCGTGATGGTCTGGTCCGCGTTCCTTCTCGGCGCCTGCAGCCTGGCTGCCGCGACATCTCCAGGCCTCAGCATGCTTCTCTTCTGGCGATTCTGCCAGGGCCTGTGCACTCCCGGCGTGTTTTCCGTGACCATCGCATACATCAATGACGAATGGGCATCCGGCGGCGCGGGCGCGGTTTTGTCTTCCTATGTCAGCGGAACCGTGCTGGGAGGATTCTCTTGCCGCTTCATCTCCGGGTTGGTCGCCGCGCACTTCGGCTGGCGATGGGTGTTCATCGTGCTCGGTGTCTTGACGCTGGCCGGCGGCGTCGCCATCGCAAAACTATTGGAGCCCGAGCGGCACATTCCGCACGCGTCCAGCTCCCTTAGGGCTTGGTTTGCCGCCGCGCATACCCACCTGAGAAACCGCCGGCTTCTGGCGACCTACTGTATCGGATTCTGCGTCCTCTTCTCGCTGCTCGCGACGTTCACCTACGTCACGTTCTATCTGGCTGCGCCGCCATTCAATCTGCAACCCGCCGCCCTCGGGTCGATATTTTTTGTTTACCTGGTGGGGGCGGCAGTCAATCCGCTCGCGGGGCGCGCGATCGATCGAATCGGACAGCGCAAGGTTTTGGCGTGGGGAATTGGCGCGGGTATAGCCGGCATCGCGTTCACTCTTGCGCATAGCTTGTGGATGGTCGGGCTAGGGCTGACCCTTTGCAGCAGCGGCGTCTTTGCGGCGACCACGGCGGCCAACAATTTCGTCGGTGTGGCGGCGGAGCACGACCGAGCACTGGCAGTCGGGTTGTACACCGCGTTCTATTATGTGGGCGGCGGCTTGGGCGCGGCTATTCCCGCATACTTCTGGGATTTGGGCGGATGGCCCGCCTGCGTGGCATTCATCGCTAGCGTGCAGATTGTGACGGTTATGATCGCCTTGACGTTCTGGCGAGGTCCTGTGCGCGCCGGGGTAATGATAGCCACATAAATACTTCTTATGGGCAGCCCCTCTTGCATTTGCGATTCTTGTGCTGTATTCTTAAACTCATAGAGACGACGATGTCATTTGCAGATCCCAACCAGGCTCTCTCGCGCGGCAACGCGGTCTCTACCGAATTCATTCCTGTATTAGGGCTCGTTCTTATTATCGGGGTCGGTGTAGCCGGCCCCGCCTGAACGGCCTGATTCGTAGGAATACGGACTTGGCCACTGGCGGGGGCAGAAACCCCGGACAGTGGCCTTTTCCTTTTTGGGAGGATGTTTAAATGTCGACCAAATTGATGACCGGCGCGCAAGTCGTGCTCGAGTGTTTGCTGCGGGAGAAGGTGGATACCTTCTTCGGATATCCGGGCGGCGTGACGCTGCCCCTCTATGACGCGCTGTACGATCATCAGATCAAGCACATCCTGGTGCGGCACGAGCAGAACGCATGCTTCGCGGCGCAAGGATACGCGCGCGCCACGGGCAAGGTCGGCGTGTGCTGCGCGACTTCCGGTCCGGGCGCAACGAATTTGGTGACCGCGCTGGTCGACGCGCTGATGGACTCGATTCCAATCGTGGCGATCACGGGGCAAGTGTCGACCAAGCTGATCGGCAGCGATGCGTTCCAGGAAGCCGACACGTTCGGCATTACGCGTTCCTGCACCAAGCACAATTTCATGGTGAAGAAACTGTCCGAGCTTCCGCAGGCGATCCACGAAGCATTTCATATCGCGGCGTCGGGACGGCCCGGGCCTGTGCTGGTCGACATTCCCAAAGATGTTTTTCAAGCCCAGGGCCATTACACGCCGGTTTCGACCATTCATCTTCCGGGCTACCGCTTGAACACCGAAGGCCACGCGGGACAGATCCGACGTGCAGCCGAGATGATCTGGGAAGCAGAACGGCCCATGGTCTACGCCGGTGGCGGGATTGTGGCCGCCGAGGCTGCAGGCGATCTGCGCCAATTCGTGGAACTGGTCGACATCCCGTCGGTGTGCACGTTGATGGGGCTGGGCTCCATGCCCAGCACGCATCCGAATTTCATCAGCATGCCGGGCATGCACGGCAGCTACGCCGCGAATATGGCGATGACCGAGACCGATCTGCTGATCGCTCTCGGCGTTCGCTTCGACGATCGGGTGACTGGCCGCCTAGCTGCCTTCGCGCCGCACGCGAAGGTGATCCACGTGGACATTGACCCGGCGGAGATCGGCAAGAATCGCGCCGCGGATATTCCCATCGTGGGTGACGTCAAGAAAGTTCTGGAACGCCTCACGCACGAAGTGCGTGAGCTGGCGCCTTCGATGAAGGATAAGAATGCTGCCTCTCGCAAGGCGTGGTGGGGACAGGTGAAAGGCTGGAAGCAAGAGCATCCGCTGGAGCCGGAAATGTCGACAGACGAAATCAAGCCCCAGCACCTGATTGCGGAAATAGACCGGCTCTCGGGCGGGGAAGCGATCGTTGCCAGCGACGTCGGCCAGCACCAGATGTGGGGCGCGCAGTTCCTCAAGTTCAACCATCCGCGGCTGTGGCTCAACTCCGGCGGCCTGGGATCCATGGGCTTCGGTCTGCCGGCGGCTATCGGCGCGCAGTTCGCACGGCCCGACAAATTGGTATTCGCGTTAGTTGGGGACGGCGGATTCCAAATGTCGATCCCGGAGCTCGCTACCATCGCCAATCACGCGCTGCCCGTCAAGATTATCGTGATGAACAACGGCTACCTGGGCATGGTCCGGCAGTGGCAGGAGTTGTTCTATAACAATCGGCTGAGCTCGGTGCAGCTCGAAGGATTCCCTGATCCTGAAAAGCTAGCGGGTGCCTACGGATTCCGCGGCAAGACAGTAGAGAATGTTCGCGAGTTGCGCGGTGCGCTGGAAGCTGCCGTGAAGGAGCCGGGTCCCTACTTGTTAAACGTGCGCGTGACGCCGTTTGAGAACGTTTATCCCATGGTTCCGGCGGGCGGCGCGATCAACGAGATGGTACTCGGGCCGGTGCAGCCGGTCGCTGTTTAGGAGTTACAAATGTTGCAATTGATTTCACTATTGGTCGAGAACAAGCCGGGCGCTCTCATGCGCGTGACCGGTGTGCTCTCGGCGCGCGGGTACAACATCGAAAGCCTGACCGTCGCGCGGACGCTCTATCCGGAATTGTCGCGGATGAGCATCGTGGTCGATATCGAACCCACCCAGCGCGTCCAGGTGATCAAGCAGATCAACAAGCTGGTCAACGTGCTGCAAGTTTCCGATCTGACTGAAGGCTCTGCCGTTCGACGAGAATTGGTCTTGCTGTGGGTTGGAACCACCCAGGAAAATCGCATGGCCGTGCTCAAGGAAGCCGAGATGTTTGGCGCGAAAGCCGTCGACAGTTCGGTGGATGGGTACGCTCTTGAAGCCACCGGCGATCCGGAGAAGCTGGACGCATTTATCCGGGTAATGCAGCGCTACGGCGACATCGAAGTAACGCGGTCCGGTCTGGTTTCTGTTCCGCTCGAAGCGAAGAAAGTAAAACTCGCGCCGCCAGTGCGCAAAGAACATCTTGAGACGGACCACGCGGTCCTAAAAACTACGGAGTAAACCCAAGTAAATGGTTACGAAATATTATGAAAAAGACGGCGATCCTTCGCTACTGAAGGGCAAGACAATCGCCATTATCGGCTACGGCAGCCAGGGGCATGCGCACGCGCTGAATCTGCGCGATTCCGGCCTCAATTCGATTGTCGGTCTGCCCGAAGGCAGCAAGAGCAAGGCGAAAGCGGAAGCCGCCGGCCTGAAAGTTCTCTCGATCGCGGATGCCGCAAAAGCAGCCGACGTGATCATGATGCTGGTGCCGGATCACGTTCAAGGCGAGATCTATAAGAAAGACATCGAGCCGAATCTGACCGCCGACAAGACGCTGATGTTCGCCCACGGCTTTAACATTCACTTCGGATTCATCACGCCGCCCAAGAATATCGACGTATCAATGATCGCCCCCAAGGCTCCCGGGCACCGCGTCCGCGAAGTCTTCACGGAAGGGCAGGGAGTTCCCGGGCTGGTCGCCATCCATCAGGACGCCTCCGGCAATGCGCTAAAGAACGCGCTGGCGTACGGCAGCGGCATCGGATGCCTGCGGGCCGGGATTCTAGAAACATCGTTCAAGGAAGAGACTGAAACCGATCTCTTCGGTGAACAGAGCGTGCTGTGCGGCGGCGTCAGCGAGCTGATCCGCGCCGGCTTTCAAACCTTGGTCGATGCCGGATATGCCCCGGAAATGGCGTATTTCGAGTGCCTGCACGAAGTGAAGTTAATTGTCGATCTGATCTATGAAGGCGGCCTCAGCTATATGCGCTACTCCGTCTCCGATACGGCTGAATACGGCGACTATACCCGCGGTCCCCGCATCGTCAACGAGCAGACTCGTGCCGAAATGAAGAAGATTCTGGGCGAGATCCAATCCGGACAATTCGCGCGCGAATGGATGGAAGAGAACAAAGCTGGCCGTAAGAAATTCCTAGCAATGAGGGAAGCTCAGGAGAATCAGCCCATCGAGACAGTCGGCGCGGAGCTGCGCAAAATGATGACCTTCCTCAAGAAGAAAAAGGAAGTCGGCGTACCGGCCGCTACGTAACTCTCATGCGCATCTTCACGTTCGATACCACGCTGCGTGACGGCACTCAGGGCGAAGCCGTCAGCTTTTCAGCCGACGATAAGATCCTGGTCGTCCACAAGCTGGACGAGCTGGGAATCGATTACATCGAGGGCGGCTGGCCTGGATCGAACCCAAAGGACAAGGACTTCTTTGCCCGGGCGCGTGAGCTGCAACTGAAGCATTCGCGCCTGGTGGCGTTCGGGGCCACCCGTTTCGCTAAGAACACCGTAGAGGAAGATGCCAGCGTGAATGCGTTGATCGCTGCCGGGACCCCAGTAGTATCGATTTTCGGCAAGAGCTGGGATCTGCACGTCCACCGCGCCCTGGGAATCGAGGAGAAGCAAAATCTTGATCTCATCGCCGATACGGTGAAGTACCTCAAGTCCCACGGCAAGGAAGTGGTCTACGACGCCGAGCATTTCTTCGACGGCTATTGCGCCAATCGCGATTTCGCCCTGCGAACGATCGAAGCCGCGAAGAAGGCCGGCGCCGATGTTCTTTGCCTGTGCGACACCAATGGCGGCATGCTCACCAGCCGGTTAGCCGAAATCTGCGCCGATGTGCGCAAGAACTTCGACGGGGTTCTGGGCATTCATACTCACAATGACGCGGAGCTCGCGGTGGCCAATTCGCTGGCCGCGATCGACCAGGGATTCGCGCACGTCCAAGGCTGCACCAATGGCTACGGCGAGCGCTGCGGCAACGCCAATCTCATCTCGATCATCGCCAACCTGGAATTGAAGATGGGCCATACCACCATCGGCAAGGAGCGGCTGACGCATCTGACCACGGCTGCTCGATATATCGCCGAGTTGGCCAATCTGCCAATCCGCAACGATCAAGCCTATGTGGGCCCCAGCGCCTTCGCACATAAGGGCGGCGTTCACGTCAGCGCGGTGCTCAAAGATTCGTCGACATACGAGCATATCAACCCCAAGCTGGTCGGCAACCGCCAGCGCGTGCTGCTCAGCGATCTTTCGGGGAAGGGAAACGTCCTCTACAAGCTCAAACAGCATGGCCTGGAGGACCGGCTGGACGATACAGCGCGGCGCGAACTGCTGGATCGCATCAAGCAGATGGAGTTTGAAGGCTACGAGCTGGAGGCCGCCGAGGGGACTTTCGAGCTCTTAGTGCGCGAAGCCCTACGCCCCGGGTTGCAGTTCTTCGAGGTGGTCAGCTATGAGACCACGACCAAATCCTCTGGAAGCACCGCAGCCACCGTGACCCTGAAGGCACAGGACGGGGTTCATTCGGCCACGGCTCAGGGCAACGGTCCGGTGAACGCCCTTGATCTAGCACTCAGGCAGTGTCTGTCGTCGCTTTATCCCGGCATCGCAGGGGTACGGCTGACCGACTATAAGGTCCGGGTTCTGGACAACAAGAAGGGCACGGCCGCGCGAGTTCGCGTTCTCGTAGAGTGGTCCGATCATCGCCGGAGCTGGGCCACGGTCGGCGTCTCGGAAAACGTGATCGAGGCCAGCTGGTTCGCCTTAGTTGACGCTCTCCGGTTGGAACTAATGCGGTTGGGCGAAAATGACCCCACCATCCAGCGGGCAGTGGAAGACTACTGCTGGGGGGTCTGAGCCCGCGGCTAGGAAGAATCCCTAAGTCTTTCCTAAGGCATTCACTGCGTAGTATTTCGACCTTCCCAACCGCACAATGGAGGGGATGTCATGGTCAGATGACACCCGGTGTCTCTATTGCGAGGGCAGGCTGCCGCTCTATCGCAAGATCACGCATGGGCAATTCTGTTCCAGCGCGCACCGGAAGTCGTACTGGCAGGAGCATGAGCGCTTAGCCCTCGAACGCCTCCATGAATCTCACAGCTCGCTGCGTTCTTATCGCCCTGTGGAGGCGACACAGGAAGCTTCTCAGCAGAATGCTGCCTACCCTGATCTCGAACTTCTCACGCAAGCCAAGGTCGCTACCTATCCCGAAGTTGATACCGCCCTCGAACTGGATTCGAGTCCTTCGTCCGACGTGAGCTCGTATCCGATTCCGGACGTAAGCGAGCCGGCTGTAGAAGCGCCCGAGTTGCTAAATCTGCTGGGGCCGGAACTGGTTGCGTTAGGAGGTTCTCCGGCGCTGATCGCCGCCGACCCGTTGGAGTACGAGATCACGATGCAGCCGCTGTCCCCTTTGCACGTGAGCGGAATGGCAGTCGCACCGTTACCAGAAGGCCCACCCGTCGCTGCGTGGTCCTACATTGGACTGGGAGCCTCCAGTGTCACTACGGGTTCTGGCGGAGCCAGCATCGAACTCGATGGGGAGCTTCGCCATCCGCGATCGCAAGATCCCGCTGTGGGCATCCGCTCCGCCAGCCGTATAGGATTGCCGCTTACCGCCGCCCTGAAAGCCCGGCGAGCCGCCATCAAAATCGGATCGAGTCTCCAAATTCTCACGATGGAGCCGGTTCCTGTAACCTCGGTCGAACTGAAAGTGCCGGTAGAGAGCGATGTGCTCCTGCAGCTGTTCGACCAGCAGGTTCCGCACCCGGATCGGTTATACGAGCTGCGTCCGTTCGCCGTACAGCCCTCGAATTTCGCCCTAGCCGGGCAGATGCCAGAGCAATTCGATGCTGCTCCCAGCCCCGTGTTCTCCCTAGGATCAACCGCGGCTGTAACGGATTATCGGCTTGTTTCCGCCGCAGAAAGACTGCCGTTTTCAGTCGATGTGCTGCCGAAAAAAGGGGCGCTTGTAAGCCGCACGGTGGTTTCAGAGATTGCAACCAATCCGCATTCGTGGATCTCCGCAGTGGCGATGCCATCTCCCGACCCGTCGGTTTACAGTGTCGGAAAGGCGGGGCTTCAAAGCCTGCCGAGTCTGCAAGGGCCCGTGGAAGGATCGTTTGCGCGTCAGACCGCGAAATTCCTGGCCTTCGACCTTTCGATGGGAGTCTCGTCGGACGTCACCTACCCGCGGATGGCTTCAGCAGTGGCCACGAGCGACGCTCCGCTGATCACGCGCATGCTGCCGTTGACGTTTGCCAAGAAACGCAAAGCCGTCAGCGACAGCACGCCTATCCAACCAATCGCCCGCTTACTTCCACAGCCGGTTGAACTGCAGCCGATGTTGCCGAGCTCCGGACTCGAGCCGCTGGATCGAAAGCCCGCCGAGGACGCGTTGCGGAAGCCGCAGAGCGTAGTGGGTTCGCTGCGTGGCAATGGGCTGTGGAAACTGGAACCGGCCTGGGCGCACGCCACAGGTTTTTGGCATCACGCCCCACGCGATCTGAAAATTCTGCTTTTCACAAT
>Ga0105239_10005903_pt1 | contig 14266 bp, 11 predicted proteins | sample KBSC44metaG_FD_92761 | JGI IMG/M metagenome (GOLD analysis project Ga0105239, IMG submission 92761) | Corn rhizosphere microbial communities from Kellogg Biological Station, Michigan, USA - KBS C4-4 metaG | ecosystem: Host-associated > Plants > Roots > Rhizosphere > Soil | place: Michigan, USA... | reverse complement strand
TAGTTCCGCACGCAGTAATAGATATCGTAGGCGTCCTTCTGCTTGTAACGGCCCGCCAGTGCATGGCCCTTCATCGCGAGCAAAGCAGGGATCGAGCACACCGCGATCTCTACACGGTTCGTCCCTCCGTCCGGCATCGGCCCTGCCACTGCCACAAGCTGATAGAACCGCATCGCCAGATCGGCGCCATCCGCCCGCTGCACAGCAAAGTCGCTGATCAGGGGCGGATCGTTCTTGACGATTTCGGCGTCGCGGGGCATCAAAAAATCGACTACGACGTCGATTGCTTCCCCGCCATCTCGTGCGGCAACCTGACGTAACAGTTGGAAACGCCGAAGCCCCTCGCGCTGGGCGTATCCATGGCCTTGAAGCGCGCCGATCAAGGTGGCGCACTCGCCGTTGCCGAGTGTAATTTCAATAAACCCGCCAGTTTCAGCGAACGCTGAAATGCCACTTCTCACTGAAATATCACACCACGCCTTTTAACTCGCGCGCAGCGCTCGCAGATCATCAGCGGTCACCTCACAAAGCAGCCTTCCTTTAAAGGCCGGCAGGATATCGCGCACAACGATGCCCTTGCGCACGGACCGCGTCGTCCGCCATTCTGGCGCTGTCAAGCCAGCTGGCAGCCCGTTCACCAAAGGTCTTTGCCACGGCGCGCTACTGCTTTTCCCTCTGTTTTTCCACTGGCGGAGACCTGCCTTCACGGACGGCACGACAGGGCGTCCATCGGTTTTTCCCGCGCCAACGCCAACCGAGATGCCACCTCGACCATAGCGGCCAATTATCAGCGTTTCGCGCCGCCCGTTAATGCGATAGTCGTATCGAAAGGAAATGGTGCCCGCCGGAGAGACTCCGACGTACATGCCGTCGCGGTCGGGGATATTGTACGGGGCGGTGCGGGGCCTAAGGTTGCGGAGTACAAATTCGGTGAGCATCGTTTCTCGTGCTCGTGGTCGGTACACTTTTTACCGTCACCAACCACGAGCCCTCGATGTGCCCGCAAACCCGCACAACGCCTAGCTTCTTCGAAAGAATTTTACCGTCGCGGCCGAATAGCGCTGCCGGTAAATTATCCAGTCGCAATCCGGCATTCAGCGCATACCGTCCCCCGTGCCGTCATTTCGCGGCACACAATAGCCCGGCTGCCTCTGGAATCCTCCAAAAATTTTTCTTCTAATATCAATTACTTACAACGAAACGACCAGCAAAAAAATTTTGAGCCAGCCGTCATAAGCCACTGATTTTATTAGCAATTTATTACCGCCTACTCCCACTCGGTTGTCAATCCAGTGGCTGGAGCCTTGGGGGACGGCGTTTCGGCCCGGTCACGCGTCGTCGATACCGTCAGCAATACCGAAAATCCTGTCCGGCAGTTGTCGGCTGTCGTGGGGCCGTCCCGGAGAATCCACGCAGACTTTGTTTGAAAAGTCGCGAATGCTCGGCGCCTCAGTACGATTTGTGAACGCGATACCGTCGCTGATACCGTCAAGCGCCTCCGGACCGCAGTCCGAGATACCGTCGTGACCGTTGCCTCCCGACGCAATGCATGGTGCCTGAGCAGCCCCACCGGTCGCGGCGTGCCGTCGAGATCGATATACGGCATGTCACCCCTCCGCCTCGGCGCAGCCGGACGCGCTCAGACAATGCCGCGGTTGCCAGAGACTGCCCCACTGTATCCCGGGCGACAACGTCCGGTAAACCAGCCAAAAGCCAAAGCGCCTGCAGTGCGGCTGCCCAGCTGCCGATGCCTACGCCCGCCTCGACCCGCAGCAAGGTCGCCCGAGGCGTGAAAAACCGCTCGGCAATCACCTTCATTGTCAATCGGCGACGACGACGTGCGTCGCAAATATCGGCGCCCAATTTTCGCCGTGCGCGCCGGACACCAGTTGGAGCATGCGGAGTCGGCGCCTGCTATCTTCATAATTCGCCAGTTCCGTAACACATCCGAGAAAAGCCTCAACGCCACCTTCAGCTCGCGCAGACTGCGTCATAATTTCAAGCATTTGAGGATCATCGTAATAGATTGAAGAGAGGAGCCGGCCCCGTGCGGTCAAATGCAACGGCAGCAGAACTATTCAGGCACTTGAGTGCCGAGAAGTCTATGTTCTATCGCTCTATCATGGACGTCTTCGCCGCAGCCAAGCGGCAATACAGGCTTCAGCTCCGCCCCGACGAAGTCCTCGCGGAGGCGAACTGGCCTGAAGGGACTCCGCGTATCGAGGAAGTCAACGCTGCTCTAGCTCAACTGACCGAATGGGGGAACCTCGAATCCCAGCCGGATACGGCACGCGTTTCCTCGCTCAGTGACTTCTACCGCGCACGCTTTCTTTACCGGTTGTCTCACGGGGGCGAGGCCGTGGAGACGAGCCTCGCCATGTTCTTCCAAACGCTACAGCGACGAGCCGAATTGCAAACAGTAGCTTTGGAGGATATTGCCAGCCGCCTACAGGCTTTGCAGCAGTTGATCGACGACGACACGCCTGAACATGGGCTCGACGTCGCCAAGACACACCAACTCCTGCGCGACTTGGTCGCAGTGTTCCATGACCTCACCGAGAATGCTCAGGCGTTCATGGCGGGTGTCGCGCGAAGCCTGGAGCTTCAGCAAGCCGAAGCGAACGCTGTCGTTGCGTACAAGCGCCGCCTTATCGATTACCTCGATCGCTTCCTGGGAGATCTGGTAAGGCGCTCCGATTCCATCGCCCGACTCATCCAACAGTTGGCCCCGCGCATCGACTCCGTCTTCCTCCAGGTCGCGGAGCGAGAAGCCCAGGACGCCGCGCCGGAAGACATGCAGAATCAAGCGGACGAAAAGCTGAGGCGCTGGCGGGCTTGGCGGGAACGCTGGAAAGGCTTGCGCGGCTGGTTTTTGTCGACAGGAGTGGAACCGCCTCAGGCCGAGTTGCTGCGTGCACGCGCACGTGCCGCGATTCCGCTGCTCTTGGGCGCTATCGCCACGCTAAACGAGCGCCGCAGTGGACGCAGTGACCGCTCTGCGGACTTTCGCATGCTCGCTCATTGGTTCGCCGCGTGCGGCAGCGACAGTGAGGCCCATCGGATGGCGCGGGCGGCCTTCGCGCTCCAGCCAGCCCGGCACTATTGCCTGAATCCACAGGCCGACGACAGCCTGCCTGCCAGCACACCGTGGGCAGAAGCGCCCCCGCTCCAAATTAACCCGCGCTTGCGCGAGTATGGCGAGGCCGCGCCCCGCGGACCGCTCCCGCGGGTGCGCGACCGCAGCGCGGAGCGGGCTCTCATGGCCGCGCAGTTGGCAGAAGAATTTCGCCAGGTCGATGCGGCGAGGCAACGCTTGGCCACCGGGCACCCAGTCCGCCTTTCCGAGTTGGGAGAACTAGACGTTCACGCCTTCGGCCTGTTTCTCAACCTCCTGGGAGAGGCTCTGACAGAACAAGCGCATCCCGATCAGACCGTCGAGCGCCAGACAGGAGATGGTTTGCTCTACATCCGGATGGAGCCGCTCGACGCCGCAACGAAGGCTCGCATCATGACGCCCGCCGGTGTTTTTGCGGGCCGAGACCATCTTCTCACGATCGCGTTTACACAGAGACCAACATGACTCCACGCACATCATGGAGGCACGACAGTCAGCGAATCGGTGAGCTCCAACGTGTCCAGCAGCACGACGAGTTCCGCCGAGCACTGCGCGCCCTGCTGTTGCAGCCGCTGATGGCGCCGGATCACGACGCCTTCCCTGCGGTACGTCGCCAGGCCGGACGATTGCGCGACTGGTTTGCGAGAGAGGCCGGCTGGCCGTTGCACGTCGAGCGCGAGGGTGCTCGGCTCTTCAAGCGGCCCGCGAACCTCGCGGACGATACGCGCGGGCTGCCGAACTACGACCGGCACCGCTATGTCTTGCTCTGCCTTGCGTGTGCCGTACTCGAAAGAGCTGATCCGCAGATCACCCTGCAGTTGCTCGGAGAACGCTTGATGCAGTTGGCATCCGACCCGGCGCTGGTCTCTTGTGGCTTCCAGTTCACGCTCGGTAGCGCTGCCGAACGGCGGGACCTGGTCGCCGTATGTCGCACACTGCTCGACCTCAGGGTCTTGCAACGCGTCGCCGGCGACGAGGAAAATTTCGTTCACGAAAACGGCTGGAGGCAATCGGACGCACTCTACGATGTCCGGCGACGCATGCTAGCCGGCATGCTTGCGGCCGTGCGTGGGCCATCGACTTGGCGTGTCGAAGACGCTCCGATCGAATTCGACGATCGGTTGCGCTCATTGGTAGCGGAGCACATTGCCGACAGCGATCAGGGACGTCGCGACGCCCTGCGTCACCATCTCGCGCGCCGGCTTCTGGACGATCCCGTAATCTACAGCGCCTCCCTGAGTCCCGAGTATCAGGCCTACTTTGTCAATCAACGAGGTCCGATGGCGGCCCGCCTTTGCGAAGCCACGGGATTGACTGCCGAGCAGCGAGCCGAAGGACTGGCACTCACCGACGAATCGGGGGAGCTCACCGACATTTCGATGCCTGCGGAAGGAACAGAGGCACACGCTACGCTCCTGGTCGCCGAATTTTTGGCTGCGCGCCTGAGCGAACCGCAGGAGATCGCATTGACTTCCCAAGATGCTGTTGCCTCCTTTCTGCGCGGCGCCACCGAGCAGTATGGCCGCTACTGGCGCAAATCGGCGCGCGAACCTGGTGCTGAAACAGAGCTAGCCGACATCGCACTCGACAGATTGGAGCGGCTGCAACTCATCCACCGAATCCATCGCGAAATTCGCCCTCTGCCGGCCCTCGCCCGCTTCGCTCTTGGCGATCCCGAAATTCGTTCGAAAACAACCGGTGCCTTTGCTGCCGAATCATCGCTTCTTGACGCATGACCGAGACTCTCTTCGATTCTCCTCAGACGCCGCGCCCAATATTGCCGGAACCTCAACGCGAGCGATGGCAACCCCTGCGGATCGGCCTCGTGGAACTTTTTCACTACGACAGTGAGGAATTCTGGTTCCGTGACGGCCACTTGCTACTTCGGGGCAACAATGGCACGGGCAAGTCCAAAGTGCTGTCCCTCAGTTTGCCCTTTCTCTTCGATGCGCAACTGCGTCCGTCGCGTATTGAACCGGACGGGGACAACGGCAAGAAGATGGCTTGGAATCTGCTCATGGATGGCTACAAACGCCGCATCGGCTACACGTGGATCGAGTTCGGCAGACGGCAAGCCGATGGCACCGCGCGCTATTTGACTTTGGGGGCCGGGTTGTCGGCGGTGACCGGCAAAACCCAGGTCGACAGCTGGTTCTTCTTGATCGAAGACGCGTCAGGAAAGCAAGATTCGCGCATCGGTCAAGACCTGTGGCTCACGAGCGAGCAGCGGATCGTGTTGACCCGCGAGCGGTTGCGCGAGCTCCTGGAAGAGCGAGGCCAAGGCACGGTCTTCGAGAATGCGCGCAACTATCGCCGGGCTGTGGATGAACGGCTCTTTCACCTCGGCGAGAAGCGGTACGAGGCGCTAATGGACACCTTGATCCAGTTGCGCCAGCCCCAACTGTCGAAGAAGCCCGACGAAGCCGGCCTTTCTCACGCACTGACGGAAGCTCTGCCCCCAATGCCGCAGGAATTGTTGGCCGATGTGGCAGATGCGCTGAATCAGCTGGAGCAAGACCGAGAGCAGTTGAACAACACTCGGCAGCTTGAGCAGGCCGTCAGGCATTTCGAACAAAGATACCGGGTGTACGCCGGCACGTTGACCCGACGCCAGGCGCGCGAGCTTCGTCAGGCGCAGACCGCGTTCGACAATGCCAGCGAGGACCGCAACAAGGCACAGAACGCATTGCGCACGGCGAAGGAAGCAGAAGCCTCCGAGATCTGCGGTCGTGACGCCGCGAAGCGTGAGCTAATCGCTGCGCGAGAGCGATTGGAGACTCTGCAAAGTGATCCGGCCAACCAGGATGCCAACCGCCTGAGCCAAGCCGCGAGAGATGTCAGGGAGCGGAAGGAGGAAGCGGCCAAGGCGGAGGATCAACGCGAGGCCGCTCGGCGGCAACTGGAGCGCGAAAAGGAACGCAGCCGGGAAACTAACCAACGGACGGAGGCAGCAGGAAGCGAGATCACATCCGCACGCACGCAGTGCGCATCCGATGCGCAATCTGCAGGCACAACCTCCACGTTGTCCGGCAACCTGCTCGTCGCACTCGGCCTCGATGCGCTCGCCGAGCTGCCGTCGACGCATTTCACGTCTGCCGTGGCCGAGTTGCGCGACGCTGCGAACAAGCGCCGCGGGAACATCCGGCATCTAGAACAGCGCCACGCCGTCGTCGCTGCTAAACAGTCGACGCTCCAGACACTGCAGGCAGCCCAGCGAGACCGCAATGCGGAACTCGAGGAAGCAACGGAGCGGCGTGCCGAGGCCGACGTGGGGGCAGAAACGGCAGGCAATGCGCTGATCGACACTTGGACTGCCTATTGTGCCGATCTGGAACAACTGCGCTTCGAATCGGAAAGCGCACTATCCGAGCTCGCAGGCTGGACAGCCCGTCCAGTAGGTCCAAATCCGGTTCACTCGGCACTGACTGCCGCCTACTCTGGAACATTGGCGCAATATGCCACTCGTCAGACCGAGCTTGCGACGCGTCGACGCGACATGGATCGGGAACGCGTTGCGATGGTCGACGAACAGAAGCAGCTCGCCGCTGGCCAAGATGCCACCCCGCCCGTTCCCGCTACCAGGGGCGTGAACGTTCGCTATGGACGGATAGGTGCCCCACTCTGGCAACTGATCGATTTTCGCCCCCATGTAACGCCGCAACAGCGTGCGGGTTTGGAGGCATCTCTGGAGGCGTGCGGCCTACTGGACGCATGGATCGCACCAGACGGCAACGTTAGCGATGATGCAGGAAGACCGATTTGGGATACGCACTGGCGGCGACGCCCCGCCGTGGCGGGCGAGAGTCTGCTGAGCCTGCTGTCGCCGGCGACACCAAATGGTTGCATGGTCGATCCAGCGCTGGTGGAGACTTTGCTTGTCAGCGTTGCCTGTGGACCGGAAGACGATCTCGCCGCCGAATCTTGGATCGCTGCGGATGGACGCTTCCGGTTAGGCACACTTACGGGTGCGTGGCACAAGCCCGAGGCAGTCTACATCGGGCATACGGCCCGCACCCAGGCCCGGCAACGCCGGTTGCAAGAAATTGCCATACGGCTCCAACAACTGGATGCGGAGACCGCCATCCTGTCGCAAGCCTTCGAAGCACTCGCCGCCGACCGAGCGAAAGCAAAGGAAGAGCTGGACGGCGCACCTTCCGACACGGCGCTTCGCCAGGCGATTCTCGCCACCGCCAGTGCCGAGCGCGAGGTGCTGCAAGCTCGCACTCGACTCGATCAAGCCGACAACCAATGCCGGACGGCGGAGATCGCGCTATACGCGGCACGCGAAGCGCTTGAGAACGATGCCATCGATCTTCAACTGCCCGTCGCCTACGCTGACCTCGCCCCGATATCCAGCGCAGTGGACCGGTTCACCGATGCGTTCCACACATTGGCGCAAGCCTGCCGGGAATGGCGCAGCGCCTGGCCAGACCACCTACAGCAGCGGGAGCGCGAGGCCGAAGCATACGTCGCCCTCGAACAACGGGAAGGAGACCTCGGTACGGCCAACGAGCGTGCAGAAAAAGCAGCGGCACGCTACGCAGTCCTGCAGGAATCAATCGGCGCGAAAGTGGAAACGTTGCGTCTACAACTCAATGAGGCAATCCAGAACGCAAATCAGGCTGCAGCGGAAGTCGAACACAAACAAGCAGCCTTGACCGCGGCGGCTGAGGCACGCGCCGTAGCCGATACTCAAGCTATCACCGCGGATCGTGTGCTGGCGGAGCGCACGGACATCCGCGCTCAAGCCATCGAGCGGCTGCAACGCTTCACCGAGAGCACCCTGCTGGCCTCCGCGCTGCCCGACCTGCCCATCCCATCTGCCAACGTACCCTGGACCATCGATCCGGCGCTACAACTGGCGCGCCGGGCAGAGCAGGCGCTCGCGCACATTGAGGACGACGACGCCAGTTGGGGCCGCGTCCAACGCCTGGTTTCGGAAGACCTGACTGAGCTGCAACGCTCGCTAAGCGCGCTCGGCCACCAAGCTGCCTCGGAACCCAACGACTGGGGCTTCACGGTACACGTCACCTATCAAAATCGCGCTGAGCGACCGGACACGCTGGCGGCTCATCTAGCCGACGACGTTGCTCAGCGCAGCGAACTGCTGTCGGCCAGGGAAAGGGAGATTCTGGAGAACCACCTGCAAGCGGAGATCGCCGCGGAAATTCAGCGCTTGATGCGTGCGGCGGACAAGCAGGTCGAGACCATCAACGAAGAGTTGTACAAGCGTCCCACCACAACCGGTGTCCGCTACCGCTTGCAATGGCAGCCCCTTCCACCGGAAGAAGGTGGCCCCTCGGGCCTTGAAATCGCGCGCGAACGGCTTCTCAATACGAGTTCGGACCTTTGGTCCACCGAAGATCGTCGCGTGGTGGGCGCCATGTTGCAGCAGCAAATCGTTTTGGAGCGAGCCCGCGCCGAAGACGATGAGACAGCGTCCGGCTTCAGCCTGAACGACCAATTGGCACGCGCGCTGGACTATCGTCGGTGGCATCGGTTTCGCGTGCAGCGTCAACGAGACAAGGGCAGTAGCTGGCAAAAACTCTCGGGACCAGCTTCCAGCGGGGAGCGTGCGCTTGGACTAACTGTTCCACTTTTCGCCGCCATCGCCAGCTTCTATGGGCGAGGAGGCAACCCGCATGCCCCCCGCCCGATGTTGCTGGACGAAGCCTTCGCGGGCATCGACGACGCAGCTCGCGCGCATTGCATGGGCCTCATCCGCGAATTCGACCTGGATTTCGTCATCACCAGTGAACGTGAATGGGCGTGCTACGCAGAACTGCCTGGTGTGTCGATCTGCCAACTTCAACGACGCGAGGGCGTCGATGCTGTCTTCGTTTCGCGCTGGACGTGGGATGGACGCGCCAAACGGCGCGAAACCGATCCCGACCGGAGATTTCCTGATACATGACGCGGACCGACACGCCCACCAATCCTGACGCTCGCCTCCAGCGCTTGCTCGGCGGTGCCGAGCTCAATTCGCTTCGCCAACGCTTGCGACGTTACTTCGAGCGCGTCGACAACGGCACCGCTGGCGGCAGCCTGCTATTGACCCAGCTAGACTCAGCAGAACACGAGGCTTTGGGGCTGCTCATCGGCAGGCCATCTCGCACTTCCCGATCCGTGCGGATCGACATCGAGCAACTGGATATGGCGCTGCGAGACGCTGGCATCGCCGATTCGCTGCGAGCAGCGCTGGAACGCATCGATGGTCCGATCGTGAGCCGCGCAGTCATCAACGCGAACATCCGCGCGGAGTGGGCCTGCTTGGCCGCACATGACTCCTGGCATGACATGCTGCGCTCTTGGCTTAAGGCTCCTACCGCACTGGGCTTGCTCAAGCGCCTGTCCCGACAGGACCCGGCAACAGGGCGGCAATTGCTCGAACGGGCCGACGTCACGCTGCAGCGGCTGCCAGCCCATGGTATTACACGCTCTCAGCTGGCCGCGGAGACCCTCGGCAACGCACACGCGCTCGACACCGGAGAACCCGCGGCCACGATCGTGTTGGCTGCCTGGCGGCACATGGAACGCTCGGTGGCCTGCGGCGACGGCTTGGGTGACGTGGACGGCAATCAGAATGACTCGCTGCCACCCGACGATCGCGTTCGAGATATCTGGGCCCGGGCAGGTGTGCTCATCAACGAACTGGCTCGCCCTGCCCTGTTCCTGAATCTTCCGGTCGCCGTTGGCGACCCGGCAGGAGGAACGCCCGGCGAGCCGGGCTACGCATCGTTGCGCAGGCTGCTGCGGACACCGCCTGCATGGGCTGTACATGGCATGACAGTGTTCGTCTGCGAAAACCCCAACCTGGTAGCCATTGCGGCCGATCGACTGGGCGCGGCGAGTGCGCCGCTGGTCTGCACTGATGGCATGCCGGCTGCCGCGCAACGAACACTGTTAACCCAGTTGACGCATGCGGGAGCTCACTTGATGTACCACGGAGATTTCGATTGGCCAGGATTGCATATCGGGAATCAAGTGATGGGTACATGGCACGGGCATCCTTGGCGATTCGCTGCTCGCGACTATGAGGCTGCTGCGGCGAATTCTCCTTCAGTGACACATGAGTTGAGTGGCACTCGGGTGTCGGCCTCATGGGATGGTACATTGGCCAATGCGATGCAGCGCCATGGCATCGCGATTGCCGAGGAGGCAGTAGCGGCAACGTTGCTCGAAGACCTGAGCCGAAGGTGAATTACGGGGCCGGGACTGCGAAGGTGGTCGCATGCACAAGCTGGCGACGGAAAGACAGAATACCGAGGGCATTTCGCGGAAGCTCCGGGGCGAACGGGGAAAAATTGAAGCCCACCGGCCCCTCGCACCTGGCTTACGCAGAGTCCGGCTCAGGCATGTTCAGATCCTCCTCCAATGTCGCGATTGCTTTCAGGACATCATCAATCGCAGGCAACTCGCTGAAAATCATGCCACTCATCGCTGCATAATCTCGGACCAGCGCGTCGTGCATGCCATCCGAACGCGCCAATGTGAAATTGCCGCGAGTGGCTGCGCCAAGGCCGAGATCCGCGCTGCCAAAGAAAAGTCTGGCGTGCTGCGCGCAGTCCTCTGCCAGACGATGATTTGCCTGCCACACCGCCGCGTCTGGGTGCTTTAGCAACTGGTAGACGTCGTAGTAGTGCCGGGAAACGCGCTGCCCGCCGTGCCGTAGCTCGCCTCTTCGGTCGTGCCATTGTCTCAGGCCGTGCAGGATGATGATCTTGTCCCAGAACGTACGTTCAGGCTTGACCGTTGTGACATTCCGTACGGCAAGGTCCAAATCTGGCAGATCGTCCGCGATGTAGGGCTTGACCGTGGCCACTTCGTGTGGATCCAACGCCGACTTGGCGCCTGCTTCGATCTTTACGGCCGAACGGATGTAGTCCTTTGGATCGGCAGTCACGACGGGGTACCAGAACAGCAGCGTCTGCCGGTCCGGGTCATCCGCATCGAACTCAACGCGGAATTGATCTGCGGGAATCACCGTTTCAGCGATTTCTCGGAAATGCACAGCCATCTCTTCAGCTATGTAGTGCTGACAGGCATCGCGAATGCGATCCAATCTGGCGCGGCGTTTTTTGCCGCTCAGGGCGCCCAGGTCCTCCACTTCCGCTGGCTCGCCAATGTCTTCCCGGAACACCGTGATATCAATGTCCTCGGAGAAACGCGAAATGAGTCCGAACGCTTTGGACAGTGATGTGCCGCCCTTGAACAGCAGGCGGGGGCCGTCCTTCGGCAAGCCGTTAAACAGCGCGTCCAGGGTCCAGCACACCCAGAAATCCTTTTCGACGTTCTGGACTGCCGTCCCCATTCGGGCGGCCGCTGTCAAAAACAGATCGCGCCGCTCGTCGCTGTCAGCTTGAATGATCTTGTCGAAATTCTGATTCACGGCCGCACCTTGCTCGTAGACTTACGTTTCCCGGCCACGGATTCCTGCTGATGCATGCCCTTTTCGTCCGGCAGCGATCCACCGATCAACGGGTCGCAGCCGGGGAGTTTCCGAATGAGTTCCTGCATCCATGCCGGTAACTTGCTGAAGCCAATGAGCAGGTCTTGACGAATGGCGTCTCCTTGCGCGGGGTCAGCCAGAAGCGCGGTCAACCGTTTGAGAACTCGAGGTCTGTCCGACGGCAACATGTCTTTCAACCAGTACAACGCCTGCACTACCCGCATCGCCGGGCGGCCGGCCCAATACAGGCGACTCGGTGCAGTTAGCTTGAAGTGGATGGTGAGCTTATCGAGTTGGATGGACCGGCGACGCGCATCCGTATGGATCGTGACCATAGCCGGTACCGCGTCCGTCAAACCTAGATCGTTTGCGGCGGTCATGCCGTCAACCATAAGGCGCAATTGGTCCCGGCGCGCAATTGCATCGATGACCGCCCGGTAGTCTGGAGCTGTGGCTTTCTTGGTAAGGCTGTTAATTTTGGGTCGATCGTACAACCCGCGGTCGATCCGGCGAAGCCGACCAGCGGCAACTAGGCGCTGCAACGCCTTATCCACGGCGTCGCGGCTGCCAAGATGGGAAAAATCGGCCGGCACCCACACGCGGCCTGGGTCAGATGCCTCTATGTGGCTAACAATCTGAATTTTAAGGTCATTCATAGTCGCACCGTGTCCGATATTTGTATATTTTTTTCGGACGAAGGTCAACCCACAGGCACAACCTGTCCGAAATTTGCATACTTTTTTCGGACAATATCTGCTGAATGGCTACGGATCGAGCCCGCATAATGCACCGGATCAAAGGGAGTCCGCCGTAGCGCGGTGAGGGCTGCGATATGGGCTGGTCGCAGTGAGCGCGCGGCGCCCCCTGACCAGAACATTACCGCAATCAGAGTTTCGTGCCGCGATCCGCAAGCAGACAAAAACGTCTGCGGCCACCGCCCGGTACCGTCGCTGATACCGTCAGGCTCGCTCAAACGCGGCCCTCGATAGCATCACAACTGCAACGCAGCATCAAGATCATCATGCTCGAAGGCACTTGCCATGCGAGCGATCTCTGCGCACCTGCAACCGACCTCCTGAGCAACCGCCTGCCATGTCCGGGTGACGTTGGCCACCTCGCGGATCGTGGCCCGTGCCTGTTTCAACGACAAGCCGAAAAACTCCGCCGCATTTTCAAGGAGGCCGACCGAACATGTCCCCTCGTCGAGATCGATGTTAGTCGTCAGGATGCGCGCCTTGACGTCGGTTGGCGTGGGATTGAGATCATAGGCCGGTGACAAAACCCAGCTGTCGCGGCCGGCCCAGAGGAAACCGTGGTTGCGCAAATGGTCATCGACATTGGAAACCAGTACGTTGAAGGTCACACGGCGATATAACTGGGCAGCATCGGTCCGCGCCTTCGCACCGTGTTGTGTCAGAGCATCAACCAGTTCGGGATAGCTGCCACGTTGGCCGTCTCGCGATCCTGTCATCGACATTGCCGAGAGAAAGGGAATGCGAATACTCCCAGCGCGGTCGAAGCGACGCGACAACAGCACAGGCTTACCCGCTACCTGAAGCAGTTCGTGATGCGGGGTGGGAATGCCGGCGCGTTCAGCTAGGCGCAGGGCGACTTCCTCCCAAGCCTCGATGCTGTATTCGTCGGTCTCCTTCGGAAATTTGGCAATCGACAAATAGCCGTACTGGTCGGTGACCGATGCCTTGGGACGCGCGCCACCGAGTGACGATCCCAGCGCGAAGATCAGTTGCAGATCCTCATCGGTTTCCTCGTCTCGCAAGATGCGCTCAGTGATTTGAAGCAGCCGCCCCAATTCGATCAGCGCGGGGACACCAGCGGGCACGGGCGCCTGGAATTCATCTTCTCCGCTCCAGCGAAATCGCAGCGCGCCCAGGCGCGTTTCATCCGCTACACCCAGCAGATAATCCAGTTCACCCAGTGTCCGGACGCGCCGCCCTTCCCGTTCGGCCCGTCGACGCTCCGCGCGCTGCATGAGGCGGCGCCCCCACGTATCGGGCGCTGAATCGCCGATCGAACCAAAGACGGGTTGATCTGGCGGCGGTGGGAAGACACCGCGCGTCAACGCCAGCGCCGGCTCGATCGAAAAGCGCTCGTCATCGGCTAGCCAGGTCTCGTCATATTCGAACGTGACCGTTTCTTCCCGACGCGACGCATGGCGCCTGAGTAGCCCTACCGGTCGCGCCGTGCCGTCGCGATCGATATATACCTCGACATCAGCCATGGTCACCCTTCCCTCCGCCGCCACGGGGCAGCCGGACGCGCCGAGGCAATGCGGCGGTTGCTAACGACTGCCCTACGGTATCCCGGGCGGCGTCGGCAATCTCCTGTAGTCCATTCAAAAGCCCAAGCGCCTGTAGCACCGCCGCGTAGATGCCGATGCTCACGCTCGGATCTCCCGCCTCGACGCGCTGCAAAGTCGCTCTCGACGTAAAGGCCCGCTCGGCAATGACAGCCATGGTCAGCCGACGGCGGCGGCGTGCGTCGTGAATATCGGCGCCTAATTTGCGTAGCGCGCGCCGGACGCCGGCGGGCGGAGAGTGGGGGGTCGGCATTTTGCTATCTTCACAAGGCTTTACGCGAGTTAATGTTACACGAAGTTAGCATTTTCTCCCAACCCACCTGAGTTAGCTGGACAGCTTGACGTCATACGGACATGGAACGCGCTCACCGCGAGCGTTTCTTTA
>Ga0105239_10005902_pt1 | contig 14267 bp, 16 predicted proteins | sample KBSC44metaG_FD_92761 | JGI IMG/M metagenome (GOLD analysis project Ga0105239, IMG submission 92761) | Corn rhizosphere microbial communities from Kellogg Biological Station, Michigan, USA - KBS C4-4 metaG | ecosystem: Host-associated > Plants > Roots > Rhizosphere > Soil | place: Michigan, USA... | reverse complement strand
CTTACTGTTCTACCTGGAAAAAAGATCCTACCAGGAGATTGTCGATATCACAGGCTACACCCTTATGCAGGTGAAAAGTTATATACAGAACGGTAAGAGGAACCTGAAGCTGCTAATCGAGCGAAAAACCAGCAAAACATGAACGACGATCTACTGAACATATTATCAAACAGCAATAAGGACATCGATAACCAGTTATTGATGGACTACCTCAGCGGCAAGCTCTCCGCGGAAAAAAGCCATGAAGTGGAAAAAATGATGGCCGACAACGAGCTCTTCAACGATGCCATGGAAGGCCTGCAGCAGATCAGGAACAAAAAAGATATACAGACCTATGTCGAACAGCTGAATCGTGACCTCCAGAAAAGCCTGACAAAAAAAAGACAACGCCGGGAGAAAAGGAAGCTGAAGGAAGGTCTCTGGGGCTATGTAGCCGTCATCGTGATCATCATGCTGTGCATCGCCGGCTATTACGTTGTTAAAAAATTCCTTGCTGCTCATGGGTATCCGTCCGGCAAATAACAATGATTGGTTAGCTATTTCCCGTCTCCTGGACCAGTTGGAATATCCGGATACAGCCCCCTTCCTGGAAGAGAAGATAAAAAAGATGATCGCCTGTCCGGACGAACAGCTTCTCGTCTATGAGGGAACAGAAGGCCACATCATAGCATTCATTTCTTTGCATTTCATTCCCCAGATAGCCCTCGAAGGAGACTTCGCCCGCATCAGCTACTTTGCCGTGGAAGATGCAGCCCGCAGTCACGGCGTCGGACGGGAGATGGAGGAATATTGTACCCAGCTGGCACGGGCAAGAGGCTGTCAGCTTATAGAGGTACATTGCCACACCCGCCGCTCAAGGGCCCACGATTTCTATTTCCGCCAGGGCTATACCGAAAGCCCTAAGTACCTGATAAAGAAGTTGAAGTAGCTGGCACATAAATTGCGCCATAGTCTTAAACACACTAATATGGACACTATAAAAAGCATCCATCAATGGAGTGTCACCCACCACCCCCGCTGGCTCGTCGTACCCCGGATCATATTGGGGGCGCTGCTTTGTATAAAGGGCATTACTTTCATGAGTAACGCTACTTTATTGGAGAACTTGCTGTCAGGCAGCTACTTCGCCAGCAATACCCACGCCCTGCAGATCATTATCGGGGGCGCCAATATGCTGGGCGGGGTCCTGATCATTATCGGACTTCAGACCCGCCTGATGTGCCTTATACAAGTTCCCATTCTTATCGGCGCCGTCGTCTTTATCAATGCACAACGGGGCGGATTTGCCCCACAATCGGAGATGGGCCTGGCCGTACTGGCGCTTTTACTGACCATATTATTTCTTATAGAGGGCAGCGGTCCTCTTTCGCTGGACGCATACTTTTCTCACAATAAGAACCGCAACGATCAGGGAAGAAATTTGCCCTAGGAAAGACCAAGCCCCGCCGCAGCCTGGCGCGGCCTACCTGAAGCAGACTCTGACCTGAAGCAAAAAGCCTGTACCGGCAATCCCGGCACAGGCTCATTTTTTTATAAGGTATATACCTATTGGTACTGTATATATATCGGAGAAGGCTTCTGCTTCAACACCTCCGCCGGTGTCAGCATACGGCTTTTGGGCTTACGAATATCGTTCTTGTAGAATAGTTTGAAGCCGGTGAACTGTACAGGCTCCAGTCCAATATAGCTCTTGTAGCTGTCGTACTTCAACGTAGGCTCGCCCCATCCATCCATATCCATGACGATCTGTACCTGGGGATGACGCTGTATGCTCTTGTAATTGGTGATCATCGGTCGGGTGAATCTGTGAACCACCAGTATCTTGGGAGGCAGATTATTCGTCTTTACCAGGTTCGCCAGGTAGTTAGATACAAAATTCACATCGCTGGCATCCATTGTACCAATGACAGTACCAGGCTTTTTACCCGTCTTCATGGAGAATTCAGGATCGATGCCCAGATGCACGTTGGGCATCTTCAGGTACTTTTCCAGCTGCGGAACCTCCGCCTGTACATTGCTAAAACCAACCTGTATATCCAGGAACACCAGAGCATTGATACGAGCAGCAATATGCAGCGCAGAGTCGATCTGCTTGAAAGGCATCCGCAGGCGGTATTTCCCATCCTTCCCCGGGCTGCCCTGGGCCGTCACAGCAATATAATGTATAGCAGGTATCACCGGAGTGGCCGTATCGGCCTCCTGCCACTTCTTCAGCTCGACCTTGAGCCTCCTCAGCATCTCATCCGGGGGATACTCTCCCGGGATACCCATGTTCTTGGAATAAAAGTTACCATAATAAGCCACGATCCTCTTAAAGGGCAGTACAGCGCCGGGAATGGGATAGGGCGCCTTTGCCGGCCATCTGCCGGATGAATCCCCATTGGCCAGGTAAACAAGCTTTTTATTATATGCCGCCGTATCTATAGGGGTCATATCCACCGTGGCAGGTGGAACAGAGTCCTTGGGAGGCTGAGCCTTGACGGCGGCGGCCGCCGAATCTGTTTTACCGGCTTGAGACTGCCCGCTGTTACAGGCGCAGAAGAAAAGAGCAAGGCTGCAAAAAGCTGGGATACTCGCCGAACGAAGTGTTTGATAAGAGAGAAGGTGCATGTGTTAGCAGAATAAATTATAGGATTTTTAATGAAAATCACGCAAATGTACTCCATAACGGGACCCCTGGAATTTTATTTTATAACAAAAATCTAAAATTTGTGGACAAATCAAGCCCCACTCTCTTTCTGCCCCGGCAAGACTTCCCGTCCAGTCAAAAATTTCCGACAGGTCGAAAAATTTATTAGTCTACAAAATTGGTAGACTAATTAAAATTACCTTACTTTGAGGCATGCTTCTACTGATCCTGATAAGAATAGTATATGAGTTACGTGGCCGAGCGGTAAGGCGGAGGTCCGCATGACCTTTTACGGAGGTTCGAATCCTTCCGTAACTGCTATAGCAACAATGGTTAGACCTTAGCCGGGCGGCGTCTCCACGCCGCCCTTTTTCATTTGGGCTCCCTGGGAACTATTGGGACTCCCTGGGAATTATTTGGGCTCCTTTGGAACGATTGGGGTCATCCTGATGGGCTTCGGGATCATGACATTGGGCATTGCCTCCAGGTTCCGGCCCCGTTGAACAGGCATTGGCTCCATCCGGGAAAGATTGGTGACCAGACAAGGCATCCGGTCCGGAGACATGATCCGCACCAAATCGACACCGGCGCCTTGCTCCCAGACATGCTGAACCCGCCCGCCCGTTATCTTCATCACCATCGGCGGCTTTATATACCCTGGCAGCGTCTGCCCGCCTCCCGGCCCGCTGCCCTGCCCAAAAACAAAAACGTTGCCCAGGAGCGCAGCTCCGAGCAACGTCAAATAGATTAGTACTTTCATGGCCCTGGTTTTCAGACACGATGCATACCCCAGTCCGATTACATACGCCTACCGCATCTTTTTATACGCATTGATCAGCCCATTGGTGGAGCTGTCATGCCCCTTCACCTCTTCCGCCCCCTTCAGTTCGGGTAATATCTTGCCAGCCAATTGTTTACCAAGTTCCACACCCCATTGGTCGAAAGTATAGATATTCCAGATCACCCCCTGCACAAAGATCTTATGCTCATACAGCGCGATCAGCTCACCCAGGCTGAAAGGCGTGATCTCCTTTATCAGGAAAGAGTTCGTAGGACGATTGCCGCTGAACATCTTATAAGGTATCAGCGGCGCCGGGACCTTTTCCGCCTCCAGCTCCTGGCCGGTCTTACCATTCATAAGCGCTTGAGTCTGAGCAAAAAAATTGGATAACAGCTTCATATGATGGTCTCCCAGCGGATTATGGCTGATGGCGGGGGCGATAAAATCACAGGGGATCAGCGGCTTGCCCTGGTGGATCAATTGATAAAAAGCATGCTGCCCATTCGTGCCAGGTTCACCCCAGACAACAGGTCCGGTAGCCCATTCCACCGGTATCCCATTCCGGTCTACACTCTTGCCATTGCTCTCCATATTCCCCTGCTGGAAATACGCGGCAAATCGATGCATGTACTGATCATAAGGCAGGATAGCCTCAGTCTGCGATCCAAAAAAGTTCGTATACCACAACCCGATCAGCGCCATCGTGGCGGGTATATTCTTCTCCACCGGCGTATTGCGGAAATGCAGGTCGGCCTGATGAGCCCCTTTTAACAAAGTCTCGAAATTATCATAGCCGATGGTAAGTACTATCGACAGCCCAATGGCGCTCCACAAGGAATAACGTCCCCCAACCCAATCCCAGAACTCGAACATATTCGCTTTGTCGATGCCAAACTTCACCACCTCTTTTTCATTGGTGCTGAGGGCGACAAAATGCTTCGCCACATGCGCCTCATCCTTGGCCGATTGTAAGAACCAGTCACGCGCGGTAAGGGCATTGGTCATCGTCTCCTGCGTGGTAAACGTCTTGGAAGCTATCAGGAAAAGGACCTCCTCCGGGCTGACCTTCTTCAGGGTCTCCGCGATATGCGTACCGTCGACATTCGATACAAAATAGGCCTGCATACCTTCCACCCAATAAGGTTTCAATGCCTCGGTCACCATGACAGGCCCCAGATCACTTCCCCCGATACCGATATTGACAATATATTTTATTTTCTTACCCGTATACCCCTTCCACTCTCCGCTGTGTACACGGCCTGCAAAAGCCTTCATCTGTGCCAGCACCCGCAGCACGTCGGGCATGACATCCTTGCCATCGCTGTACACCGGCCGACCGGAAAAATTACGCAGCGCCGTATGCAGCACACTCCGATCCTCCGTCTGATTGATCTTTTCTCCCGTAAACATGGCCTCGATGGCCTCCTTTACCTTGCTCTCCGCATACAGCTGCCGCAGCAGATCCAGCGTCTTATCCGTCACGATGTTTTTGGAAAAGTCGACCAGGATATCATCCAGCTTGAAAGAGTATTTGGAAAATCTGTCCGGGCTATCCTTAAAGATCGTTCGCATATGGAGAGGCTTGATCTCCGTCTGATAGTGCTGTTGCAATTGCTGCCACGCTGCTGTGCCGTTGGGTGCTACTTTCGGGAACATATGTTAGACTTTAAAAATGATAAATTTACAGACTCTCGATGACTTTAATTACCTGCTCCACCATCTCCGGTGAAATATCCAGGTGGGTGACAAAACGCAGCTGATTGGCCGAAATAGCAATAGCCAGCACACCAGCCTCTTTTAGCTGACTGGCGATCGATCGGGCGCAATAGGGCTCCTCCACTTCAAAAATGATGATATTGGTCTCCACAGGCATGATCCCCTTCACAAACCCTTTCTTCTCCAGGGCCTGACAGATCCGGGAAGCATGTGCATGATCTTCCGCCAGCCGGTCGATATGATGTTCCAGCGCATATACACCCGCGGCAGCCATAAAACCTGCCTGCCGCATCCCCCCGCCGAATACCTTACGCACCCTCCGCGCCTGGCGGATAAAAGCTGCCCCACCGATCAGGATGCTTCCGATAGGGCATCCTAACCCTTTATTCAAACACACCGAAATGCTGTCGAACAGCCGGCCATATACCACGGGGTCCTGATCCCCTGCCACAAGGGCATTGAAAAGCCGGGCCCCATCCAGGTGCAGCTTGAGATGGTTGTCCGCACACACATCCCTGATCCGGGCGATCTCCTCCAGGTCATAACAGCTGCCCCCTCCCCTGTTGGAGGTATTTTCGAGACATACCAGCGACGTCCTCGCCTTATGCACATCATCGGGATTGATGGCAGCCGATACCTGCCCCGCGCTGATCCTGCCCCTGTCTCCCTCCAGAGCGCGCACCTGGCTTCCGGAGTTGAAGGCAATACCTCCCCCCTCATAGATATATACGTGGGCATTCTTCTCGCATATCACCTCATCTCCGGGCTGTGTGTGACATTTGATAGCTATCTGGTTGGACATCGTGCCGCTGGGACAATAAAGAGCCGCCTCCATCCCAAACAGACGGGCAGCCATGGTCTCCAGGTGATTGACGGAAGGGTCTTCTCCAAAAACATCATCCCCTACCCTTGCCTGCATCATAGCCTGCAGCATGGCCGGAGTAGGTCGTGTAACAGTGTCCGAACGAAGGTCGATGGGCATAAAAGATCAGCTTCTTTGTGAGGCTGCAAATTAGGACGAAAAATGCAAAAGCCGTCCACCTATCTGGTGGACGGCCTGTCCTGACGGCGAAAGGCCTATCGACCCATCTGCCTAGGACAATGCTTGTTCCTTGATATGATTGCCCTTTACTTTCGCGGCCTTGATCAGTTCGAGTACACGTGTGCGTACATCTTCCCGAAGCCCATCCGTTTCTTTCTCAAATATGACCTTCAGCTCATCCAGCTCATCAACCGTAAGACCTCTTAGCTGCCTGAGCTTTCTCTTTAAATTGTCAGCTGTATCCACAATACGTTGACGAGTTTCCTTTCCTTCCGCGGGAGCGGTTAGTACACCGATAGCAACACCGGCGACCAGTCCGGCCAAAGCCCCGACTAATACTTTTTGGACGCTCATAATGTATGAATTTTAAAGATGAAGAATAGCTATGTGCTGTATCACTACTTTTCCAAAGACCCTGCCAGAAATTTCCGAAAGCTGCAACAAAAAAGTTAAGACCCTGAATGTGTATTTTTCTCCCCAGGAAGCCCCGTTCACCTGCCGTCCGGAAGATAGTACCGCTGTACCAGCCAATAATAAGCTTCGAACATATGATGTTGGAACACTTTCTCCGGCATTTCCGGAAATTTACGATAATACGCCGAGTCCGGCTGCAGCACGATAGGAACACCAGCCCGCTGATAATTGTTCCCATCCGCATACACTGGTTCCTTGAATTGCGGAAGCACCTTCTTCACCTGCTTGTAGATCATACCACCCATGATATTCTTAAAACACTGCTGCGCCTTCTGCGTGGCTTTTTTTAGCTTTTTAAACTTCCCCTTTAAATACCACCGGACAAGAAAGGGCTGCTTCTTCAGCATACCATCGATGTGAATAAAAGGATTGGTATGGTTAAAGTCCGACAAGGTCTGTACGGAGAAAGGTGACTCCGGCACCCAGTCCGCACTGTTCACCACATTGAACCCCCACCCGTTGCGGGTGATGAAGTCAAAATCATACGCATAAAAAAGGTTGCCCGGCTTTGGTCCCGCGCTGCAATAGGTCTTGAATGTTATGTCAGCCGGCAACTCTCCCTTTTCCCGCAGATAATGAAGGTAGCTGCTTGCCAGAAATGTTATCGCTCCACCCTGGCTATGCCCGGTGATAATAAAATCCCGTATCCCCCTTTCATAGGCCGCATGTATCTGCTGCAGCATCGTCGGCGCCAGGGATCCCAAACCTACAAGCCATCCCACATGCACCATCGCCTTGTCATCCGCCGCCAGCCGGTAAGTAAAAAGATTGCTGTCGCTCAGCTGAAGAGAGCCATTGGCAGGCACCATGGCGGCATAAAAATTTGCCAGCCAGCTGGCCGCATCGGCCGTAGTCCCCCGTATGCTGATGACAGCCACCTTGCCATCCCTCCTGTACCACATGGACCACCGATTTTTAAGCCCCACCTCCTGACTTTGGTAATGCCGTTTATACCCCTCCGGTGGATTGACATGGAACCCGCTGTCCTGCCCGGCCAGGTCCGATAAAGAGTCCTGTTTTGTAAAATCGATCCGCAGCATGGCCAGGTATTCCCTGGGGTTAAAGCCGGGCTCCAGGATGGACTGGCCCCTCAAGGTAATGGTCATCAAAAGGATCACTCCTGGCAAGACCAGGCCCGCCATGATCGTTCGTCCAATATTCATGGTCATTCGATTAGTGCGTTTAAAGATAAACATTTTACAGGGCGTCGTTCCCGGCCAGTTGGCCAATTTTTCGTAAATTTGCGCCCTATGACACAAGAACAGATTAAAAGTATGAGAGACCGCGTGGTGGTTTTGAGGAGGTTTCTTTGACGTTGAGAACAGGCTATACAAGATCAACGAAGAAAAACAGCTCTCGCTAAGCCCCGGATTCTGGGACGATAACAAGCGCGCAACAGAGATCCTGAAAAATATCAAGCTGAACGAATACTGGGTAAAACTCTACGAATCCGTCGAGACGGCCGTGGAAGACTTTGCCGTGCTCTTCGACTTCTGGAAAGGCGGCGAAGCCTCCGAAGAAGAGACTAGAGAAGCCTATGACAAAGCCCTCCGCCAGATCGAAGAGGCCGAGTTCAAGAGCACCCTCAATCAGCCCGAAGACGAATTGCCCGCCGTGATGCAGATCAACTCCGGCGCTGGCGGCACCGAAAGCCAGGACTGGGCCGAAATGCTGCTCCGTATGTACCGCATGTATGGAGAAAAACAAGGCTGGTCCGTCACAGAACTGGACCTCCAGGATGGTGAAGGCGCCGGTATAAAAAGCGCCACCATTCAATTCGACGGCCCTTTCGCCTACGGCTTCCTCAAGGCGGAGAGCGGCGTTCACCGGCTCGTAAGGATCTCCCCCTTCGACTCCAACGCCCGCCGGCATACATCCTTTGCTTCCGTATTCGTATACCCGCTGGTAGACGACAGCATCGAGATAGAGATCAGCCCCGCCGAATTGGAATGGGAATTTTACCGCAGCGGCGGCAAGGGCGGACAGAACGTCAACAAGGTAGAAACAGCCGTACGGCTTAAACATATCCCCAGCGGCATCATCGTGGAATGCCAGCAGGCCCGTACCCAGGGTGAGAACAGGGAAAAAGCCCTGAAAATGCTAAAAAGCCGGCTGTATGAAGAGGAGCTGCGCAAAAGAGAAGAGCTGAAGAACGCTACCAACTCCACTAAAAAGAAGATCGAATGGGGCTCTCAAATACGCAGCTACGTATTCCACCCCTACAAGATGATCAAGGACCATCGCACGGACTATGAAGTAGGCAACGTACAACCCGTGATGGATGGCGAGCTGGATGGATTTATAAAGGCGTACCTGATGAGTGAGAAGGAATCAGCATAGCATCAGATTGGATACCACTTTACAGCAAAATAGACATCACATGAACCTAGGTTACTTCAATTATCCGGCGCCTGCCAACGAACCCGTGCTCGGCTATGCCCCGGGCAGCAAGGAAAAGGAGACGCTGAAAGCCACACTGAAAGCTTTAAAAAGTACCCAGCACGACATCCCCATGTACATCGGCGGACAGGAAGTGCGGACAGGTAAAAAGAAAGCGATCCATCCCCCGCACGAGCTCGCCCACACATTAGGCCATTTTCACGAAGGGGATGAAAGCCATGTACAGCAGGCCATCGATGCTGCACTAAAAGCTAAAGATGCATGGGCGGCCCTCAGCTGGGAGAACCGCGCCGCTACCTTCCTGAAAGCAGCCGACCTCATCGCTACAAAATACCGCAGCTACATGAATGGCACCACCATGCTGGGCCAGAGTAAAAATGCCTACCAGGCTGAAATAGACAGCGCCTGCGAGATCATTGACTTCCTCCGCTGGAACGTCCATTTCCTCAGCGAGATCTACAGACAACAGCCCGTCAGCAGCCCGGGTATACACAACAGATTGGAGTACCGGCCCCTCGAAGGCTTTGTCCTGGCCATCACTCCCTTCAACTTCACCGCCATCGGCGGCAATCTGCCGACATCCGCCGCCATGTGTGGCAATACCGTGATCTGGAAACCCGCCAACACACAGGTATTCTCAGCCCAGATGTTCATGCGCATCCTCAAAGAGGCCGGCCTCCCCGACGGTGTCATCAACCTCATTTACGTTGACGGCCCCTCCCTCGGCAAGGTCTGCTTCAGCCACCCCGACTTTGCAGGTATCCACTTCACCGGCTCCACCGGCGTATTTAACAATATCTGGAAGACGGTCGGTGAGAACATCGCAAAATATCGTTCCTATCCCCGTATCGTGGGCGAGACGGGCGGTAAAGACTTCGTCCTGGCCCATGCCAGCGCCGACCCTGACGTACTCGTAACAGCACTCCTCCGCGGAGCCTTCGAATTCCAGGGACAAAAATGCTCCGCCGCCTCCAGGGCCTATATCCCGGAGAACCTGGCAGCAGAAGTAAAGGAAAAGCTCATCAAAGGCGTCAACAGCTTTAAGATGGGCACCGTGGAAGATTTCTCCAACTTCATCAATGCCGTCATCGATGAGAAAAGCTTCGATAAGATCAGCTCCTATCTCGACAGCGCAAAGAAAGATCCCAAAGCATCCATTTGGGTAGGCGGCAATGCCGACAAGTCGAAAGGTTATTTCATCCAGCCCACCGTCATCGAGGCAAAGGATCCAAAATACGTTACCATGTGCGAAGAGATCTTCGGCCCCGTACTCACCGTTTATATCTATAAGCCATCCGAATTCGATCAGGTATTGGACCTTGTCAACACGACATCTCCCTATGCGCTCACTGGCTCCATCATCGCACAGGATAGAAATGCCGTCGAACTGGCCACCGAACGTTTACGCCAGGCCGCAGGTAACTTTTATATCAATGATAAGCCTACCGGCGCCGTAGTAGGACAGCAGCCTTTTGGCGGCGCAAGAGCTTCCGGCACCAACGACAAGGCAGGGTCTATCCTGAATCTTTATCGCTGGCTCAGCGCAAGGACCATCAAGGAGACCTTTGTTCCTCCAACGGACTATAGGTACCCGTTCCTGTCAGCGGAATAATCGCCGAAAGTATATTTACCTATGGGCATGGCGAAAAACTCGGCTCCTGCGCAGGAGTAAACACGCATGGTCCAGGAGAGTAATTACGCACCATTTTATATTTTCTTTATTGCCGGAAATCAATTTCCGGCAATTTTTTTAGTCATTTTTTTAAGGATTTCTCTTTTTTATGGGGTTATGTATATGATAAATAATTATTTATAAAACGTTGTTCAACATTACGTATTAAATATTTTTCCGTATATTTTTAGTACCGCACAATAAAAAAATACTCTTTTCGTGGTATTGCGCATTACAAATCAAGCGATTAGATTTGCCCCAGTTTTAAACTATAAACCCAAATTCTCTATTATGAAAAAGCTCGCGTTAGTACTGACCGTTTTCACTGCATCAATTATTGGAGTTAAAGCTCAATCTTCCGGTTCCCAGGGTGAATTTACCTTCGGCGCCGGCATCAACGCCGCACTTCCCATCGGAGACTTCCACCTGACCCATTCTTTCGGCGTTGGTGTTCATCTGCAAGGTGAATACGCTTTTACTGACCAGATCAAAGGTGTCGCTACTACTGGTTATACTTCTTTCTTCGGAAAAACCATCGATGATGGTTTCGGAGACAAGTTCAAAATTTCCAGCGTAGGTCAGATCCCCGTACTGGTTGGTGCACGTTTCTACCCCCAGTCTTCTTTCTTTGTGGGCGCTCAGGTCGGTGTAGGTATCTTCACCGGCAGCGGCAACAGCTCCAGCGGTTTTGAATACCTGCCCCAGGTAGGTTATGACGCAGGTCAGATCCAGATCATCGGTGCTTATGATGGAACCAGCGTTACGGGTGGTACACTCAGCAGCATCAGCCTCTCCGCTATCTACAAGTTCGGCGGCAGCGGTAAATAAAATTGTTTGTTTTAGTGTTTTGAAGAATGTTTGTATAGTTTGTAAAGAGACCGGCGGATGCCGGTCTCTTTCTTTTGAGGCGCATTTCGTACTTTTATCAAAAATTATCTTGCTTGAAGACAATCCTGAATGAACAGCAGCTGGCTATCACGATACAGCGTTTGACCCACCAGGTGCTCGAGAACCATCTGAACCTTGAAAATACCGTATTCATCGGCATCCAGCCCAGGGGTATCTACTTCTCCAATCGAATTGTCGCACAATTGAAACAACAGCTGCCCGGAACTACGATCCCATATGGACTGCTGGATATAACCTTTTACAGGGATGATGTACGGAAGGGACTTCATGAGCTCAATCAGACAGACATTCCCTTTTCCATCGAAGACAAGAAAGTTATCCTCATCGACGACGTCCTCTGGACAGGCCGCACCATCCGGGCCGCCCTGGACGCGCTGCTGGATTTTGGAAGACCCGCCAAGGTCGAGCTCTGTGTGCTCATCGACCGCAGATTCAGCCGCCAGCTGCCCATACAGGCCGACTATACTGGCAAATCCATCGACTCCATCATCACCCAGAAAGTAAAAGTATTTTGGAAGGAGAAGGACGGAAAAGAGGAGGTGACATTACTCTAACCCCCTGCCCGCAACCGAAAATTATCTTGCAGCTTGATTATAAAATGCACTAATTTCGCCCCCTAATGCAACTAAGTACGAAACATCTTCTTGGCATTAGAGATCTCACTCCGGGTGATATTCAACTTATTTTAGATACAGCCACCCAATTCAAGGAAGTACTGCAACGTCCCATCAAAAAAGTCCCGACTTTGAGGGATGTCACCATCGTAAATCTTTTTTACGAGAATTCCACCAGGACACGCATCTCCTTCGAGCTGGCCGAAAAAAGGCTGTCCGCCGATACGATCAATTTCACCGCATCCGGCTCCTCCGCCGCCAAAGGCGAGACGCTCCTGGATACAGTCAACAATATCCTTTCCATGAAAGTGGATATGGTGGTAATGCGGCACAGCGCCAGCGGAGCCCCCCACTTCCTGGCAAAACATATCCCCGCCGCCATCGTCAACGCAGGGGATGGGATCAACGAACACCCTACTCAGGCACTTTTGGATGCCTTTTCCATACGCGAAGCCCTGGGAGGATTACAAGGCAAAAAAGTAGCCATCATCGGGGATATTATGCACTCCCGGGTGGCGTTGAGCAATATCTATCTGTTGAAGAAAATGGGCGCGGAAATAATGCTGGCGGGTCCCCCTACCCTCATACCAACGTATATTCGCGAAGCCTTCGACCTGCGTGTTGAGTACAATCTGAAGACAGCGCTGCAATGGTGTGATGTAGCCAATGTCCTTCGTATCCAGCTCGAGCGGCAGAATCAACCGCTGTTCTCCTCCCTGCGGGAATATAACCTCGCCTATGGAGTGAGCAAGCGCCTCCTGGACAGCCTGGATAAAAAGATCGTCATCATGCACCCCGGACCTATCAATCGGGGCGTGGAGCTGGACAGTGATGCAGCAGACAGCAAACAATCCATCATCCTCCAGCAGGTGGAGAATGGCGTGGCTGTACGGATGGCCGTCCTTTATTTGCTGGCGGGCTCGAAAGGAGAAAAGAACTAACTTCAATGCCATAATATGCAACGTATCGGCCTTTTCCCAGGCACCTTTGACCCGATCACGATCGGTCACCTGGATATAATCAACCGGAGCCTGCCCCTTTTCGATAAATTATACATCGGCATCGGGCGCAACGCGAATAAGGTACCGATGTTCTCCGAAGAGCAGCGACTCAACTGGATCAAACAGATCTACAAGAACAATCCCAAGGTAGATGCGGTAGTCTATGAAGGACTGACGGTCCGGGCCTGTCAGGAAGTGGGCGCCCATTTTATTCTCAGAGGCATCCGTTATGTCAACGACTTTGAATACGAAAAGGCCATCGCCGACATGAACCGCAGCCTGGATAAAAATATAGAGACGATCTTCCTCACCTGTCTGCCGCAATATACTTCTGTGGCCTCCACCCTGGTAAGGGATGTCATAAAAAATGGCGGCGATGCCCTGCAATTCCTTCCGGAAGTAGTAGCCCTGTCGCTGCGCAGCCAACAATCTGTCAATCCATAATCCCACGCCACTATGCCCATCTGGTTTGATCCTTCCATCACGGTGCCCCAGCTGCAAGCCCTCGTTCCCGGCACCATGGGCGGCGCCATCGGCATCGAGCTCACGGAAATAGGTGAGAATTTTTTAAAAGCCCGCATGCCCGTGGATAAACGCACCATCCAGCCTTATGGACTGCTGCACGGCGGCGCTTCAGCAGCATTGGCAGAGACCCTGGGCAGTGTCGGCTCCGCCTTTGTCATCGATCAGACACAATACTACTGCGTAGGTCTCGAGATCAATGCCAATCACATCCGGGGTGTCCGGGAGGGATATGTATACGGTACAGCCACACCCCTGCACCTGGGCCAGACCACCCATGTATGGGACATACGCATCTATGATGAAAGAGAAAAGCTCGTATGCGTGAGCCGGCTGACGGTAGCTATACTGCGGAAGTCATGATCAGGTCTACGAAGGATTAAGCTCCCCCTATCCTGATCACGTCCACGATGGACGGAAATGTATTCGACAGCATGGCGGGAAAATCTTTTTTCGCCACCCACTTCAGCTCTGTAATTTGTTCCTCCTGTTGCGGCAGCAGCGCCT
>Ga0105239_10005901_pt1 | contig 14268 bp, 12 predicted proteins | sample KBSC44metaG_FD_92761 | JGI IMG/M metagenome (GOLD analysis project Ga0105239, IMG submission 92761) | Corn rhizosphere microbial communities from Kellogg Biological Station, Michigan, USA - KBS C4-4 metaG | ecosystem: Host-associated > Plants > Roots > Rhizosphere > Soil | place: Michigan, USA... | reverse complement strand
GGGGCACGTCGGAACGGCAAGCCCTGGAAAGGGGAACGAGCGGGAGATGACCGTCGAACTGGCACCGATCACTGACGTAGACGTGGCTGCGGTAGCGGACTTCCTGAACGCCAACCACAATGACCGCGTTCCATGGGCTTCATCATGCTCGGCGGTGCCGTGGACGGTGGAGGCACCCAATCACGGATTCATGCTGCGGGACGGCCAGCGCGTCGTCGGCACCCTATTGGCTCTCTACTCCGAGCGGCTGATGGCAGGGCGGGTGGAGCGGTTCTGCAACATGGGATCGTGGTGCGTGCTGCCCAGCTACCGGTCCCGGAGCATCTTGCTGGTCAAGGCGTTGCTGGCGCAGGAGGGCTACCACTTCACAGTCCTGTCGCCCGACGAAGGGCCGCGGGAGATCCTCGCCTGGCTTAGGTTCCGTTCACTGGACACGTCAGCGGCGCTCATTCCCAACCTGCCGTGGCCTACCGTGCCGGGCCGAACGAGGATCAGTGCCAAACCAGACGTCATCGAAAGGACGCTCGCCGAGACGGAGCTAGAGCTCTACCGCGACCATGCACGGGCGCTCGCAGCGCATCACCTGGTGCTAATCCGTGGCCAGGAGTCCTGCTATGTCATGTACAGGAAGTTTCGGTACAAGGGTGCGCCGGTGTTCGCCATCATGCTTCACGTCAGCAATCCTGACCTGTTCCATCGTGCCTTGATCCCGCTGACCCGCCATCTGTTGGTTCGGCATGGGCTGGTGGCAACCCTGGCTGAGCTACGGATCATCGAGCACCAGCCACATCTATCGTTCAAGCTGAACAACTGGCCCAAGATGTACCGCAGTGCCAGCCTGGAACCCCGGCAGATCGACTACCTCTACAGCGAGCTCGTGTGTGTGCCTTGGTAGCCGTGGAGTGCACATTCAACCTGAGGAGCTTACGACCAATCGGGAGTTCAACGACGAGAAAGGAATTCGATCAACATGATGGAGATGGTGGTAGGCGCGATGGTAATGCTCATCGCTGCAGTGATAGCCATGTTTCTCATTCTCGTGGCCATCAACATTGCGCTTTTCCTTAAGCTCCGATCGGCAATCCCACAAGAGCCCCTTTCGAACTCCGAGCACGTATAGAGCGGGCATGGATTCGCGATGACCCCCTACTGCCATGGGAATGCGGGGCCATGGCGCGCCATCTCCGGTTAGGGCAGGGCGCCCGAAGAGCGAACCGCCGGCGGGTCACCATGGCGGCGGCCGTCGTGGTGGCCGTCACGGCGTTGGCTCTGGCGTTTTGCGTTCGATCCCCGGTGCCTCCCGCTTCCAAGGGCCACGGCGATGTCGACTGGCCCGGCTGGGGTTTCACTCACACACAGTTCAGCGCCGACGAGGGAGAGCCCGCAGCCGTTGCCACTGCCGAGGGGGCGATCAAGTCGGTGCCGATGGTGCAGGCCCAGCCCATCATGGGCTGGGGGGTAGACAACCCCGAGCCCTCGCCCGGCCTGTACGACTTCCGCAGCCTGGACCGTCGGATGGACTTCATTCGGCGCAGCGGCGGCATTCCGGTGATCGTGTTGTGCTACGCCCCGGACTGGATGAAGGGCGGCGTGGCTGGGGCGACGGACTGGGATCGTTTGGAAGACAAGCCACTCCCCGAACACTTCGCTGATTTCGCCGCGCTGAGCGCCGCAGTCGCAGGGCGCTATCCCTACGTTCGCCATTTCCTCGTATGGAACGAGTTCAAGGGGTTCTTCGACAACGAGCTCAATCGTTGGGATGCAAAGGAGTACGTCGACCTCTACAACGCCGTCTACGACGCGTTGAAGACCGTGAATGCGGCCAATCAAGTCGGTGGGCCCTACCTCGACTTCGCAGAACCCCACGATGCGTCCCACATCGCGCCCGGCCTGCGCGGCTCTTGGGGAGCGGTGGACCAACGAGTCCTCGACGCCTTCGCCTATTGGGAGCGGCACCGCAAGGGCGCCGACTTCGTCGCGGTGGACGGACACGCAACCACGGGTGATGGTGCCACGGACGAGTTCGCCGCGTTGGAGAAGTTCGCCGCGGTCGACGCGTGGCTCCGAAAGCGGGTCAATCTGCCCATCTGGTGGGCCGAGTGGTACGTGCAGCCGGGGAGTGCCGACTGGTCGCCGGAGCACGAGGTTGCGTTGCGCGTCGCCGCGATGATCGAGCTCGCGAGTACCGGAGCGGACACGGTGCTGTACTGGAACCCGCGTCCGGACGGCGTGGACTGTGCGACCTGTTTGTGGACCGACACCCGGATGGCCGGTGGAGGCCAGCCGCTGCCCTTCTTGACCGACTTCCTCCAGCGCTTCGCCCGCTCGTTCCCGCCGGGCGTCGACCGCCGGAAGGTGCGAATAGCGGATGGGCTGCTCGCGCTTGCGTCCGATCGCACTTTCGTGATCGTCAACATCACCGATAGGACGATCAGTGCCACCGTCGAGGGTCGGCCGATCGAGTGGTCGGGCTACGAGACGCGGTGGATTACGACGCAGCCGTAGGCGCGGCGGCAGATCATGAAAATAGGTCCACTGCAACGAATTCCGGTCGGAGTGCACGGGATGCGGTCACTTTGCAGCCAAAGAGGAGCGACGGGGCGTCAGCTACCGAAGCGTCCGCCGCCCCGAGATTAGCTTCAACATCACTACGGATGCTTCGACACGTAGGTGAACATCCCGCGGCGACGGTTGTCGGCACTAGCTCTCACCGCGGTGATCGGCGGCGAAGGAACTAGTTCCTTCGCCGCGTGGGAACTAGTTCTTGGTGGTGGCGGGAGCGGGCCTTTCTAGTCCGGATGTCGCAAAGCAGCTGGGTATATCGATTCATCCGTGCAGGAATCACCTGCACGGTGTTCGGACGGGGCACGGCTTCAGCACTCGCCCAAGGTCATTCGCCGCGCGCGGGGCGATCGCAGGGACTAGTCCGGGGTTTGTCTGAAGTTCGCTCCGATGGCTCATATACGGGTGGCTTGCGGGCACCGATAGTGAAGTGGTGTTCGGCTAACTGCAGACCGTCGTTCGGGAGCGGCGCAGGTATTCGTGAGGTCTGAGTCAGCAAAACGCCATGCCTGCCGGGGCGCCGACAGACATCACTCCGAGGAGGTTCCTACCTTGTCCAAGAACTACGTGCGTGCGCCGCGGATGTCGGCCCGCCAATACGTCGCCACAGGATTCACGGGAGCAGCGATGGTCGGGATCGGCGTCCTGCTGGCAGCTCCCCCTGGCACACCGGTGCCGATCACAGCGGAAGTGCAGCTGGCATCGACCGGTTATGCGCTGAGCCCGCCAGATCTTGATTGCGGTCCGCTTCCGGGTTGCGGCCTGTTTGGGTCCTCCGGCGCGCCGACGCCCACCGCGCTGGCTGCGGCTGTCAGCCCCTCGCAACTGCGACCGCTCATCGGTCCGGGCGGCTGGCTGATCGGCGACGGTCTCGATGCAGATCCCGCCACGTGCACCGCTCCTTGCAACGGCGGTAACGCCGGGTTGCTGTGGGGCAACGGGGGAGCCGGCGCTCTCGGTGGGAGCGGCGGCAACGCCGGTCTGTTGTTCGGCAACGGCGGTGCCGGTGGCAACGGCGTAGACGCCGTGTACGACGAGACGACGGGAGCATTGGTCTCCGCGGCTACCGCCGGCGGAAGCGGTGGCAACGCCGGTCTATTCGGCAGAGGCGGCAATGGTGGCAACGGCGGCAGTGACCTCCAGTCAGTAGCCTCGGGAGAGCCGCTTGACGCCACCGGCGCCGCCGCCGGTAGCGGCGGAAGGGGTGGCCTCATCGGCGGCAACGGCGGTAGCGGCGGCCAGGGTGGCGACGCGATTTCCCTCACCGGAAACGCCACCGGCGGCAACGCCGGAGCCGGGGGTGGAGCGGTGATCGGCGACGCCGGTGACGGCGGTCTCGGCGGGTTCGCCGAGGCCCACGCCCTCGGCGGAACCGCTACCGGTGGCAACGGCGGGGCCGGCGGTCAAACAGTCGTCGGTACCGGCGGCGACGGTGGCATGGCCGGATACGCCAGCGCCAACGGTGGCAGTGGTACTGGAGGCACTCCCGGAAACGGTGGCAGCGCAGCACTTTTCGGCTCAGGTGGTACTGGCGGTAGGGGCGGCGACAGTTACAACAGCCTGCCCGCCGACGATCAAGGCTCCGCCGACGTCACCGGCGTCACTGGCGGGACGGGTGGTAGTGGCGGCCTGTTGGGCGGCAATGGCGGCACCGGGGGCGAAGGTGGCTTCGCGCACTCGCAGAATGGGAACGCCACCGGCGGTGCCGGTGGGGCTGGCGGTGGAGCAAGCAATGGCACCGGCGGCAGTGGTGGTGTCGGCGGCGCCGGGAGCTCCGAGGGCACGGGAACCACCGCGACCGGCGGCGCGGGTGGCAACGGCACCGGAACAGTCATCGGTGGCGGCGGCGCTGGCGGCCATGGCGGCAACAGCAATTCCACCAGCGGTCCATCCCAGGGTGGTGCCGGTGGTACGGGCGCCAACGGCGGCCTCGGTGGCAATGGCGGCGCAGGCGGAACTGGCGGTGACGCGACCGGCGGTGGTACCAACACCGGCGGCACCGGGGGTGCTGGTGGCGCAGGTGGCGCAGGCGGGTCGTCCGGCGCCTCCGGCGGCAACGGCAGCCCGTAGGTCTGACGACGCCCATCGGTGATGGCACAGGCGGGTACGGGCGCCGACGAACGAGAAGTCGACGCCCGTACTCGCCCTACCCGGCGGCACAACGAAGTTCGACCCTCTCGGAAGGGTGATCTCAATGCGGGCAACGCAGGATCCGACGCCAGATGTGGAAGCGGTTGACGATATGAACACATTGAGTGAAATCCGGCCGGCCCCGCCAACGCAATCGCACCGGGTCTCAACGGCTGCCCTGGTGATCGCATTGATCGCCATTGGTGTGGCCACCTGGATGCTCGCGCGGTCACCGGCCGAACCTTCCGGCACGTTGGCTGAGCCCGCTGTCAATGCCCAGCAGTCCGATGCCGCCAAGGGACGTGTGTGCGGCGCATTCGACATCGTGCGCAAGGCGGTGTCAAAGCAAACCAATACCGACCTGGGGCGTGATCCCGCTGCGATGGAAGCGGTTGCGGCCAATGCCCGTTTGGCGACACTCGGGGGCGGCGATTATCTGCTTTCCCGGCTGGACCCGGCCACCCCGCCTGAGCTCGCGGACGCGATTCGTGCGCTCGCGAACGACTTGCAGGACATCGGGATGAACCAACTCGTCGGTGTGCCGAACAGCGATCCTGCTGTGGCGGCACTGCTGGGACGAGCTCAAGCCGCCAGCGACCACATAGCACTCGTGTGCAGGTAGGTCCTGGTGCGCCCTCGCACGGTCCTTGCGCCCTTGGGCACGATGCTGTGCGTCGCTACCGGGGTGATCTGCCACCAGGCGCCAGCGCAGGCCGCTCCCGACAACTGCCCGGCGACTGCCGCCGCCGCCTACCAGTGGGGCGCGCCGAACAAATCCGACGACTTCGACGACCCATCGTCGCTTGCCGGTTGGAACCTCTACAACGGTCCGGGACACGCCGGAAACGGCAGGCGGACCCCCAGCGCCGTTTCCGTCGCCGACGGCGTGTTGACGATCACGGGCGACTCCCGTGGTAATTCCGAGGGAATGTCGTGGAGCCCAGGTCAGACGTTCGGCCGCTGGGAAGTGTGCGTGAAATCGCCTGCGGCGTCACCGAACTACCATTCCGTGCAGCTGCTGTGGCCGGACCGGCCAGGTGGTGGCGAAGTCGACTTCATGGAAATTGCCGATCCCACGCGGCAGAGCGTCGACGCCTTCGTTCACTACGGCGACCGGCAAGAAGCCGGCCATATCCGGATAGACGCCACGCAGTGGCACAGCTGGGCCGTCGAGTGGAGTCCCCAGCGGATTGCGATGTTCGTCGACGGTGCGCAATGGTGGGAGACCACCAACGCAGCGCACATCCCAACCGGTCTGATGAGGATGTGCATGCAGCTCGATGATTTCGGCGGCGACGTCAGCCAGGGTGGTCAGCAGATCGTCGATTGGGCACGCCAGTATCCACTCGCCGAAACCTGAGTATGGGCCAGCGCCGGATTCATGCCGATGCCGACGACGACGGAATCGTCACCGTCGCGACGAGGCCCCGATGATCCGAACCGGGAATCTCGATCGTGCGCAGCGAGGTCGCGGTGCAGCCGCGCGCCAGTACGTGATCGATGGCAATGAATGGCGGTAGCCACCAGTCGGCCGGGAATGTCGGCTTGATGCCTGCCCCGGATTGCTCTGCAGCATCCCGATAACCATTGCGCAGCAGGCTGCGAAATGGGCGCATGTCCATGGTGCTGTTCAGGTCTCCCGCAACGACCACGGCGCCGCCGTCCGCCTCGTTGGCGACCTCATCCAGCGTGGTCGGCAGACGATCCATGTCGCGACGCCAGTCCTCGATCGGCTGCGGCCAGGGACCGGGTAGGTGCACGACTAGGACACTGGGATCGAGTGAAGTGCCCGCGACCCGTATTCGCGCGCTTACGAATGCCATGGTGTAACCGTCGATCCGCCTGGTGTCGTGCATCGGGAACCGACTCCACAGGCCGACTCCAGATGCCCCCCTCCGTGGCTCGAGCCACCGGTACGGGAATGTCGCATCCAATCCTGCTGCGGATAGTCGGTCGACTTCTCGGGGCGTGAGCTCTTGGAATGCCACGACATCCGCCTGTGCCTCAGCCGATTTCACGAGATGGCCTGGGTCGGCCAACCCGTTGCGGAGGTTCGCCGTCATCACCCGAACGACAACGCCCTCGACGTGTGTGGCATCCGAACGCAGGTACTGCGGAACCTCGACCGCTAGCGTCGCAACGGTCACGACGAGGGCGACCATGGCGAGAATCCAGCTCCTAGCCAGGACCAGCACGACCACCGCAACGAGCCCGCACAGCATCAGGTACGGCGAGAGCGCCGCCGTGAACGTCACGACGTGGTTGGTGACCGGTAGATATCGGGACGCGAAGGCCCAACATGCAATGGCGAGCGCGACGAGGCCGATTGCAATCTTGGGCACCTACTGAATCGTAGATAGCAGGTTCGGATTTGGTGTGTGCTTTCCATGGGGGTTCCGCTGCGTTTCGTCAAGTGATCTGGGCCCGTCGGCGTCATGAATTTTGGCTCCCTCGACCGACTCTCGGTTCTGGGCCGCAGTCCCCGAAGAGGACGGTGTTCAGTCGACCGTCCGGGTGACCGCTGGTGGGCCGATCTGGAGGACGGAGACGGCAAGGGGCGCAATCATTCTCGCTTGGACGCGAAGCGCCGCGAGTTCACTGCGACCTCTGACTTCGACAGCCCTCGCTGCAGTTTGCGGCCCAGGCGGTGGGCACCCATGCGACACTTGAGGATCGCGCCGTAACGGTGATCTCAGCACGGTGTGCGTGTGAGATGCCATCTTTGCCTGTCCTGGTCGCGACATGATGGGGAACACCGTGAACCGCAATCTCGTGCACACCGGAGCCGTACTGCTCACCGCGGTCGCCCTCCGCCGCGTGCAGCAGCCAGCCCAACGAGGCAGGCACCACGGCCGACCGCCGACCACCAGCGCTCGAGCCGAGCAACTACTCGGTCACGCCGCGCCCAGCGAAACCCTGGAGCCCGGTAGCGGCGATCAAGATGCAAGCACAGGACATGGCTGACTTCATGATGGGGTTGCCAGCGGCGAAATGCCTGGAATCGGCGACAGCCCATACCGCCGATCCGACCGCCCCTCCGAACTTCCGGTGCATCACCCCGAGCTGCGGACATCACCCAGCAGGTTGCTGCGCAATACCTGTTGTTGCTCGGAAAGTAGCCGCGTCGGCTCCCGAGAATCGACCACGGCCAGTCACCCGACACGCTTTACTGTGCCCAGGCGACCTGCTGCGGCGGTAATCTCGTTTGAGATAGCTGGCCGCGATGTGAGGGGAGCGGGGTCGTGGGGTTGCCGCGCGACGTGAGTCCGTATGGGTCGCAGACTGTGATGGGTCCTGGCTGGCCGAATGTCGAGGAGGAACAACTCGCCGCGGCGGCGGCCGAATACACCCAGTTCGCGACGAAGCTGACGGGTTCGGTCGTGCCGTTGCAGCAGAGCCAACTGCAGGCGCTCGCGGCGCAGTGGACGGGCGCTGGTTCCGTCGCCGCGTCAGGCGAGGCGACGTCGATCATCGCAGGTCACGAGGCCAACGCTGCCCACGCAGCCGCCATCGCGCTCAAGCTGCAGACCATGGAGGCCAGCGTCGTCAAGACGAAGACGCTCGTCAATGCGACGGCTGAAGAGGTCCAGCAGGAGTGCATGGCGATCGAGGCGGCGGCGTCGCTCGTCGGCAACGCCGAGGCGCTGATCCAGAGCCGCATCAAGATGGGCCTTTCGCAGAACATCGCCTACGTCACCGAAGGCGCCAGCGAGATGGCCAACGGGCTCGGCGTGCCGCCCAGCATGCCAAGCACCGGCGCCCCTCCCGGCACGGCCCAGGCAAGCCAGGCGGCCAGCAAGGGCTCCGAGCAGATGATGCAGATGATGATGCAGATGGGCCAGATGGCCGCGCAGCTCCCGCAGCAGCTGATGCAGCAGGCCACTCAGGCTCCGCAGCAGCTGATGCAGCAGGTGACTCAACCGCTGCAGCAGCTCACTTCGATGTTCGGGGGCAAGGGCTCCGGCGGGGGGCTTGGTGGCGCGAGCCCATTCGCCGCGTTCTCCAACCACCCGTTGGCAGGCGGCTCCGGCGCGAGTGGCGGCGGCGGACTGGTGAAGGCCGCCTCCCTGCCTGGAGCGGGTGGTTCTCCTGCGCAGACTCCGATGATGTCGAATCTTGTGGGGACCTCGGACGTCGCGGTGCGGCCGGCGGGTGCGAGCAGCGGTGCCATCGGCGGGGTTGCGCCCGTCGCGGCAGGTGCGGGTGGCGGCATGGCACCGATGATGGGCCAGCGCGGTGAGGGCGGTGGAGGCCACGCGACTTCACTGGCGCAACCGCCTGCGCTCGAATACGACTTGGGCGATGAGGTTGACGATGACTGGTGAGACGGGGGGTAGGCGCTGATGGGTGGGCCGCTGCAGACTCCGGAGAACATCTCCTGGAATCCCGCGTCGGTGGAGATGCCGCCGATGCCGTCCATTGCGCCGGGCGAGGACGCGATGAGCATGACGATCGCCGCCGTACTGCCGACATTGGCCGCTCCGCTCGCTGCCAATGTGACAGCCCTGCAGGCGAAGGAGACGATGTTCTCCGGCAAGGTCACGTCCGCCCAGGCGGCGTACGACAATGCCGACAGCCAGGGCGGCCAGGCGGTCGGGCAGCTGTCGAGCATGATCGGTCAGGTCGGCCAGATGGCTTCCAAGGCCGGCGAGTCCGCTGGCGGCGCCGGTGGCGGCGGTGGTGGTGGGTCCAGCATCTTCGGGTCGCTGATGGAGCAGGTGATGAAGGCTGCTCAGAGTGGCGGTCAGGGCGGTGCCGGCCAAGAGCCGGCTGCTCAGCCCGATCAGCCGCAGGCCGGGCAACCGGCGCCCGCGCAGCCGGTCTCCGGCCAGGGCGCAGGTGGTCAGGGTGGCGGCCAGGCCGGACCGGCAGGTGCTCCGCAACCACAGTCGAAGGAGGGCGAGGGGCCTCGCCAGGAACCCGCGCCGAAGCCCGAGCACCACGACGATCCCAGGCAGCAGCCGTCGCACTCCGAACAACCCCCGAAGGATGCTGCGGGGCCTGGTGCGCGCCAGCCCAACGCGGGGCCTGCGCCGGTGGCGCCGCCCGAGCCGCCGAGGCATGGTGACGACGACATCAGGCGCAGGTTGTAACGCTCTACGCTCTCGTCTGACCCACACGGGCGGACTCGGCGGCCGTCGCCCATTACCCTCATTGGCGATGCATGGGGGTTGTGTAGTGAGCGCTAGCGATGCGGAGGTCTCGGCATGAGTTCGCCTCCGCCGCCGTGGGAGTCGCATCCGCCGCTGGAGGACGAGGGCTACTTCGGAGCCAATACCGACGCCGACCCCGAAGCCGATACCGGGCCGGTGCACGTCGTGACGCCTGCGAACGAGGACATCGTGCACGTCGAAGACGTTGCCGTTGAACGGAGTTACTACCCGCCGCCGGTCGACGACACGGACTTCGAGGAGAGCCGCCCCGTCCAGTGGCCACAGGCCTACCGCCCGCCGGAGCCCGAGCACGACACCTTCGCCAGCCGCTTCACGGCGCCACTGACGGTCGATCCACGCACGACGCCGGTCCGGCCCAACCGTGTTCGCCTGGGGCCCATCGTCGCCGGCGTGGCGGCCGTGCTCGCCATTGGCCTGGCGGCCTGGCTGTTCTGGCCGTCCTCGGATGCCGGGGAGCCGATGAACACCGCGTCGCCGACGCCGACGACCACTGCGAAGCCGGTCGATGCCGAAGCGCAGGCAAAGCTGCTGCGGTTGCTTCCACCTGGGTATCCGTCGAGTGCCTGCAAACAGGTCGATCCGGCGAAAGATGCACTGGCACAGGTTGATTGCGCGCAGAACGCCGATGCGGGAGGCTCGCCGTCGGCCACGTACACACTGGTGCGGGACAAGGCTGCGCTGCAGGCGGCGTTCGACGACGTCACACGCGGCACCGCCGTGGTGAACTGCCCTGGCAACATCCAGTCACCGGGGCCGTGGCGGCGCAACGCCACGCCGCAACAGGTCAGCGGGACGCTGATGTGCGGCCTTCAGGAGAACCGGCCCACCCTGGCGTGGACCGACGACATCGTTCTCTTGCTGGCCGTCGTGAAGGCGGACGCCAGGGGACCTACCCTCGACCAGCTCTACTCGTGGTGGAGTAGCCACTCCTGATTGCTCAGGCAGGTGGCTTCGGCGCACTCACCGTGGTGGTGGGAGCAACCGGCGTGCCCTCGCTACCCGCAGGAAGCGGGGTGCCCTGGCTGGCCGGTGCGGGCGCAGCGGCCGGCGCCTCCTGAACGCTGGCGGGCAACGGAGCGCCCTCGGAGCCAGCAGGTAGCGGCGTGCCCTGGCTGCCCGCGGGAACCGGTGCGCCAGGAGTGCCTGCGGGAGCAGGTGTTCCGGCGGTGCCTGCCGGAAGTGGCGTTCCCGAACTGCCGGACGGCAGCGGTGCGCCCGCAGGAAGCGGAGTGCCCTCGGTGCCCGACGCAGCAGCGGGGCTACCCGGCGTCGCGGCCGTTCCCGGAGTGGTGGCCGCCGGAGCCGCCGGGCCCGAACCGCGCGTGCCACCCGAGTAGGAGCCACCGCTCGAGCGGGGCGCCGGCGGGGGCTGCACCCAGACGAGCAGGTCCTGGCCACCGGCGTTGTAGACGACGCTGTCCGGCGTATCGCCCGTGACGTCGAAATAGACCTTGCCCGTGGTCTTCTCGCCCTGCGCGAGCGTCGACGGGTTGACGCCCTGCGGCGTGGCAACGCCGAACAGCGCCCGGTAGGTCTGGCCACTCCTGGCCCGCGCATTGAGGTTCGACACGATCGGGGTGGCGCCACCCTGGATCGCCTCGTCGGTGGCGGTTGCCTCCCAGAGCGTGCCTGCGACGGGGTAGGGGATGGCGTCCGAGCTGGCCTTGAGGCCGGTGATGGTCCAGCCCTGGACGACGTTGCCGTCGAGCAGCTTCGCCTGCGACCCGATGGTCGTGGTCGACGGGTCTTCGGCCGACGCGATGGGCGCGCCGAGGATGCCGAAGGAACCCGCTGCGGCGATGGCCGCAGCAGCCGCCAATGCGCTGGTGATCTTCACGTGAAGTGCCCTCCTGAAACGTCTGAATCGCGACATCCCCCCGACGGGAATGGCCACTGATCCTGAAGTTAGCAGGTTGTGACTTGCTGGTGGATCACCTATGTGCGGGCCCAGATTCGGGCGCCTAACGCGTTGACGGCGGCCGCAACGTCGTCGCAGCTGGCAATGTGCCTGGGCACTCGGGCTTTTCGGACGGACGGGCTGGCGCGGCAAAAATCAGGCCGCGCACAACCCGGCGTCCGCGCTGCGGTGCTATCCGAGGATGCGCAGGATTCCGTTGCGGCCGTCTCCGATGTTGACGGCGCCGATGTTGCCACCGCCGACCTGAACGAGACCGAGGTTGCCTACACCGACGTTGAGCAGGCCGGCGTTCGCGGTGCCCACGTTGGCGACGCCGACCTGCCCGGCACCGATGTTGGCGATGCCCGACTGCAGGGTTCCGATGTTGGCGATGCCACCCTGCAAGTTTCCGATGTTGAGCAAGCCGTTGTTCAGGTTGCCCTGGTTGGCGATGCCCTGGTTGAAGGAGCCGCCGAGTAGGCCGTTGGCCACACCAAAGTTCCCGGTGCCGGGGCCGAGCAGGTTGTTGGCGATGCCGGTGTTGCCCGTGCCGCCGTTGAGAAGGCCGTTGTTACCGGGTGTGAGGTTGATGCCGCTATCAGCGGTGGCGGCGCCTGCACCCATGAGCGCGATCGCACCTGCACCAATTAGCGAGCATCCGAAGATGATGCCTGAACGGATAGATGGCATGGCTAATCCTTAGCTAGCTGGAACATGACGAGCATCACGTTAGGTCGCGGGGTAGACGCGTGTAAACGTCTCTGGCAAACCCGATTGACAAGTGTTTGCGTCATCAAGGATCCGGGTCGTCGCCATGGGTGGGGCACGTGACGCACCGAGCCTGGGCACGCCCTATTGTCGATAGTGGCAAACTAACACTGGCATTTACTGTGGTGCAGATAATCCATTTACCGGCTTGTAAATAACCGAATTGGGTCGTGACGAGCACCGAATGAGGCAACTTCAGCAATCAGTCATGGCTAACCGGCCGTCTTGGTGGGCCGGTCGCCAAACCGACGCAGGCCCGCAGGGTGATACCCGCCTCGCCATGGCGCGTCGCCAAGGGCATCAGGAAACTTCAGTTCACGAACGCCGAATCCGCGCCAGCCGATCCTTGCGTACGCAAGGAATCTTCAAATTGTTTGCTAAGACTGAGCACTTCGGTGAAACACCGAGAAGCCCGGCTGGCTCAGGCCGACGTCAACTCGATACCGGACAGCACGACGGCATCGTCGCGACTGGGCGCTGTCAGCACCGCCACGAACCCGTCGTCGGCCTTCCAGATGCTCGCTTTGAGCGTCTCGCCGGGGAACACCACGCCGGCGAACCTGGCGCCGTACGAACGCACCCGCGAGACGTCGCCGTCGAGGAACGTGTCGACGATGGCCTTGCACCCGATACCGTACGAGCACAGGCCGTGCAGGATCGGCACGGGAAAGCCTGCGGCAGAGGCGAATGCTGGATCCGAGTGCAGCGGATTGCGGTCGCCGCACAGTCGGTACAACAGCGCCTGCTGCGGCAGGATCGGCAGCGCAACCTCGGCGTCGGGCGCGCGGTCGGGGGGCTCGACGGTCCCGGTCGGGCCGCGATCGCCACCGAACCCACCCTCGCCGCGGGCGAAGATCGACCGCTTCTGCGTCCACAGCGGGCCGCCGTCCAACGTTGTCACCGTGGTCTCGGACCAGATCACCGCCGCCTTGCCCTTGTCCCAGATCTCGGTGAAGCGCGTCACCGCCCGGCCCGTGCCCGACGGCGGGATCGGCCCTGGCACGGATACGGCCTCGCTGGCGTGCAGCACCTTGGACAGTTCGATGTCGATGCCCGGGTACTGCACTGTGGGTGGCTCGGTCTGATGGAAGGTCTGCGCCACGCTGCCGAACGTCGGCAGCACCTGAGGCCTGTCGTCGACGAGGTAGGCCAGCTCGCGCTGGTCCGTCGGGTCGGCGCCTGCGCCAAGAGCCAAGTGGTACAGCTGCACGTCGCTGCTGCTCCAGGAGAACTCGACGGGCGCGAGCTCGGCGCCGATGGCCTCGTCGAGATTGATCGGCACGCGCTACTCCCCAGCGCCCGTGGCAGCCAGGTGCAGCGCCGCCAGGTAGCCGAAGGTCATCGCCGGGCCGATGGTCCCGCCGGGGCCGGGATAGGTATGGCCCATCACGGGTGCGCTGACATTGCCTGCGGCATAGAGGCCTTCGATGATCGAGCCGTCGTCGCGCAGCGCCCGCCCGTGGACGTCGGTGCGCACGCCGCCCTTGGTGCCCAAGTCGCCGGGCACCATCTTGGCTGCGTAGAACGGGCCGTGGCTGATCTCGCCGAGGTTGGGGTTGGGCTTGTTGGTCGGGTCGCCGTAGTAGCGGTCGTAGGCGCTCTCGCCGCGCTTGAAGTCCTCGTCGACACCCGTTCTGGCGAAGCCGTTGAACCGCTCGATCGTCGCCTTGAGCTCGTCGACGGGCAGGCTCGTCTTCTCGGCCAGCTCCTCGATGGTGGCGGCGGTCAGCACCACGC
>Ga0105239_10005900_pt1 | contig 14268 bp, 12 predicted proteins | sample KBSC44metaG_FD_92761 | JGI IMG/M metagenome (GOLD analysis project Ga0105239, IMG submission 92761) | Corn rhizosphere microbial communities from Kellogg Biological Station, Michigan, USA - KBS C4-4 metaG | ecosystem: Host-associated > Plants > Roots > Rhizosphere > Soil | place: Michigan, USA... | reverse complement strand
TGCGGCGTTTGCTATGCCGCCGTCACGGCGCGGGGATTCCACTGCAATGGCCGATTCCATGATCGTCCCGATCCGGCGCGCGCTCATCAGCGTCTCCGACAAGGCGGGCGTTGTCGAACTCGCGCGCGGGCTTTACGCGCACGACGTCGACCTAATCTCCACCGGCGGCACCGCGCGCGCGCTGCGCGACGCGGGCTTGCCCGTCACCGACGTCAGCGAGATCACCGGTTTCCCCGAGATCATGGACGGCCGCGTCAAGACGCTGCATCCGAAAATCCACGGCGGCCTGCTCGGACGCCGCGGTATGGATGATGACGTCATGCGCCATCACGCCATCCCCGGCATCGATCTGCTGGTCGTGAATCTGTATCCCTTCGAGCTGGCCACCGCCTCGCCCGACTGCACGATGGACGAAGCCGTCGAAACCATCGACATCGGCGGTCCGGCCATGTTGCGCGCGGCGGCCAAGAATCACGAACACGTCACCGCCGTCGTCGATCCGTCCGACTACGGGCCGCTGCTGGAAACGCTGCATCACAGTCACGGCACCACGCTCGAATTCCGGCGCCGTCTCGCCGCGAAGGTTTTCGCGCACACCTCCAGTTACGACGGCATGATCGCGCAGTGGCTCGGCGCGCGCGGCAATGCCGAGGAAATCGATCACTTCCCGCCGACGCTGCATCTGGATTTCAAACTGCAGTCGACGTTGCGATACGGCGAGAATCCGCATCAGAACGGCGCGCTGTATGTCGAACGCAGTCTCGGCGACGGTACCGTTGCCGGCGCGCGCGTGCTGGCCGGCAAGGAACTCTCGTTCAACAACATCGCCGACGCCGACGCCGCGCTCGAATGCGTGAAGGCGTTCCAGAAAACGCCGGCGTGCGTGATCGTGAAGCACGCCAATCCGTGCGGTGTGGCCATCGGCACAACCGCGCTCGACGCTTACGCGAAAGCGTTCGAGACCGATCCCGTATCAGCGTTCGGCGGCATCATCGCGTTCAACCAGCCGCTCGACGGCGAAACCGCGCGTGCGATCGTCGACAGGCAGTTCGTCGAAGTCGTCATCGCGCCGGAAGTTTCCGACGACGCACAAGCCGCGTTCGCATCGAAACCGAACGTGCGCGTGCTCGCCAGCGGCGCATGGCCGGAACAGGCGCCGCGCACTTTCGAATTCAAGCGCATCGCCGGCGGATTGCTGGTGCAGGATTCCGATCGCGACACGCTGCTGTTGTCCGATCTCAAAGTTGTCTCCAAACGCGTGCCCAATGCGAACGAACTGCGCGACCTGCTATTCGCGTGGCATGTAGCGATGTTCGTGAAATCCAACGCGATCGTCTACGCGCGCGATGGCCGCACCATCGGCATCGGCGCGGGCCAGATGAGCCGCGTGATCAGCGCCAAGATCGCCGGCATCAAGGCCGCCGACGCCAAACTCGACGTGCCCGGCAGCGTGATGGCGTCCGACGCGTTCTTCCCCTTCCGCGACGGCATCGACGCCGCCGCGGCCGACGGCATTCGCGCCGTGATCCAGCCCGGCGGCTCGATGCGCGACAAGGAAACGATCGCAGCCGCCGACGAACACGGCATGGCGATGGTGTTCACCGGCGTGCGTCACTTCAGACACTAAAATCTCCGCATGAAAATTCTCGTCATCGGCTCCGGCGGACGCGAACACGCGCTGGCCTGGAAGATCAAGCAATCCCCACGCGTCAGCGAAGTGATCGTCGCGCCCGGAAATGCCGGCACCGCGACCGAACCCGGCGTGCGCAACGTCGACATCGCCATGAGCGACATCGACGGACTCGTAGCGCTCGCGCATCGCGAAGACATCGCGCTGACCGTGGTCGGACCCGAAGCGCCACTCGTGGCCGGCCTCGTCGACCGATTCCGCGCGGAAGGTTTGCGATGCTTCGGTCCGCGCAAGATCGCAGCACAACTTGAAGGTTCGAAAGCGTTTGCCAAAGATTTCCTGATCCGCCACAACATCCCGACCGCGCGCTACGCCGTGTTCCACGACCTCAACCCCGCGCTCGCCTACGTGCGCAAGAACGGCGCGCCGATCGTCATCAAGGCCGATGGACTCGCGGCGGGCAAAGGCGTCGTCGTCGCACTCACCCTCGCCGACGCTGAACAGGCGCTGCACGACATGCTTGGTGCACACTCGCTCGGCGATGCGTCCTCGCGGGTGGTGATCGAAGAATTCCTCGACGGCGAAGAAGCCAGCTACATCGTCATCAGCGACGGCAACCACGCGTTGCCGCTCGCCACCAGCCAGGACCACAAACGCCGCGACGACAACGACCTCGGCCCCAACACCGGCGGCATGGGCGCGTACTCGCCCGCGCCGGTGGTCACGCCGGACATCGAACAGCGCATCCTGCGCGAAATCATCCAGCCCACACTCGCCGGTATGGCCAGCGAAGGCGCGCCGTTCATCGGGTTCCTCTACGCGGGACTCATGATCGCGAAAGACGGCTCGCCGCGAGTGATCGAATTCAACGTACGCATGGGCGATCCGGAAACGCAGCCGATCATGATGCGGCTGAAGTCGGATCTGGTCGACGTCATCGACGCCGCGCTCGACGGTCGTCTCGACAGAACCAGCATCGGCTGGGATTCGCGGCCGGCGCTCGGCGTGGTGTTAGCCGCGCATGGCTATCCCGGTAAAGTGCGCAGCGGCGATGAGATCCACGGACTCGACGCGACGACGGCGATCGGCAGCAAGATTTTCCACGCAGGTACAAAAGTGGAAAATGGGAAAATTGTTACATCGGGCGGCCGTGTGCTGACCGCCTGTGCGCTGGGCAGAACCTTTGCTGACGCACAGGCCGCCGCCTATGCCGCCGCATCGCACCTCCGCTTTGACGGAATGCTATTTCGGCGCGATATCGGCTACCGTGCCATAAGCCGCGAGATGAATTAGGCTTTTCAAAACTCCGATTTTCATCGGTTCAAACTCTTTCTGCGCCGGGATGGCTGGGAGTTGACTCGGGCTTGTCCGCATTTCGGTCGCATGCTGTCTGCTTAATAAGGACGGCTCGACCTATCTTCGAAAGTGTCACTTTCGGAGGAAATATGACCGCCCCTTTCATGCTCATTCGCTTAAGCGCTGCTGTTTTCGCATTTGCAGCTTCCTCGACATTTGCCGATGCGCCCTACGATCCTACGTTCGCGTATGGCGCTCCGTATTACTTCTCCTTTGATTCTGCGAACGAAACTATCGCCGGTATAGCCAGCGATCATAACGCCCATGTCGTAACAACTTTGAATTTGTCGGCTGGCAACAAAGAAGGAGTTACGCGACACTTGGCACCACTTTCCCCAAGCTTAATCATCCGCCCGGCCGGCGAAGGTACGGTCGACACAAGTTTCGCGTCAAGCGGTTTGGCCACGGATTTCTTCAGTGGGGGAAGCAGTGAATCGCGGGCAATTGCCGTTGACTACAACAATCGCATTGTCGTCGGAGGTTCAGCTGTTGGCAGCATTTCCTGCGTTGGCGGCGGTAGTCGAGAAATCACGGTTTTCATGCTTGTCCGCTTGTTGAACGACGGTAGTTCTTCGGACGGGCAAGGTGACTGGTCATTTGGAAATTTTGGCGAGGCGTTCTACGGCGACTGCGATCACCCAACGGCCGGGCTGGCCGGACTAGCCGTCGAAGGCCACGGCGACATCGTAGCCGTTGGCACGACAATTCAGGAGAGCCATGAAAGGGCAACGCTTATCCGCTGGACTGAAGCCGGCGACCTCGACACAACATTCGGGACTGCAGGCGTAGCGAATATCAGCTTTGGCGCGGAGGAAAGCGGCGGCGCAGCAGTAGCGATCGATAGCAACGGGCGCATTGTCGCCGTGATCCAAACTTTGATCTCAGGACAAAAGGCTGGAGTCGCTAGTCGCTATCAAGCCGACGGCACGCTCGACACAAGCTTTGGTAGCGACGGCTTCACGCAATTACCAAACTTAGAGGAATTCGGCTCAATCTGCTGCGTGCAAACGGATAGCCAAAACAGAATTGTGGTGGCGGGGACGATAACGACCAGTCTGACCACCGAAAGCTATCGTGCTGATGCGTTTGTCGCGCGCCTGACCGAAACAGGAGCTTTTGATCACACATTCGGCTCAAACGGACTTGTCTTTCCGGCAGGTGGCGCACCCGCGTACGCAGGAGGTTTGGCTATCGACAAACATGATCGTCCGGTGCTTGTCGGCTCAATAGCTTCGTTGTATCTGCCGTACGGAAATGCTGCTACTTTTCATCTGAATCTGGATGGAACTCCGAATTCGGCTATTGGTTCTGCAGGGATTTACATCACTCCGCTCGGCTTTTCCGACACGTTCGCAACGAGCGTATTGATTGACCAGGAAGGACGACCAACGTTAGGCATCAAGGCGTTCGATAGCGATGACCGCTTGCTGCCTGTTCTGGTTAGATACGATGAATTGTTTGGTGATGGAATGGATTGATATCAGCACAGCTTGCGCAAGTGGACGATGTTCGCGCCGTCCTGATATTCGTATCGAAAATCGTCCATCAACTTCCGCACCAGCGGAATGCCATGCCCGCCGATCTTCGCGGCGCCGATGGTCTTCGCTTTCACTTCACCTTTCCACGCCGTCGGATCGAATCGGTCGGCGAAGTAGCTCATCGTCACGTCGAGCGCGCCCGGCGCGCGTGAGAGCTTGAAATCGATCGGCCCGCTCGCGTTCTGCGCGTGCATCAGCACATTGGTGAGGAGTTCATCGAGCGACACCTGCACGGCGCGCAGTGCGGCTTCCGGGACGCTCGGGCTCAATTGCTGTTCGAGGCGGTCGTTGAGGCGGCCGATGGCGGAGCGGTCGCGGTCGATGCGCAGGTTCCACACCACGCCGGTCGGCACGGCCGACGACGTTCCTCGGAACCACTTTCGCAAGCGTTTGCCCCATCCCGTCATGCGCAGGATGGTGACGAATTCCGAATAAACGTGCAATCAGCGCTTGGTTTTTGTGTCCAGCGTGGCCAGCAGGGGCGGCTTCACGAAGGGGTGATCGGCCGGCCACGGGTGGTCGGGGATCTTGTGCGCGGTGTATAGACGCATCGTCTCGCGATAGGCGGCGGCGCGGGCTTTGTCCTGGGCGCGTTCGGCTTCGAAGATGGCTTCGGCCTGTGATTTCTGCGCGTCGTCGAACTTGCCGTTGGCGGCCTGGGCCAGCGCGAGTGCGACGGTATCCGCCGCGTTCGGACGCTGTTTGTAGAGCGCCTGGCCGTAGTCGAGCGCCATGCTGCGTTCCTGCGGCGCGGCCGCGTTGCAGGTGGCGGCGAGGCGCACGAAAATCTGCATCAGATCGCCGTCGCGCGAACGTGCAGACAGCGCCGTGTTGATGCCGTTGATCGCGTCGCGGCAGCGTCCGGCGGAGACGAGCGCGGCGGCGAGGTGTCCTTGCGCATCGACGGAAGTCGCATCGATGGCGACCACCTTGCGATATTCGTCCGCCGCTTCGGCGAAACGCGCGCGGCGCATCAGTGCATTACCGAGCAGCAGGTGCGCGTCGGGCAGGTTCGGATCGGCTTTCGCGGCGCGCTGATAGTAGGGCTGCGCCTTGCCGTCGTCGCCGCTGAATTCGTAGACCATGCCCTGGCTGAGATTTGCCGACGCATTGTTCGCGTCGATTTTCAGTGCGCGGCTGGCTTCGTTCTGTGCCTCGTTGGCGCGGCCGAGCAATCCGTCCAGACGCGCGGCGAGCGCGACGGCGTCGATATCGTTCGGATTGGCTTTGAGCGCGTCTTCGAGTTGGCCGCGCGCCAGCGCGAACTCCTGCTGGCTCATGAACTGGCGGGCGAGATCGATGGGTTTGTCGCTGGCCGGCGGCGGTGGGGCTTTGGAGGCGAGGTAGATGCCGGTGACGAGCGGATCGGCCACCACGGGCTCGCCGTCGCCGGCTTTGGCGCGAGCCGCTTGCGCCTGGTCGTTCTGGCCTTTCGCCTGATAGGCGTCGGCGATGTCCTTGTACAGCGAGGTTGCCTGCGGCGCCAACTTCAGCGACTGCTGCAGATGCGCGATGGCGTCGTCGTAATGGCGCCCCTTGAGCTCGGCGCGGCCGAGGAAGGCGAACAGTTCGCCGTGGTCGGGATTGTCTTTGATTGCCTCGAGCAGCACCTTGCGCGCGCCTTCCAGATCGCCCTGCGAGGCGAGTATGTCGGCCAGGCGGAAGCGTATCGGCAAATAGACTTTGTCGAGGGACAAGGCCGTTTCGAAGTCGGTGCGCGCTTGCGCATCCTTCTTCTGCAGATGAGCGACGACACCGCTCACGTACCACCAGCGCGCATCCTTGGGTTCGAGTTGCGTGGCATCGTAGAAGGCGACCGCGGCTGATTCGGGGAACCCTTCCCGGAGATAGAACGCGCCGAGCTGCGCGTAGCCTTCGGCGAGGGCGGGACCGACCAGATTGACGCGTCCGGCCTCGAAATCGGTATGCGCCTGGGCGATGCGCTTGGCCGCGTCGGGCGACAATCCCTTGGTGTCCGGCTGCGGTACGGGTTTGACGATGGCATCGGCGCAAACGCCGCTTGCCGACGCAAACGCGAGCAGAATGGCTGCGACGCGTAACGAAATTTTATGATTGGGCATGAACAAATACGCGTAACCAGGGCGCTGCATTCTAGCGGTGCTGGCGTTCGCTCACCAGTTAAGGGGAAACGATGGCCGATCACAGCCAGTTCCGGTTGCTGCGCGAGCGGCGATTTCTGCCGTTCTTCCTGACCCAGGCGTCGGGCGCGTTCAACGACAACGTGTTCCGCAATGCGACCGTGCAGCTCATCGGTTTCCAGATGGGTTTGTCGATCGAGCAGATCACCAGTTACTCGAATATCGCGCCGGCGTTGTTCATCCTGCCGTTTTTTCTGTTCTCGGCCTCGGCCGGACAGGTCGCGGAGAAATTCGAGAAAACGCGCATCATCCGTTTCGTGAAACTGTTCGAGATCGCCGCGATGGCGATCGCCGCCTACGGCTTCATGACGCGCAGCCCGCCGCTGCTGCTGACGGTTCTGTTTCTGATGGGCCTGCATTCGACGGTGTTCGGACCGATCAAATACGCGATCCTGCCGCAGGCGTTGCGCAGCGACGAACTCGTCGGCGGCAATGGCTTGGTCGAGATGGGAACTTCTCTATCCATCCTGATCGGATTGATCGTCGGCAATACGCTGATCGCGGCGGCCGGACCGTCGGGACCGATGTATGCCTCGATTGCCGTGATCGCGATCGCCGTGTTCGGCTTTTTCGCATGCCGCGCGATTCCGTCGGCGCCGGCGAATGCGCCCGATTTGAAGTTCAACTGGAATTTCCTCGGCGAAACCTGGCGCGCGATTGGATTCGTCGCCAAGGACCGCACCGTCTTCAACGCCGTGCTCGGCATTTCGTGGTTCTGGTTTTTCGGACTCGTCTTCACCGCGCAGCTGCCGAACTACACGACGATTTTCCTCGGCGGCACCGGCAACGTGCAGACGGTCGCGCTCGCGTTGTTTTCCATCGGCACCGCGATTGGATCGCTGCTGTGCGAGCGGCTGTCCGGACACAAGGTCGAGATCGGCCTGGTGCCGTTCGGCTCGATCGGCCTCACGCTTTTCGGTATAGATTTATACTTCGCGCGTCCGACGCCCGCGCTCGAAACCGGGCTCGAACCGCTCGCCTTCCTCGCCGCGCACGGCAACTGGCGCATCGCGATGGACTTAGGGATCATCGGCGTGTTCGCCGGCTTCTACATCGTGCCGCTGTTCGCACTCGTACAGAGTCGCGCCGAGCGCAGCCAGCTTTCGCGCATCATTGCGGGCAACAACATTCTCAATGCGCTGTTCATGGTGGTCGCGTCGTCGCTGACTGACGTGCTGCTGAATGTCGCGCACCTGAGCATTCCGCAATTGCTGCTGTGCACGGCGTTGATGAATGCCGTCGTCGCGATCTACATCTACACGCTGGTGCCGGAATTCCTGCTCCGCTTCGTCGACTGGATATTGATCAACACGCTGTATCGCGTGCGCACGTCGGGTCTGGAAAACATTCCGGAGTCCGGGCCGGCGATCCTGGTCTGCAATCACGTCAGCTTCATGGATCCGCTGATCATCCTCGGCAGCATCCGCCGGCCGGTGCGCTTCGTGATGTATTACAAGATCTTCAATATTCCCGTGGTGAAACGATTGTTCCGCGCGGCGAAGGCGATTCCGATCGCGGGCGCGAAGGAAGATCCCGTCATCATGGAGCGCGCGTTCGACGAAGTGGACAAGGAACTCGCTGCCGGGCACCTCGTCTGCATCTTCCCCGAGGGCGCGATCACGCGCGACGGCGAGATTCAGCCGTTCCGGCCCGGCGTCGAAAAAGCGCTCGCGCGGCGACCGGTGCCGGTGGTGCCGATGGCCGTACGCAACCTGTGGGGCAGCATCTTCAGCCGCCGCGATTCGGCCGTCGGCCGCATGCGGCTGCCGCGGCGCTTCCGCGCGAAAATCGAGCTGGTGATCGACAAACCGATTCCACCGGAAGAAGCGAAAGCTGCCGTGCTTGAAGCGAAGGTGCGCGAATTGCGCGGCGACGCCGCGTAGCGGTCAGGCGAACAGCCGCCCAATCACGATCAGCGCGACCAGCGTCAACCACACGACGAGCACGCGGCGCACCAGCACCATTGCGTCTTCGATGACGACCGAGGGACTGTGCGCGTCGGCGCCTTCGTGGTCTTCGGCGGCGACGTCCGCGTCGACGCTGGCGCGCGCGATGGCGGCGAGAAAGCCGAGATCGAGCGTGAAGTAGCCTTTGCCGTGCGACAGATGATAGTCGCGCCAGGTCTTGAAGACGGCGTCGAAGTTGGACGCGAGCGCGAGGCACAGCGCCATCAGGTGCGCGGGCGCCCAGTCGAGCACGGAGGCCAGCCGCTGCGCGGCGATCTGCGTGGACGATGATTGCTCATGCGCGAATTCCGGCGACAGCGCGAGCAACTGCGTGAGCCGGTACAACAACGCACCGGCCGGGCCCAGCACGACGAACCAGAACAGCACGCCGAACCAGCGCGACAACGCGGCGGCGAAGACGCTTTCGACCAGCGTTTCCGGCGTGTAGGTGACGTCGTCGGAATCGCGCAGCGCGTGCAGCGCGGACGCGCGGCGGTCGACGTCGGGCGCCTTGACGACGGCTTCGACATCGCGCTCGAGATCGCGAGGCCCCCAGCAGTAATACAGCACGAAGGCAGAAACGATCAGGCCGAACAGACCGAGCAGCACGCGATCGAGACCCGCTTCGACGAGCGCGATGAGCAGCGTCGGCACGGCGATGCCGAGCACGAGCACCGTCGCGGCGGATTGTCGGTCGATCTTTTCGAGCCAGGCGTGGAACCAGGTGAAATCGCGCAGCCGGACCAGATCCGGCAGGCCGCGGCACACCGCGAGGACGAGGACGATTGCGACGAGTCTGATGGCCATGCGTTTTCCCGAAGCCCCGCGGGGATTCTAGCCGGTCAGCGTTTCGTCGCGAAGATCGGGTCTTCCTGGGGGATCGAGGACAGCTCCACACCCGAGACCCGGCGCAGCCAGTCTTCGATGAGGTGGTAGGACACGGAAATCGGTGAGGAAAGACCGACGGCGCCGGATTTCACGCCATCGACGAGTTCTTCAGCACTGAACCAGCGCGCGTCGGCCAGTTCGCTGCCGAGCGTGATGGTCGGGTCGATGGCTTCGGCGGTGAAGCCGAGCATGATCGAAGCCGGGAACGGCCATGGCTGCGAGGAGTGGTAGTCGCATTCGCCGACGCGCACGCCGGATTCCTCGAACACTTCGCGGCGCACGGCATCTTCGAGTGTTTCGCCGGGCTCGACGAAGCCGGCAAGCGTTGAATAGCGCCGTTCCGGCCACGACGGCTGCCGGCCGAGCAGGCATCTATCGCCGTGCTCGACGATAACGATGATCGCCGGATCGGTGCGCGGGAAATGTTCGATGCCGCATTGTGGATTTGTACACTTCGCACGATGACCGGCCGATTCGAGCCGTAACGGCGATGCGCAATTCGCGCAGAAATTCGTGCGGCTTTGCCAGAACGACAATCCGCGCGCGTAGGCGAACAGACCCGCATCGTTCGCCGGCAGCAGAGCGCCGGCCTGGCGCAGGTCGAGGAAGCGGCCGCCGAATTGCGATGACGCCGCGTCGGCGGTTTCGTCGTCGATGGTCAGCAGGAAACGATGGCCTCCGCCGTCGCTGCCGAGGAAGGTCGGCGATTCGTCGATCATCAGCGCGGCGGATTGCTCGGCCTTCAGCTCGTGCAGTGCGCTGCGATCGTCGCGCACCAGCGCGCTGCCGTCGCCGCGCATCAGCAGAAAGCGCGCGTTGGGACCGTTGGCGAGTTGATTGAGTGCTTCGGTGTCGTCGCGGCGTTCGCTGCTGCGATCGAGTTCACCTGCGCCGAACGCGTTTATCCGACTCCGCTCGCTCGATCGCATGGTCTTGGACAGTGAACGCTCTCAGACCGTGAACGACGAACCGCAGCCGCAGGTCGTCTTCGCGTTCGGGTTGCGGATGACGAAGCGTGCGCCCTGCAGGTTTTCGGTGTAGTCGATCTCCGCGCCCATCAGGTATTGCAGGCTGAGCGGATCGACAACGAGCGTGACGCCGTCCTTGTTCACGGCCAGGTCGTCGTCGGCACGGGTTTCGTCGAAGGTGAAACCGTACTGGAATCCGGAACAGCCGCCGCCGGATATGTACACGCGCAGCTTGAGGTTCGGATTGTTCTCCTCGACGATCAGCTCGCGCACCTTGTGCGCGGCGGCGTCGCTGAACAGCAGCGGATTTTCGAGGGACTGGTAGGAGAGCGTTTCGGTCATGGCGGTTTCGAGCGTGATTATCCGCTAGATTCCGCTTCGCCGCTAATTTTTCAAGCCTTCTCGGCTTCCGGCGGCCCGCCCTCGCCCGGCTTCGGCAGCTGTTTGGGCGGTTCGTCCGAATGCAGCATCTTGCCGTTGATGCGCGCGCCGGCCGACATTTCGAGCAGCTTGTAATACACGTTGCCCTCCACGCGCGCGTTGGCGGCGAGTTCGAGGCGATCGGTCGCGTGCACGTCGCCATTGATGGTGCCGTCGATGACGATGTGCGGCGCGTGCACCTCACCGGTGACAACCGCATGCTCCGATAGCGTGAGGATGGCCTGGCCGCCCTCGCCGTGCACGGCGCCGTCGACTTTGCCGTCGATATGCAGACGTCCGCTGAAACGGATGTCGCCGCGGATTTCGGTGCCTTCGGCGATCAGCGTCGTCGCCGATTCGGCCACGGTGGCGCGCGCGTCTTTGCGGCTATTGTTGTTGAACATCGGAAACCTCCTGCTCGGCGAGCGCGTCTGACCAGGCGAATTCCTGGTCGACCTTGCCCATGTCGCCGGACGCATCCGCTTCCACGCGGATGCGGTTCGGCGTGAACTTGTCCGGCAGCATCAGTGTGCCGGTGATTTGTTGAAAATATTTGAACGAAAACGGCAGCCCGGAGCCATCCTGGTTCGGCGCGAGTTCGCCCCAGTTGAGATTGACCAGCTTGCCGTCGCGCACGCCGTTCACGCTGACGCGCATGTGGCCGGTGGCGATCTGGCCGGATTTGAGCGTCTGCGTCAGCGTCACGCTGAAATTGTATACACGCGGCGCGGCGGCGGCCTGCAGGTGCACGCCGTGCACGTTCAGCGCTTCGAGCTTGCTGCCGTTGGTGAGGCGGCTGTAGAACGCCAGATCGGCGCGCAACGCGGAGATTTCTTCCTGGCGGTCTTTCAGATTCTGCTGCAAGTCTCCATACGCAGCGCGCGCAACCTGTTCGGAGCGTTCGAGCACGGCGATGCGTTGCAGCAGCGCATCCTGTTCCTTGTGCGCGCGGTTGATCTCGGCGCGGTCGACGAGGTTCTCGGTCTGCTGCGTCAACAACAGCGCCGCGCCGATCGACGCGAACCACGCCAGCGCCACGAGGATGATCAGCGGCCAGCGACGCTTCTTGTGCCGCACTCGCACCACGAGCGCCGGCGGTGGTTGGACATGGACCATGCAGAATGCGCAAGCGACGCAGGAGTCCGGCGTTATAGCCGTGCACGGCAGGTGAGCGCAAGCGCGTGCGTCACACTCCGGCGTTTATACTTTCGTTTCGATGCCAATTCGGATACGCGCATGACACTGCTGTGGTTCAAGGCCTTTCACATCATCTTCGTGGTGACCTGGTTCGCCGGATTGTTCTATCTGCCGCGGCTGTTCGTGTATCACGCCGAAAGCAGCGACCCGTCGATGCGCGCGCAACTGAAAATCATGGAGCGGCGCCTGATGATGATCACGCACGTCGGCGGCGCGCTCGCCATCATCTTCGGCATGCTGACGCTGTCGCGGGTGCCAGGCTACCTGCAGCAGGAATGGCTGCGCGCCAAGCTGACGCTCGTGGTGTGCCTCATCGCGTATCACGCCTATCTCGTGCGTTTGAAGAACGCCTTCGCGCAGGATCGCGTGCTGCACTCCTCGCGCTGGCTGCGCCTGTTCAACGAAGCACCGGCGTTGCTCCTCATCGCTATCGTGATCCTGGTCGTGGTCAAACCGTGGAATTAAGGGTAATTCCTCTGCAGCCAATCGGTTGAGGCACAAACCTCGCGTTTTGCGCAAGCGCTGGTATAGTGCCGAAAGCACGGGGTTTGCATGCAGAAGCACGACGAGACACAGCAAGCAGCAGAGCTGCGACGCGCGTTCTTGCGTCACTTGCCGAAACGTCTGGAGACGTTGCGCAAGCGCGGCTATCGCCTGTGCACGCAGGGCTGGGACATCAACGCGCTGAGCCTGTTGTTCCGCGAAATCCAGACGCTCTCCGGCACCTGCGGGCGCAACGGACTGCTTGATCTTTCCGAGCATCTGTTCTCGCTGGAAAGCCTGCTCACGCCGTTCGTCGAAGCGGTCTCGATTCCGAGCAACACGCAGATGGAAGCGTTCGCCTCGCAGTTGCGCGGACTCGAACAGCTCATCGTGCGCCACGAGCAGCAATACGGCGAAACGACGACGACGCAAGCCGCCGCCGCGCTCACCGCCGCGCCGGTGACCAGCGGAACGTTCGCGTTGCAGGTGGTGCCGCCGCCGGAATACTGGAAGCGCTTCGCGCCGATCGCACCCGCAGGCGAAGCGCCGAAGCGGCCAGCGCCCGTCGCGCCGGAATCGACGGTCGAGCCCGCACCTGTCGCTCCCACGCCGACCATTGCGCCCATCACGGGCCCTGCCGCTGCCGCACCGATACCGAACGAACCGCCGCCATTGCGCGCCGACGCCGGCGAACGCCGCAAGGTGTTCCATCTCAGCGACGGCAATCCGCTCGCCTGCGAAGTCGATCAGAAGATCGAAGCGGCCGGCTACGAACTCACACTGGTCGACAGCGTTCCCGAGTTGAAGGAAGTGCTCGGCGCGCTGGGCCCGCATCTGGTCATCGTCGATGCGCCGTTCCAGGATTCGCTGGAAACGATCGGCGACCTGATCAAGATCGCGCGCGCGCGCCTCGGCCGGCGCCTGAGCCTGCTCACGTTTTCGCACTCGGCCGAATTGCCGATCCGCCTGCGTGCGATGCGCGCCGGCGCCGACAGTTTCATTCCGCTGCCGGCGCAATCGGGCGACGTCATGGAACGCGTATCCGAATTGCTCGATGCGGAGACTTCCGATCCGTTCCGCGTTCTCATCGTCGAGGACGACCGTGCGCAGTCGATCTTCGCCGAGTCGATCCTGCGCAAAGCCGGCATGAGCACGAATGCGGTCACCGATCCGCTCGCCGCGCTCGATCAGCTCGAAAAATTCCGTCCCGAGCTGATCCTGATGGATCTGTACATGCCGAATTGTTCGGGCATGGAACTGACATCGATCATTCGCGAGCGCGAGGCATTCATCAACACGCCGATCGTGTTCCTGTCCGGCGAGCAGAATCAGGAAATGCATTTCGAAGCACTGAACGCGGGCGGCGACGATTTCCTGTCCAAACCGATCCGGCCGAAGCATCTGATTTCGGCAGTGACCAATCGCGTGCGCCGCGCGCGCTCGATGGGCCGCCGCGCGATGGCGCAGAACCCGCGCGATCCCGTCACCGGTCTGTACGATCGCGCGTTCGTGCTCGATCGTCTCAACGCGAAACTCGCCGCGGAAGATCCCGCATCGCAAGGCGGCGGTCTGCTGTACGTGGTCATCGACGGCGCGGGACAAATCCGCGAGCGCGTCGGCCTTACCATTTTCGAAGCGCTGCTCAATCAGGTCGGCGCGTTCGTCACCGCGCACATCGACGAC
>Ga0105239_10005898_pt1 | contig 14272 bp, 10 predicted proteins | sample KBSC44metaG_FD_92761 | JGI IMG/M metagenome (GOLD analysis project Ga0105239, IMG submission 92761) | Corn rhizosphere microbial communities from Kellogg Biological Station, Michigan, USA - KBS C4-4 metaG | ecosystem: Host-associated > Plants > Roots > Rhizosphere > Soil | place: Michigan, USA... | reverse complement strand
GGCGCCACATCGAGCTTTAGGGCGACAACACAGAGCGCGGCCCCAATTCCCAAACCCAACATAGTGAACGCTTTCATCATCCCAACATTCCTTAGAGAACGCTTATTCGCACGCCGCCAAACAGGGCCGATGTGTCAGCTATTTGACAGCGCGGGAACCCTAATCCATCACACAAGTTCCTGCCACCCCGATCGGAAGAGAGCTTTCCTTGACGCACGTCGAAACCGAATGCCACATGACCTCCTCATGAATGACGTCCCCCTTGCACCGGGCATCCGGAACATTTGCGTCTATTGCGGCTCGGGCTCGGGCCGCAATCCTGCCTTTGCCAAGGCCGCGCGCGATTTCGGCCGCATCCTGGCCGAGAACCGCATCGGCCTCGTCTATGGCGGGGGCAGCCTTGGATTAATGGGCGAGATTGCTCACGCGACGCTTCGCCATGGGGGCCACGTCACCGGCATCATCCCCGGCTTCTTGAGCGAGCGCGAGCACATGCTGATCGAGGCGCAGGAGCTGATCGTGGTCGACGATATGCATCAGCGCAAACACCTGATGTTTGTGAAGTCGGACGCGTTCGTCGCTTTGCCCGGCGGCATCGGAACGCTGGAGGAATTCGTCGAGCAGCTCACCTGGTCGCAGCTCGGCCGTCATGCGAAGCCGATCGTGCTCGCGAATATTGAGGGATTCTGGGACCCACTGCTTGCCCTGTTTGATAAGATGAGCGGCGAGCTTTTCGTGCGGCCTGGTCTTGAGCTCAACATGCTCGTGGTCGATCGCGTGGATGAGGTCATCTCCGCGATCGACAAGGCGCTCCAGGTCTATCCCGCCGCAGCCGATGCACAGGCCGAGGAAGAAGTCTCGGCGAAGTTCTAGCCCTACTGCGTCTCGACTATCGCGATGTCTTTGGGAAGATCGAGCCAATGATGGCGTCGTGACGCCCGGAACAGCTTCGACGGCTTCGCAAAGCTCGGATCGGCAAAGCAGCCGACCGGCACGCCAAGCGTCCCTGGCAATCCTTCGGCGCGAAACAGTGCAACCGTCCCGCAAGCCGGGCAGAAGAAACTCTCGACGAAGCGCCCCGAGCCGCCCTGCTGCCTATATGGCCGCCTTTCGCCGGCAATGCTTACCGCTGACTCGGGGAAGATGGCCGCGTAGGAAAATGCGCTTCCGGTGCCGCGCTGGCAGGCCGTACAACTGCATAGATAGACATCGATCGGCTCACCGCGCGCGGTGACCGTCAAACTGCTGCAAGCGCAACGCGCGACGCGCCCGGGAGCATCTTGGTGCTTCGCCATAGACTGATCTCCATGGTCAAGGCGCCGGCGCGCCGTCGCGGATCAACTTGTAATTGATGGAATCGAGCAGCGCCTCGAACGATGCATCGACAATGTTCGGCGAGACGCCGATCGTGAACCAGCGGTTGCCCACTCCATCGCGGCTCTCGATCAGGACGCGCGTGACGGCATCGGTACCGCCGGTCAGAATGCGCACCTTGTAGTCAACCAGCTCGAGATCGTTGATGAAGCTCTGGTAGGGGCCGAGGTCCTTGCGCAGTGCCTTGTCGAGTGCATTGACCGGACCGTTCCCCTCACCGACCGACAGCACCGTTTCGCCGTCAATGCGCACCTTCACCGTCGCCTCCGACACAGTGACGAGCTCGCCAAGCGCATTGTGCCGCCGCTCGACCATGACGCGGAAGGAATCGACCTCGAAGAATTGCGGCACGTTGCCGAGCATGCGTCGCGCGAGCAGCTCGAATGAGGCGTCCGCTGCCTCGTAGGCATAGCCCGTAGCCTCGCGCTCCTTCACCTCATCGAGCAGCTTGCCAATGCGCGGATCGTCCTTGGGGATGGGGATACCGATGCGGTCGAGCTCCGCCAGGATGTTGGAGCGCCCGGCCTGGTCGGAGACGAGCAGCTTACGTCGATTGCCGACAGACTCAGGCGGCACATGCTCATAGGTGCGTGGATCCTTTTGCACGGCGGAGACATGAATCCCGCCTTTATGGGCGAAGGCAGCCTCGCCCACGTAAGGCGCGTGGCGGTTCGGCGCGCGGTTCAGTACTTCGTCGAGGATACGCGATGCGTGGGTCAGGGTCCTGAGCTTTTCCGGCGTGACACTAGTTTCGAAGCGGTCGGCATAGTCCGATTTCAGCATCAAAGTCGGGATGATGGAGGTGAGGTTCGCGTTGCCGCAGCGCTCGCCAAGCCCGTTCAGAGTGCCTTGGATCTGGCGCGCGCCGGCTCGCACCGCCGCGAGCGAATTGGCCACGCCGTTATCGGTGTCGTTATGCACATGGATGCCGAGTTGGTCGCCCGGAATTAGCTTCACGACCTCGGCGACAATCCTCTCGATTTCCTCTGGCAGTGTGCCACCATTGGTGTCGCACAGCACCACCCAGCGAGCGCCGCCCTCGTAGGCGGTCTTGGCGCAGTGGAGCGCGTATTGGAAATTGGCCTTGTAGCCGTCGAAGAAATGCTCGCAGTCGATGAGCGCCTCACGCCCGCTCGCTACGACGGCCGCAGTCGATTCCTTGATGGCCGCGAGATTCTCTTCGAGGGTCGTGCCGAGCGCGACATCGACATGGAAGTCCCAGGTCTTGGCGACGAGGCAGATGGCGTCGACCTTGGTAGCGAGCAGAGCTTGGAAGCCGGGGTCGTTCGAGAGCGACCGACCCGGTCGCTTGGTCATGCCGAAGGCGGTGAGGCGCGCGTGGCCGAGAGGCTTAGCTTCGGCGAAAAGGCGCGTATCTGTCGGGTTCGCGCCGGGATAGCCCGCCTCGATATAGTCGAGGCCAAGCACGTCGAGCTGCTGGGCAATCAGCCACTTGTCCTCGACCGAGAAGTCGACGCCGTGCGTCTGCGCGCCGTCGCGCAGCGTCGTGTCGTAGAGCGAGATGCGTTCGCGCGTCATCGGGCGACTTCCCAGGTGGTGACAAGCTCGCCAGTCTTGGGGTCCTTCGCGTCTTTCAGCGTGATGCCCATGGCTTCGAGCTCGTCGCGGATGCGGTCAGCCTCCTTGAAGTTCTTGGCGGCTCGCGCAGCGTTGCGCGCCGCGATGCGCTCACTCACCGCCACGACGTGAAAGCGGAGTGATGATCTTCCAGCGGCTGAAGCGGTTCTTCCAATTTTGGCACGGTCGCCTGAGAAACCCAGGAAGTCGAGCGCTGCTCGCAGACTCTCCCAATGGCCTGCGCTGTGTAACCTGTGCATCTCGGCAATCGCCTTTGGCGTGTTCAAATCATCCAAGAGCGCGTCTAACACCCGGCCTGGAAGGCCGGTCGCAGGCTCCTTCCCTTCGAGATCGCCGTACCACTCCCACAACGTCTTATGTGCTTCGTCGAGACTCACCAGCGTCCAATCGAGCGGCTGTCGATATTGAGTGCGGAGCATATTGAATCTGAGCGCCTCTCCCGGCCAGGCGTAACCCTGCCATCCTTCGAGCAACTCGTGGACGGTGACGAAGTTGCCGAGGCTCTTCGCCATCTTCTCCCCTTCGACCTGGAGAAAGCCGTTATGCATCCACACCTGCGCCATGATCTTGGTGCCATGCGCGCAACGCGACTGGGCGATCTCGTTCTCATGGTGCGGAAAGACGAGATCGATGCCGCCGCCATGGATGTCGAACACGTCGCCGAGATGCGCCTCTGCCATGGCCGAGCACTCGATGTGCCAACCGGGGCGACCGCGCGCAGCGATTCCGGCGGGCGACGGCCATGACGGCTCGCCGGGCTTAGACGGCTTCCACAGCACGAAGTCCATCGGATCTTTCTTGTAAGGCGCGACCTCGACCCGCGCGCCGGCGATCATCTCGTCGAGCGACCGGCCAGAAAGCTTGCCGTAGTCCGGCATCGACGCGACATGGAACAGCACATGGTCCTCGGCCACGTAAGCGCAGCCCTTCTCGACCAGCCGCTCGATCATCGCCTTCATCTGAGCGATGTGCTCGGTCGCGCGCGGCCCCACGCTCGGATCGAGCACGCAGAGCGCTGCCATGTCCTTGTGGAATTGCGCCTCGGTCTTCTCGGTGACGCGTCTGATCGCCTCGTTCAGCGGAAGGTCCGGATATTCCTCTGCCGCCCGCGCGTTGATCTTGTCGTCGACGTCGGTGATATTGCGGACATAGGTGACATGCTCGGGCCCGTAGATGTGCCGCAGCAGCCTGAACAGGACGTCGAAGACGATCACCGGCCGCGCATTGCCGATATGGGCGAAGTCGTAGACCGTTGGCCCGCACACATACATGCGCACATTGGAGGGATCGAGCGGCTCGAACACCTCCTTCTTGCGGGTGAGCGTGTTGTAAAGCTTAAGCGCCACTGACCAAGCCCCTTCGGCTCGAGGCCCGCCCTAACGTTCGGATTTTAATGAAGATAGTTGAAGGAAGAACGGCCGGGCGAGCTTGTTTGCTAGCCCGGAATGATGCCGCACGAAATCATAAAGATGGGTTGCTTTTGCATCATCTTGGGGCCGCTTATGGCGGTAATTGGTAGAAGCGTCAAGCAACTCCCCGTGAATCATCTTATTGATGCCGCATTGACCCTCGATTTTAACCGCGCATAATGCGTCGCTGGGCCCTGGGGAGTGGAACCAACTTCGTGAACGGTAAGCGCAATTTTCGGCGTCTGATCGCGTCGCCGCTGCGGACGATCGGTCGCCCGCGTCTTGTTGCGCTAGTCCTTTGCGGCACGGCGCTCACGGCCGGCGGCGACCTCGCGTTGGCGCAGACCGATCAGCAGATCCGCTGCATGCAGCTCCAGCAAGACCTCGCGGCGGCGCAGGGCGGCGGAGGGGGCGCGAATAGCGCCGACCTCGCCCGCATCGACCAGCAGATTGCTGCGGCAGACCGCGTGTTCCAGGGCACGCAAGCGGCCATGGACGACGCTGGCTGCTTCCAGAGTTTCTTCATCTTCGGCCGCGGGCTGGTTAGGAACCCGCAATGCCTGAAGATGAACGACCGCGTCGAGGATGCGCGCCGCCAGCTGAGCCAGCTTCAGGAGCAGCGCCAGGCCCTGACCGGCGGCGGCGGAAACAGGCGGCGTCTGGCCGAGCTTCAGGATGCGCTGGCCCGCGCCGGCTGCGGCGGACAACCCCGGCAGACGGCGCGGCGTGGCGGCCTATTCGATATCTTCGGCGGCGGCCAGGAGGAAGAGGTACAAGACATTCCGCAGACGCCGATCTATCGCAGCATCGATCCGAACGGCCGCTATCGCTCAGTATGCGTGAGGCTCTGCGACGGCTTCTTCTATCCGATCAGTTATGCCACCTATGCGAGCCAGTTGGCTCAGGAAGCTCAGCAATGCCAATCAAGCTGCGCCGCGCCGGCTGAGCTCTACGTCTATCGGAACCCCGGCCAAGAGATTGAGCAGGCGATCTCGCTCAACGGTTCGGCCTACATGGATCTCCCCGTCGCCTTGCGGTTCCGCAAGGAATATGTACAGGGCTGCTCGTGCAAGCAGGCCGAATACAATCCGACCGACATCGAGGCGGCCAACAAGCGCGCCGAAGCCGAGGCGGCCTCGCAGCCGGCCAAGGGCAAAGGCAAGGGCAAGGTCGCGGCGAAGCCGCCGGCGCCTCCTCCTGCCGGTCAGACGGCTGCGCCTGCAGCGGGTCCGGCGAGCCAGCCAACGCCGCAGCTCGATCTTGACGTGACCGGCAGCAACCCGCCGGCAAATCCGGCGCCTGCGGCGGCGGCGGCTCAAAGTGCACCCCCGGCGCAGAAGGCTCCGGCACCTCCGCCCGCAGCTTCTTTGGCGCCTCCGGCAGCATCGGCTTCGGCGGCGCCCGCGGGTCAGCCTGCGGCAGGCTCGTCGAGCATTATTAAGAAGACCGCCAAGCCGGCGGCAGCTCCAACCGCCCAATAAATTCGTTCAGGCCGTGTGCCCCTCGAGCCGCGCCGCCGCGCGGCGTCTCCCGATCAGGGGCAGAAGGTGCTTGAGCTCTGGCCCCTGTTCCTCGCCAGTCAAAGCAAGTCGAAGAGGCTGAAACAATGCCCTCCCCTTGGCGCCGGTCGCGGCCTTGATGGCGGAAGACCAAGTAAACCAGGTGGCTTCATCCCACGGTTCAGGCGGCAAGAGTCCAGCAGCCTTATGACAGAGCTCGCGGTCTTCGATCACCGGCTGCAATGGGCCTTCGGCGACGCGCCACCAGAGCCTCGCCTCGTCAAGCCGCGCGAGATTGCCCCGCACCACTTCCCAGAATTCCTGGCCGCCACCAACATCCATGGCCCGAAGCCTCGAAGCAATGGCACTGAACGGGAGCATATGCAGGAGCTTCGCGTTCAGCGCGCGTAGCTCCGCGGGATCGAAGCGGGCCGGAGCCCGCGATAACTTGGAAAGGTCGAAGCTTTGCACCAGCTCGTCGAGGCTCGTGTGTGGGGCGATCGGGTCGGATGTGCCGATCGTTGCGACATAACTTGCGACGGCGAGCGACTCGATTCCGTACTCGCGCAAGCCTTCGATCGCGAGAGAGCGGTCTCGTTTCGATAATGCCTGCCCGTCGGCGGTCACCAGCAGACTGTGATGACCGAAAGCAGGATTGGCCGCGCCGAGTGCTTCGAACAGCTGAATCTGCGGGGCCGTGTTGACCACATGGTCTTCGCCGCGGATCACGTGGGTAATGCCAAGGTCGATATCGTCGACTACGCTCGGCAGCGTGTAGAGATAAGTGCCGTCCGCCCTAACCAGCACCGGGTCCGACAACGAAGCGGCATCGACATGCTGGCGGCCGCGCACGAGGTCGTCCCAGACCACGTCGCGCGTTTCGAGCTTGAAGCGCCAATGTGGCTTGCGCCCCTCGGTTTCGAGCCTGGCCTTGTCCTTCTCGGTCAGCTTCAGCGCCGCGCGGTCATAGACCGGGGGGCGGCCGCGCGCGAGCTGACGCTTGCGCTTAAGCTCGAGCTCTTCGGGCGTCTCGTAGGCGGGATAAAGCCGCCCTGCCCGCTTCAAAGTCTGGACGGCTGCATCATACAGATCGAAGCGCTCCGACTGGCGGACCTCCCTGGCCCAATCGATGCCGAGCCAAGTGAGATCCTCCTCAATGCCGCGCGCAAATTCCTCAGTGGAGCGCTCCCTGTCGGTGTCGTCGAGGCGAAGCAGCAAGCGTCCGCCCGTCTTCCGCGCGAACAGCCAATTGAGCAGCGCGGTGCGAATGTTGCCGGCGTGGAGCCGTCCGGTCGGACTCGGCGCAAATCTCACCGCGACGCTCATGGGGAGAGCTTCTCGCGGAATTTGTTGGTGATGGGATAGCGCCGGTCTCGACCGAAATTCTTTGCGGTGATCTTCACGCCGGGAGCCGCCTGCCTGCGCTTATATTCTGCGAGGTAGAGCATGCGCTCGACCTTCTTCACGAGTTCAGGCGGGTGCCCGCGCGCGATGATCTCGGGCAGCGGCATCTCGAGCTCGACTAGGCAATTGAGGATGTCGTCGAGGACATCGTAAGGCGGCAGCGTGTCCTGATCGCGCTGATTTGCCTTGAGCTCGGCGCTGGGCTCCTTGGTCAGGACATTTGCGGGGATAACAATGCCGGTGGGCCCCAGGCAGCCTTTAGGCCGCTGCGTGTTGCGGTAACCCGCCAGCGCATAGACTTGCGTCTTATAAAGGTCCTTGATCGGATTGAAGCCGCCGTTCATGTCGCCATAGAGCGTGGCGTAGCCAACCGAGACCTCGGACTTGTTGCCGGTGGTGATGACAATCGGCCCGAACTTGTTCGAGATCGCCATGAGGAGGGTGCCACGCGCTCGGCTCTGCAAGTTCTCCTCGGTCGCGTCGGCACTCGTGCCGGCGAAGATCTTGGCGAGATCCTCGGTCAACCCATCAACGGCATTGTGGATCGGCAGGATGTCGTAGCGCACGCCAAGCGCTTCTGCAGTTGCGGCCGCATCATTCAGGCTTTTGTTGCTTGTGTAGCTGTAAGGAAGCATGACGCAGCGCACGTGGTCAGCTCCGAGCGCATCGACGGCCATTACGGCGCAAAGGGCCGAGTCGACGCCGCCGGAGAGGCCTAGCACCACGCCGGGAAAGCCGTTCTTGTCCACATAATCGCGCAAGCCGGTGACGCAGGCGAGATAGTTGGCGGCGTCGCCTTCCTCGATCTCGGCAATGAGGCCCGGAAAGCAGCGCCAACGTCCATTCTCGCAGTGCCACTCCGTGACGCCTACCGCCTCTTCCCAGGCTGGCATCTGCACTGCGAGCGCGGCGTCCTCATTGAGCACGAAGGAGGCGCCATCGAACACGAGCTCATCCTGGCCGCCAACCTGATTGATATAAGCGAGCGGAAGCCGCGTCTCAGCGACCCTCGTCTCTGCGACGCCGTAGCGCACCTCCTGCTTGTCGATCCAATAGGGCGAGCCGTTCGGTACGATGAGCAGCTTCGCCCCAGCATCGGCAAGGACCTCGCAGACCTCCTCGCTCCAGATGTCTTCGCAGATGGGAACGCCTAGCTTCAGCCCTCTGAAATCGATCGGCTCCGGCATCGGGCCCGCTGCGAAGACGCGCTTCTCGTCGAACACGCCGTAATTCGGCAGATTGTTCTTGTAGCGCACAGCCTCGATTCGGCCCCGGTCGAGCAGCGCCACGGCATTGTAGACGAAGGGTCCATCGCCCCAAGGCAGTCCGACAAGCACCGCGGGGCCGCGATTGCCGGTGTCGCCTGCGAACTCCTCGCACGCCTCGCGCGCCGCCTTCTGCAAGGCAGGCTTCAGTACAAGATCCTCAATGGGATAGCCGGTCAGATAAAGCTCGGTAAAGACGATGAGGTCGGCGCCCGCTTCGCCGGCGCAAGCTCGAGCCTCGCGGGCTTTGGCGAGGTTGCCCGCGATGTCGCCTACCACAGGGTTGAGCTGCGCGAGTGCGAGCTTGAAGGAATTTGTGATCGCTTTCGCCATAATTATCAAAGTCTCTGGTCATTGCCCGGATTGACCAGGCAATCCAGCTATCACCCAAGGTTCATAAGTAAGTGGCTACGGTGGGTACTGGATGCCCGCTTTTGCGGGCATGACAACGGAGGTTCCCAACTACTCGCCGGCGGCAATCGAGATCTCTGGCTCCGGCCGCACTTCGCGCTCGCGTTTCAGCCTCTCGGCCATGATGAAGGCAAGCTCGAGCGATTGGTCAGCATTGAGCCGCGGGTCGCAATGGGTGTGGTAGCGGTCCGATAGATCGGTCTCGGTGACGGCTTTGGCGCCACCCATGCATTCGGTGACATTCTGCCCGGTCATCTCGACATGGATGCCGCCAGCATGGGTCCCCTCACCCCGGTGAATGTCGAAGAACGACTCGACCTCTGACAGAATGAGATCGAAGGGCCGGGTCTTGTAGCCGCTTCCCGCCTTGATCGTATTGCCGTGCATTGGATCGCACGCCCATACCACGACCTTCCCTTCCCGCGTCACGGCGCGGATCAGAGGCGGAAGGTCCTTAGCGACCTTGTCGGAGCCGAAGCGGCAGATCAGCGTGAGACGCCCGGGCTCGTTCTGCGGGTTGAGGATGTCTATGAGCTTGAGCAGCTCGTCGGCCCCAAGCGTGGGACCGACCTTCAACCCGACAGGGTTCTTGATGCCGCGCAGATATTCGATATGAGCGTGGTCGGGCTGTCGTGTGCGGTCGCCGATCCACAGCATGTGCCCAGAGGTGGCGTACCAGTCGCCCGAGGTCGAATCGATCCGCGTGAAGGCCTGCTCGTAGCCGAGCAGAAGCGCCTCGTGGCTCGTATAGAAGCTCGTGGTGCGGAGCTGTGGCGTGTTGTCCGCGTTCAGCCCGCAGGCGCGCATGAAGCGCAAGGTCTCGGCTATGTGTCCAGCGAGCTCCTGATAGCGGTGTCCTGCCGGGCTATCCTTGACGAAGCCCAAGTTCCATCGATGCACATGCTCGAGGTTGGCATAGCCGCCTTGAGCGAACGCGCGCACCAGATTGAGCGTCGCCGCCGACTGCCGATAAGCCATCAGCATCCGCTGGGGATCTGCCTGCCGCGCCGCCTCGGTGAACTCGATGCCATTGACGATGTCGCCGCGATAGCTCGGCAATGACTTGCCGTCCTGCATCTCTATCGCGCTCGAACGCGGCTTGGCGAACTGGCCTGCGAGACGCCCGACCTTCACCACCGGCGAACCGCCGGCATAGGTGAGCACCACCGCCATCTGGAGGAATACACGGAAGAAGTCGCGGATCGCGTCGGCGCGGTGCTCGAGGAAGCTCTCGGCGCAATCGCCGCCCTGCAACAGAAACGCCTCGCCCGCAGCCACACGGCCGAGCTTGGACTTCAGCTCGCGCGCCTCACCGGCGAACACGAGCGGCGGAAAGGTCGCAAGCTGCCTCTCGACCTGCTCAAGCTGGCTAAGGTCGGGGTAGACCGGTGCCTGCTCGATCTTTTTGCTGCGCCAGCTCTCTGGGCTCCACCGGGATGCCATCCGACGGCTCTCCTTGAAAGTGACCGGTATATAAGCGATTGACGGAACCCTGACTAGGCAGGCCGCTTCATTGCCTGACCTTGTTGAGCGTGCCACATATCCCTTAACGCGCGAGGCCAAGGGGAGCTGCCATGGACCCCCGAGGGAAGCTAACCCTGGCCCCTGCAAACGTGGCACGATAGGACCCATGGCCATGAAGGAACCGAGCTTCACCGTGGGTATCGAGGAGGAGTATCTCCTCGTGAACAAGGATAGCCGCGACCTTGCGCACGAGCAGCCGCCCGAGTTGCTCGCCAAGTGCGAGGAGGCTCTGCGCGGCCAGGTAAGCCCCGAATTCCTGCGCTCGCAGATCGAGGTCGGCACCCGCGTCTGCAACTCGATGCAGGAGGCGCGTGATCAACTGATCGATCTCCGCGGCACGGTCGGGCGCATCGCCAACGAGTTTGGCCTCGCCCCGATCGCCTCATCGACCCATCCCTTTGCCGAGTGGTCTGCCCAGCAGCACACCGACAAGGAGCGCTATAACGTAATCGCCCGCGACCTCCAGCAGGTCGGGCGGCGGCTCGTGATCTCCGGCATGCATGTCCATGTCGGCATCGAGGACGATGACCTCAGGATCGATCTGCTCGGCCAGGCGGCGTACTTCCTGCCGCATCTCCTTGCGCTCTCGACATCCTCGCCCTTTTGGCAGGGCATCCAGACAGGCCTCAAGTCGTATCGGCTATCAGTGTTCGATGAATTGCCCCGCACCGGCGTGCCCCACCAGTTTTCGAGCTATAGCGAGTACGAGCGTACGATCGAGCTTCTAGTCAGTGCCGGGCTGATCGAGGATGCGACCAAGATCTGGTGGGATTTGCGGCCCTCGGCGCGCTTCCCGACGCTCGAGATGCGCATCACCGACGTTTGCCCACTCGTCGAGGACGGCATCGCCATCGCTTCGCTTTTCCGCTGCATTCTGCGGCTGCTCTATCGCCTGAGGCGGGAGAACCAGCGCTGGCGCTATTACCCGCCCTTCCTCGTGCGTGAAAACCGCTGGCGCGCGCAACGCTACGGCATCGAGCAGGGCATGGTCGATTTCGGCAAGGGCGCTGTGGTGCCCTTCCCCGTCCTGCTCGAGGAATTGTTCGAGCTCATCGCCGAGGATGCTGCGCATTTTGGCTGCATCGCCGAGGTCGCCCATGCGCGCATGATCGTGCAGCGCGGCACAAGCGCCGATCGCCAGCTCGCCCGCTATGACGCAATAAAGAAGCTCGGCGGCAGCGAGCAGGCCGCGCTGGTTGGCGTGGTCGACGAGATTGTCGAGGAGACTTTGATGCTGCCTTCAACGGCGACCGCGCAAAGTGTCGTTGCCGCAAAGGCGTCCTAAAGCGTGGTGGCCATGCCGCCGTCCACGTTGAGCGCAGCGCCGGTGATGTAGGCCGCCTCGTCGGAGGCGAGGAACAGGGCCGCATTGGCAATATCCTGCGGCGTGCCGAATCGCCTAAGCGGCGTCTGGGTGAGCAGCGCCTTGGCGATCATCGGATTAGACAGATAGCGGCCGATCAGCGCCGTCTCGACATAGCCAGGGAGCAGCGTGTTCACGCGGATGCCGTAAGGCGCGTATTCGACGGCGAGGCTCCGCGACAGCGCCGACACCGCGCCCTTGGTTGCTGAATAGACGGCCATCTGGCGCGTGTGTTTGCTGGCCATGATCGAGGAGAGATTGATGATCGAGGACTTGCCTGATGCCTTTAGCAGATCGAAGGCCTCTCGCGCGCAGCGCACCGTGCCATCGAGATTGGTCTTCCAAACTTTGTCCCAGGCCTCGTCGGAGAGATGACGGAAGTCCGAGCGCTCGCCCACGCCGGCATTGTTGACGAGCACGTCGAGCCGGCCGTGGGCTTTGTCAATCTCGGCCATCAGCGCCTTCACTTGCGGGGTGTCGGTGACATCGACCTCATGCGCCGATGCCGCGCCGTTATTCTTGACGATGGCTTGCGCGACCTCCTTGGCCGCCTCGCCGTCCCGGTCGGCCACAATCACCGAAGCGCCCTCGCGCGCGAAGGTTTCGGCGATAGCGCGGCCGATCCCTGCCCCACCGCCAGTGACGAGCGCGACCTTGTCCTCAAGCCGCCGCATCTGATCCCGCTATCGGCGTGGGCGCCTCCCACTTATGGCGAATCGTCACCAGTTCCTCGGCGGCGGAGGGATGCAGCGGCATGGTCGCATCGAACTGAGCCTTGGTGACGCCGAGCCGAAGCGCAATCGCCGCCATTTGTACGATCTCGGCAGCATCAGGGCCTAGAATGTGGACGCCGACAACCCGGTCAGACTTCACGTCGATGACGAGCTTCATCATCATTTTCTCGGTGCTGCCGCTCACCATCGAGCGAAGCGGCCTGAAGCTCGTCTTGTAAATATCGATCTCGCCGTACATCTCCCGCGCTTTTTCCTCCGAAAGCCCGACCGTGCCGATCTCAGGCCGGGAGAACACGGCCGTGGGAATGAAGGTGTAGTCGACCGGCGTAGGCCTGTTGTTGAACAGCGTCTCGGCAAAGGCGTTGGCGTCGTGGATCGCGACGGGCGTCAGGTTCTTGCGGTCGGTCACGTCTCCAACCGCGTAAATGTTGTCGACCGAGGTCCTGGAAAACTCGTCGACCGCGATGCAGCCATTCACTCCGAGCCTGACCCCAACTTCCTCCAGTCCGAAGGCCGCCGTAGTGGGCATTCGCCCAGTTGCCGCCATGACGAGGTCGGCGGCGACCGACCCGCCGCGCTTGAGATTGACCCGATAACAATTCTCCTCCTCTTCGATCGAGGCGACGTCGGTATCCATACGCAGATCGATGCCGCGATCTCGCATCGCTTCCGCCAGTCCGTCGCGCAGATCGCTGTCGAAATCGCGCAAGACCTGATCGCCGCGATGAAGCACGGTCACCTCGACACCACAGCTCCTGAAGATCGAGGCGAACTCCATGCCAATGTAGCCAGCGCCGATGATGACGAGGCTTTTCGGCAGTTGTTCGAGCTCGAAACATTGATTTGAGCTGATCACATGCTCTTTGCCAGGAAGATTGGGGATCATGGGGTGGGAGCCGGTCGCGATGAGGATAGTCTTGGCGGAGACCGCAGCGTTGCCGAGGCCGAGATGCACTGTTTGCCGATCCTCAAGCGTGGCGCGGGTCATGAAGCGGTCCACGCCGACTTTCTCCAGGATCCGCGTGTAAACGCCGTTCAGGCGGTCGACCTCGCGCCTGACATTGCCGATCAGAGTTCGCCAATCGAACTTGAGGTTGTCGCAAGTCCAACCGTAGTTCTTTGCCTCTGCGAACTCGGTCGCATATTTGCTGCCATAGACGAGGAGCTTCTTCGGAATGCAGCCGCGGATCACACAGGTGCCGCCGATGCGATATTCCTCGGCAATACCAACCTTGGCGTCGAGCTCGGCGGCAAGGCGCGCCGCGCGAACTCCGCCGGAGCCCGCGCCAATGACGAACAGGTCGTAATCGTACCGAGCCACCTGGCGTCAGGCTCCTGCGCGGCGCAACAGGTTCACCCCGCCGCTGCCCGCCACGATAGCCAAATCGGCAATGCCAAGAAACAGTCCGTGCTCTACCACGCCGGGGATCCGTTTCAGCCCGAAGGCGAGAACCTCGGGCTCAGGGATCGCGCCGAAGGCGCAATCGACGATGAGATTGCCCTGATCGGTGACGAAAGGCGCATCCCCCTTGCCCGGTCTGAGCTTGATCTCGCCGTGGCAGCCCGGCTCGACGGCAATGGCCTCGAGCAGGCGCATTGTCGCAAGCAAGCCGAAACGCACCACCTCAACGGGGAGCGGATAGGCCCCGAGCATCGTCACGACTTTGCTCTCATCTGCGATCACCACCAT
>Ga0105239_10005897_pt1 | contig 14272 bp, 14 predicted proteins | sample KBSC44metaG_FD_92761 | JGI IMG/M metagenome (GOLD analysis project Ga0105239, IMG submission 92761) | Corn rhizosphere microbial communities from Kellogg Biological Station, Michigan, USA - KBS C4-4 metaG | ecosystem: Host-associated > Plants > Roots > Rhizosphere > Soil | place: Michigan, USA... | reverse complement strand
ATACTGGCGCACACGGTGGGCACCGCGCATACGGTTGCCGAGATCAGATTACTTCCAACCGCCCATGGGCAGCGGGAATTGGAACACGTGGGTCATCGCGATGTTGATGTTGACGCCGCCGGCCTCGATGCGTGCGCTCACCCGCTCGGCGCGATCCTTCGATGCCGTCCAGACACTGCTGGCAAGTCCGAAGTTGCTGTCATTCGCGAGCTCGATGGCTTCGTCCTCGCTGGACACCTTCATGATCGGCAGCAGGGGACCGAACGTCTCCTCCCGCATGCAGTCCATGGTGTGGTTCACATCGACCAATATCGTTGGCGGATAGAAGAGTCCGTGCTCGGCGCGCTTTCCGCCGGTCAGGACGCGCGCGCCCTTCGCGACGGCATCGGCGACGTGGCGCTCGACGATCGCCATCTGGTTGTCGTTGGCCAATGCGCCGAACTCGGTCGAGAAGCTGCCCTGCGGGTCGTGGCCCTGGCGAAGCTTTTGTACTTCATCGACGAGGCGCGACGTGAATTCGTCGTACACCGGCGCTTCGACGTAGATCCGCTCGACGGCTACGCACGACTGGCCCGAGTTGAACAAGCCGCCCCAAACCGCCCCACCGATGGCCCGCTTCATGGGGGCATCGGACAGCACGATCATCGCGTCATTGCCACCGAGTTCCAGGCTGACGGGGACAAGCCTTTCGGCGCACCGTATTCCGATCCGGCGTCCGGTGTTCGTGGAGCCGGTGAACTGGACCATGTCGGCCAGGTCCACCACGGCCTTGCCGGTTTCACCACGCCCGGTGGCGCAACCGAGGACCTTGGGGGCGCCGATCTCTTCGTTCCAGCCCCGGACACATTCGGCCCATCCCAGCGGTACTTCCTCCGACGGCTTGGTCAGCACCGCACATCCGGCCATGAGGGCCTGGGGGACATCGAGCAGGGGCATCGCGACCGGGTAGTTCCAAGGTGTGATCACACCGACCAATTGGTAAGGGCGATAACGAATCTTGAGGTTCTTGTTCATCGACGCCGGCCCGTGCGGGCTGCGGGTCTCATCGGCGAGGAACTCCTCGCTGTTCTTGGCGAAGTAATTGATGACCTCCATGGCCACCATCAGCTCGATTTGCGCGTCGCCCCAGGACTTTCCGGCCTCGCGATGGACCAGGCCCAGGATGTGTTCTTGATTGTCGACGATCCAGTCGAGCCATTTGAGCAGATACTTGGCGCGACGTTTCGGCCCGAGGGCCTCCCAGGCCGGCTGTGCCCCGCGCAGTTCCGCGGCAAGGTCGTCGACCTGGTCGGCCGACATGTCCTCGACGACGCCGACGATCGACCCATCAGCTGGGTTGCGGACCTCGAATTTTCCCTCAGTGCTCAAAATCAGTCCTCTATGCGAAGGGATGTGGTGGGGCAGTTCAGCACGGCCCGTTCCACGGCGTCCCGTAGTTCTTCACCCGGTTCGGGAATGAGCACGGTGACGAATTCTGCGTCGTCCTCGATGTCGAAGACGTCGGGTGCTGCCAGCATGCACTCGCCGTGCAGCTCGCATTTGTGTGCGTCGCGAATGATTTTCATGGTTTCACTTACCTGTGATGGTGATCGGCAGTTGGTACACGCCGCGGGAGTAGGCGTCCCGGACGTACTCGATGTCGCCGGCCGGCTTGATGTCGGAGGTCCGCTTCAGCAGCTCCTCGAGCAGGATCTTCATCTCCAGGGTGGCGACATGCTTCCCGAGGCACTGGTGCGGGCCGCGACCGAAGCTGACGTGGGGGTTCTTGTCGCGGGCGAGGTCGAAGGCCTCAGGTGCATCGAAGGCGCGCTCGTCGAAGTTTCCTGCGGCGAACAGCATCAGCATGATGTCGCCTTCCTTGATGTGCTTGCCGTGCAGCTCGTGGTCGGCGGTCGCGGTGCGGCAGAGGTGGGTGAACGGCGAGGCGATGCGCACCATTTCCTGGACCGCGCTGTCGGGAATGTTGTCGGCATGGTCGCGCAGCCAGGCCATCTGCTCGGGGTTGCGCATGAGCTCGTGCATACCGTGCGACAGAGCCGAGCGGGTGCTTTCGGCGGCACCGCTGGCCAGCAGGGCGACATTGCCCATCAGCTCGTCTGCGGAGATCGTCTCGGCTCCGGCCAGCACCATCTGGGTGATGACGTCGTCGCCGGGCTCCTTGCGTTTCAGCTCAGCCAGGTCGACCGAGTAGTTCAACAGCGCGAAAATGGCCATCAGCACGTGTTCGAACGACGGCGTGATGCGGGTGTCGAACGGGGCGGCGAAGGTGTCGACCCACTCGAAGAACTGGGCACGCTCACCGCGCGGGACGCCGAGCACATCACCGAGCGCCTCCATGGGCATCGTGTGGCCGATGTCGGTGACGAAGTTGAAGGTGCCCTTCGCGAGCGCCGCGTCGACGATGTTGACGGCGTACTCGCGGAATTTGTCTTCGAGGCCCTTGACCACGCGGGGAGTGAAGGCCTTGCTCATCACGCCGCGCTGCTCGCGGTGCTTCGACCCGTCCATGGTCAGCATGGCCGGCTTGCCGCCGGCCATCGGGTCGATGGGGGTGACCTTCCACATGTTGACGCCACCGCGATCCGCGGCGTACAGCTCGGAATTGCGGTCGACGTTCCAGATGTCCTCGTGGCGGCTGACCACCCAGGCCCGGTCGATGAGCATCGGGTCGTTGAACTCGTGCAGATGGCACGGATCCTCGTCACGCAGGTACGCAAACTGATCCAGCGGCAGCCCGAACGTCGTCGGATCACCGTTGGCGTAGGTGTCGGCGTCCAGAACTCGGATAGCGGGCTCTGCCGTTGTCATGGGGCTCCTAGTGGGGTTTGCGTCGACGGTGGCCGGGTCCGCGTCATGCGGGGTCGTTGGGGCGCTCGTAAATATTATGAGTCATGTAGTCTCAATTATGGATGGCGGTTCGCTGTGGTGTCAAGCGTCACAAGGGCGTCGTTTGGGCTGGATGAACGTCATTCCGCGTCAGATCCCCTGTGCCGCAGGAGGCCGACGCGTCATGAGCCTCGGGCGCGATTCGTCAGGCGGCGTAAGGGGTTTGTGCGGGGTCTGAGTTCTCCGCTTTTCGGGCCCCAGACGTCCATGAGTGCACTTACTCGTCGCGGATCGCCGTGACGATTGAACTCACGTACATTCCGCCTCTTTCTGAGGGGATTCGGCACTGATGCCGGGTACGCAAACATCAGCTCAGCCGGATGGGTAGCGCTCGGCTGACCATTGCCTGGCATTCGTCGACCCCGTGAGGCGCGTCGGCGACCTCATCCATCGCCCGAGATTATTTTGTGAGCTCAGCGGTGTCAATATCGTCGCGACTCTGCGGTGTGATCAGATGCGGAACGATCAATCGCAACAACGTGCATGTTGGATCGCGCTGGGTCGCGGCGGTGCGGAACGCTCGTATCGGGTGCGTGGCAATGTGGATTTGTACAGATAAATCTGCAGGTAATGAGGTTTTTTGGGCCGGATTGGTGGCCGTCCGGTTTGGCGATTGCGTGCCTGCTCTCGGCTTGTGTCGGCAGCAGAATGAGAACGATCGTTGACAAGTGAGATTGACGAATTCTAAAGTCGGAACCAGCGCGGCGGCGACGTGGCTGCCGGCCTGGAGGAGCATCATGGGATATCCACTGCCGAACGAGACGGCATTGCGCGGGGCGTTCACCCCGATGCGGTTCGAAGCAACGGTCGAAGAGTGCATCGTGAGTCAGGGCGAGATCCCCAAGGATCTTGCCGGTGGTTACTACCGAGTCGGGCCCACATGGAAACGTCCGACCAAGCAAGGCACCAACCCGCTGTTGAGCATGGACGGCATGGTCCAGGCCATCACCTTCGAGAACGGGCGCGCCGACTTCCGCAACCGCTGGGTGCGCACCCCGAAGTATCTGCTGGAGGAGAAGCACGGCAAGGGCATGTTCGCCTGGACCGACGGCGCGTTCCACGACTGGCGCGACTTCGCCTACGGCGACGTCGAGCGCGACGCGTACAACCGGCACACCCCGCAGGGCACCAACAACATCAACGTGTTCCCGTTCGCGGGACAGATGGTGGTCGCCACCGAGCAGGGCGGTGTGCCCATCGCGATCGACCCGATCACCCTGGAGACCAAGGGCCTCGTCGACTGGTCGTCATCGCTGTCGCCCGGTATCCACGAGCCTGTGGCTTTCGGCGACAATTGCTTTGCCGCACACCCGAAATGGGACCACGAGACCGGCGCGCTGTATGGCTGGACGTACCGAGACGTTCGTCCGTACGTCACCATGCACACCATCTACCCGGACGGCCGCACCTACACGCGGGAACTGTGGGATGCCCCGTACAACACTGTGGCGCACGACATCTGGCTGACGCCCGAGTGGATCGTCATGCCGTTCCAGCCCTTCACCCTGAGCAAGGAACGCATCACCAAGGGGCTGGGCATCTGGGACTGGGAGACCGATCGTCCGATCGTGCTCGGCCTGATCCCGCGCGACGATCTCGACGCCCCGGTCCGGTGGATCAATACCGAGTTGCCGGCCCAGTACGTCATGCACACCATGCAGGCCAACGTGCGCGACGGCAAGCTGCTGCTCGACGCGCCCATCTTCAACCGGCCGCCGTTCCCGTTCTCGTCGGACTTCGCCGAGGGTGACGATATCGCGTTGTTCTTCTCCATCGCCGCGAGCAAGCTGGGCCGGTGGACGGTCGACCTGACAACCGGAGCTACCACGAGCGAATTCCTGTCGGACCGGCCGAGTGAGCTGCCCAAGGTCGACGAGCGGTTCTACGGCAAGGGTTACAAGTGGGGCTTCCAGGTGGGCGGCGTGGTGAAACGTGCCGGCATGTCGATGAACAGCGTCGTCGCCACCAACATGGAGACGCTGTCGGAGCAGGTGTACCAGATTCGGGACAAGGAGCCGGCCGCCGTGCTGGAGTCCAGTTTCGCTCCGCGCCATAAGGATTCGCCGGAGGGCGACGGCTACATCATCGTCCCGGTGTCCTGGTGGGCCGACAAGCGCGGTGAGTACCTGATCTTCGACACCGACGACGTGTCGGCCGGACCTATCTGCACCATCGAGCTGCCGTTCGCACTGGGCTGGACCCCGCACGGTCACTGGAAGGATTTCCGGTAGCGAGCCCGTAAGCTGCGGGCATGAGCCGCGACGACCAAATCCTCGCTGCCGCAGAGAAGCTTTTCTTCGAGCGGAGCTTTGATGGCGTCGGTGTGGACGAGATCGGCCGAACCGCTGGCACCAGCGGTTCGGCCATCTACCGACACTTTTCCAGCAAGGATGCGATCCTCGCTGCGCTGTTCGGCAAGGTCCTCGACACCCTGCTGATCCGGATCGGTGAGCCGGAGGAGGACCCGAGGGCCGACCTGGACAAGTTGGTCCGCTCCTTCGTGAGCCTGACCAACAGTCATGAGCGACTCGTGTCGATCTGGCTGCGCGAGCAGCGATCCCTGGCCGAGCAGTACCGCCGAGAGCACGACCGTCGCCAGCGCCGCATCACCGAACGGTGGATCGATTGCCTGGGCCGGTGCTATCCGAATCGGGCGACCGATGACCTCATGACAGCGACGCGCGGTGTGCAGCTGTTGCTGTTCTCCGAAGCGCTGCGCCCGACCGGAGGCCGGCGTGCGAAGCAGGCTGAAGAACTGCTTGTGCAGATGGGACTGGCGGCGTTGAACGTGCTTGAGCCGGCCCCCGTCACCGCTTAGGTCACAAGGAATTCTCGCAGCGCGGCGTCGAACGTGTCGGCTGCTTCCAACATCGGGTAATGACCGCAATCGGGTAGCTCGACCAGACGTGAGTCGGGCAACTGCTCGACGAGCCAGCGCGCGCCCTTGGCTGAATGCACCGTATCGGCTGCGCCGATCACCTGCAGCACCGGCTGTGTGACGCGGGGAATGTCGGCCAGCAGGTCGGTGGTCAAGAGTGACCGGTAGCACGCCACCGCCGCCCACGACGGCATCTGCAGGGAGCATCGAACCAGCCAGTCGACCAGGCGTGGATCGGGCTCGGCGCCGAAACCTGACGTGATGGTGCGGTATCTCGAGCCGACACGATCGCGGTGTTCGTCGGCGATCATCGCGTCGAGCATCGGTTGCGGCGGTGCACCGAACGGAAACCCCTCGGAGCGGCTGGCGCGCACGGCGTTCGAACCGACCAGCACCACCCGCGAAACCCTGTCGGGGGAAGCGGCTGCTGCGCGGAAGGCGACGTGGCCTCCGAACGAATGGCCGACGACGGTCGCGTCGCTGACGCCACGTTCGTCCAGAACGGTCAGCAGATCCGTGGCCAGCTGGGCGACGTCGTAACCGCCCAGAGGGGCGTCCGAGCGGCCGTGGCCGCGTTGGTCGAGGCACAGCACGCGGTAGCCGGCTTCGGTGAGCAGCCGGCCCTGGCGGTCCCAGAGCTGATGATCGAGACCGAAGCCGGAGATCAGGACGACCGCTGGTCCGTCCCCGAGGTCCTGGACATGCAGCCGCACGTCGTGGTCAACGGTCACGAATGGCATGGGGGTGGCTCCTAAGGAAAGGCGGCAGTCAGGACTGCCGGGGCAGGGGAAGTCGGCCGGCGGCCATGGTCCCAGTGCTGGTGGCGCAACGGTTTCCGTTGGCGTCCAGCACCACGACCTCGATGAACTTGATGTTGCGGCCGCCGCCCAGTGTCGTCGCGCGGAACGTCAGTGGCGGCAATGCGGGCAGGTGGTATTGGATGTGCAGCGTGGCGGTGGCGGGCAGGTCCCCGCGGTCGCCGTTGCGGCGGGCCAGCGCACCCATGACCTGATCGGCTCCGGCTGCGACCAATCCGCCGTTCACGGCGCCGTTGGGGTTGATGGTGAGGACAGACCGGTCCATTCGGAATACTGCTGAATCACTTTCCAACGCAATGCATTCCATACCGATATCCCGGGCGAAGGGGAGTGAATTACCCCAAGCCACCCAATCGACGTCGGGGGCGGGGTCCCACCATGAGGTCGCGGTGACAGCGTCTTCGGCGGCGGTAGCCACAGTTGCCTCCCAGGTGGGCTCGGTAACCATTATTTATGAGACAAAATACCTTAAAAACATGCGCGCGAGCAAAAGGGGTCGATTTTATGGACTATTTTGTCTCAAAAAGATAAGCTAGGGCATTGGCATGGCAGTTGCCTGTGACGGCGGCCTTGGCGCTCGCTACGATACTGTCAGTACTACAAAAGTTGTGGGGTGGTCTGCGATGACGGATCTGGGCTTGCGCGTCGATATCGATGACGAGGTCGATCCCAGGTGGGTCCGGTCTCGGACCCGGCTGCTGGATGCCGCAGCTGAACTGCTGCGCGATGGTGGAATCGAGGCGGTCACCATCGACGCCGTCACGAAGGAGTCCAGGGTCGCCCGGACTACGCTATATCGCCATTTCGGCCGCTCATCGGATCTGATCGCCGCCACTCTTGAACGAGTCTTCCCGCCGGTGACGGAGCCGCCTTCGAGGGGTTCGCTGCGTGACCGCCTGGTGGAATTGCTGCGCCGTCAGGTGACGGTGTACCAGGACGCGCCGCTGCATCTGACGACGCTGGCATGGCTGGCCCTGAGGTCCAACGCCGAGGACGCTGACGAGCAGGGCTGCCAAACGCCCAACAGCCTGCTGCAGGCGCGGGTCGCCGAGCATTACACGCAGCCACTCGAGGCCATTCTGCAAAGCACCGAGGCCCGCGACGAACTCACGGAGTTCAACCTCGAAGTGGCGGTGTGCCAGCTCATGGGGCCGCTGCTGATCGCGTGGATGATCGGGCTGCCGGTCATCGACGAAAAGGCATGTGCCGACATTGTCGACGACTTCCTCGCCGGACATCAGCGCCGCGCCACCGGACCCGTCGAGGACTAGTCGCGATTTCGATCTAGGGCTGGAAAGCCAAGTGCGACGTTTCCGCGGTTCGGGTTGTCGAAGCCGCGGAAACGTCGCACTTGGCTAGCTGGGCCGAACCGCTACCCCGCCGCCCCGACAGCCTCGGGCACAGCCGGCACCTCATAGGCGTTCGCTTCTGCTCTGATCACTCGATAGAACACGATGAACGTGACGATGAGGAACGGGACGTACGAGCCGACGGGAAGCCAGAATCCGATGAGGCCGTTCCAGGCGAACGGACCGGAGAAGAAGAAGATCGAGATTACTCCTGTCCCGCCGATCGTTGCCATCCAGAGGTTCAGGTAAAGGAACCAGCGCGGAAATACAGGCTTGCCTTGGCGCTGGGTGAAGCCTGCCATGGCCAGGCAGAACAGCTGCATCGAAAAGGCCGGGAAGAACATCAGGAACTCGAGCCACGTCATGTCATTGATCAACAGAATCAGCTCGGGAGAGCGGTTGGGGCGGTAGAACGCGCCGGCCCAGAAGATGAACGGCAAGATGAAGGCGACGGCGTTGACGCAGCCTGCGCCGAACGAGAAGAGGGCCCACAGCGGGACTCGGCGGCCCTGCTCCATGCGTGCGATCTGCAGGGAGACCATCGCCGACCACGGAATCAGCAGTGCAGCGCCCAGCAACCCGACGATGATGCCGAATTTCACCCAGGCAATCTTGGGGCCGAACTCGGCCATCAGCTGTGTGGCGGACAGACCGGGTGCCGGTGGCGGGATGAAACCGGCCAGCGGCATGAGCCCGATGAAGAACAGCAATCCGAATCCGATACCGCAGCCCCAGAGCGCCAGCTGAAGTTTGGTGTGGGCGTACTGCGATGGTGTCATGACTTTGTCCATCTCCTGACTCTTCCGACGTGCCTAATCGTTGGCGGCGAGCGGTCTTCTGGTGTGCGTCGAATGGGTCCGGCGCCCCGGAAGTTGCGTGGAAGCGGGCCGGGGACGTCTGGCCCGGCCCTACCCAGCCGTTAATGAGATAGTTTGTATCAAAAAATTGGGTGGGTCAAGGATGTCGCCCATTTACTCTTGACGAAACATATCGCTGCGCTACTATCAGTAGCGTAGCGATACCGCAGTATGCGGATCGTCGAAGAATAGGCCGTCGAGAGGAACAACGGTGTTCAACCACGGTGTGTCACATAAAGGGGCCCTGGCTCATTGGGCAGGCGATGTGGATCGCCTTGCCTCGGCGCTGCACGGCAGAGTCCGAGCTCTGGCCGGAAAGCGATCCACACAGCGACCCCCGCCGCGATTCAAGGAAGCCTATTTCGAATCCGGCTTCATCGACCGCGAGCGGTACCGGTTGTAGCGCCTGTATCGCGAATTATCCGCCGAGCGTGCGGGTGAAGTCCGCGGGCACCAGGATGTCGTCGGGGCCGAGGTCGTGAATTGACGCCTTGCCGAGCCCCATGAGCGCCGAGTCGATGCCGCCGTGCAGGATGTCCAACACGTTCTCCACGCCCGCTTGGCCGGCGGTGGCGAGGCCCCAGAGGTAGGCGCGGCCGATCATCACCGCGCGTGCGCCGAGCGCCAGGGCCTTGACGACATCGCTGCCGCGGCGGATACCGCTGTCGAAGATCACCTCGACGTCGTTGCCTACGGCGTCGGCGATCGCGGGCAGCGCCCGAATGGCAGCCGGGGTGGTGTCGAGGTTGTTACCGCCGTGGTTCGACACGGAAATTGCCGAAACCCCTACGTCGACAGCGCGTTTGGCGTCATCCACCCGCATCACGCCCTTGAGCATGAACGGTCCGCCCCATAGCTCGCGAAGCCACGCGACGTCATCCCAGGTCGGGGGCGTGCTCTGCATCCACTCGCCGTAGGCGGCGAAGAACGTGGGGCCCGCCTCGCCGCGGGAGCCCTGGTTCGGTGCCCGCAGATCGGGAATGACCAGGCCCTTGCCGAAGTCCCACAGCCAGCGGGGCTTTGTGATGACCTCCGGAGCCAGGCCGAGCATGGTCTTCACGGTCATGGACTCCGGAATCTTGGGGCTGCCCCAGTCGCGCCCGTGCGAGAAGCTCCAGTCCGTGGTCAGGATCAGGCCGACGGCACCGGCCTCACGTGCGCGTTGTACGCGGGCGGCGATGGCGTCCCGGTCTCCGAGCCAATACAGCTGGAAGAACAGTTTCGGGTTGGCGGCGATGACCTCTTCGATCGGCTTGCTCGCGAAGGACGACAAGCCCATGGCCGTGCCGCGGGCTGCTGCCGCGCGCGCCACTGCTACTTCCCCGTCGGGGTCAACTGCCTGGACGCCGGTGGGCGAAATCATCACAGGTAGGGAAATCCCTTGTCCCATGACCGTTGTCGACAGATCACGCTTGCCCTGCGCGCCGATGACGTGCGGGGCGAAGCCGAGCTGGCTGAAGGCTTCAACATTGTCGCTGACCGTCACGCCTTTCTCGCTGGCTGAGATCAGCGACGAATACACAGACTTGGGCAGCCTCTTCTCGGCCCGCTGCTGGGCTATTGCGACAGTCTCGAACCAGGCTTTTGCTGACATTTGCTCGAACCGGACTTTCGTTGCAGTGCTAGATGTGTCGGAGGTCAGTAGACCCCGCACATCCCATCGATCGACACCTCTCCGACGAGAGACTCGGAGACGAGCTCATCATCGCTGCTGACCTGCGAGTTGGGATCCATCACGGTCGCCTTCCAGGCGGCGATTCGACATGGAGTGCACAACAGTCTACGGCATAATGAGCCGACATGTCGCAAAACTGACTTACAATGCCCGAAACCCCTGGCGGACGGTTTGGCGAGCGATTGACGCGGCCGCAGGCGTGTGCCTACTATTTGAGACGTTGTTGCTCAAAACATTGGGCGGGGACCCGGATATTCGCGCTGCAGAACTCCGTAGCGTGCAAACTTCCGATGAAGGGACATCAATGAGCGCAACCGACACGGATCAGGTATCACGCGTGCGTGAGTTCTACGAACTCCTGGTGCAAGGCCGAGGCGACGACGTCGCGGCCTTCGTTGAGGCCAATTTCACCGACGGTGCGGTACTTCGCCGGCCGGAGTCGCTTCCCGGTGGCGGTGTGTTGGGCGGTGCGACGCGCATCGCGAAGATGATGCGTGCGGCTGCGGCCGGCGTGTCGGGTCTGAATCTGCGCTCAGTTCACTACTCCCAGTCGGCCGACGGGGTTCATGTTTTCGCTGACGTCACTCTTGAACTGGCGGGCAACGAGACGACCGCTCTCGAGTGGTGGACGTTCACCGGTTCCCGGGTCTCGTCCCTGCAGGCCTACTACTGGGACACCGCGGCCATCCTGGCCTCGGTGGCCCGCTAGCGCACTTGTGCGCGCGGTGGCCGGTGCGGCCGCTGGAGAACTTTGATGCCAAAGCGTATTTCCGCCTCGAATAGCCGGGGATTGGGCCCGACCGACGGCCAGGCGGCGCACGGCCCCGGCGTCGCTCATGACGCGCCGCGTCCTCGGGGCCGTCCGCGTACCGAGATCGACACCGACGCAATCGCCGACGCCGTCGCCAAGCTCTTCGTGCAGGGTGGTTTGGATGCGGTGTCGATAGTGGGTGCCGCGCGGGAGTTGGAGGTGTCCCGCGCGACGCTGTACCGCGCAGTGCCTACCCGGCAGCATCTGTTGGGCATCTTGTTCGAGCGCAGTACGAGGGAGCTCACCGAACTCGCGTCCGAGGCGATGCAGACCGACGTGCCCGTCGAGGAACGGATGCGGCGCATGCTCGAACTCCAAGTTGACGCCGCGGTTCGAATGCGCCACCACCTCTCGGTCTTCTATGGCGGCGGTGATCTGCCGATCGACGTGGTTGACCGATGGCACTCCTGGAGCCGGCAGTACGAGGCGCTGTGGATGCGGTGCGTCGAAGAAGCGATGGCGGCGGGAGTGCTGGCTCCGTCGAACGTCCTGGTGGCTACGCGTCTGATCCTCGGCATGTGCATCTGGGTATCGCGCTGGTATCGGCCCAGCGATGGGGTCGAGGCAGTGGATATTGCTGAAGCTGCTATCGCTCTGTTGTTCCCGCGTAGCGCGTAGTTCTTTGGGGCCGTTGACCGCGCGGTCGCTGCTCTCTAATATCTATTTGAGACGAGTAGACTCAAAAACGGCCGACGTGGCCGCACACTCAGTGAGGAGTACATGGTGGCAGCCAGAGCGTGGTCGCGCTTCACCGACGAACAGATCGAATACGCCGAGGCGGTGCGGGCGTTCTGTGATCGCGAGGTTGGCACCCGCGAACAACTCGAGGCGCTGACGAACCACGGTGCCGATATGCACAACCAGCAACTGCATCAGCGTTTTGCCGACGCGGGGCTGCTGGCGGTGTCGATCCCCGAGGAGTACGGGGGCAGCGGCGGCGGGCTGGTGGAGCAGTGCCTGATGTTCGAAGAGCTGTTCCGCGGACTTGCGCCTCTGCACGGTGCGGGGTCCTCACACACCGTGGCCGGCATCTACAAGAAGTTCGGTTCCGAGGACCAGAAGAAGAAAGCGCTGTCTGCCATCTCGACCGGCACCATCATGTCGATCAGTATCTCTGAACCCGAGGCTGGGTCGGACGCGGCAAACATCTCGTGTCGCGCCGAGCGGCATGGTGACACCTTCGTCATCAACGGCCAGAAAACCTGGTGCTCTGACGCCCACGTGGCCGGGACGATTCTGCTCGTTGCCCGAACCTCGCGGGATGGCAAGCGGCACAACGGATTGACCATGCTCGAAGTGCCGGCAGGCGCGCCTGGCCTGACGATCCGGCCGATCTCCACCATGGGTGGTCGCGAGGTCAACGACCTCTACCTGGACAACGTCGAGGTTCCGATCAGCGCTGTCGTCGGCGTGGAGGGTGGGGCCTGGAAGCAGATCATGTCGGGGCTCAACGGCGAACGGCTGGTCTGCGCGGCGCAGGCCCTGGGATCGGCGCAGCGAACCTTCGACGATCTGCTCGCGTATGTCAAGGAGCGCAAGCAATTCGGCCAGGCAATCGGCACGTTCCAGGCCGTGCGGCACCGTATCGCCGACCTGGCCATCGAGATCGAGGCGGGGCGCTCCCTGGTCTACGACACGGTCGGTGTGGTGCAGAGCGGTGCCGCGGCCGAAGAGGCGGTGCGGAAGACGTCGATGGCGAAGGTGAAAATGACCGAGGTCGCGAAGAAGGTGGCGCTGGAAGGCGTGCAGCTGATGGGTGGGTACGGCTATGCCACCGAGTACGGCATGGAGGCCCACCTGCGCCACAGCATCGCACCGACGATCTACGCTGGGACCAACGAGGTCCAGCGCGAAATCATCTCGACGACTTATGGATTGAGGTAGGACGATGGCTGGGAACGATGATGTTGCAGTCGAAGTCCTCGAGAATGGCGTTGCTCTGGTTGAGGTGCGTCGTCCACCGAACAACTTCTTCGATGCCGGGCTGATCCAGCGCCTCGCGACCGCGTTCGACGAACTCGACGCGCGGCCCGACGCCCGCGCAATCGTGTTGGCGGCCGAAGGGAAGCATTTCTGTGCGGGAGCCGACTTCGCCGGCGAGAGCGATGCGGCGGAAGTCTCAGCCGACGAAGGAGCGCGCACGCTGTACGCCGCCGCGGCACAACTGTTCGGAAACGAATTGCCGGTAGTCGCGGCGGTGCAGGGCGCAGCGATCGGCGGCGGCCTGGGCCTGGCGATGATGGCGGACTTCCGCGTCGCGAGCGCAGAGTCGCGCTTCGCGGCGAATTTTGCCCGCTTGGGCTTTCACCAGGGGTTCGGACTGTCAGTGACGCTGCCTCGAGTTGTCGGACCGCAGCGGGCGGCCGAACTACTGATGACCGGCCGCCGGATCGGTGGAACCGAAGCTGAACGGATCGGCCTCGTGGATCGGCTGGTGTCGGCCGATGGAATCCGCTCTGCAGCAATGTCATTCGCTGGCGAACTGGCTGCGTCGGCGCCGCTGGCGGTGCGCAGCATCAGGAAGACGCTGCGCGGCGACCTGGCGGAACAAGTCCGGGCGATCACCGACCATGAGCGGGGCGAGCAGGCCTGGCTGCGCGAAACCGAGGACTTCGCCGAAGGGATCAGCGCTTCGTCCCAGCGCCGCGAGCCGGTCTTCCAGGCGCGGTAGCGTTGACTCATGCCCACGATCGGTGGAACCGCGCTGAGCAACGCGCTCCGGGTAGGTGACCGCGAAGCCGTCGTCGTCGGGGATACCCGACTGACCTGGCGCGAGCTCGAGGCGGTGACGGCGCGGGTGGCCGGGGAGCTCGAGTTCCGCGGGTTGGCTAAAGGCGACCGATTCGCGGTGTTGTGCGCCAATTCCGCGGAGTTCGTCATCGCCGCACACGCTGCGTTGCGGCTCGGCGCCATCGTTGTCCCGGTGAACACCCGACTGGCGGCTCCCGAAGTCGCCCACATACTGTCCGACTCGGGTGGCGCGATGCTCGCTTACGGT
>Ga0105239_10005896_pt1 | contig 14273 bp, 9 predicted proteins | sample KBSC44metaG_FD_92761 | JGI IMG/M metagenome (GOLD analysis project Ga0105239, IMG submission 92761) | Corn rhizosphere microbial communities from Kellogg Biological Station, Michigan, USA - KBS C4-4 metaG | ecosystem: Host-associated > Plants > Roots > Rhizosphere > Soil | place: Michigan, USA... | reverse complement strand
CTTCACCACCCGCCCCCCGGCCTGCACCGTCCTCCCGTCTCCGGTCACCACCGTGCAGCCGAGGACATGATCGCGAATCGGCCCGAAGCCGAGGCGGAGCGGGCCGCTCGTACCGGTGGCAACCACAGACCCCAAGGTGCGGTCGGGGCGTCCAGGGGGGTCCACTGCCAGCCACATGCTTTCCTCGGCCAGGCGGCGGCGAACCGCATCCATGGAGGCGCCGGCCTGTACCGTCGCCACTAGATCAGCAGGGCTCACGGAAACCACTTCGTCGAGCCCTCGGGTGCTCAGCGCGAGATCGGCCGGCGCATCGGCGGGGAGCCAGGTCCGGAGGCCTTCGACCCGGATCTTCCAACCTTCGTCATGCGCGAGCCGGCAAACCAGCGAGAGGGCGTCGGTCGAGTCCGGCGTTGCCCGGGGCAGGTTGTCGGGATCGCGGTCCACGGCGGCGGGGCCGAGCAGGGCACGAAGCCGGGCGAAGATCACGGCAGGGCCCGCCGTGATTCGGGCACAGAGTGCCACTCGCGGCAGGCGCGCGCTGGCAGGACCTTGCCGGGATTGCTGCGCTCGTGCGGGTCGAACACACGCCGCACTGCCTGCATCGCCCCCAATGTCTCGGCGTCGAAGATCCACGGCATATAGCCCATCTTGTCGTTGCCCACTCCGTGCTCGCCGGTGATGCTTCCACCCGCAGCGACGCAGGCGGCCATGATGGCTCGGCTCGCTTCACGCACCTTGGCTGCCAGGCCTGCGTCGCGCCGGTCGAAACTGATGTTTGGATGGAGATTCCCATCGCCGGCGTGAAAGACGTTGCTGATGGAAAGGCCGTAGTGGCGACGGATCTCACCCACTTTGTCGAGGATGTCGGGCAGAGCCGAGCGCGGAACCACGGCATCCTGTACCGCGAGATCGGGCGCGATTCGGCCCATCGCGCCAAACGCTTTCTTCCGCCCCTGCCAGAGCCGAGCCCGGTCTGCCTCCGAGGATGCGCTTCGAATCGAGCGGGCGGCATGCGTCCGCAAGATCGCTTCGACCAGCTCGGTTTCCGCGTCTACTTGTGCTGCCGCGCCATCCAACTCGACCAGAAGCACAGCGGCGGCGTCGGTCGGGTAGCCCGCTGCGTAGATCGACGCCTCGACCGCCTGGACGCAGGCCTGGTCCATCATTTCGAGTGCGGCCGGTACCACGCCGGACGCGATGACCGCGGACACCGCTTCGCTCGCAGCGCGCACACTCAGGAAATCAGCCAGGAGCGTGCGGACCGCCGGCGGCACCGGCTCGAGCCGCACCGTGATCTCGGTCGCGACTCCGAACATCCCTTCGCTGCCGACGAACAACCCGACCAGGTCGGGACCCCAGGCCTCGCCTTGCGGCGATCCGATGCGTACGACACTAGCGTCGGGTAGAACGACCTCGAGCTCAGCGACATGGTTTGTCGTCACCCCGTACTTGAGGCAGTGAGGGCCACCGGCGTTCTCAGCGACGTTTCCCCCGACAGTGCAGGCCGCTTGACTCGACGGATCGGGTACGTATTGCAGGTCCAGCGGCGCCACCGCCTCCGAAAGCCGGGCGTTCACCACGCCGGGCTGAATCACTGCGCGGCGAGCCTGCCGGTCCACCCGGAGAATCCGGTTCATGCGGGTGAGCGTGAGGAGCACGGCATCGGACTCCGCCAATGCGCCGCCGGAAAGCCCGGTGCCTGCACCGCGAGCGACGAAGGGAATCTTGAGGAGATGCAGCAGCCGAAGCACCTCGACCACTTCGCCCCGGTTCCCGGGCATGACCACGACGCCCGGCTCGGATTCGTGGGTGGGCAGCCCGTCCATCCGGTATGTCACGAGCTCGGCCTTGCGGTCTCGGACCCACCGCGGCCCGACGACTCGGCGAAGCGCCTCGGATAGACTCGGCGTCATAGCTCCGTCGGCAGCACTGAGTGAGGGCTTCCCTTGCCGTTCTGATAGGCACGCCGATGGACTCGCACGGCCGATTCGAGCTCGCCGCTGAGCACGGGGATGAGCCGCAGCAACAGCTCGAACCGCTCGCGAGTGGCACGGGTGGCGAGGAGGCGGCACTTGAGCGGCTGGTCGCATTGGAGCGCGGCGGAGATGGCGAAGCTGAGCGGGACTGCCTCTTCGGGAAGCTCGGGCTCCTCAGGATCGGCATCGTGGAGCACCCGATAGAGCTCGTAGTAGCGAACGAACAGGTCGCGGACCTCGGTCTGGGTCGCCGCTACTGGGGCGGTGCCGGCCTGGTCCAAAAACTCCTCCACCAGCCCCACGAAATACGGGGCTGGATCCTCGAGCAAGCGCTGCACCACGAACCGCGCACCCCCGACCACGACAATGTGCGACCTTCCATCCGGCAGCTGCTCGTTGGCCCGAATCTCGGCGACGCAGCCGACCGCCCCCCGGTCCGGCGCCTCCGTGTTCGCTCCGGCCTGCACGATGCCGAATCGCCGGTCGCCGATGAGGCAGTCCGCGAGCATCTGGCGATAGCGTGGCTCGAAGATGTGCAGTGGAAGGGGCGTGCCGGGAAAGAGAACGACGTTGAGGGGAAAGAGGGGCAGCGGGTAGGGGGGCATGGGGGAAAGCTAATAGCGATCAGCTATCAGCCATCAGCGTGCTCCCCAAAGCGGCGACCCTCCATCGTGGTGCACGGAGGGTCGGATATCAACGGAGCAGCCTGATAGCTGATAGCTGCTACGCCGCCACCCACCCCTCCTTGAGCGACTTCACATCCGGCGATTCGCGCAGCTTCTCGAAGGCACGCTCCCGGATCTGGCGGATGCGCTCGCGGGTGACGCCGAGCAGCGCGCCGATCTTCTCGAGGGTGAGCGCCTCGGAGCCCTCCTCGAGACCATAGTAGAGCGACAGGATCTTCCGCTCGCGCGGCGTGAGGTGCCGCTCGAACAGGCGGTCGATGAACTCGCGGCGCAGGCGAGTGTCGGTCTGCTCTTCGATCTCCCCGTGGCCGGTTCCGGCAACCCGCTCGCCGAAGGTGCTCGAGCCACGGTCCTGACGCTCCACCGGCGCATCGAGCGAGACCTCGGTGCCGGTCATGCGGCGAGCGGCGCGGATATTCTCGACCGTGTCGTTGAGCGCGAGAGCGACTTCGTGGTCCGTCGCCTCACGCCCCAGCTCCTGGGCGAGAAAGCCCTCGGCGCGCGACATACGGATGAGCGCCGAGTTCTGGTTCAGAGGAATGCGGACGCTGCGAGTCTGTTCGGCGAGAGCTTTGAGCACGGCTTGGCGGACCCACCACACCGCATACGAGATGAACTTGACTCCATGGTCCGGGTCGAACTTTCGCACGGCTTTGAGGAGACCCTCATTCCCAATGGCCACCAGCTCCGAAAGCTCCAGGCCATGCCCCTGATACTTCTTCACGTAGGAAATGACGAAGCGGAGATTCGCCGTCACCAGGCGTTCGGCTGCCGTCGGGTCTCCCGCTTGGGCCCGTCGCGCCAGCCGCTTCTCCTCCTCGGGCTCGGTGATCATGGGGAGCTTTTGGATATCCAGGAGGTATTGATCGAAGGCACTGGCGGGTGCGGAACGGAACAGCGGGCGGGGTTTCCCGTTGTTGCGGACAGCAGGCATAGACCACCCCGGCGAGAGGGTTGACCCAACAATACTTTGTGCAAATAGAAGCAGGGGCTGCGTCGTAAGCCGTTGCGGCATTTGAAAATACGAAGGTTGGGCAAAACGGTCAAGCAACTGCTTTTATCCACATCACAAATTATTTCTAGGCCGATGCTTCCTCTCTTTCTCCACCACTCCACATGCGTGGGGATATGTTACGAACCACCCGCCGACACCTCGTGTTGAGCCTCAATCGAGCCCTTCCAGACACGCCAGAACCATCGACATCGGCGGTGCCAGCGTCCAATTCTCGCCCTGCGCCATGATGCCGACCGCGTGGGGCAGCGCGAACCGCACCGAGGTCGCCCGATTTTTCTTGTCTACGCTCATCGCCTCGCGTACCTGGTCGCGCGAGACCCGCTGCTCGAGCTTTGTTGCTAGGCCGAGCCGTTGCAGCAGCGTTGCGACCTCGCGAGACAAGCCGGGCGAAGCGATTCCCATCCCTTCAGCCAACCGACTCTCGGCCACCAACCCGACTGCCACAGCTTCACCGTGCGGCAAGGCATAGCCTGACGCATACTCGATCGCGTGGGCGACCGTGTGCCCCGCATTGAGAATCGCGCGCCGTCCGGCTTCTTGCTCATCGTCCGACACTACCGCCGCCTTGATTTCGATGCTCCATTGGACCAGCCGGGTGAGCGTGTCGATATCGCGTTCGGCGATTCGGTCGGCTGCGGCGCCCAGCCATGTGAAGTAGTCTCGGTCTGCGATCAGGCCATGCTTGACGGCCTCCGCCAGCCCGCCGCGATACTCGCGCTCCGGCAGCGTGCGCAGGACCAGCGGGTCAGCCACCACCGCGGTGGGTGGATGGAAGGTGCCGATGAGGTTCTTCCCACGACCTGTGTCGACGCCCGTCTTCCCGCCGACCGACGCGTCGAGCATCGCCAGCAGCGTGGTCGGCACCTGAAGACAGGGGACGCCGCGCAGGTACGTTGCTGCGACGAAGCCGGCTAGGTCGCCGATGACCCCGCCGCCCAGCGCGACGATGGCGCTGTCCCGGCCGAAGCCCCGCTCCAGCAGCGCATCGCTCAGCTCGGCCCACCGCTCGCGAGATTTCGATGACTCGCCTGCGGGCACGGTCAGCTCCGCTGCGAAGTCAGGCAGACCGGGGGCGGCGCTTCTCCCGGAGCCGGTATGGTCCGCCCTCCACTTGCTCGAGCCGCTCCCGAGGAAGCTCTGGAACAGGGCGTGCACCGTCGCATCGCTGACCAGTGCGAGTCGGCGGGCAGGCAGGTGAGTTGCAACCAGCTTGTCGAGGCGACCGAGTGCGCCGGCCTCGACGTAAACCGGATAGCTGCCGCGCGCGTGCCGAACCGTTACTACCGGCATGGGGGCGGCGACGTCACTGCGGAGGAACCTGCCGACAGTCGTCTACCACGTGACGTCCCCCGCGCCGCCGCGATGGTTGGCGAGACGTGCCAGCGTGAATAGAAGATCCGAAAGCCGGTTGAGATAAGTGACGAACAGCGGCGGGACCTGGTCCTCGCGCGCAAGCCGAACGACGCTTCGCTCGGCACGACGGCAGATTGTCCGCGCCAGGTGGAGCGCCGCCGCCTTGGGTGTGCCTGCCGGAAGCACGAACGCTCGGAGCGGTGCCAGCTCGGTGTCGGCCGCGTCGATGGCGCGCTCGAACTCTCGAATGCGCTCTTCCGAGAGCGTCGCACGCTCGAGTGCCTTGGCAACCTTGGCCGGATCCGGTGTAGCGAGGTGGCCGCCGAGCGCGAAGAGATCCCGCTGGACGGTCTCGAGCAGCCCGTCCGCGAGCTCGGTCGGCGGAGTGGCGCGGGCCAGTCCTATGGCCGCGTTCAGCTCGTCCACCTCACCATAAGCCACCACTCGCGGGTGATCCTTCGGCACGCGACCGCCGCCGAAGAGGCCGGTGGTCCCTTCGTCCCCGGTACGGGTATAGATAGGCATGGAGGGAAGTATAGCTGCCAGCGGCTAGCTTATATTTTCCCGCTTGGTCTCATACTCTGGAATCTCGTAACTGTGCACGACGATCTGCGCGACATCTCGATTATCGGTGGCGGCCCCACGGGCCTTTTCGCTGCGTTCTATGCCGGCATGCGCGCGGCGTCGGCGAGAATCATCGACGCCCTGCCGGCTCTCGGTGGCCAGCTGCAGGCGCTCTATCCCGAGAAGTACATCTTCGACGTCGCTGGCTTCCCCAAGGTGCTGGCCAAGGACCTGATCGCGGGCATGGTGGAGCAGGCCCTCCAGTTCGGCACGCCCACTCATCTCGGCCAGGTCGTGACCGGGCTCCGCAAATTGGAGGAGAACGGCACGTCGCACTTCGTGCTGGAAACCACGGAGGGCGAATACGCGAGTCGCACCGTCATCATCTGTGCCGGGATCGGAGCCTTCGAACCTAGGAAGCTAGGAATCGAGGGCGAGGACCGCTTCGAGGAAAAGGGCCTCTACTTCAAGGTCATCGATCCGAAGGAGTTCGCCGGGAAAGACGTTTTGCTGGTCGGTGGCGGCGACTCGGCCTTCGACTGGGCCGTCAATCTCCAGGGAATTGCGAAGTCGGTTCGGTTGATCCACCGCCGAGACCATTTTCGGGCGCACGGTGCGACAGTGAAGCAGGTCCAGGAGCTGGCTGCCGCGGGGCGTTGCGATATCCGCACGTTCTGGGAGGTGAAGGCGCTCCACGGCGCCGATCGGCTGGAAGCGGTGACGATTTTGCAGAACAAGACCAAAGAGGAAGAGACCATCAAGGTGGATGCGGTCATTCCGCTGCTGGGATTTCACTCCGATCTCGGGGCCATCAAAGAGTGGGGCCTCGACACCGACAAGGCCGACATCAAGGTCGATCAGGTGATGGCTACCAACGTGCCGGGCATCTATGCCGCGGGTGACGTGACCAGTTATCCTGGCAAGCTGAAGCTGATTGCGACTGGGGCGGGGGAAGCGTGCGTCGCGGTCAACAATGCAGTGCACTACATCAACCCGAAGGTCAAGGTGAACCCGGGTCACTCCTCCAACATGGCAATTTTTGGTCAGAAGGACGACTGAACCGGTTCCCGCCGTCTCAAGTCATCTTCGGTCTCAGGAAAAACCGCAACGTCCCCGCTCGCGGACCGATCCGATCAGCTTCAATCGCCATCACGCCGCTCTTGGGAAAATCCACCGCCAGTCCGTGAGCGGCGCCGGTGAGCAGCAGTCCGACCAGCTCCTCCATCCAGGGCGAGTGCCCCACCAGAGCCACCACTGACTTCTCGCCGCGGGGAGGGCCGAGTGCCGCGTCGAGCGCACCGAGCTCGGGATCCGAGGCCAGAGCCAGGCACGGGGCCGGAGGGGTCGGCAGGGAGAGTCCCTGCTGAATGATCTCCGCCGTCTGGGCGGCCCGTAGCCAAGGGCTCGTAAGCACCAGCTCGGGGACCAGGCCGAGGTCGCCTAGAACCTTGACCACCTTCGCCTGTGCCTTGCGGCCCTTGTCGGTGATCGGGCGAAGGGTGTCGTCCGGCCATTTGCTCGGATCCCGGTCGCCGGCGTCGGCGTGACGAACCAGCAACAAAAGCATGCGTCCTCCGGACCGTTGCTAGGGTCGCGGGCCCAGCCCGCGCGCGATATCGACGACCAGGCTGTCGATTGTGGAGACCATCACCGCGGGCGGCAGGGTATGGTCGTTGACCAGTATCGCAAAAGTAACCCGCCGACCGTTGTCGAGATCAAGATACCCCGCAAGGCCGTTGACGCGTCGGATACTCCCCGGCTTGGCTCGCACTCGCCCCTCTGCTGGCGTTCCGGCCAGGCGGGTCCTGAGTGAGCCGCGATCGCCGGCGTGCGGCAACGCATCCAGGAATGCGTCCATGTGGGGGTGCCGGCGAACGAACTGGAGAATCTGGACCAGGGCATCGGGGGTAACCGCGTTCGCGGTCGCGAGCCCCGAGCCGTCCACCAGGGCGAACTGGGTCGAGTCGACCCGGATCGAGTCGATCAGGAAGCGGCGCTCGACGGCCAGTCCTTCGGTCCACGATCCGGCTCGCCCGAACCGCCGGCCGAGTTGTTTGAGCAGCATCTCGGCGAACCAGTTTTGACTGGTGTTGAGGATGGGGAAGAGCCAGTCACCGAATGGACGTGACTCGATCTCCGCCAGCGGACTGCCGGTCCGGCCGGCCTGGTAGGCCGTCGAGTCGGTAGTCGATCGCACGCCGCCCTGCACGGCGATGCCCGAGTCCCGTAGTGCTGTCGCGAAGGCCCATGCTGCGAAAAGGTTCGGGTCCGGCAACGCGAAATGCTCGGTCTTGCCCCTCCCGCCCTGCGGAACCTGGCCGACCGCGCGGATCCGGAGGGTGCCGGGATCACGAAAGAAATCGATCGTCGTGCCGGTGTCGCCGCGAATGGTGACGGTATGGTTTTCCAGGCTGACATCGCCTAGCGCAGGGCTGAAGGAGATAGCCGCTGGACCGCCGATGTCCGGCCCCGTGCCCCAGGTGAGGTCCACGCTGTTGTCGTTGAAGCCAAGCCCGGATACCGGCGCCGCGTACCACCAATTGAGATCGTAGGTCTCCCACGCGGGGTGAATCAGAGTGGGGTCGAACCAGCTCCCATCTCCGATTAGATCCCCCGTTACGCTGCGCACTCCTTGGGCTCGAAGCTGGCCGGCGAGTCGGCGGAGTGGAGCGAACACGTCCGATTCGCACGCCGAAGCTCGCGTCGTATCCACCGCGTAGCAGCGGCGGCTCATGGTCGGGTCGCCGCGACCGTAAAGGACGAGATCGCCCTGCACGACGCCGTTCACCACCCGCCCGGTGGGATAGAGGCTCGTGTGCACGACCCCGTCGCGCGGAAGGAGCGCGGCCGCGACGGTACTGACCACGATCTTTGCCGTACTCGCAGGCACGAACAGACGATTCGCGTTCCGACCGTAGAGCTGGTGGCCTCGGTCGTCCACTATCGAGACGCCCCAGAGAAAGCGGCTGAGCGGCGGCTTGTCGAGCCGCTGATTCAGTCTTCGGGCAAGGGCTTGTGAAGGAGCGGGCGGGAAAGAGTGGGAGCGGGTGGGAGCGGGAACCTGGCCGGGCAGCGGTGACGAGGCCAGCATCGTAATTACGACAATGCCCGCACCGAATCGGAAGATTGTTGCTCGCTCCCGTCTGCTCCTGTCCGCTCCCGACGGCTCACTCATACGCCACCTGCGAATTGGCCGTCGTGGAGCGCAGGTCCGGCACGAGATTGACCGGCACGAACGCCAGGTTCAGGAACACAATGTTGGTTATGGATTCGCATGGGGCGGAGCCGGCGAGCCCACCGGTTGCCGGCTGGCTGCCGACCAACGTTGACACGTCAACGTAAGGCCGTCAAACTACACACCTTAGAGGGCGACGTCAATCGCCGGCCGGGGGTGTGGAGGCCGGTCCTTCCTCCTCCGGAGCGCTGCATTTCGACCCACCGATTTTGCCGCGCCCGACCCGGGCTCGGAGTATTCAGAGCCAGTGTATACGGCATGCTGGTCGGGCTCGCGATGGTGGGATCGATCGCCGCGCAGCAGCCCGACCGGATCGTGCGGCAGCTGGATTTCGAAGGCAACAAGGCCATTCCCAAGACGACGCTCGAAGCTGCCATCGGAACGACCAACTCCAGTTGGTTCGCGACGTTCGCGCCTGTCCGCTGGATTGGGCTCGGGGCCAAGCGGTACTTCAACGAGACCGAATTCCGGCGTGACGTGCTCCGCCTCGAGGTGTTCTACAAGCGCAGCGGGTTTCCCGATGTAGAGGTCGACACGGCCGTTCGGCGTACCGATCGGGACGCGTTCATCACGTTCATGGTCAAAGAAGGACGGCCGATCCGGATCACCAAGATCACGATTCAGGGCGTGGATTCGCTGCGGCAACGGGCGCAAGGTAGGCTGCTGCTCGACTTACCGCTCCGCGAAGGCGACGTGTTCAATCGGTACGTCATGCAGACCACGGCCGACACCCTAACCGCACGACTCAAGGATCACGGGTATCCCGAGGCAGCCGTCTTTACCAGCTTCGAGAGCAACCGAACCGAGTATACGGCCAACGTCACCTTCGACGTCGACCCTGGGCCGCGGGCCCGCTTCGGAAATGTTCGAGTCGAGGGAACCCAGCGACTCGACTCGACCATCGTGCCCGATCTCCTGGTAGCGCGAACCGGGAAGGTGTATTCCCGGGACCTGATGTACCAGAGCCAGCGCAATCTCTACAAGACGGATCTGGTGCGGAGCGCCACCGTCGAGATTGATTCGACGCACTATACACCGGGCGATTCAGTTCCCATCCTGGTTCGGTTGACCGAAAGTCCGCCGTTCCGGCTTCGGACCGGACTGGGCTACGCCACCACCGAGTGCTTTCGGGCGCAGGGCGCCTTTGCCGTGCGCGACTTCTTCGGGCATGGCCGCGTGTTCGAGCTGACCGGCAACGTCTCACGAATCGGTGTGGGAGATCCCTTCGACTTCGGGCTTGGCGACAACATCTGCAGCGTTGCCGCGCAGGATTCCATCGGCTCGGCCCGGTTCAATTATCAGCTCGCCGCCACCATCCGCCGGCCGGCCTTCGTGACCCCCAACAACACGCTGAGCGTCACGGCATTTGCCGAGCGACGATCCGAGTATAAGGTGTACGTGCGGAGCCAGATCGGTACGACGGTGGAAATCCTGCACGAGACACCGCGGCGGCGCTTCCCGGTCTCATTGGCCTACACGATCACCTACGGCAGCACGGAGGCAACGCCTGCCAGCTTCTGCGCCTTCTTCAACGCCTGTACGCCCGACGTCATCAACCAGCTCGAGCAGCGCCGGCTGCTCGCCGCGACGACGGCACGTCTCAGCATCCCGCGAGCCAACAGCCCCATCGATCCAACCCGCGGATCGAACACGACCTTCGAGCTGGTCTGGGCGTCGAAGCTCCTCGGCTCGTCGGAGTTCCAGCAATTCACCCGGTTTCTGGCCGATGCGTCGTGGTACCGACTCCTTGCCCGCGGCGTCGTGCTAACCTGGCACGTCCGAGGAGGCATCATCTTCGCTCCGCAAGTAAACCTTCTCGGAACGCAGACCAATGCCTTCGTCCCGCCGGAACAGCGATTCTACGCTGGCGGTCCCAACGACGTGCGCGGGTTCCGGCGCAACGAGCTCGGACCGGTGGTCTACGTCGTGACTGAAACCGCGCTGGCCAGCGTCCACGACTCGGCCTCGCTGTTGCCACCCGACTCGGTGCAGGTGGCGCCGACCGGGGGCAACACACTGGTCGGCGGGAACGTCGAGCTGCGCTTCCCGTCGCCGGTGCTTGGGACGCGCATGCGGCTCGCGGCGTTCGTGGACGCAGGGATGCTCTGGGAACGTGGTCGACCCGATCTCGCTCCGGCCGCTCTCCGCATCACGCCGGGCGTCGGGCTGCGCGTGGGGACCCCGCTCGGACCAGCCCGACTCGACGTGGCGTGGAACCCGTACTCGGCGCTACGGGGCACGCTCTTCAAGACCGATTCGGCGGGCGCGCTTACCAAGGTGCAGGATGACTTTGCAGTGGACCGTCGTTCGCGGTTCCTGGGGATCCCGCTCACCGTGCAGTTCTCCGTGGGTCAGCCGTTCTGATGCGTCGCCGGATCGCGCGGTTCGTCTTCGTTGTCGTCCTCGGATCGATCGCTGCGGTTCTTGGCGTGGCCACGGCCCTCCTGCTCACGCCACCGGGCCGCGACCTCCTCGCGCGCCTGGTCTCGAGCGAGCTGAGCCGAGTCCTCCTGGGATCCGTGGAGGTCGGCTCCGTCTCGGGATCGTTCCTCTACGATCTCACCATTGACGGCCTCGTCATTCGCGATACCAGCGGCGTGCTTCTCGCTGACCTGCCACGGGTGCGGGTTGGATACAGAGTTCCCAATTTCTTTGCCCGCCGTTTCGTGCTGGGGCGGCTCCAGGTAGATCGCCCCACCATCCAGCTGCTCAAGCACCGTTCCGGCCGCATGAACTACGAAGAGGTATTGCGGCTGGGGGGCGGGAAAGCAGGGGGCCCGGCGCCGCTGATCGAATTCCGCAACGTGCGAGTCCGCGACGGAACTCTCCGAATCATGCTGCCCTGGTCGCCGGCGTCCCAGCTTCGCACGGAGGAGCAGCGCGATTCAGCCCTGGCGGCGGAGCGGTCCCGGCCCGGCCGAGTGATTGAATCCGGCCCCGAAGGCCTGCGAAGGGTCATCGACGCCACCGACGTCAACGCTGCACTGGAGCGCCTGCGGATCAGCACGCCCGATCACCGGCCGTTCACGGTCGACATCGACTCGCTCGCCGCTCGAGTAAGCGACCCACAGGTCACCATCCGCGACGCTGCCGGTCGGGTCCGCCTCCGAGGCGACAGTGTTGTCTTCAGCCTCAGCCGGGCTGCCCTGCCGCATTCCCGCTTTGCCGGCGGTGGCGCGGTTACCTGGCCGCACGACACGACGCTCTACGACCTTCAGCTGGTAGCGAGCGAGGCGAGCCTGGCCGACCTGCGCTGGATCTCTCCCAACTTCCCGGATCTCACGGGCCGTGCGGTCGTCGCGGCCCGCTCCGAGAACGGCACCCGCACGGCCTACGTGGTGACCAACCTGCACCTGGTGCGCGGCCCGACCCGGGTCGATGGGCAGCTCACGCTTCTGGATGATCGGCGCCGCGGGCTCGGAGTCCGCGACTTGCGCCTCACCCATACAGCCCTCGACCTGGATGAGGTCCGGCCCTTCATGCCGGACCTGCCGTTTTACGGCAAGCTGACCGGCACGACGTCGGCGGCAGGGTATCTGGACGGCCTCGACGTGCGGATGGATTGGCAGTTCACCGACGAAGAGGTCACGGATCGGCCGGTAACCCACATCGTCGGGAACGGGCAGATCAGCGCGCGGCCGGGGCAGGGGCTCGCGTTTAGCGGCCTCGACATCACCCAGTCGGACATCGATCTTGGCACCGTTCGACGGCTGGCTCCGGCCGTGATACTCCAGGGACGCTTGGCCGCCGTAGGCACCCTGCAAGGGCCGTTACGCAACGTCACCTTCGACGGCACTGCACGACATCAGGACGGCAACGGAGCGGTCAGCGAGCTCGAGGGAACTGTCCACCTCGACACCCGCCGCGACACGCTCGTGCTCGGGACCGATGTCGCCCTCCAGCCGCTCGTCTTCGACGGCATTCGCCGTTCGTTCCCGGCCATCACCAGTCGCGGCTCGGTCACGGGCCGCATGCGACTGCAGGGAACGTTGGCCAACCTTACCGTGGACGCGTCGCTGAGCGGCGAGATCGGCACCCTGGATGCCAAGGGTGGTATGACCGTGCAGCCCCCACACTGGGGCGCGCGCGATCTAGCCGTCGACTTCCAGCGGCTCGACCTGGCAGCGCTACGCGGCACCGGCCCCGGCACCAGCTTGAACGGATCCCTCCGGGTTACTGGCGAGACCGACACTGCTCGCGCCCCGGAAGCTGATCTCGACCTGGTCCTCGGCCCTGGCCGCGTGCGCGACCTGCGGCTCGACACCCTGGTGGCGCGCGGATCAATCCATGACAGCCTGATTACTATCGACACGCTCGAGGGGCGCTTGGCCCGCGTCACTGCCCGTGGCCGCGGGACCCTCGGATGGAGCCGCCCTCACGACGGGCGCATGTCGTTCGATCTCCAGACCGACAGTCTCGGCATGTTCGACTCCCTCCTGACAGCGTGGACCGGGCTCACCCGAGACACCGCCCGCGACGCGGTGGCGCTCAGCGGGGCTGCTCAAGGCTCGCTTACTCTGGGCCGGAGCCTCGACTCCCTCGATGTCGCCGCGTCCTTTTCCGCAAGGAATCTCGCGTGGAGCACGCTGCGTGCTCCCACCGCCATCGGCGCGTTCACCTACGTCGGCGGACACCGCCCGCGGATGACCGCTGCATTCGGCATCGATTCGTTGGCGATGCGTCAGCGGGTGTTCCGCCGGCTGGGCCTGCAAGCTCGCGGATTCACCGACTCGCTCGAGTGGAACGGCGCCGTCGCGATCGGCAACGAGGTTCCTTCCCGGCTCACTGCGGGGGGTCGGTGGTGGCATCACAGCGACGTCCAGCAATTCGCCGTGGACGCCTTTCACGCGCGCCTGGCCTCGCGCACGTGGGAGCTGACTGCGCCCGCCCTGATCAGCTTGTCGGACTCGGCGCCGTCCGTGACGCCGCTGACGCTCGAGGCAGACGACGGATCGGGACGGCTGTTGGTCAGCGGGAGATTCCCCGGCACGGCGCCGGGCCAGCTTAAGCTGGACGGGTTCGGTATGGGCCTCCGCGACCTGTACGGGCTGATGCAGCTGGACACGACCGGTGTGGGTGGCGGCATCGGCTTGAGGCTCGACGTCCGCGGCACGGCACGCGAGCCGCTGATCGAAGGCGGCGTTCGGCTGGAGGACGCAGTGGTGCGCGACGCACACATTCCGTTCGCGCATACCGTTTTGAGCTATAAGGACCGACGGCTCACCGCCCATGCGGGTCTCATCCGGACCGGCGCGGAGCTCGTCGAGGTGAACGCGGAGCTGCCCATCGACCTGGGGTTCACCGGTGTCAAGCAGCGACAGCTCGACGGCCCGATCAGCGTGCGGGCGCGGGCCGACAGCGCTGATCTGAGCTTGCTCTACGCACTCCTCTCGGGGATCCAGGATGTGGAAGGCCAGTTCGTCGCGGGCGCCGAGATCAAGGGG
>Ga0105239_10005894_pt1 | contig 14276 bp, 13 predicted proteins | sample KBSC44metaG_FD_92761 | JGI IMG/M metagenome (GOLD analysis project Ga0105239, IMG submission 92761) | Corn rhizosphere microbial communities from Kellogg Biological Station, Michigan, USA - KBS C4-4 metaG | ecosystem: Host-associated > Plants > Roots > Rhizosphere > Soil | place: Michigan, USA... | reverse complement strand
TCTTGTTTGCTCAGGGAAGAGAGAGAGGAGTGTGTAGGGTGGTGGTGGGTGTGGTGGTGGTGGGGGGGGGGGGGGGGGGGAGGGTTTCATCGTCTATCATCTCCCTTGATATCCGTACCCGCCACTGCCATAGGCACCCGAATGCTGTCCGGGCCCAAAGGCGTTGTTGAAATCGTCCATCCTCACTTGAGCGTGGCCCGTACCGGCACCTCCAGAGCCATAATAACTGGCACTCTCGCCTGCAGGCGGCTGGTAGGCCTGGTACTGAGGTGCTCTCGGCGGCGACTCGGAGCGGTAGAGCTGCTGCTGCTGCTGCTGCCTGCCTTGACGGTCATGATAGTCGTTGACCCCGTGAGGCACATCATCGGAACTGGCGTGGCTCGGCTGTGCCGAATGGCCACCTTGATACTGGGCCTGCTTAGCCTTGTTCAAATCGTCCATCTTCAAATCCCGCGAGCCCTCGATATTGCCGTAGCGGCCGAGCTGGGTCTGGGCGCTGCGGCTGCGGGCGTCGAGGATGATCTGGGCGATCTGGGCGAGCACGGCGAAGACGGCGAACGAGTAGAAGGCCTTGTAGATCCGGCAGATCATCATGCCGTCGCTGTTGGCCCAGTTCGAGGAACTGCACGAGTGCGACAGTGTACCGGACATGTTCCACGAGAGCAGCACGAAGCCCACGAATTGGATGATGAACACGGTCGTGTTGACGATTAGGTTGAATAATGGTGAGAGAAAGGAGCAGACGAAGAAGAGGGTTGTGATTATTGTTGAGATGATGCTGAGGAGAGAGGCTGCGAGCACCTGTTTGTTTCTCACGTTAGTCGTCTGGATATCTGAGGGGGGGGTGTGATCCGGGGAGACTTTAGGTACTTACGATAATGAACGTCCAGGGCAGTTTGAATCCGTCTTTCTTCAACTGGATGCAGAAGAAGATCAGGATGCCCGACACAATGGTCTGTGAAATGAATGCGATGGCCCGAATGAGGTGAAAAGACATGGCTGAATATGCCTGAGGTCGACTCTTGACTTTTGCCATCATGAAAGAAAGAGCAGGAGCAAGAGTGTACGTATGTAGATCTAGATGGCCGAGGAGTGTGTACGGAGAGTGCTGGTGTTCCCCTTGTGAAACAGTGGTGGTTGGGCGGGGCTCGAGCGTACGTCCTCCTGAGTCCTTGAAGACGTGTGCGTAGGACTATGGGGTAGCCGTGCTTGGGTGCGCTTGGTGTGAAGGACTCAAAGGGGGTGGTGGGTTGGTGGGTTGGTTGGCTAGCAGGCCACGACAGCCAGACGTGTGAGGTTTGAAGATAGGATTGTCAGGAGGGAAAGGAGAGGTGGATCCCAATGATGCTGGTCTCTGGATGGATCGTTGTGCGCAGCAGCACTTTGACGCAAATGGACAACACACAGACGCAAACGAAGACGCATGCACCAGACAAAAAGAAGTCGTAGTCAAATTTGAATAGCAAAAACAAAAATGAGCGTCGACAGCGAAGAGTTAAGAAGTTCAAGATCAGTTGTTGAAGCAGTGCTTGCGCAAGTGAGGTGGGCGAGGCAGGGCAATTATGAAACCCGGGGCGTGGGAATGGTTGGCAGTTGGGCCAGGCCAAGTCCCGCCACGCCTGAAGGAACCCAGAAGTCGAGGCTGAGCCAGGCAAGGGCCCTACTGACTGGCTTAACTAGAATTGACTGACAGGGGGAGTCCCGGGGTGCCAGGGTCCTCCCCCAAAAATAGGCCTGCACGGATAAGCCCAGCTCATTCTCCGATGGCCGTGGGTCCAATAGGGAGCGCCGTCCGAGGTCGACGACAGGGGGTGGTTTGGGGGGATCTCCCCAGGTGATGTCGCCCTGCACGTGCAGGCCTGTCCAGCTCTAAGCCACTTCTGGCAGCATCGCACGAGTAATACCGAAATCTAACACTAAGTATGGAGTACGATACTAATCAAATGCCGTATCTAGCTTCAATTTACGAGGTGATGAGGAGATGGTAAGATGAATGCGCAAAAGGTAATTTATACACATACCTTCCTCGGCATTTGATATCATAAACCATCCGACGTGGTACACTTCAAATCAAATCTGCCTTGTGCCCTGGAAGTTCACTTTGTCGTATATTATTATTTTGCAATATGATACAAGCCAAAGCCAGCCTTGTCGGTCATCGTGTTCAGTGATATCCCTGGCAGCCTGGCTAGTACGGAGCACTTGGTGCAAGGCAGGCTCGCGGTATAGAACCTATTTACATTGAGTTTGAATTGTTGTTTTATTCGCTACCTTGGTAGTCCCCATACACTGACTCCCACTCACTCACTAATAACACTGCTACTTTTCAGCTTCGTCTGTGCCAACTAGGACCATCCACCTCATGCTCTGTCTGGTCCGGAGTATTACTGCCGACCTCTTTGTGTCATTGATTTCATCTCAGCGGACTCTCTTTCAAGACTCCATTTCCAGGCACAAAAGTGCCGGCCCCTGCAGCATTCAATTTGAATGCTCCTCCACTTGGACCTCCACCTCCCGTCAGCCTCGAACTTGGTGGTGAAGTAGGTAGCATCCCCAAGGCTGTTGTTGATGAATTCGGATCTGGCGTGTTTCTCCCACTTTGCACAGCGCTATTCACCCCTGTGCCCATTCCGTCTGGCAACAACGTGCCTCCGATGCTCCTCGGTGGGGGCTTCCATCCATACTTGGTTCCCTTTCGGTAGATGTCTTCGATCATCTGTTCGGCAACCCCAGCATCTTCGTATTCCTGGAATTTCCGCCACAGCCTCCACGCCATCCGGGCGTCTTCAATACTGTCGTGCCCGTCTACTTGCGCCTCGTCGAGAGTCTCTTCCTGGATGTATTCCTTAAACACCGCCCATGCAAGATACCGCAGCGAGAATCGTCGGTTCTTTCCTGGTGCCAGGTAGAGATATTGTGTGTCCACCGTCTGTGCTTTCGGGACATGGATATTTGCCTTCCGAAAGTCAGAAGCGAGCCCATGTCCCACAAAAACACATCCCAGATTCAGAAGAATCCATAGCTTCTTGTACGCCACCTTGAGCGGAACAAGATTGTGAGTGGAGATTTGAGTATCCAGGTCTCCAGGCTTAATCCCAGAATACTGCGTCTTGTAGTCGACGATCGGTTCGAAAATCGTAATATAGTCATCAATAAATGGTCTTCCCTCAGCCTCTCCATTCCCTCGAAGAACGCTGACCCGTGCAAGCCCATTCTTCGCCGGCCGAATTGTCTCCTGTGAACCGTCCGCTTTAACGTTAATCTCGGCCCTTTCCAATTCCACAAATTCTGTATCGAGAGCGATCGGAGTCCCTTCACCTGGATGTTCGTCCGGCGTGAGTAATTTACACTCGCCCCCGGGGTAAATCCCATTCACGCTGTAGTGTTGATACAGTAACGTCGTATCAAGCCGTTGTTTCCACGTCTGGTCCAATTTACCATGTGCATGCTTCACTTGATACGCAATAATGCTGGGCAGTTTCCACCCTTTGTTGAAGTGCAGTGCTTCCCTCGGATCAACTGGTGTCACCAAGAAGTCGTTGAACAAATGCCAATTGGGGAAAATCTTGTGGTTAGGGGACACCTCTGGGCCAGGATTCGACACTTCAACATTCACCATACTCACCAGATGAGGTTGATGTCTCTCGCTGGTGTCGATTTCCGCCACAAATCCAACCAGTTCATACACCACCATGTTGGGTGATTTGTTTCGCAAGTGTAGCGCAAGATCTGTCCCTTCAAAACAGTATACATTTCTATCCTGTATCGTGATTCCAATTTCAGAAGGTAGGAACCCAGGTGTCTCCCACAGTCCACGCATATTAGCGTGATTCCCAAGTGCCGAATTCAACATCAGAACAGAAGGGAGCCTTCGAACCGTCTTACGGATCGCAAGCTGCTGGTATCGCCGACATCGACTGCACCAACCCCTGTTTTTGGCCTCCCGTTCGATCGTCGTCTTTAATATCGATGCAAACTTGAATATCGGATTTCTCATTGCGTGTTTGGGATCGAGCTGTGGATAGATGAGGTCGTGCACATATGTGCTCGCGGGCTTGCTCGTCTCATTATTGCAATACATGCAGCGAATCGCTTCAAACGCATTGCTTGCAAGAATTTCATCGATGCCATCACTCTTGGATACCATGGTCAGGTAGTCATGTGCGATCTGTTTCAAGAAGAATCGATTCACGGCTTGAATTGTTGTCGCCAATGGTGTTCCGTTGGTTAGAGACATATGTTCGAAGAGACCGAGGTTTGCTGCTTCTCGGGAAGCGCCAAAAGCCCGGAGCAGATTGGTTGCCTGGCAATTCTGGCCATTGGCCTTTTCCAGCATGTCGAAAAGAAACCCACATTCACAAAGTAGACAATTTGCGGCCACACAGGGGGTCGCTGCGTGTTGAATGGCAACATTCCGGATCATGGGAATGAACCGATACAATTGTAGTATCGAATTGACAAATGAGTTTGCGATGTGAGTTTCTAATCCAGAATATGGAGTTTTGTTGTAGTAACGAAAGTCGAAATCGTCCACACCGAACCGACTGTACTTGATTTCCACGTTACTGTACTTGAGCATGCGTTCCTCGTCCGTTTGGCCTCGGCCGTTCAAGGGTATCCCAGCCAATGATTCTGCTGCATCCGAAAGCTTTCGCCCATTTGCTGTCGGTGTGACCTCTTTTGCTTTCTCGCTGAGGAATTTTGGTGCTGCAATCGATGTTGGCACATGCCCTGCACGAGTATCCTCAGCCTGGTAGCGAAGAAGTTTACGAGGATTCAAGTTAGGGGCATAGTGCCCCATTTCTGCTGTTTGCATGTGAAATAAGAGTGCTGGTTCAACTGGAACTGGTGGAGCGCCAACATCAAACGTCATATGACTTGGCCACGCTGACAATAGTGGCTCTGAATAATAAGGGATGCCAATGGTGTTCAAAGGCGCGTCGTTCCAATCAACATGGGGAATGTGCTGAGGTGCTGGGTCCGCAAATTCAGTCTCCTTGCTAAGGTTGTTGAATCGTAATTTTGTGGGAGAACCCCAAAGGTAAATCAAGCCATTAGTGTCGGTAATTACGACAGCATCCCCAGAGGATGCTACCTCCATGCCCAACATAAATTGAACATTGGCTTGTTTGAGCATGACGTTGACAGGGTTCATCAGGTCGACAACCTGCATTTGACCTGTTTGCGATGCAACAAAGCTGGTTGTTTGTAGTTTCGGGTGCAAGCGTACATATGCAGCACCTGGGTGGAATGGAATTGGAGGAAGTGATGTCAGATTTTTAAGGTCGTAGACGTTGGCCAGTGGATCGACAATCGGAACCCCTAGCTGTCTCACAGAAAACCCACAGGTCACAAGGAAATCATTCCGGGCATCCATGTCGTTGACCGCTGTGGCATGGGCTTTCCAGGTTTTCAAAAGGGCATAATTGTTGAGGTTGAGAACATGAACATTGCCATCGTCGGTAGCAGCACAGATGTGCCTGCTTTTCTTCATGATGGTGTAGTTTGCTTGGGCTGGATACTCTGAAACGATTTGACCCTTGTCGATGTCAATGATGAAAAATGTGGTCTGGCATCCTGCCACTAGGAGTAAATTGTTTGTTGCAGTAAAAGTCATGCATCGTAAGTCGGTCATCAAGCGATGTGAAATATGCCACTGGGTCAAACCTCTACGGCTTACAAAATGGACGCTTGAAGCAGAGATCGAAAGGATACCCTTTTCGTGAACCAGTAATTGTTTGACCGGACCCTCTCCAAGATGTGCCTTGACCGAGACATATCTTTGAAGCTCAAACCCGTAGAACGATGTGACTCGTCCCTGGTAAAATACATTAGCATGGTCTATACACGCACAGCTAAGGCCCTTACTTGATCATTTCCCACCCAAAGAAGTTCCTGCAGATCATCAAAAGCAATGGAACTGGCCGGCGCGGGGATTGCGTGCAGGCCGGATGAAGGCACGGCAATCCGTGTGATCTCATCCCAGTCAGCCTCCATGGGCGCGATGAGTTTCTGGCCTGGTCATCTATCTGGAGGACGCAACATAATGACCAGTAAGATTATGAAGCGCCCCGCGAATGAGAGATGGTCCTCTGAAAGGGGACTTCATTTGATTGCGCGATGAATTGGGAGAGGCAATGGTGAATATCTGATTAAGTAGTACGGAGTAGAGGAGAGAAGTGAAGTCGACGGAGAGTTGTGGTGACTGTGGCTGAGCAACCAATGCGGCTAGCTACGATTGTGGCGGCACCCAGTGGCTGCTGCTTCCCCTTCTATGTGCCTCTACAAGTCGAGATCACGTGCCAGCCCTTTTGCGCTTTGCGTTTCTCGCGACCTCATATCAACGACATGCTTGTACAACAGTATCCCTCCTCCTCGATCTCTTACTTCTGTGCATACCGCTCACCGCACTTGGGATGTCCTGACTATTGTCCTTCTTTGAACATTTCGGAGTGTTGGTATCCGTAATCTGCACAAGACAGCTTCATTGCATGTGCCACGCCATCCCGTCGTGCCTGCTACCCCCAAATTTCGCTGTTCAAAACTAGATCTTCACCCAGTTCTTCTCTTTTCCAAGTCAGCTTTGCCTCAAGTGATCTTTGTTGCCAACTGTCTACTAATTGAACTGGCCTTCTCCCTTCGAAATGGCAAGCTATGAAAGTGAGACTAGCACATAATTATCTACCATATCAATTGACCTTTTCTTAGGCGAACATGCTAGCGATGCAGTCGACCGGTCGGAGGGCCCTCCTCGAAGACCTGACATGTCTTCAATCCTCAGTCTTCTCGCTGAAATCAGACCTGAACATCCAGAAAGTCGAACACGAGAGCATGCTGTCCCAATACCTAGTGACGTCTCAGCGGCATTCCGCTCTCTGGGGGAAGCATTTCAAATCATGCAGAGGGACAACGAGAACGCAGATTCAGACTTGCTCGACAGTATGATCGAGGCACTCATGAGCTCGGCAGAGCGGCCGCCCCAGGAAATAAAAGGCGTTGATGAAGAGTACATTGCGGCCCTGGAGCGTGTCAATATCAAGAAGGTCAAGAAGGATGCAGACTGCCCGATATGTGGAAATGATTTCGTGGACGACCCTCACCCGCTCCTCGTACGATTGCCCTGCCATACAAGCCACGTCTTCGATCTTGAATGTATTCGGCCATGGCTTTTACTGAATGGTACATGTCCTCTTGATCGAGTTGATTTAGCCCAACGTGAGAGAGATCGCAAGAAGAAGAATTTGGAAGACATCAAGAAAAATGCTGCCCCCGAGGACGACGAGGAAGAGTGGGATGGTCTCTATGGCTGAGGCATTACCTAATGATATGTTATTCGAGCGAAAGAAACAGGTTGCAGTTGCAAAGTAGCACCAGCGATGGTCGAGTTTTGGCCATCTATACCTGATGACGGTGCTCTTGACTGGAGCTTAGCAACTCTTCCCACAGCAGAAGTGGGTTTGACAGGAGGACAACTACAAACACAAACTGGACTGAAGCCACAGGGTTCACCCCGTCTATGGACCAGTGGCTCAAGCAGGGCTTTATCGCCAGGTCCAGCGTTGAAAGCTGCGCTATTCCAGTCACATCTGCCACCACGCTGAGATGAACCCGGATACATGCATCTTGTTCCCAGGCATTTTCTAGACCACATCTACCACTTTCTCATCCATGTTTTGCCTCACTTTTCATGTCCGCATCACCGCACTCCTCTGCCAAGCCAGGGCTCGGTGTCAGGGGATGTCATACCTGCTTACAGCTCGTCGTGGAATCAATGTCATCCTTTCGCCATCCTTTCATCTAGCGCGGCAGGTCTGGCATGTCGACAATGCAATACAGAAATGATCTCTGGTAAGGGAACTGTCCTCTTCCTCAACAAGATTGAGAAGCGAAAAATCGCCGAATACATCGGATGACAAACGATCTTCAAGCTCCCTGTTTCGTTCTCACTCCACCTCTTGCAAATCCATCGAGTATTCTGACTCTGATTTTCAGACAATTGATCCACTGATATTGTCACCGACCAATCAAATTCCGTCCTTCGACGGATTTGGTACTCAACCTCGGTTCCACGCTATTATGTAGCTAGCTCGGAAATAACGGGCTTGGAAGGTCGCTATATCTGCCAATATATTCTTCCTGGATGACAAATGTGCAACTATGTAAGTTGGTAAATGTAGAGGAACGGTTTCATTACCCGGTATCGGTCTTGGGACAACTATTGCATATATTGGGACCAGATGCGAGCTCCCGCTAGTAACACCTCATACCCGTTGTCAATCTAATATAGTATTGACCAACGTGAACTGGAAGGTATCCGATCGTATCTGCACCATTGTGACCATCTATCATATTTCAACTAGACCTGATAGCCCTGGAGTCCTGGGCAAGGAGGCCTTCAAACATCTAGAGCATTTCCAGATATTCAACTATTCGACCGCCTCGTTTCCAGCTTCAGTTGCAAAGATAGTTCTCATCCTCGGAAAGATTCCACAAAATGTCTTCCATCCCAACCACAACCAAGACCTGGATTTTGCAAAACCATCCCAAGGGCGTCGCGACGTTCACCAGCGGCGATGAAAATGCCACTTTCAAGCTCGTCGAGCGCGAAATCCCAAAACTTGGGCCCAACCAGGTCCTTGTCAAGACCCAGTTCCTCTCCAACGACCCGGCACAACGAGTGGGCATCGAGGGCACTATGCCTGAGGATCGAATGTACGCACCGCTAGTGCAACTTGGGGCACCCATGGGCGCACGAGGTCTAGGCGAGGTAGTCGACTCCACCACCGAAAGCATCCCCAAAGGTACCATCGTCCAAGCGTCGTTGCCCTGGAGCGAATATGTTGTGGTCGACGCCGCGGATGCCATGGCCCGAAATCCTTTGCCTAATGGTCTGAGTATCACCCATTACCTTGGTGCGCTGGGCGGACCTGGTTTGACGGCGTATTATGGCTTGGTGGTCATCGGCGAGGCCAAGAAGGGCCAGCGCATCGTCGTGTCTGGCGCTGCTGGTGCAACCGGCAGCATGGTCGTGCAGATTGCGAAGAATGTGAGTCTCAGCATGGTTTTCTTGATGCATTATAAACCTACCCACCCACCCACCAGCGAACTGTCTTGTTTGAACGTCGCATGCTATACCCATTGACCAAACCTAGATCGTCGGCGCATCCGAAGTCATCGGCATTGCGGGTACAGACGCGAAATGCCGCTGGGTCGAGAGCCTCGGCGCCGACAAGTGCATCAACTACCGCAGCAAGACGTTCGAGCAAGACCTCATCAAAGCCACCGACGGGTTTGTGGATGTGTACTTTGACAATGTAGGGGTAAGTGTTGAACGCACCGCTTGACGCAATCCTTTGCCGTCAAGAAATGAAGGGACTCCGAGAAGCACTCATTACGCCGTCCATCTGGCTGACAAATTGGACTTCCTCGAACACTGTAGGGCGAGACTCTCGACATCATGCTCGGGCGCCTCAAGCAAGGCGGCGTCTCCATCGCCTGCGGTGCCATATCCAACTACAACGCTCAACAACCCACCGTGCTTAAAAGTTCGTGTTTTACTCTCCCCTTCCTTCCTTCCTTTCCTCCCCGGGATTCAAAAGGCCCAAAATCGTCGATCTAACCAATTCCAATCCCCATGTGCAGATTATATGCAAATCGTGACGATGCGCCTCTCCATCCGCGGGTTCATCGTGCTAGACTACGCGAAACATTTCGGCGAGGTCATCGCCATCTTCATCGAGGCGCTGCAGGAAGGGAAACTCAAGATCTCGGATAAGAGCGAGCAGGTCGTGCCGACGAAGTTCGAGGAGGTCCCCGTCACTTGGTTGAAGTTGTTTGATGGTGGAAATACCGGGAAGCTGGTCACGAAGTTGATTTAGATTGGGTTGTCTACTTCGATGGAACAATTCTTTAGGTTGGCTAGTCAGAAGGGGAGAAGGAGGGGGAACGTGGCGGTCGAGGAGTTGGTGTGAGATAAATAACATTATCATTAGTCCAAGGAGTGACTATCTCTATATTGATATATCATAGGATGGTACTGTGACTTCATAGTACCGAATTCACTCAGCCCGCCTTCCGAGCTATTACCAACCTAAGCCAGAAGTTCAGTTCATAATAGTAGTTTTATGAACTGACTCCAACCATTAATTTTTTTTATGCAGAATTTTCCCTTGCTTTGCCCCGTGTGCTATGCAAATGTTGATATAACGCCAGAAAAAAGTCAAACCAGTATGCCGACTCGACGGTCTTATGCCTCCATGGAATCCCTCGTGGGAATTAAAAAGATTATCTTTTTACCAGGACTTGTGTCCGTTACCATTGTTGTTCCAGTCATTCCATCCAGTGGTCTTCTCAGCCGCGGGAGCGGTCTCAGTGACGGTCACGGTGATGGTGGACGGGATGCAGGAAGTTTGCTGCCAGTCGTTCCAGCCGTTGGATTGCTGAGGTGCGGGAACGCTAGTTGCCTTGGGGACTTCGGAAGTCTGTTGCCAGTCGCTCCAGCTCTGAGTAACGGCGGGCTTCGAGCTTTCTACTGGTTTAGGGACCTGGGACGACTGTTGCCAGTCATTCCAGCCTTGAGAGGATGATGGCTGAGGTGCCGGAGTTGTAACGGGCTTGGAGGGAACCTGGGAGCTTGACTGCCAGTCATTCCATCCCTTCGATGAGGATGGCTGAGGTGCCTGAGAGGTGCTCTCCCAATCACTCCATCCCTTCGACGATGATGGCTGAGGTACGGAAGTCGTGGCAGGCTTAGAAGGGACCTGGGAGCTTGACTGCCAGTCGTTCCATCCCTTCGACGAGGATGGCTGAGGTGCCTGAGAGGTGCTCTCCCAATCACTCCATCCCTTCGACGATGATGGTTGAGGTACGGAAGTCGTGGCAGGCTTAGAAGGAACCGAGGAGCTCGACTCCCAGTCGTTCCATCCCTTCGACGAAGATGGCAGAGGAGTAGTGACAGGCTTAGATGGGACCTGGGAGCTTGACTCCCAGTCGTTCCATCCCTTCGACGAAGATGGCAGAGGAGTAGCGACAGGCTGAGAAGGAACCGAGGAGCTCTTCTCCCAGTCATTCCAAGATTGGGTTTGCTCAGGCTTGCTGACTGTTGAGAGGGTTGTTTTGGTCTCTACAGGCTGAACGGAACTCCACTGAGCCCAAGAAGAGGTGGCAGGAGCTGGTTTGTCTGATGATACAACAATGATAGAAGATGACTTCTCACCCGGAGCACCGGAAGCCCAGCTGTTCCATGTATCAGCAGGGGCTGGTGTAGCCGAGACCTGTGCTGCTGTTTGAGTAATGGCCTCAGAGGAGTGGCCACCCTCTTGACCTCTGGGCAACACTGCGCTAAGAGCAGGTGCGAGCAAGGAAAGAAGAACGATTGACTTCGCCATAGTGGACGAGATGTTTCAACGAATGTCGTAAGGGAACAAGAAAGAAACGGGAAAAGGAAAATGAAATTGTGAATGGTACACAAGACAAACGAGTTGTTGTGTTGAGATATGATGAGATGAACTTGTACCTGGAAGGTGGAAGCATTTACTTATACACTGTGAATGGTTTCTTACCTATGCAATTGTCGTCATGACTTTACCACAATTAGCAATACTTCAACACTCCGGATGTACACTCGATCCTGGTGGGATAATGTGGGTAACTCATGGAGTGTGGTATTCGCGTAGTGCACAGCAGAGGGCGATGAGGTCCACGTACAGCCAGCGTTCTGGGTATATCGGGAACAGGATGCAAGCCCGATGCTGATCAATACGAGGAATTGATGGTGCAAAGCCAACCAACAAGCCTCGTTTACAGAGGGCCCAATGGATTGTCATCGGTGCCCAGTAAGATTGTGGCCAAGTTAGGCCAGCACTGCCAAAACACGTGCATCTGAGCCACCCTCATCCCCACAATTTTCTGGTGCTTAAAATATGCATGTCTTAGTGATCGTGGACCACAGCACCATCAAGAACACAGTGGGTGTGGTGGTCGTCATAGTGGCCAGAGTTATGATGCCAACTTGACGTCAATTAAGTCTTCTTGTTAGCATATAGTAATTGTAGATTATATCCTGGGCAGCATATAAGAAAAGTCTAAACAGAGCTTTGATGGGTATACCTCCACATGTCTCAGACACGTATACTGTGATGTAGACTTTGTACGTCTTCAGTCCAGGCCAGTGACCTGAACGTCCTTCCCACAAGCCCATGTAAACGCGCAATCATCTCAGTCTGAGGGATTCGTTCCGGAAATGTCAACCGTTGGTAGCAATGCCCCAAGCGTTCAGCTAAGGGGGCCCAAAAGAGGGCTTCGGGCGGCGTAGAATACATCCTGGACGATTCGCAGACAAAGTTTGGAGGTTTGGGATGATGACCAACACAGTTGCGACTCTTGCTGACACCGAAAGGGACGTTGGCATTGGCGCTCTGTGGGTGGCGATTCAGCTGAAGGAATTGAAAATTCCAGGGTTGGGATAATGTCGGCAGACGGAGGCCGTGGGAGCCCAACAAGGACTCGTCTAGTTACGTGGCTGTAACCCAAGCTGACTTGGATGGGTCGAGGTAAAAAAATGTGCAAAAAGTGCAGGCAGATGACAAAACTTGATCACGTGCCCATGGGGCCAAGAATACAAACACTTTCCACCTTAGCGCTCCACCGTACCGGCCCTTGCTGCACCATCTTGTATCAGTATGAAATTCAACATGATCCTCGTTCCTGTTTTCCTCGCTCACGAGCTGGAATGGGAGACAGCAAACAAGCAGATCTTCCAGAATATGTTTTTATAGTCTTCGGCCGCATACCTGCCAGAGTTCGCAAAAGTCCCCAACCAGGTAGGCACCTTGTTCTTGGAGTTCCATTAACCTACTATAGTATATATATAATAGTGCCAGATGCTCTGTACTCCCTGCCTGCAACTATGCTATGGCTGTGCGGTGGTTATTCCGACAATCCTCCCCGCCCTTTGCTTCAGTCCACGGTGCCTACCTAAACTGGCTGCACTTCACCCTTCCAATGTTATGGTCTCCATAGTGGAATTGCCAGAAATGGGGCGAATGCTGTCTGCACAGAACGGAACAAGCACAACGAAATCCTCTGTCTAGTTCCCACCCACCTCGCATCTAATGGGCAAGATATGATTTGTGCGCTGCATCTTGTTCCCACGAGTTTGTATGTCACAATGCTAGATATTAAGTACGCGCTGTCAGCAGACTGAGTTTGCGAGGATGCTGCCTATGCGATAATGAAGGATGCTCAATCCTTCCATATAGAGGTAACCGATTCTCTACACAAGCAGAATATGCCCTCAGGGGCCCCAAATTTAACATCCGGCCGAGATAGAAAGGATGTTCAAGGTCTTGAAGAATTAGCCATATGGCAAGCCGGAACATAGCGACAGTCACCTAATAATATTAAAACTCCTTCGCAAGCAACAGATCTAGTCCCACGGCTGGCGAACCCTTTTAGAAAGCTCGATTAGTTTGATCAATGGAGCGAGCGACACCATTGCGAGAAGTGTCAAGGTGGTCCTAGGCCCCATTTCTGTTGGGTTGCATCGCTTTTCGGAGTCGATTTCGGTGAGACAATGTCTGTCTTGCAGCTGGGCGGCTCTGAAAGATATCTCTTTCATGCGGAAGCACACCCATGGCACGTCGAGTCAATTGGTCTGTGTAGGGATCAAATCGAGGTTAGGGATGTGGTGGCTGTCATCCCAGGTCTTACCACTCCCATAATTTTGCGGAAGAGGCTCTGCAGTGAAAAGAAAGGTGTCGGAACAGTATTCTGCATGCTTCTCGTTGAGGTTATGGAGGACTGCGAGTGCAAATCGTGGACAGTTATCGTGCTTGTATGAGAAGAAGACAAAGAAACCCTGATATATACTTCAGAAAATACCTAGATATAACAAGGAACACAGCAACCTGCGAGTTACTGCACCACTCCACAGCTTTAAAGATTGATCCAGGGTAAATAGTCCACCACAGTGCCACACATTACCAAAAGTTCATGTGCCATCTCCTGGCTCTCCTACGCCCTTCTCGTTACTTCGCATACTTGAGAAAATCAACTTGACTAGCAATATAATACCCGTTCAACTTCGTACAAGACTCGCTATAGCCCATGGGGTGGGCGGTGCCAGCAAAGTGGGTAGATTTAGAGGAACCCGAAACAGCACTGTCCAGTGCCACTCACCCAGCGGGTGACAGAATTCGTGGAACACGCTCCCCCAATTATATAAGTTCTCCTCACCAAAATTGGGGGAGAGTGTTCCACGAATTCTGTCACCCGCT
>Ga0105239_10005893_pt1 | contig 14279 bp, 12 predicted proteins | sample KBSC44metaG_FD_92761 | JGI IMG/M metagenome (GOLD analysis project Ga0105239, IMG submission 92761) | Corn rhizosphere microbial communities from Kellogg Biological Station, Michigan, USA - KBS C4-4 metaG | ecosystem: Host-associated > Plants > Roots > Rhizosphere > Soil | place: Michigan, USA... | reverse complement strand
TCGGCCACGCCTGGCCGATCATGATCGTGGCGGCCCCGTGGCCGCAGCCGACGTCGGCCACTCGGGCGCCCTGCTCGAGTCGCTCCTCGACGCCGTCCAGAGCCGGGACCCAGTCGTCGACCACGCTGGCGCGGTAGCCGGGGCGGAAGAACCGCTCGGTGCCGCTGAACAGGCGGTGGTCGTGCTGGTGCCAGCCGATCCCCTCGCCGGTGCGGAAGGCGTCGGCGATGGTGTCCTCGTCCGCCCACGCGCTGGCGACGCACTCGAACCCGCCGAGCATGAACGTCGGCGCCTGCTCGTCGGCGACGAGCAGCGCGTGCTCGGGCGGCAGGGTGAACGCGCCCGTCTCTGGGTCGTAGGTCACCCAGCCGGCCGCGGCCTGGTTGTGCAGCCACTCGCGCACGTAGCGCTCGGCCAGGTCGGTGCGCGCCGCGAGCTCGGTCGGGGTGACCGGCCGCGAGTCGCCCAGGGCCCGGTAGAGCCCGAGCCGGTCGCCGATACGGATGAGCACGGACGAGAACGCCGCGCCCAGCTCGCCCACGAGCTGGTGCTGGAAGTGCTCGACCTTGTCGAGATCGAGCGACGGAGCGGTGGTGGCCATGTGTGCCTCCTCGTCGGGGGTTGACACCGAGGAGGCGCGATACGGCGTGTCGCGACGCTACAGACGCCAGCGCACGGGCTGCTCGGGCCGATAGACGCACCACAGCCCGGTGTCGATCGAGCGCTCGAGGTGCCGCGCCAGCGGCGCGTGCTCGCGCTCGATGCGGCGGATGCTGTTGCGGATGCGGGCGGTGACGGTCTTGCGGATGCGCTCGGACTCGTCGCCCAGGCGCCGGGCCCGCCCGCCGAGCCCGACGGCCGAGGCCAACGCGGCGACGAGCTCGTCGCGCTCGGCCCGCGCCAGCGCCGCCCGCTCCGGGTCGTGCGCGGCGTCGGCGGCCTCGACGTCGGCCTCGAGCTCGGCCAGCCGCTCGCGCACCTCGCGCCGCGCGCGGGGGTCGAGCACGTCGTCGGCCGACGCGACCGGCTTCTGCTCGGCGCCCGGGTCCTGGCGGGCGAGCAGCTCGGCGGCGGGGACCGGCTCGCCCGGGCGCCCCAGCAGCCAGGCGATGTCGGCCAGGCCCTTGGCGTGGCGGAGCCGCGCCGACGCGCCCGCGTACTCGAGCACCCACGTCTCGCCGTCGCGTCCGAACGCGGCGCCGCCGCCAGCCGTTCCCTGGCCCACGCGGGCGAGCACGGCCTCGGCGGACGCGAGCACGGGCGCCAGGCCGAGCGCCGCCGCGGCGTCGCGGGCCAGAGCGGCGAGCTCGCGCGCCCGCTCAGGGTCGGGGCCGGCCAGCAGCGCCGCGTGGTCGGCCCGGGCCTGGGCCAGCCATCCGCGCGCGCCCAGCCGCGCGTTGGTCGCCTCCGCCCGGGTGAAGTGCGTGTCGGCGTCCTCGGCGCGCCCGAGCGCCGCCGCCAGCCAGGCCAGGCCGAGCTCGGCCGCGCCGAGGCACACCGTGGCCACCGAGACCATCACGCACTGGCCCGCCAGCGGCCGCCCGAACTCGTACAGCCGCTCGGCCCGCGCGCGGTCGCCCACAAGCGCCGCCACGCGGGCGAGCTGGAACCACGAGACCGGCCAGTTGCGGTCGTGCAGCCGTGCGTAGTCGTCGGCGGCGAGACGGGCGAGCATCCCCGCGGCCTCGTCGTGCTGCCCGAGCTCGGCCAGGCCGAAGGCCACGCCGACGGCCGTCGAGGGGATGTCGGCCTGCTGGGCCGCGAACGGCCGCATGACCGGCTCGAGCTCGTCCAAGCGGCCCTGCTCACGGCGCAGGAAGAACACGAGGAACATGGCGTTGAGGTCGGCCAGGCGCACGAACGGCCGCGCCCCCATGGCCTGGGCCTCGAGCGCGAGCCGCTCGGCGTCGGCGTGGCGGCCCTCGAGCAGCGCCCGCATCGCCCGCCACAGCGCCGTCCACCAGCGGTAGGTGGGCAGGCGCAGCTCCTCGGCCAGTAGGCGGAAGGCCTCGGTCTCGGCGTCCACGCCGGCGAGGTCGCCGGCCACGAGCAGGTCGAACACCCGCGCCCGCCGCGCCGCCAGCAGCGTGCGCCGGTCGCCGGAGGCGCGCGCGAGCTGCAGCAGCTCGGCCGAGCCGCGCAGCGCGGTGGCCGCGTCGGCGTGCCCGACGACATAGCCGTCGTGGTGCACGGCCAGGGCGGCCACAAGCGCGCGCGGGTCGCCCACCCGACGCGCCGTCGCGACCGCCTCCTCGGCCAGCGTGCGGGAGCGCTCGGGCTCGGGCGAGAAGTACAGCTCGGCCGACAGCCGCGCCAGCAGCTCGACGCGGACCGGCGTGTCCGCCGGCCCGACCGCCTGCAGCGCGCGGTCCAGCAGCGCCGGCGTGCGGTCGCCCATGGCCCGGAAGGCCAGCCCGAGGTCGGCGGCGGGGTCGGCGAACCCCAGCGCGGCCGTGGCTAGCAGCTCGGCGTCGCCGGCGGCGTCGGCCGCGGCCAGGAAGGTCTCGCGCGCAGCCTCGGTGTCGCCCGAGCTGCGCTGGGCCTCGCCCAGGGCGAGGAGCAGGTCCGCGCGGGGCGGCGCGTTGTGCGGCAGGGCGCCCAGCGCCGCAGCCAGGTGCGCCGCCGCCTCCTCGTAGGCGAGCGCGGCCATGGCTGCGCGACCGGCCTGCGCCGCCAGTTCGACGGCTCGGCCGCGGTCGCCCAGCGGCAGCGCCCCGAGCGCGTGGCGGGCGAGGTCGGCGGGCGGCGCGCCGTACGGCTCGAGCGCGCGGCCCGCGCGGTCGTGCAGGGTGCGGCGGACCGAGGTCGCCAGCGCGCCGTAGAGCGCGTCGCGCAGCAGGGCGTGGGTGAAGCGCCAGCGGCCGGCGCCGGCCTCGGCCAGCAGGCCGGCCGCGATGGCGACGTCCATGCGCTCCAGGCAGCGGTCGAGGTCGAGCGCCGCGGTCCCCGCGAGCACGGCGTCGTCGCCCTCGGGCCCGATGACCGCGGCGGCCTGGAGCAGCTCGGCCACCGGCGCGGGCAGGCGCGCCACCCGACGGTGCACGACCTCGCTCACGTGGCGCGGCACCTCGCTGGCGAGCACGCGGCTGGGCGCGGCCCCGCCGGCGCCGGCGGCGCCGAGCATGCGCAGCAGCTCGGTCACGAACAGCGGGTTGCCGCCGGTGCGGGCGGCGAGCGCATCGACCAGCGCGCGGTCGGGCGCGAGGTCGGCGTGCCGCACGAGCTCGGCCAGCGCTCCCGCGGACAGGCCGCCGAGCTCGAGCACGAGCGGCGAGGCGCGGTTCAGCTCGGCCAGCGCGTCGCGCAGGCGGTCGTCGGCCACCTCGTCGCCGCGCAGCGTGCCCACCACGACGAGCGGGTGGTCGGCGAGCTCGCTGCCGAGCTGGGCCAGCAGCAGCACGGAGGCCACGTCGGCCCAGTGCAGGTCCTCGAGCGCGAGCAGGAGCGGCGCCCGGTCGGCCGCCCGCAGCCAGAAGCCCGCGACCGCGGCCAGCAGCGCGAAGCGCGCCGTGGCCGGATCCTGCGCGCCCGGCCGGGCCTCGGCCGCGGGCAGGCGCGTGGCCAGCGCGCTGGAGATCGTGGCCAGCGCGGGGGCGGCGTCGCCGGCGAGGCGCTGCAGCTCGTCGCCGTCGAGGTCGCGGGCGTGCGCGTCGAGCAGCTGCGCCCAGGGCCAGAACGCGGGCGCGCCGCCCTCCAGCCAGCACGCGCCGAAGCGCGTGGCGATCCCGCGGGCCGCGGCGCGGTCCGCCGCGCGCGCGGCCAGCGTCGTCTTGCCGATGCCCGCCTCGCCGCGGATGAGGACGAGGGCGCCGCGGCCCTGTCCGGCGGCCGCGAGCACGCCGTCGAACTCGGCCAGCGCCGCGTCCCGCCCCACGAACGGGAGCCCGGCGACTGTCGGAGCCGCTTCAGGCGTCATGCCCAGCCTGCCCATGACGCCGCATTCTGGCGGGCCTACCGCGCGGCCGCCAACACCTCGTCCGCAATCTCGGCCGCCGCGCGCGGGCGCGCCAGCCCGGCCGACGCGCGCGCCATCGCGGTCAGGCGCCCGCGGTCGGCCAGCAGGGCCGCCACCTCGCGGGCCAGCCGCGGGCCGGTCAGCTCGGCGTCGGGCACGATCACCGCCGCCCCGGCGTCGGCCATCCAGCGCGCGTTCGTGGTCTGGTGGTCGGCCGACGCGTGCGGGTAGGGCACGAGCACGGCCGGGCGGCCGTGGGCGCAGACCTCGAAGATCGACCCGCCGGCTCGGGCCACCACGAGGTCGGAGGCCAGCAGGGCGTGTGAGAACGCGCGCCCGGGCAGGTACGGGCGCAGGTCGTAGCCCGCGCGTGGGGCCTCGAGGTCGGCGAAGTCGCGCTCGCCGGCCGCGTGCAGCACCCGGAACCGGGCGCCGGCGAAGGCGTCGATCGCGGCCTCGTTGATCGACCGCGCGCCGAGCGAGCCGCCGAACACCAGCACGAGGTCCTCGCCCTCGCCCACGCCGAACTCGGCGCGAGCCGCGGGGCGGTCGGTGGCCGGAGGAGGCACCGGTCGGCCGGTCAGGCGGTAGCGCGGGCCGTCGCGGCCGGCGATCGGGAAGGCCAGGCACACGCGGCGGGCAAAGCGCGCGAGCAGGCGGTTGGTCAGGCCGAGCACCGAGTCGGCCTCGGAGAGCACGAGCGGCACCCGGCGCGCGACCGCGGCCAACCCGGCGGGCCCGGCCACGTACCCGCCGCCGCCGAAGACGACGTCGGGGCGCTCGGCCCGCAGCACCTTGGCCGCCCGGGCGGTGGCCCGTGCCGCCAGCGCCGTGGCCCGCGCGGCCGCCAGCGGGTTGGAGCGGCTGAGGCCGCGGACGGCGACCTGGTGCAGCGGGTAGCCGGCCGCGGGCACGAGCTCGGCCTCGGAGCGCTCGCCGCCCAGCCACAGGATGTCGGCGTCACGCGCCCGCAGCTCGTCGGCCACCGCGAGCGCGGGCACGACATGGCCGGCGGTGCCGCCGGCGGCGATGAGGACGCGCGTCATGGGGCCGCGAGACCTTAGTGTCTCCCCCCTCCCCGACCTCCCGCACCGCTAGCCGGTCTCGAGCTCGATGTCGCGTGCCCGCAGCGGCTCGTGGCAGTGCGCGCAGGCCAGATAGGGGTCGGCGGGCTTGCCGCAGCTGCGGTGGATGAGCTGCACCTCGGTGATGTCCTCGCCCTCCGCCAGGTGCCTGTCCGCCCACCGCATCAGCCCGACGATGACCGGATAGAGGTCGAGCGCCCGCTCCGTGAGGCGGTACTCGTACCAGTCCAGGTCGGTGCGGTAGCGGACGCGCTCGAGCATGCCGTCGGCCACGAGCTGGCGCAGCCGGTCGGCGAGCACGTTGCGCGCGATGCCGAGGTCGCGCTGCATCTGGCCGTAGCGGCGGACGCCGAAGAAGGCCTCGCGCAGGATCAGGAACGTCCAGCGGTCGCTGAGCACGTCGACGGCCAGCTCGACCGCGTCGCGGGGCGGCCGCACCGGCGTGTGGTTTCCCTTGGGCAACTGGTTCGCCTTCCCAACTGGATTTGAATTGCAACTGGTTTTCGAGTGAAACCATATCGCCCATGACCGATCAGCTCACCCTCGCAACCGGCACCGTCGACTACGAGGACACCGGCGGCGCGGGCCCCGTCATCGTCCTCGTGCACGGGCTGCTCATGGACGCCTCCCTGTACGACGACGTCGTCGCCGACCTCGCCCGCGACCACCGTTGCATCGTTCCCACCCTGCCCCTCGGCGCCCACCGCCACGGCGCCGCCGAGGACGCCGACCTGTCGCTTCGCGGCATCGCGCGGCTCGTCGCGGAGCTGCTCGAGCGCCTCGACCTGCGCGACGTCACCCTCGTCGGCAACGACACCGGCGGCGCCATCGTGCAGCTGCTCATGGCCGACGGCGCCGAGCGTGTCGGGCGGGTCGTGCTGGCCTCCTGCGACGCCTTCGACAACTTCCCGCCCGGCCTGACCGGCCGCACGCTCGTGCGCACCGGCAAGCTGCCACCGGCGTTGTTCGGCCTGTTCATGCAGCAGATGCGCCTGAAGCCGGTCCGGCGCCTGCCCCTCGCCTTCGGCTGGCTGACGCGGCGCGGCGACGCCACGGTCGCGCGCTGGATGCAGCCGCTCCTGCACCGGCCCGAGATCCGCCGCGACACCGTCCGGGTGCTGCGCGCGATCGCGGCCGACCGCGGCCTGCTGGTCGATGTCGCCGAGCGCCTTCCCGCCTTCGACCGACCCACTCTGATCGTGTGGGCGGGCGAGGACCGCGTCATGCCGCCCGAGCACGGCCGTCGCCTGGCCGCGTTGCTGCCCCAGGGCCGCCTGGTCGAGGTCGACGACAGCGACACCCTGATCCCGCTCGACCGCCCCGAGGCCCTCGCGGCGGCCATCCGCGACCTCGCCCAGATCACCGACCAGACGGTCCCGCGCGCAGCCTGAAACCGGTGCGGCGCGACTCTTGCAGGGTGCACGGGTTGTCACCGTTAGCGTGCCACGCATGCGCCGACTTGCTCTGGGTGGGGTGCTCGCCGCCGCCATCGCGATCCTTGCTCTGCCCGCGTCCAGCGCGAGCGCGGCGCCCAACTGCCTGCCCGACGGCAGCCCGCTGTACGTCGACTATGCGAACGCGTCCGTCCTGTTCCGCGACCAGGTGTTCAAGCGGCCGGGGCTCATCCTCACCATGGACGACCTGCCCACCAAGCAGGGCGACCCGGCGTCCGGGTTCCGGCAGGCCGGCGCGGTCACGACCTACTGGGACGAGCACCTGGAGAAGATCGTCGGCCTGCCGAACAGCCCGGCGCCGTCCGGCAGCATCGGCCCCGCAGCGGCGACGCTGGTGGCCAACGCCAAGCAGTCGTCGGGCTGCGCGAACCCGGTCATCGCACTGAACGAGCTCATCCCGCCCGGCTCCGCGTCCGCGTCCGCCGTCGCGCAGTACCGCGCGAACGTCCTCGCGCTCATCGGCGCCATCACGAACGGCGGCGGTCACGCCGTGCTCGCACTGCCCTTCACGACCCCGATGGGTGCCGGCCCCGCGGCCACCTTCCTCCAGCAGGCAAGCCAGCAGGCGAGCCTCGTGCTGGAGATCTACTTCAACAACAACCAGCTCTTCCAGCAGGGCGCGCTGCTGGCGAGCCGCAACATCCGCATCGGCTTCCGCAGCCAGATCGCCAAGCTCGAGGCGCTGGGCATACCCGCCGGCGACATCGGGATCATGCTCGGCTTCCAGTCCGGCGCGGGCCAGGACGGCCGCGAGGGCCTGCAGCCCACGGCGTCCTGGCTGGAGATGGTCAAGCTGCAGCAGCTGGCGGCCAAGACCGTGGCCGGCGACACCGGCATCGCCACGATCTGGTCCTGGGGCTGGGGCACGTTCAACAACCCGGGCAGCGCCGACCCCGACAAGCAGGCCGCGGCCTGCGTGTACCTGTGGACGCGCGACCCGACGCTGTGCAACGCGCCGGGCTCCTACAACTTCGACACCGACCTCACCGAGGGCCAGATCAACCTGCCCAGCGGGGTCCAGTGCGGCTGGAACGGCGGCAAGATCAAGGTCCGCGACCTGGCCCGCCTGACGCGGGCGCTGAAGGGCAACGCGGCGACCGCGGAGAGCGCGCTGCTCGAGCGCGGGGTGGTCAACGCGACCGCCCGCGCCCCCAGCCGCTCGGTGACCCAGGCCCAGGCGGCGATCGTCCAGTCGTCGTTCGGCGGCTCGGCACGGCGCTACTCGCGCGCGCTGCGCCGCAACAAGCTCGGCACCACGACGGCGCGCGCGATCATCGCCGACCAGATCGCCCAGGGCCTGGTCACGACCAAGGTCAAGCCGCAGACCTACGCGACCTGGCTGGGTGGGGCGGAGACGGCGGCGCTGAACACGGCGACCTGCCTGCTCGACAACATCCCCACCGCGGGGCACGTCGCCCTGACTACGTCCTTCCCGTTCCTGCGCGTCGCGACCGCGAGCCCGAAGAAGCCCGCGACCCCGCCGACGAAGAAGCCGACTTCGCAGCCGTCGAGCCGCTCCGCCGCCCGCCGCTGACCACGCGCATGTGGGCGGAGCCGCCCGCCGCGATGTTCAGCAGCAGGCCCATGGCGGCCAGCAGGACGATCAGGTTGCTGGGCCCGTAGGAGATGAACGGCAGCGGCACGCCGGTCAGCGGCGCCAGGCCGAGCACCGCGAACACGTTCAGCGCCGCCTGGCAGAGGATCAGCGAGGTAAGCCCAATCGCCAGCAGCTTGGCGTAAGCGCCCTTGGCCGCCCGCGCCGCGCGCGTGCCCGCCCAGGCCAGCAGGCCGTAGAGCGCGAGCACGACCGACACGCCGAGCACGCCGAATTCCTCCCCGATCACGGCGAGGATGAAGTCCGTGTGGGCCTCGGGCAAATAGAAGATCTTCTGCACCGACTGGCCCAGGCCGACGCCGAACAGCCCGCCCGAGCCGAGCGCGATCTGGCCCTGCACGGACTGGAAGCCGGTGCCGCCCGCGTGCGCCCACGGGTCGATGAACGAGGTCAGGCGTGCGCGGCGGTAGGGCTCGAGCAGGGCGAAGATCGCGATCAGGGCCGCCGCGATCCCGGCGGCGACGGCCAGGTGGCGCAGCGGTACTCCGGCGGCGACCAGCAGCGCGGTCGTCGTCCCGGCGATGACCAGCGCCGTGCCCAGGTCGGGCTCGACGGCGACGAGCAGCGCCATCACCGCGGCCACGAGGATCACGGGCGCGGCGGCGCGGATGGAGCGGATGCTGCGCTTGGAGCCCAGCAGCTCGGCGGCGTAGAGCACGAGCGCGAGCTTGGCCAGCTCCGAGGGCTGGAAGCTCAGCGAGCCGGCGCCGATCCAGCGGTTGGCGCCGTTGACCTCGACCCCGATGCCGGGCAGGAGCACGACGAGCAGGAGCACGAACGAAAGCGTGAGCAGCAGCGGGGTGTAGCGCCGCACGAGGTCGAGCCCGCGCTTGGAGAGCACGTGCATGAGCACGACGCCGAGGGCGCCGAAGCCGACATACCGCAGCAGGTAGCCGGTGCCGTCGCCGCCGCCGGCCAGCAGGTCGCGCGCCGACGAGGCCGAGTAGACCATCACCGCGCCCGCCGCCAGCAGGCACATGGTCACGGTCAGGAGCATCCGGTGCGCGAGCGGGTGCTCGGGCGCCTTTCCCTTCCCCTTCGCCATCAGCCCCGCATGACCAGGCTGCGGAAGTGGGCGCCGCGCGCCTCGTAGTCCGGATACTGGTCGTAGCTCGTACACGCGGGCGAGAGCAGCACGACGTCGCCGGGCTGCGCGGCGGCGCGCGCATCCTGCACCGCATGCTCGAGGTCGCCGCAGCGGCGCACGGGCACGCCGGCGCCGGCCAGGGCGGCGTCGAGGGCGTCGGCGGCCTCGCCGATCAGGTAGACGCCGGCACAGCGCTCGGCCGCGGGCGCGCGCAGGGCCTCGAAGCCCGAGCCCTTGGCCCGCCCGCCGGCGATGAGGTGGATGGGCGCCTCGAACGAGCGCAGGGCGACGAGCGTGGAGGCGACGTTCGTGGCCTTGGAGTCGTTGACGTAGAGCACGCCGTCCTCGCGGGCCACCTCCTCGAGACGGTGGGGCACGCCGGGGAACGTCCGCAGCCCGGCGCGCACGGCGCCGGGATCGACGCCGCGGGCCAGGCACACCGCCGCGGCGGCCATCGCGTTCTGCGCGTTGTGGGGGCCGCGCAGGGCGAGCTCGTCGAGGCCGAGCAGGCGCTCGCCGCGCCACGCCAGCGCGCCGTCGTGCTCGGCGACGTCCTCGCCCACCACGACGCGCCGCGCCGCGCCCGGGAGCAGGCCGACGAGGTCGCGCGGCGCCACGGCAAGGTCGTCGCGCCCCTGGTGGGCGAACGCCCGCAGCTTGGCCTCCCTGTAGGCGGCAAAGGTGCCGTGGCGGTCGAGGTGGTCCTCCTCGACGTTGAGCAGCACGGCCGCCTCGGGCGCGAAGGCCTCGGTGTCCTCGAGCTGGAACGAGGAGCACTCGGCCACGACCACGGCGTCGGGGGCCACCGCACCGACGAGCGAGGCCAGCGCCGTGCCCACGTTGCCGGCCACCGCGTAGGGCAGTCCTGCCTCGCGGTGGATGTGGCCGAGGAGCTCGGTGGTGGTGGTCTTTCCGTTGGTGCCGGTCACCGCGATGAACGTGTTGGGGATGAGCCGCCAGGCCAGCTCGAGCTCGCCGATCACCGTGATCCCGCGCGCGCGAGCCGCGACGATCGCGGGCGCTTGTGCCGGCACTCCCGGGCTCTTGATCAGCGTCCGGGCACGGTCGACCAGGCCCCCGCCTGGCGTATCCAGGTGCACTTCGACGCCGGCCGCCGTGAGCCTGCCGACGTCGGGGCGTCCGCTGTCGACGCCGACGACCTCCTCGCCGCGCGCGCGCAGGGCGAGCGCGGCGGCCACGCCCGAGCGGGCCAGGCCGACGACGAGATAGGGGCCGCCGGGCAGGGGCGGGCGCTGCTTCACGCCGCCATGCAAGCAGGTGGATCCGACGGCGCCACGAAGTCAGCCGCCGTGTCGGCGCCGTCCGCGACCCCCGCCCCGACCGGCAACATGACCAGGGACTTCCGCACGTTCCTGCTGCGCGGGAACGTGGTCGATCTCGCCGTCGGCATCGTCATCGGCGCCGCCTTCGGGCGCATCGTCAGCAGCGTGGTCGCGGGCCTGATCACGCCGATCATCGCCGCCATCGGCGGCAAGCCGAACTTCGCCGCGCTGTCGTTCACGATCAACGGCAGCCACTTCCACTACGGCCTCGTGATCAACGCGATCATCTCGTTCGTGATCGTGGCCGTGGCGGTGTTCTTCGTCGTTGTCCGGCCGATCAACGCGCTCATGAGCCGGTTCCGCACCGAGCCCGACGTCTCCGAGCCCACGCGCCACTGCCCGGAGTGCCGGAGCGACATCCCGCAGCGGGCGACCCGGTGCGCCTTCTGCACCGCGCGGGTGCAGCCCGTCGTGCCCGCGCGCACCTAGGTCGAAGAGAATTATTCCGTGTGACATAATTCTCTCGTGGCCAAAGCACGCGGCTCCACGAACCCGTTCCGCTTCGGCGCCCTGGCGTTGGACGAGGCCTTCACGGACCGGGACGAGGAGATCGCCGAGCTCGCCGCGGACATGCGCAACGGCCAGGACGTCGTCGTCTTCGCCCCCCGGCGCTACGGCAAGTCGTCACTCGTCTGGCGCGTCGCCCAGCAGCTCGTCACCCGCCGCGTGCTCGTGGCCCAGGTCGACCTCATGCGCGCGCCGACCAAGGAGCGGCTGGCCGAGAAGCTCGCCTCTGCCATCCACGACGAGCTGGCCACGCCGCTGCTGCGGGCCAAGGAGCGACTGCGCATGTTCTCGGAGCTGCGGGTGGCGCCGACGGTCACGGTCGACCCGCAGGACGGCTCGCTCTCGTTCAGCTTCGACACCTACGCCGCCCGGCAGGGCATCGACGCCACGCTGGAGGAGCTGCTCGCGCTGCCGGGCCGGCTGGCGGCCGAGCGCAAGCGGCGGGTGGTGCTCGTGCTCGACGAGTTCCAGGAGGTCATGGACATCGACCCCGGGCTGATCAAGCTCATGCGCTCGGTGTTCCAGGAGCAGGGCGACGTGGCCCACGTCTACCTGGGCTCCAAGCGCCACATGATCGAGCGCATCTTCAATGACGCCAACGAGCCCTTCTGGCGCAGCGCCAAGCAGATGGAGCTCGGGCCGATCCCGCCCGAGCCGTTCGAGGCCTTCGCGCTCGAGCGCTTCGCCGCCACCGGCCGGCGCCTGCGCCCGGCCACCGCCCGGGCGGCGCTGGACATCACCGGCGGCCACCCCTACGCGACCCAGGAGCTCCTGTACTTCCTGTGGGAGGAGGGCACGCTGGAGCGGGCGTTGCAGGCGGTGCTGCGCTCCGAGCACGCGCACTTCAGCCTCCTCTGGGAGCGCGCGTCGGCCGCGCAGCGGCTCGTGCTCGAGGCGCTGGCCGCCGAGCAGCCCGGCCATCCGCTGAGCAGCGACTACCAGCGGCGCCACGGCCTGCCCAGCATCGCCACGGTGCAGACCGCCCTGCGGGCGCTGTCGCGCGAGGGGGTCGTGGAGCGGCGCGGGCGCGGCGCCTACGCCATCGCCGAGCCGTTCCTCGACGAGTGGATCTCCCTGCAGAAGTCCTGATTCCGTCCGCCCCCGGGCCTACCGTCGCGGCATGGTCCGGATCGTGTACGACGAGGTCGTCTGCCCCCACTGCCGTGGCGAGGGCTGGCGGCACGGCAAGCCGCACCCACGCCAGCCGCGCCTGTCCGAGCTCGTGCGCTGCGCGCCGTGCGGCGGCGCCGGCTGGTACCGCCAGGCGCTGCTCGCGCGGGTTGCCGACGTACCGCTGGCGGCCTAACTCGCCGCGGGCGCGTCGCCCCCGCTGCCGCCCAGCGCCTCTTCGATCTGGTTGATCGCAGCCTGCTCGGCGTCCGAGACCTCAACGCCGCCCTCGCGGTGGGCGTGGGCCACGCGCTCGGCGAGCCCGACCACGAAGCGGCGGTACTCGTCGACCTCGCCCGGGCTCCCCTTGGCCTCGATCGTGCCGACGGCGTCGCGCAGGTGGCCGAGCCCGCGCGTCTCCAGCTCGGCCGGCGAGCCGCCGTGGCGGTCGACCTTGGGGTTGGTGGAGACGACGTCGTCGAGCAGCGCGCTCGCGCCGTGCTGTTGCCGCGCCTCGGTGTAGGCCTTGGCCATGGAGAAGGTCTCGCGGAACGTGCCTCCGCGCGACGCGGTGATGACGATCATGCCTGCGCTCGTGGGCGCCTCGATGATCGTCTTCCACTCGTCCTCGGTGTAGTCGGCTTTCGTGCTCATGTACCGACCCTAGCGGCGGGATACTGTGCAGGCATGCCCGGCGTCGCTGAAGCCGTCAGGCCCGTGGTGGAACGCATCGACCGCCGCGCCCCCGGCGCCCGCGACTTCGGCTTGCGGTTCTGGGACGGCTCCGAGGTCCCGCCGCCCCCGACTGCCGACGACGAGCTCACGCTGGTCGTGCGCGACCCGGTCGCGCTGGCCTACGCGCTGCGCCAGCCCAACGAGCTCGGGTTCGGGCGCGCCTGGGTCACCGGCGCGCTCGACGTCGACGGCGACCTCGAGCGCGGCCTGGCGCTGCGCGATCGCTTCGGCGGGCTGCGGCTCTCGGCCGCCGACCGCCTGGCGGCGCTGCGCGCCGTCGCGCGCCTGGGCGGCGTGCGCCTGCGCGGCCCGGCGGTACCGGCCAGCGAGGCCCCGGTGGGGCGCGGGCGGCGGCACTCGCTCGACCGCGACCGCGTCGCCGTCCGCCACCACTACGACGTCTCCAACGCCTTCTACCGCATGGTGCTGGGGCCGACGATGGTCTACTCGTGCGCCTACTTCAGCTCCCCCGACGACACGCTCGAGGTGGCGCAGACCCGCAAGCTCGAGACCATCTGCCGCAAGCTGCGCCTGCGCGCGCGCGACCGGCTGCTGGACATCGGCTGCGGCTGGGGCACGCTCGTGCTGCACGCGGCGCGCGAGCACGGCGCCCGCGCCGTCGGGGTCACGCTGTCCCAGCCCCAGGCCGAGCTGGCCCGCGAGCGCATCCGTGCGGCTGGCCTGAGCGACCGCTGCGAGATCCGGGTCGCCGACTATCGCGAGGTCGACGACGGTCCCTACGACAAGGTCTCCAGCGTCGGGATGTACGAGCACGTCGGGCGCGCCCAGCTGGGCGAGTACGCGGGCCGTGTGACGCGCCTGCTCCGCGAGGGTGGCCTGTTCCTCAACCACGGCATCGTGCGGGCCCAGCCGCGGCTGTGGGACAAGCACAGCTTCATCGCCCGCTACGTCTTCCCCGACGGCGAGCTGCATCCGGTGGGCGCCGTCGTCGACGCGATGGAGCAGGCCGGCCTGGAGGTCCGCGACGACGAAGCGTTGCGCGAGCACTACGCGCTCACGCTGCGCCGCTGGGTGGCCAACCTGGCCGCCAACCGCGACGCGGCGATCGCCGAGGCCGGCACCGAGCGCGAGCGCGTGTGGCGCCTCTACATGACCGGCTCGGCGGTGGCCTTCGAGGCGGGCGACATCTCCGTGCACCAGGTGCTCGCCGCCAAGCCCGGCGCCCCGCACGAGCTGCCGCTGGCGCGCGAGGCGCTGCTGGCCGGCGTGGACTAGCCCGGCCCTACTTGATCGACTGCTGGTAAAGCGTGAAGCCGATCGCGCTGAACACCGCCGCGACGATCCAGAAGCGCAGGATGATCTTCGTCTCCGACCACGCCTGGAGCTCGAAGTGGTGGTGGATCGGGGCCATCAGGAACACGCGCTTG
>Ga0105239_10005892_pt1 | contig 14280 bp, 13 predicted proteins | sample KBSC44metaG_FD_92761 | JGI IMG/M metagenome (GOLD analysis project Ga0105239, IMG submission 92761) | Corn rhizosphere microbial communities from Kellogg Biological Station, Michigan, USA - KBS C4-4 metaG | ecosystem: Host-associated > Plants > Roots > Rhizosphere > Soil | place: Michigan, USA... | reverse complement strand
GGTTCCGCGTTCGCCCATTGGGGAACTGATTGAAAACCGCTTTGCCGGTCTGATCACGGACAAACCGCGACATATTCTGGACATGTGCACCGGCAGCGGCTGTATTGCGATTGCCTGCGCCTATGCCTTTCCGGACGCAGAAGTGGATGCAGTGGATATTTCCCACGATGCGCTGGCGGTCGCCGAGCAAAATATTGAAGAGCACGGCCTGATTCATCACGTCACGCCGATCCGCGCCGATCTGTTCCGCGAACTCCCGCCGGTGCAGTACGACCTGATCGTGACGAATCCGCCCTATGTCGATGCGGAAGATATGGACGATCTGCCGAGCGAGTATCAGCATGAACCCGAACTGGGGCTGGCGGCGGGCAGCGATGGCCTTAAACTGGTGCGCCGCATTCTTGCCTGCGCGCCGGGCTACCTGAGCGAGCAGGCTTATCACGCCCTGGCCGCCGACCGGCTGGCCGTGAAGGAGCGCATGACCGAGGTCTTCACGCGGCACGGCGCCCACGCGCTGATCTTCCCGACGACGCCCTGCACGGCGCCGTCGGTTGATCGCCAGATGCAGTTCACCGTGGGCTGGCAGGAGGTCGATTTCCGGGTGTTGGCCAACAACACCATTCCCGCCAGCGCAGCTGGACTGCCGGGGATCAGCCTGCCGATCGGCCTCGACAGTCATGACCTCCCGATCGGCCTGGAGCTCGACGGGCCGGAAGGTGAGGACCGCGCGCTTCTCGGTCTCGCCGTGCGCGTGGAGAAGATCCTCAGCGCCTAGGCGATGACCTTCTGATCGCTCTCGAAGTCCCGCCCCTCATCATTGGAGACACACAATGGCCATCCCTGCGATCGAGACACAGCCGTTCACAAACGAGCACGTCACCATCCGATCCCTCAAACCCTTCACGGAGACGAAGGCCAAGCTGGAGAGCCTCGTCCCGCGGATCGACGATGGGATCTTCACCCTCCTGCGGTACGGGGAAGCCGAGCGCGCTTTGCGCGAGCTCGAAGCCTCGGCGAAAGCCTCGCGCACTACGAGACAATGCGCGCAGCAAGCGGTTCGATAAGCGCGCTTCACGAAATCACGCAGACCGCGATCTTTGAGCCGGGCGTGTTCGAGGTCGTAAATGACTTCCAGCCGCGGGGTATCTGACTTCGACAGTCTGCGGGCGGACTGTTAGGTCATCGCGCTACCGCGAACGCAAGCCCGCAGCCGTTGCGCCCCCTTGATTGCTGCGTCGTCGTCGCCAGCCGCCTTTAGTAGGAAGCGAGCCAGCGCGGCCTTTCGAGAATCGCGATCGAGAGCGTAAGCGGTCTGCTTGAACTCCTTCCCGTCCAGGAGGCCCTCGATATATCCGGCGATGGTATCCGCCGCCATGATCAAAGCCGTATCGAGTGCGTGGATGTATTTGCTCGTGACCGATCCCTTCGAGTGACCGACCAGCGCAGCGATCGTCACCTCCGTGAAGCCGAGATCGTTCCCGACGCTCGCGAAGCTGTGTCGCAGGACATGCGGGGTGACGTCGGAGAGCGGCGAGTCTTTGAAGATCTGTTCCCAGTGGTTTGGGAAGCCGCCGAACGCGTTATCCTCTCCGTAGCCAGGAAAGACATAGGTCCCAGACGCCGCCTTCCGCCGCGCTTCGAGAAACTCGACGACAGGCAGGCCGACGGGACGGACCGAAGTACCTTCCTTGCTATCGAGCAATCGCAGGCAGCTGCCCTCCGTGTCGGCTTCGATCCATTTCAGACCGATCATCTCGCTTCGGCGGCAGCCGGTGAGCGCGATCTGACGGACGATCTCCACTGTCGTCGCGTACTTCTCGTCCTGCTCGGCGGTTCTCAGCATCTCACCGAGTGTTCGATACTCAGCTTCAGTGAGCCGGCGAGTTCGCACGTTGTCCTTTGGCTTGCGCAGGCCATGGGCCGGGTTGATCGCGATGATGCCCGCTTCGACAGCGTAGGTGAGGATGCCGCCGAAGAGGCCGATTGTGCGGGTCGCCGTGCCTGCGCCACCGGTCACGATGGCTTTGCCGCGCAGTTTGCTCGTCTTGATCGACACAGCCGTCTTCCCGGCCATGATGTCCTTCAGCGCCTTGTTGATGTCGGCCTTGGTGAGATCTTTCACGCGTCGCGAGCCCAGGAGCGGAATGATGTGCCGATTGATCCGCCCAACATCCGTAACGATGGTGTGTGGCTTCTTGGGCCGGCCGCCTTTCCCTAGGATCAGGCCGGCATTGAGGTCTTTCAGGTAGAGCGTGCAAAGCTCTTTAACGGTGATCGCCTTGTGGTCGAGCTGGCGCTCTTCTGCCGGGTTGTCCCCCTGAGCAACGCGGCCCAATTGGACCTTCGCCTCCTGACGCGCGCTTTCCGCTGTCCACACACCGTGCAGCCCAATCGTGTAGCGGCGCGAACGGCCGAGCGCTCGGTACTGCAGGACGTAGCTTCGTTTGCCGGATGCGAAGACGCGTAAGCCGAAACCTGGTAGCTCGTCATCCCAGATGACGTAGTCTTTGTCGCGAGACTCGGCGGCGTCGACGACGCGCTTTGTGAGCTTAGGCATGGGAGTTCTCCCGTCGAACCGCCCAATCTCGCGTAAGCACCACGTAAGCAGTTGGACGCGGATCGGAGCGCGTCTGAGGGTAGTCTGGATGACCTGAGATATCAATTTCTTCAGTGATTACAGTAATATAGCGCATCGGAGCGAAACCCATCGAAAAGCGTCGAAGGGCAGGTTAAATTGCTCCGAAGGCAGAGGTCGTGAGTTCGAATCTCGCCGGGTGCGCCAATTTTAATAGGCAGGTCAATAGCTTGCAGTAGCTACGACCAATGAAGAAGCGCAGCGTTACGCTCGGGGTGACACCGGGGTAACACGGATCGTCCAACTTCGACTGCCGATAGGATAGCGGTTCGATCGAGCCGGCACGTAGGTGCTCTTGGTCATCTCTCCGCCGGTAGCGTTCGGCCGGTTCAGTGGTCGTCCTACTTCCTTGCCATTGTCTTCGACGGTGGCTGACGTAGCCGGTCCTCGGAAATTCTGTATGACCCTCAACCTTCTTGCCGCGGTCGGTTTGTTCGCGTCCGACTAGTCTTGATCCACTCATTCATTGCGATGCAAAATCTCCAGATCGGGCAGTCCCCAGCACTGTATCCCCATATCGGCAGCCATTGCGCCGAGGCCTTCGGTTTCAACCTCGCCGCTTCCCCAAACGGGATGCCTAGAGCGAATGTGAGGGGCGTGACCGTAGCGGAAAGGCGGGAAAATCAAGCCGTCTCGGTGCAAGTCGGCTCTGACCAGCAGCATGGTTCCCCCGACCCCTTCGAGACGCATCGGTCCCGCATTCCGTCTATCGGAGAGGGTGACGGTGCCACCTCCTGCCCAGTTGTTGAGATCGAAGGTTGGACCGCCCCGCTGCCTGACGCAATTCGGGACCACGATATCGAAACCGGTCGCGAGGAGTTGGCGCAGGACGTCAGGGGGATAGTCAACGATGTCTACGTCTATCCAAAGCACCCAGTCTTCATCGTTGAGAGCGCGGAAAAGCAAATGATTGCGCGCTCTCGCCAAAGTGGTGCGGCGGAGCAATTGGTAAGCCGGCGCCCATCGCGGAACGCCCGGTGGCAGGCGAAAACCGAAATCATGATGAAACAGCTCGGCACGGGCCGCGCGATGCTCCAGCCTGGGCAGGTGCTTCTCGGCGACTGTGCGAGTAGCATCTCGACTGTCGCCTTCGAGCAGGGCAACGGATAGCCGCTCGCGTGGCCAATCGAGACTTTCGACAAGCTCAACGTAGCGCGAAAGATGTTCGACGGCATCCTTGACCGGCGTCAGGATCAGAACGGATGGCAGGTTACCGATTACGCCGTCTTGCATTTCCAGCTCTCCGTTCGATCGGCATGAATGACACAATAAAAGCCGGCCGTCCCTTCGCCAGCAGGCCTTTCAACACCTCCCCCGGCCAAGATAGTGTTCCAGCATGGACCAGACTGCCGAAATGGAACGCGCCGAACGGTTGAGGGCGCTCGCGGGCGACCTGCGGGCGGAGCCGACGATATATCCGAGCCGCAGTTTTAACGGGCGGGGCATTGTCATTGTCGCCGGCGGCGCGCTGCTGTTCACGAATGCCTATGTGCTGATCAGTGTTCTGCGCTCGACCCTGGGTTCAGCGCTGCCGATTGAAGTCTGGTATTTCGGCATGGAGGAAATCTCCCCGGCAATGGCTGCCTTGCTTGTGCCGCTCGGTGTGGTGCTCGTCGATGCGCTGCCACTGATCGCGGCAAAAGGCGCACGTATCCGCGATGGCTGGCAGCTCAAATCCTTTGCCATGGCGTGGTGCAAGTTCGATGAGGTTTTGCTGCTGGACGCCGACCAGGTGCCGATCGTCGATCCCGTCTCGATTTTCGATTGGCCGGAGTATGAGCGCGACGGCGCAGTATTCTGGCCTGATGTGGTCGACATTCGAGCAGAAAATCCCGTCTGGAAGGCGATGGGGCTTTACGCCCGGCGAACGGTATCTTTCGAAAGCGGGCAGGTGCTTGTCGACAAGCGCCGCCACTGGCACTCCCTGTCGGTAGCAGTTCGTCTCAACGAGGCGGCCGACGATCTCTACCAGCTCATTTACGGCGATAAGGACGCCTTTCTCCTCGCCTGGATGATCTCAGGCGCGCCATTTGCGCTGGTTCCGCACAGGCCGTTCGTGGACGACTTTTTTCTGGTGCAGAGGGATTTTGACGGCGACCGCCTTTTCCAGCACCTGACCAATGCGAAATGGCGGTACGCGGGCACGCAACAGCCGCTTACCGGCTTTCAGCACGGTGCGGCGTGCCAGGCAGCTCTGGATCATCTGAGAGAAGTTTGGAGCGGTCGCGTTTTCAACCCGCCCGACCGTAGCGCCAGCGCCCGCGCGACTGAGGGTGATCTGGTCGCCATTGGTCGGTTTGAAATGGCCATTGCTGGCGAAACGCTGGTGCAGCTCGACCTTCGACCGTTCGCGGAAGTCGGACATGGGCGCGATTACGACCGACGACATTGGTGGGTAGAAGATGGTCCGGCGGGACAGGTGCTCGTCATGTCGGATGGTCAGCGAGCATGCTATCGATTGACCCGGCAAAGCGCCGGAAATTGGCGGGGCCATCGCCTTAGAACGCCTGAGTGCGAAGTCGATCTGTTCGCTGTTCCCGAGGTGCCACCTCTTTCAGAAACGGTGGGCGACCGGCCCGGACTATTGGACGATCTGCTGCGCGCGGACGGCTATCTCCGAGCGGATACGGTCATCTCCCCCGCGTTGACTGAGGCCCTGTGTCTCCTGTCGAAAGTCGTTCCGGGGATGCCGAGCCGCCTGGCGCGGCTCGCGGAAAACGCGCCGGACGAAGAGACGCGGCGCCGCCTGCTGGACCTTCGATCCAGCATTTCGGAGCAGAGTTCACCGGTTCATGAGGACGTCGTCAAAGACATTTCCATTCTGGCTCGAGGCTACGAGCGGCCGGGCGGAACGATTGCCGACTAGGACGGCGCTGTTCATCGCCCCGACGATGCCGGCATCGAGTGGGAACGGCCTCGCTATGCGACTCGGTCTGTTTCTCGAAGCGCTGGCGAAGGTCTGTGCGACGGACCTGGTCGTCATCCCCGTCGCCGGCCCGGATTTGCCCGCCCCCGACCTGCTGCAACGGCTCGGGATTTCCGCGAACGTCCTGGCCGTCGAAGGCAGGAGAGATACGCCATTCGAGTTGCTGATGAGGCTCAAGGCCCCTGCCGCCCGGCTAGCTGCATTTCAGAAGTATGGGCGCAGCAGCCTTGCGGCGGGTGTCTCGATTCCGGTTCGCGACGCGCTCAGGGAGCATCTCGGAGCGTCGCGATATGACCTGTGTCATATCGGCCGGGCCTATCTCGCCGAGGCGCTATCGGTAGTCCCCCGTCACCGGGTCGCCACTATGGACCTCGATGAGGATGAAAGCCGGTCGCAGTTCGAGATCGCTGCGGGTTTGCGGCAAAATCGGCGTGCCTTCGATGCCGACTGGGCCCTGGCCGAGGCAGAGGCACAACGGCGACTTATAGGCCTTAGCGCGAGGCGGTTCGACCGGCTCTTCATTTCCAGCGCCGCGGATGCAGCATCGATTCGTGCGACGCACCCAAGTCTCGATGCTGAAGTCGTGGAAAATGCCGTGGCAATTCCAGCCAACCCACGGCGGCACGACGACGGCGCCACGCTGCTGTTTGTCGGGTCGTTCGGGTATTCCCCCAATGCCGAAGCGATGACGTGGTTCATAAGGGATATCTGGCCGGGTGTTCGAGCGACCGTTACCGATGCGAGACTTTTGATCGTCGGCCGGGATGCGGACCCGGCACTTGCCGCGTTCAACAGCCGGGACGGGATTGAGGTACGCGGCTCGGTAGTGGATATCAGCGAGGCCTATGCGGAGGCCACCATCGCGATCGCTCCGCTTCGATCTGGTGCGGGGACGAGAATCAAGGTGCTCGAAGCGGCGGCGCACGGCGTCGCGATGATCGCGACAACGCTTGGCGTCAGGGGATTGTCTCTATCGGCTCCCGATATGCTTTGGCTGGCCGATGATGCCACCGGCTTTGCCACGGCGATCGTCGAAGCCCTCGGCGACCCTGCGGAGCGCGGGGCACGTGCTGCCCGAGCCTTCGAATTTGTATCCCGGCGCCACGATCGGGGGTGGATTGTTGATGAGCTTGCGGGGCGGTTTGACTTGATGCTTTCTTACCCGCCGGGCAGAACCGCCTGAGGGAATTGCAGGAGACGAGCTTGGCCGACGACATACTGCCCGGGACGGTGTTTCGCCAAGCTGATGGGCTCGAGCTCAATCGCGTTCCAGACGGCGCGATGATCTACCAGGCGGCACAGGAGCGCGTGCACTACCTCAATCCGACCGCCGTCGTCGTTTTCGAGCTGTGCTCCATGGACAAATCGGCCGAGGGCATCGAGCAGTTTGTCGGCGACGCGTTCGGTTTGGATGAGAGCACAGCCGAGACTGTGCGGAGCTGTCTCAAATCGCTGCTTGAAGAAGGACTGATCGTCGCTTGCCCCCCATCATCAGCCGCACTCTAAAGACCGAGTTCCGGATATTTGCCGAGAACTCGGCGACCTACGAGCGCCTGCGGTTCATGGAAGCTGCCCCGACATTAGTGGGCAGCGCGCTCGTTCCGGTCGATCTCGAGGTGCACGACGTCGAGGGATTTTGCAGGTTGCGGCTGCCGAATGGTTTCCTCGTTGAGGGGTCGCCGACGCAGGTTCTTTCCGCTCTCCACGGGCTCGTGCTTCGCGATCTTTGGGAAGGTGAACCCGGTGCTCCACTCGTCCACGGCGCTTCGGTGATTGCCGGTGATCGGCGCCTTTTGCTCGTCGGGCACAAAGGATGCGGCAAGACCACGCTGTCACTCCATCTGGTTGCTCGCGGCTATGCAGTGGAGGGCGATGAGCAGGTGGTCTTGCGCGAACTCGAGGTCATCGCTCGGCCCCGCACACTTCGGGTCAAGCCAGGGACGCTTTCGCTCGTGAAGGACGTTCCGGCGTCTGCCTGGGAAGCGCCGTCGATCGAGGCCTGGGACGGGACGCCCATTCGCGCGATAAGTCCGGCAATAGCCGGTCGTGTATGGCGAATTGCGCCTGGGCCGCTCGACGCCATCGTTTTTTTGGTTGCGAACCATGGCGCTCGGTCGGTTGCCCGACTGCTAACCACCAAGGAGGCATTCACCCGGCTGATGGGCGAAACGCTGCTGCCGCCGACCGGGATCGCGGCAGCCGCCGCCCGACTGCGTCGGCTCGTGCTTGGGACACCCTGCTTTGAAATGATGCTGGGCGACCTCATTACGGCAGAATGGCACATCAACAATATTGCGCAGCTATTGACGTCGCCGCCGGCTCAGGCGCACGATGGTGCCTAGGTATTTCACGCATGTTGGGGGTTACATTGTCGGATAATCGCGATGCTGGTGACAGCGAGCGCTTGGAGCGTGCTCTCGAAACAATCGATCAGAGCAAGCGAGACTCGATGCGCAAAATGATTGCGGGCGCCGCTTTTGCCGCTCCGATCGTTATCTCTTTCGCGATCGACGGGCTGACCGTCGGACCGGCGATGGCTATTGGGCTCAACGGTACCCATTCCTGACGGTTGTATAGCGGCACCCAGATCCGGATCACCGCCTGCCTTATCGTCAAGAACGAGCAGGCATTTCTGGATGGGTGCCTCGCATCGCTAGATGAGCGAGTTGATGAGATTGTTGTTGTCGACACCGGCTCGACCGATGACAGTCTTGGGATTGCTACTCGCCATGGCGCATGGCTGATCGAGACGCCCTGGCGCAACGACTTCGCGGCCGCCCGGAATATTGGCGTTGACGCCGCTTCGAGCGAGTGGATTCTCTACATCGATGCCGACGAACGGCTGGAGGTACCTTCGCGCGAGGTCATGCGCGAGGGGCTCTGGGAAGCCGACGTCTTCGCAGCGCGCGTATTCTTCAGAACTCATCTCCACAGCACCCTTGGTCGCGAGTACCGGCTATTTCGCAACGATCCCCGGCTGCGCTTCAAGGGCTCGATGCACGAGACGATCCGGCCGGACCTCGATGTCCTGCAGCAGGACATCGGCGCACGGGTGGTGGACAATCCATCGAGGCTGATCCACCTCGGCTACGAAGGCGACCTGACGCATAAACACCTGCGCAACCTGCCTCTCTTGCGGCGCGCCTTGGAACAGAATCCCGACAGGCTCTACTATTGGAATGACCTGGCGAAAACGCTCTACGAGCTCGGCCAGGTTGAGGAGGCCATCGACGTATCCGCTCGTGGTCTCGAGCGAGGGAAAGGGCGTGATGACGAGGGATCGCGCGAAATGCTCGCCCTGCTTGCGTTTACAAATGCCGGCATCAGGCTTGGGCGAAACGAGGATGTGCTGCCGCTGATCGATTGGGGGCTGTCGCTTCGGCCGGGAAACTGGTCGCTGCAGTTCCTGAGAGCAAAGGCCCTGGTCGGTCTAGAAAATTACCAGGAGGCTCTGGCAAGCCTCGATTTGCTGACAGCGCAGGATGCGGCGGCGATATGTGATCCAATGATGGCGCATGACATCAGAATCTTTGGTTCCTATGCCCACGACCTCGCCGGGGTGATCCTTTTGCGCATGGGGCGGCGGCAGGATGCGGCGGAAGCCTTCTCTCGCGCCGCGGCCGCCGAGCCTACCAACCCGTCATACCGCGTGAAGGCGTTAGCGCTGGGCGGGCAGGGCTGACGTCAAAACCAGGCTGGCAAAAGCGCTGGCCTCTGCACAAATGATAAGGCGATCGCCGCGCGCCAGGCAAGTCTTGCAAGCGCGTTCTTTCCATAGGGAGCACGCCTCAGACGGCCGAAAGCGGAGGCTGCGGCAAGCTCCTCCGCACGAGCCGTTCGGTTGCTTGCGGCCGGCCGATCACTATCCGTCCGGTGTCTGACGGCTTGCCACCACGCTGCGGCGTCCTCGCTGACACTCAAGGGAGCGCGTACCGTCAGGCCGAAGATATCTGCGGCGCCGGCGGTCCAGAGGTCCATTATCGCCAATAGCCGGGGATGGCGTGCCGCGCGCTCGGCCAGGGCACAAAGCTGCTTCGCGTCGAGCGCCGCGACACCCGCCGCGAATTCGTAGAGACCTTTGAGGTCTATCTCGCCGCGCTTGCCGGCATCATGGCCGACGTGATGATGAACCATTCCATGAAGAACGTGGAGATGCGGCGGCAGAAGGCGCACGCGTCCGTCCGGTGACGGCACTTCGCGACCAGCGGCGACGAGTTCGCCGGTGCTGATGAACTGCTCAGCCCTAGGCACGCCACCGCGGTTGTGAATCTCGATCCAGCCGGGAAGGTCGGGGCGGTAAAGGTTGGGTCGATGGTGCCAGGTGCCGAAGCGCTCTGGTCCGCCCTCGGGGACAAATCCCGCTGCAATGGCTATCGCCTGCGCCTTTTCGGCATCGCGCCCAGGCACGAGAAGATCGAGGTCGCGGAGAGATCGCCATTCCGGGCGCCCCAGCCAGATCGACCGGCTTCCTTTGATGAGAACTGGTACGATGTCGTGCGCGTTGAGGGCGCCGACGAGTTCCTTTAGGCGCAGTCCCAGCGCGCGGTTGCGCTCCCGGTGCGTTGCAAGGCGGCGCTCAAGGGCTGCAGTGATCGTCATCCGGCCGTCGGGCAATGTGACCGCCGGGATCGCAGGTGCAAGATTCTTGGCAAGCACGTTGTGGACCAGGGCCGAGTCGAGCCGCCACTGGTCAGCATTGGCAAAGACCGCCTCCCATCCATCCAAGGCGCCGGCGCTGACTTGCTCGGCAGGGCGATATTCCCCAACCGCAAGGTAATTGCACAGGGGGATGCTTATCCCTGAACGCCGGGGCTCCGCAGCAATTCTGTGAGACTTCACCATCGATCCTCACAACGCAATTGAAGGCGGCGCCTCATAAGGATGTGACAGTGCCATCCGCCCGAAGCCGACAGTGCGCTGAACCCCATCCAATGATTTCCATAGCCCTTTCTTGACCTTGATCTGCGCCAGCCATCTAATCTTAGGCATGCCGGGTACGGGCCTACCCGCTTTCTATACACCGGCTGCAGTGCGGCACTGCAACTTGGCTCGCAAGTCATCCAAAACTGTCGCTGCAAACCGATCTCGAGCGCAGATACGTCTGACTACCCGCCGGTGCTATTCGCAAGTCGTCCGAGGTCCGCTTTGGCCAAAAGCAGCGTCTGACGATGTCCGCTTTGCGCCAGAAGCTGACTCTCGCAAGTGAGCCGTTTCCAACGTCGAGTCGAAAGACACCTCTCCTCAGGCAGTTTCGGGAACTGAAACTTCGGTCGGCTTGTTCGCGTTGCTGACGCACCTATGGAGCCTGGAAGTGATTTTCAAAAGTTTGGCGCGTGCGCTCTCTCCGGTCGCCATAATAAACGGGATGGCGCACGTCGAGCGTGTGCGGCTAATTCCAGCCGTTTCGTTCGCCGGTGACCGGCAACTTGACCTCTATTTGCCGCGCCGGCTCGATGGCCCGCCGCCGCCCGCGGTGATCTTCTACTATGGCGGCGGCTGGGACAGCGGGCAGCGCCAGATGTATCGCTTTGTTGGCGCGGCGCTGGCTGCCAAAGGCTTGATTGCGGTCATTCCGGATTATCGCGTCTACCCGGAGGTTGGCTTTCCCGAATTCCTGCGCGACGCCGCCCGCGCGGTACGCTGGGCCCATGACGAACTCGGCAAGTTCGGCGGCGATCCTCGGCGCATGGTGGTTGTCGGCCATTCTGCAGGGGCGCACATCGCCGCAATGCTGGCGTTCGACCGGCAATGGCTCGGCGAGGTTGGCCTCGACCCGGACGCGGACCTTCGCGGCGTCGTTGGGCTCTCCGGGCCCTATGACTTCCTGCCGCTGTACTCGCCGACGCTCAAGATCATTTTTGGGCCCGAAGCCGGCCTTGCGGCGACGCAGCCGATCAATTTCGTCGACCGGCCGGTCCTGCCTACTTTCCTCGGCATGGGGACGAGCGATCGGGTTGTCGACCCGGCGAACTCCATACAGCTCGCCGCACGCATCCGCAGCCGTGGCGGCGATGTTCGGCTAAAGCCCTATCCGCGGATCGGCCACGAATTGGTCATCGGCGCCTTCGGCCTGCCGCTGCGGCCGCTGCTACCCGTGCTGCGCGACACCGTATCGTTTGTGAAAGAAGTCGCCGGCGAGCCGGTCACCAGCCCTCGCCTCGCCGGGATAACCGAGGAGCAAATGGCATGAGCGCATTACAGCTGATTGTCCTCCTTGCCGTTGGGCTGGCCATCCTGCTGGCGGTTGCCTGGGCCGTGGTGGTGCGGACCGGCCAATCCGGCTGGGTCGATGTGTTCTGGGCGGGCGGTATCGGCGTGGCGGCGATCGCTGGTGCCCTGCTGCCCATCGAGCAGAGCCCGGAAATCACTATCCGGGCGATCCTGGTTTCCGTGCTCGTGGCGATCTGGGCCCTGCGGCTCGGCCTCTACATCCTCGGCCGCACGCTCGGCGGCGCCGTCGACACGCGCTATTCGCAGTTGCGCGAGGATTGGGGACAGCAATTCAACGCCAAGCTGTTCGGCTTCTTCGAAATCCAGGCCCTGGCGGGCTGGGTGCTTGGCCTCAGCGCCATAGCGGCGGCTCGCAATCCGGCGCCCCTCGGCTTGGGCGACGCTCTCGGCGTCATCATTTTCGTGGTTGCGGTCGGCGGCGAGGCCCTGAGCGATGCGCAGATGCGGGCCTTCAAGGCGGACCCCGCGCACAAGGGCAAGGTCTGCGACACGGGCCTATGGGGCCTGTCGCGCCATCCGAACTATTTCTTCGAATGGCTTGGCTGGGTCGCTTACGTCCTGATCGGGCTGAGCCTCGGCTACCCGTGGGGCTGGCTCACGCTGATGGCCCCGGTGATGATGTATTGGCTGCTGGTCAAAGTGTCGGGCATCCCGCCGCTCGAGGCGCAGATGCGCAAGTCGCGGCCCGAAGCCTTCCGCAGCTACGAGGCGCGCGTCCGTGCCTTCTGGCCGATCCCGAAATCCGGAGGAAACCGATGAGCCTGGTATATCTTGGGATCGGCGCGGCCGAACGGTTGCCGCTGCCCGACCCGCTGACGAAGGCCGGCATCGACCTCCTCGTCGGCCGCACGCGGCGCCGGCTGGCCGACGAGCAGGACCACAGCGTCGCTGAGTTTGCACGAGATATGGCGCTGCATCCCATCGCCGAAAATACCGATGCGGCAAACCGCCAGCACTATGAATTGCCACCGGAATTCTTCGCCCTCATTCTCGGTCCGCAGCGCAAATATTCGAGCTGCTACTACGACGGCACGGCGACTACCCTTGCCGAGGCGGAAACCTCGGCCCTCGACCGCACCATCGCCAATGCCGGTCTTGCAGATGGGCAGCGTATCCTCGAGCTTGGCTGCGGCTGGGGCTCGCTGAGCCTCGCCATGGCGGCGCGCTTTTCAAACGCGACGATCATCGCGGTGTCGAATTCAGCCTCGCAGCGCGGTTACATCACCAGCGCGGCCGCGCGCCGAGGCCTGACCAATCTCGAGGTCGTCACGGCCGACATGAACGATTTTTCGCCGGCCGGCAATTTCGACCGCGTCGTCTCAGTCGAGATGTTCGAGCACATGTCGAACTGGACCGCTCTGCTGGCGCGGGCGCGCGCCTGGCTCAAGCCCGACGGAAGGCTGTTCGTCCACATTTTCACCCACCGCGCCGTGCCCTACCGTTTCGATCACCGCAACGATGCCGACTGGATCGCCAAGTACTTCTTTACCGGCGGCATCATGCCAAGCCGGGATCTCATCGGCCATTTCGAGGGGAGTTTTGCCATCGAACAGCAATGGCAGTGGAGCGGCACGCATTACGAGCGGACGGCTCTCGACTGGCTGGCCAACTTCGACGCCAATGTTGAGGCGATCGATGCCATCCTTGCCGGCGTCTATGGGGCGGACATGGCCCTCTGGCGCCGCCGCTGGCGTCTGTTCTTTCTTGCCACCGCGGGCCTGTTCGGCCACGCCAGCGGCAGTGAATGGGGCGTCAGCCACTACCGGCTCCGACCGTCATGAAGGCAATCACGCGTTTTTGACGAATGGGCGAAACCATCCGCGCGCCGGTCACGTTGCTACCACCGCCTTAGGCGACGGATGCAGCGTAGATGTCGGAAGAAATTGCAGTTATCGGATCGGGCATCGCCGGGCTTTCGGCGGCCTGGCTGCTGTCAAAAAGGGCCCGCGTGGTGCTGTTCGAAAAGGTCGGGCGGCTCGGCGGCCATACCAATACGATCGAAGCGTCCACGCCGGATGGCCCAGTCGCGGTAGATACCGGTTTCATCGTTTATAACGAGCGCAACTATCCTAATCTCACCGCCCTGTTCGAGCATCTAAGCGTCGAGACGGCGCCGTCGGAGATGACCTTCGCCGTGTCTGCGGGGCGCGGCGAAATGGAATATTGCGGGCGCCATCTCAATGGCCTTTTCGGGCAACGCCGAAACGTTGTCCGGATGCGGCACTGGCAGATGGTCGCCGATATCCTGCGCTTTTTCCGCTGGGCGGAAACCCAGGCCGTTGGGATCGATGAAGATATCGGCATCGGGGAATTCCTCGAAAAATTCGGTTATTCGGAAGCCTTTATCGAAGACCATATCCTGCCGATGTCGGCAGCGATCTGGTCAACCCCGGCCCGCGCCATGCTGGATTTTCCCGCCAAGAGTTTTATCCGCTTCTTTGCCAACCATGGGCTGCTGCAGATCAACAACCGGCCGAACTGGCGGACG
>Ga0105239_10005891_pt1 | contig 14284 bp, 9 predicted proteins | sample KBSC44metaG_FD_92761 | JGI IMG/M metagenome (GOLD analysis project Ga0105239, IMG submission 92761) | Corn rhizosphere microbial communities from Kellogg Biological Station, Michigan, USA - KBS C4-4 metaG | ecosystem: Host-associated > Plants > Roots > Rhizosphere > Soil | place: Michigan, USA... | reverse complement strand
GGCCTAATTTGCCTCTTCAAATTTTCCCCAGATTTCGGTTGTAACTTAGTGTATCACTTTTCTGGCTTTGCGGTCTTAGCGCCCTTTGCGTATCCTTAGCGTCCTTTGCGTTCCTCTTATCGACGCTTTCCTGGAACGCAAAGATCGCAGAGAAGACGCAAAGAACGCAGAGGTCTGATTTTTGAATGAAAGGTTATATTAAGAAAGACAGGCAATCAACGGAATGAATTCAATGCCCATAAAATACTCATCTTTTTTATCAACTGCACTGGTTGCATTCATTTTACTATGTTCATCCGGCGCTTCAGCCCAGCAAAACACACTCAGTTATTATCTTGACTATGCCATAAAAAGCAGTCCGCTGCTAAAAGACTTTCAAAATCAGGTTTTATCTTTTTCACTCGATAGTCAAATCGTGCGCGCCACCTTACGCCCCCAGGTAAGCGGTAACAGCAATAACATGTATGCTCCCATTATTCATGGGTATGGCTATGATGAAGCCATAACCAATAAAGCCCAGGTAATGGCTAATGTTGCCGTTAATAAGGCGTTTGTTAGCAGACGCTCCATTGCCACACAAATAGCCGATTTTCAAATACAGTCACAGTCAGCCTCCAATAACATCAAACTATCCGAACAGGATATTAAAAAAGCCATCACCGACCAATACGTTACCACCTTCGGCGACTGGATGCAATTACAGTTTAATAATGAGATCAATGAACTGCTGGGCAGGGAAGACACCTTGCTGAAAAAGCTAACGCAAAGCAATGTGTTCAAACAGGCCGATTACCTCACCTTTGCCGTTACAAGACAACAGCAACTATTAGTCACCTCTGAACTGGAAATACAATATGCCAGTGATTACGCTACGCTCAATTATCTGGCGGGCATATCAGATACAACACAGGCAACACCGTTGCAGGACCCACAGCTTACATTAAACGTATTAGCCGATTATACCACATCGGCCTTCTACCGGCAGTATGTGCTCGATAGCCTCAAGCTGCGAAACGACAGGGCAATTATCGATATCAACTACAGGCCAAAGATCAATGCCTTTGCTGATGCAGGATATAATTCTTCCATGACTTATCTGCCCTATAAAAACTGGGGCACCAGCTTTGGCGTTAGTTTGAGCGTGCCCATCTATGATGGTCATCAACGGAAACTACAATATCAAAAGATCAATCTGCAGGAACAAACACGGCTCGCAAAACGGGATTATTTTATCAACCAGCGTCAGCAGCAGATCTTTCAGTTAATGCAGCAATTGCGGTCAACCGAAAAGCTCATCAACGATATAAACAAACAGATCACGTATACCGATACCCTTATTAAAGTAAATGAAAAATTACTCGGAACCGGTGATATCCGGGTTACCGATTTTATACTGGCGCTCACCAATTATTTCAATGCGCGTAATCTCGTTACACAGAATTATATTAATCGTTTAAGAATTATCAACCAGCTTAATTACTGGAACAGGTAACAGGAACCTATATGATCAGAATAATTTTATATTTTTTATTACTTGTTTTTATCGCTTCCTGCGGAAATAAGAAGGAAGCAGAAAGCGACGATCAGGAAACAACCACAGTTACTCCTGTAACAGTTACCGGTGCAGATACCGGCCCCATGGCCCAGTATATTGAGCTCAATGCTACCTCTACCTTCTTACAAAAAAGTGTTGTAAAAGCCAGCGCCAACGGTTATCTCAAAACAGTAAATGCAATAGTGGGGCACACCGTACCTGCAGGCGCAGAATTGTTTGTGCTCAAAACAAAAGAAGCCCAAAGCATTGGTAATACCATCAATGCACTCGATTCTACTTTTAAATTCTCCGGCCTCATCAACATCAGGGCTGCTGTAACCGGACATGTTTCAGAAGTAAATCATCAAACCGGCGATTATGTACAGGAAGGCGAGCAACTCGCTGTTCTAAACGATGTCAACAGCTTCGTATTTGTAATGAACCTTCCTTACGAATTGCGGCCTTATGTGCTGGGAAAGAAAAATGTTCAGCTAAAATTACCTGATGGCACTTCATTAAGTGGAACAGTGTCTCAAGTAACAGCCATCGTTGATTCTGCTGCCCAAACACAAAGTATTTTTATTAAAGTAAATCAACAACAACAGTTACCGGTAAACCTCATCGCTAAAGTAACGGTTGAAAAAGTTGCCAAACCCAGTGCTGTATCATTGCCAAAACCGGCCGTACTGAGCGACGAAACCCAAACCAAATTCTGGGTAATGAAAGTCATTGACAGCGCTACCGCCGTAAAAGTACCCGTTACAAAAGGCATTGAAACAAACGACCGCATTGAAATAGTGTCGCCATCATTTTCAGCAAACGACCGATTCCTGCTAACGGGTAATTATGGATTATCCGATACAGCGAAAATTAAAATAGTGAAGCAGTAAAAAACATGTACAGTTGAACAACTTTTTTGTTTCTTATAAAAACCCAATCACTGTTCTGCTCGCGCTTATCATTGGCGGCGGGATCTTTATATATACAAAACTGCAAACCTCTTTATTTCCAGAGATCACTTTTCCCAAAATAAAGATCATTGCCGATGCAGGGCTGCAACCCGTAGACAAAATGATGGTCACAGTAACCAAGCCACTCGAAAATGCCATCAAGCAGGTGCCCGATCTGCAAATGATCCGTAGTACTACTAGCCGCGGTAGCTGCGAAATATCGGCATTTATGAACTGGAATGCCAATATCGATATCAGCCAGCAGCGCGTTGAATCAAGAATAGCCGAGATAAGAAACCAGTTACCACCCGAAGTACAGATCAGCGTCGCGCGTATGAACCCATCTATCCTCCCTGTGATGGGTTATTCCCTCGAAAGCAATACCCGTTCGCCCATAGAATTAAAATTCATAGCCAATTATACCGTAAAGCCGTTTTTGTCGCAGGTAGATGGCGTATCAGAGATCAGGATCACCGGCGGCAAAACAAAAGAATACTGGCTGCAGCTCAATGTACAGAAAATGGGTACGTTTTCTATAACGCCCGACATGATAAACACGGCGTTAAGCCAGTCCAACTTTATTAAATCCAATGGCTTTCTCGCCGACTATCGGTATTTATATCTTACCGTAACAGACGCCACCGTCCATAACAAAGATGAACTGCAAAAGATCGTTATTAAAAACGATGGCAAACGCATTATAACCCTCAACGACATTGCCGACGTACAGGTAAATGAAGCCGTAGAATATATTAAGATCAATGCCAATGGTCGCGATGGCGTACTCGTAGCAGTCATCAAACAACCCAATGCCAACCTCGTTGATCTGTCGGCACAAATTGAAAAGAAGATCGTTCAGCTCAAAAAGATCTTACCACCGGATGTGCGCATTGTGCCTTATTATATTCAGGCCGACTTTGTCAAAGACTCCATTCGAAGCGTAACAGATAGTTTATGGATCGGGCTCGTACTCGCAATTATTGTAGCCATTATTTTTTTGCGATCTGTAAAAGCCAGCGCCACGCTGCTCATTACCATACCTATTACCCTGTGTCTTACATTGATTGTGCTGTATGCGGTGGGGTACACTTTTAATATCATGACCCTCGGCGCTATTGCTGCCGCCATCGGTCTCATCATCGACGATGCTATTGTAGTAGTGGAACAGATCCATCGTACACATGAAGAACATCCTGAAGAACCCACTACAACACTCATTCAAAAAGCCATCGGATATTTGTTGCCCGCCATGCTTGGTTCATCCGTAAGCACCATCGTAATCTTCATACCGTTTTTATTAATGACCGGCGTAGCAGGCGCCTACTTTAGCGTAATGACCAATACCATGATCATTACCCTTGTCTGCTCTTTCTTTGTTACCTGGATCGGTTTGCCCGTAGTGTATCTGCTGCTTACAAGAAACAATGGCCGCCGTGCGGCAACGAACGTGAGGGCGCATAGCGTAAAAACGCAAAACTGGGTTTCGTTCTTTATTAAGAAGCCATACATCAGCCTTATCATTGTAGCTGGGCTCATAGTCCTGATCGTATTACTGCTTCCGCAACTCGAAACCGGTTTCTTACCCGAAATGGATGAAGGTAGTATTGTGCTTGATTACAACTCACCACCAGGCACTTCGCTCGAAGAAACTGACCGCGAACTACATGAAGTAGAAAAGATCCTCGGCGCCATACCCGAAGTACAGGCATACTCCCGACGCACCGGTACCCAAATGGGTTTCTTTATTACTGAGCCCAACAGAGGCGATTATCTCATTCAGTTAAAAAAGAAAAGAGATCGTACTACAGAAGAAGTCATCACCGATATCAGAAAGAAAATAGAAAGCACACAGCCTGAACTGCGCGTTGATTTCGGACAGGTAATTGGCGATATGCTCGGCGATTTAATGACTTCCGTTCAGCCCATTGAAATAAAAATATTCGGCAATGATCAAAAGAGGCTGCAGCAACTCAGCGCCCAGGTGGCAGATATAATAGGTAAAATCCCCGGTACTGCCGACGTATTTAATGGTGTTGTCATTGCCGGCCCCTCCGTAAGTGTTCTGCCCGATTATACAAGAATGGCGCAGTTTGGTATTACTCCTGCTAATTTGCAGTACCAGCTGCAAACATCGCTCGAAGGAAATATCGTTGGCAATTTATTTGAACGCGAACAATATTCACCCATACGCATCGTATATCCCGGCAGCAGAAAACAGAGCATAAACGATATCAATAACCTGAAGATCTTTTTGCCTGATGGCCGGTTAAAACCTATATCAGACCTTGCGCATGTAACCGTCAATCCCGGTGATGCGGAAATAGAAAGAGAAAACCTGCAGTCCATGGGCGTTGTAACCGCCCGTTTGGAAAACCGCGATCTGGGAAGTGTAATGAAGGATATACAAAAGAAGCTCGCAACTCAGGTACAATTGCCGCAATCTTATAATATCCAATATGGTGGTTCCTATGCTGAACAGCAGCAGTCCTTCAGAGAACTGCTCATGATCCTCATTACATCCAGCTTATTGGTATTTGCCGTTATATTATTTTTATTCAGAAGCTTTCTCGTAGCCTTGCTCATTCTGGGTATTGCCGTATTGGGTATCTCAGGAAGTTATCTTGCCTTGTATCTTACAGGAACAGCGTTGAATGTAGGGAGTTATACCGGTTTAATTATGATTGTGGGCATTATTGGCGAAAATGCTGTGTTCACTTTTCTACAGTTCAGGGAATCGTTACATGAAAAGAATCCAGACGATTCTATCATTTACGCCATTTCAACGCGCTTGCGCCCCAAACTCATGACCGCCCTCGGGGCCATTATTGCGCTCATGCCATTGGCACTGGGAATCGGCACCGGCGCCCAGTTGCACCAGCCGTTGGCCATTGCAGTCATCGGTGGCTTTTTAATTGCCTTACCCTTATTACTGATCGTGTTGCCAACAGGCATTCGTCTTATATATAAAAACAGGTCTGAACCATGATTTCAGGCGATTCAAGGATTCTCACGATAGCGCGAATATCCTGGCGAAGCAGAAGAATCCGATAAATCGTCTAAAATCCTGGTGCGAAGCAGAAGAATCTGATCAATCGTTTAAAATCCTGGTTCAGACTTCAATATTCCTTCAGAATACCAACGTTAATTGCTGATATGCCATATTAACCTTTAAAAAAACGTCATATGAAAAAAGTAATATTTCTTTCGTTTGCTGCCTTTATTTTATTCAACACTGTGTGCCATGCACAAAAATTGTCTGAAGCCAAAGTACCGGCAGCCGTAAAAAGTGCTCAGGAGAAAAAGTTTCCGGGAATTACCAAAGTTGTCTGGTCAAAAGAAGAGAATGACTTTGAGTCGGAATTTACGCAGAATGGTAAAACCATCAGCGCTATTTACGACCCCAATGGCAACTGGATAGAAACAGAAACTGCTATTAGCACCACTGCATTGCCACAGCCCATTTTAAAGTATATCACTCAGCACATGGTGGGAATGAGAATAAAAGAAGCCGCCAGAGTTGATAAAGCGGATGGGAGCATAGCCTACGAGGCAGAAACAGGCAATACCGACTATGTATTTGATGCTACCGGCAAACTGTTGAAAACAGAAAAGGATTAATCGATAATAATTCGCGCAACCAAACACAGCTAGAATAATGAAACAGAAATTTGGCTTTTTATATGTATTGCTCTTTGTGATAGTGGTTAATAAGGCTGCTGCACAGCCAACCAATATTCATTTGCTGACCACTTTTCACATAAGCGGTGCGGGTGGCTGGGACTACCTGTCGCTTCAGCCCAATTCAAATAAATTATTTGTTTCGCACGGCACACAGGTCAATGTGGTTAATAAATCTACCGGTGATTCAATAGCCGTTATTCCCAACACCATGGGCGTTCATGGTATTGCCTTTGTACCCGATCTCAAAAAGGGATATACCAGCAATGGCCGCTTAAATTCACTCACTGTATTTAATCTGGAAACAAATGCTGTTATAACCCAAATCCCCGTAGGGCAGAATCCCGATGCTATTATCTACGACAGCTATTCAAAACGCATCATTACCTGCGAGGGGCGTAGTCACGATATAGCCGTTATTGATCCGGCTACCGATAAAGTTGTTACTACCGTTGATGTAGGTGGCAAACCCGAAGAAGCTGTAAGTAACGGAGCCGGAAAAATTTATGTGAATATTGAAAACAAAAATGAGATCGTTGCCATAGATGCCAACAGTTTTAAAGTAACCGACCACTGGCCGCTGGCGCCCGGTGAAGCGCCAACCGGTTTGGCTATTGATAAAACGACCAACCGTTTATTTGCCGGTTGCAGCGACAACAAATTGCTCGTAGTAATGGATGCAACAAATGGTAAAGTGATTACTTCATTGCCCATAGGCAACGATTGTGATGGCGTAGCTTTTGATGCAGGCCGCAACTTTATTTTCGTACCTGCTGCAGATGGTACATTGACCATCATAAAGGAACAGTCAAAAGATACCTATAATAAATTGGGTATGATCACCACAAAAAAAGGAGCCAGGACTATAACGATCGATACGGATACACATAAGATTTATCTGCCCACAGCCGACTTTGAAAGCGCACCCGCCGCAAACGGTAGAAGTGCTATGATTCCCAATACCTTCCAGGTACTGGTACTAGGGTATTAGCAGGCCGTGTTAAGCTAATGTAAACATATGGCATAATTTTTTTATTGCATCCAGTGAACCTACCTACTGTGACCAGATCTTATTCAAAAAGGTGTAGAAATGAAAAAAGGTTTACGATACGGAGCTATTGTATTATTGTTTTTGCCCTTTGCAACATTAGCACAGCAAAAAGAAAAAGATACTTTATTCAGAAAGCTGGACAGTCTGGCTCATCTGCCGCCTCCTTTAAAAAGAGGTAATCAGGATAGCATCCGGCGGGAGTTTTATAATTCCAAAACAAAGATCACCTTCCCTGTTTACTGGAAGTTAATGGCCAGTGACTTAAAGCAGGAAGTTACTTCGCCGTTCCATGCAAGGCCGCGTGATTGGGCCAGAACAGCCGCAGTCGTCGGTATTACCGGCGGTGTATTGCTGCTTGATAAACCAATCAACCGCACAGCAGTTGACTGGCGTAATAAAAGTTCAACGCTCGTGAACACCAGTAAATTTGTAACGAATTTCGGCGGCCCTTATGAAGTAATTACACTGGCTGCCCTGGGCACTTATGGTTTTGCTTTCAAAAATGAGAAAATAAAAACGACTACGTTTCTGGCTACGCAGGCATATATCACGTCAGCAGTAATTTTTGAAGCGGCTAAGTTTTTATCCGGCAGGCAACGGCCTTATTATTACAGCCCCGAAAGTCATACCAATGCCCCCACCTGGCATGGACCTTTTTACCAGTTCAAAAAGATTAACGGACAGAAACCCGATGTCAATCAATACACATCATTTCCTTCCGGACATACCACCCTCGCATTTGCTGCGGCAACTGTGTACGCGATGGAATACAGTGACCGGAAAATTATACCCATCCTCGCTTACAGCGCCGCATCAGTCGTGGGCTTAAGCCGTATAACGGAAAATAAACACTGGGCTTCCGATGTATTGATCGGTGGCATTCTGGGCCACTTAATTGGACGCCAGGTAGTAAATAACTACCACCGTTATGCCAAATTAAAAATGGAAGAATCGGTTAGAAAACAAAAGAAAAACACCCTTTCCTTCGCACCGCAATACCTTTACGGAAGATGGTTGCCGGGTGTTCTGTACACATTCAATTAGGGCTAAGAGGGTATAAGAGAAAAAGGAGAAAAGGAGGAAAAAGAATTCTTGCTGGATTCAAAGCTAATAGACAAACCCAAAAGCACAAGACTCTTTTTCTCTTTCAACTCTTATACACTCTTAGCCAAAATAGCTGAACATCCTGTTAATAATATTACATCACTTCCATAATTTTATTACTTACTTCGATGACCGATATTGGCTAATTCATTGTAACACCATCATGCAAAGTATCATCTGCCGGTTTGCCTGCCTCACATGCAGCCTGTTTATATTTGTATTCATTTCTTTTGCTCAGAATAATACACCCCAAAGACGTTCACTTGTAGATGTAAATTATGCGGCCCTCGTATCTCATGCCGATCTGCAATACGATACACCCGTTGTAAAAAGCGAAGAAGGTTTGCCGATTGGCAATGGCCGCATGGGCAGTCTCGTATGGACCATCCCCTCTGCCATTCAGTTTCAGATCAACCGGGTAGATGTATTTGGAAATAACTCAGGTACCAACAATTTTTACGAACGCAATACCGATTATTGCGGAGGCACCGGCGCTGTTCGTATCGACTTTGGAGAACAGATGTTTAATGCATCCGATTTTAAAGAAAATTTATCCTGTTACGATGCCACCGTTGCTGTTACCAGTAAACAGGTGAATGCACAAGTTATCGCATGGAATCAAAAAGATGTAATGGCCGTTCACGTTACCGATAACCGCAATAACCACTTACCCGTTAATATCGATCTGTCAACCCTGCGCTTACCAATAACCCACAGAGGCAATCATACAGCTATTTCTACCATTCAATCGGTAAACGGTTTTATTGTGCTGAAACAGGAGTTTAAAGAAGATGATTACTATTGCGCGTCTGCCCTCGTAATCGGCGCCGACGCCGGTAAATCGTTTACCGAAACCGTCAACGAATCAACCATCCGCCTTGCCGTTAATGCTTCCAGCGATTATACTATCTATATGGCCACTGCCGCAACTTTCAATAAAAAAGAAGATGTAGTACAGAAGGCAATGGACCAACTGGCAGCGGCACGTCAGATGGGATATAACGCCATATTGGAAAACAATAAACAATGGTGGCATAACTTCTGGCAAAAAGCTTTTATTCATTTACACAGCGCCGATGGCGAAGCCGATTTTGTAGAGAAATATTATACTTACTATCTGTATGTAATGGCCTGCTGCTCTCGCGGCGATTATCCAACCAAGTTCAACGGCATGTTATGGACAACAGGCGGCGATACCCGTAAATGGGGGGCTTTGTATTGGGGCGCTAATCAGAGTTGTCTGTACAATGCCTTATTTCCCACCAACCGCCCCGAGTTGTTACAACCCATGTTTCACATGTACAGCGCCGCATATGATTCATATGCTTTGGCAGCCGTTCAGCAATGGGGCAGTAAAGGAGTTTATATTCCCGAAACCACCAGCTTCGACGGATTAGCTCCCATGCCCGAAAATATTGCTGCAGAAATGCGTGAACTGTATCTGCAGAAAAAAGACTGGAATAACCGGTCTGATCAATTCAAAAATTATACGTACACAAAACTTCCCTTACTAAGTCGCTGGAACTGGAAAAAAGACACTGGCTATACAGAAGGTCACTGGATAGCCGCTGATAAAGGCGCCGGTCCGTACGGACATGTAACCCATATCTTTTCACGCGGCGCCAAGATCGCTTACCAGTATTGGATGCAATATGAATATTCACAGGATACACAATGGTTACGTACCTATGCATACCCTATGCTCAAAGGCGTAGCAGAGTTTTATCGTAATTATCCCGGCGTAAAAAAAGAAGCAGATGGCAAATACCATATTTATATTGTAAACGATAATGAATCCATCTGGGGCGGCCATAATACTGTTGAAGAAATATCTTCCATGATGGGCATTTTTCCCGCGGCTATCCGCGCATCTCTCATTTTACATACAGATGATAACCTGCGCACGCAATGGCAGGAGTTCATCAGTCATCTGTCGCCTTTACCTGTTATGGAAAAGTCAGCCGGTAAACCTACATGGATTAGTTCATTATTACCCATTGTACACGGCAATGCAGACAAACTGCCTGATGCCAATACACTGCCCACCTGGTTTTTTGATCTCTGTAACCTTGAAACAAAAGACGATCAGCAGCTACGCATAGCCAACAATACCTATGATAGTTATTTTACCCGTACCGGCGCAGGCATTGATTCAGCTACCCGTATATATGTATTATCAAAACTGGCAGTTGCCGGAGTACAGTTGGGCAGGGCAGAAGCAACACGCTACCTCATTCCCAACCAGCTAAGAACAGCCGAAATACAGCCCCTTCCTAACAGAATGGATTTACGCGAAGGTTTTCAAACTACCAGTGTGCAACGGTTGGGCCGTGCTGCAGAAGCATTGCAATATGCACTATGTCAGGGCGTGCCCGACAAGCCCGGTGATGAATCCGTGATCCATGTTTTTCCTGCGTGGCCAAAAGAATGGGACGCAAGCTTTACTTTACTCGCACGTGGTGGCTTTTTGGTTACGGCCGATTGTAGTAAAGGAGCTATTGGTTTTGTACAGATAGAATCGCCGCATGGAGGTGTTTGCCACGTAAAAAATCCATGGTCAAATAAACCGGTTGATCTATACATCAATAACAAAAAACAGAAAACCCTTTCAGGCGATCATCTCACCATAACTACGCATCAAAACGATATCATCGTGTTAGTGCCTAAAGGTGTTGCATTGAATGATTGCAGAAAGAAAGTTCTTTAGGTATTCCTCAGCGTTCTTTGCGCCTTCTAAGCGCCCTTTGCGTTACTCCTGCGACGTTATTAGGAACGCAAAGAGCGCAAAGCCTTACTCATAGGCTTTCTCAATAATAGCGCGATACTTCTTATACATCAATTGTGACGCCTGAATACTATTCCCTGTCGCCTGAACCGGAAATGCTTTTTGTTCATTCACCCATTTCCATTCCCAGGTGCGGATGTTTTGCTCAAACTGCTTCAGATCAGGCTCCGTACCTGTACGCAACGACCCATGCAACACATCAAAAAACTGCTTCCACCGGGCTTTATAAAAATCATTCAGCAGCCCGCTCCACTGCCGATTGGAATATTCATGCAACGGACTGTTCGCATCACCCCACAGTGTTATCAGGTCGCGGGCATTACGCTCATAGATGGCTTTCTCTTCAGGAGTAGTGCCATTGCTGCGTGCACTGCTTAACCAGGGCCCCAGCAGAAAGTCTTTACGCGTAGCCAGCAGGGCATCCATATCACTGATCAGTTGTAAAAAGGCAGTACTATATTGATTAAAAGCTGTAGTGTCTTTTTCCCTGAAGGCAGTCACCCATTTCTTTTGAAGCGGCAAAGCGTAGTTCGCTAATACCTGACGGGTAACGTCTGTAAGGTCGTACCGGAATCCATCGGTATTTACGCCTTTCGTCGCTGCGTGTATAAACAGGTCCCACGCTGGCAACAGGTCTTTGGGTGCGTAATTCAGTTTGGTGCGTGTCCATACAGTGGTTGAATCAAACGTCGGACGGCCCGTAACAATCGATTCGGCGCCATCACGAATTTCCTTTCCATTATAAACAGTTTGCCGTAATAACTGCCAGGCTTTAACCAAACTGTCGTTCACCGTTGCATATCGGTTCAATACGTATTCAGGTATCCACTTATCCAGATCGATCGGGTCTGTTTGCCAGGTGTGCTGCATCATCAGTTCATAGATCACCGGGTTCTGCTCTATCGCTTCCATGGTTAACCCGATGCCCCATAACTTGCCCGAAGCATTGTCGTGCAAAGCAAGGGCAGGACCGGAAGCTACGCCATCCATACGGCCAAACAGGTTCACATTGCCGCCAAAATTGTTTAACATGTTCCAGATCCAGGGCTTGCCATAAAAAGCGTTTGTTCTTTTCCAGATCGGTTCTATTTCCGCCGCCAGATCAAGCAGGATCATTTTATCGTCAGGAACCGCTTTCAGCAATGCTTCTATTTGCGGCGCCTTCCAGAATTTGCGGTCGCTGTAAAAAAGCCAACCCTGCATAACCCAGGTAGCTGCCGTATCCGCCTGTCGCATGCCATCATATATACGCGCGCTTAACTGTGATAAGAACCCGGGATCATCAGAAGGCGGTTCATTTTCATTAAATGTGTCGGCAGAGTATAAATGATTGGTGCCAAACAGGCTGGTTTGTGTTTGTAAGAACCGTTTGCCTATCTGGGCAAACAATGGATCTTCCGAATCAAGAATATAGGTATCGGCAAAGCCATTGGTCCAGTTGGTAGCTTTTAGTTTCGCATTCGGGAACTTCTTTTTAAAAGCTGGTGGCACATGGCCTGTAAAAGCCGGAAGCACGGGCTGCATACCCAGTTCCCTTTCCCGTTGCAGAATTTTTTCCTGTAAGGCCGCATGGCTTTTCATCCAGCTTAATGGCAGGGGGCCGCCCCAGGCATCGAGGTTGCCCATCCAGAACCAGGCAAAATAGGAGGGGCCACAGAAGAAGTTTTTCAGCTCTTCATCCGTGAATCCCATTTCTTTATACACAACATACCATGTATATTCTTCGCCCGTAATGGCCAGCGGCATATTGATGCCATGCAGGGCCATCCAGTCAATTTCTTTTTGCCAGCGTTCCCAGTTCCACCAGCCCATGCTATAGTTGAATGTGCAGTAATTCAGGTAATAACGATAGGTATAGGGAGTTGCTTTATGCACTTTTTGTTTGATCACCGGCAAGGTAGCAGGCAGCTTCAGGTTAGTGCCATTCCACGTGATCTGGCAATGGCAATATGCTGTAAGATAATGATACAGCGCCGAGGCCACCGATACGCCGTTACTGCCCCGCAGTACGATCTTATTGCCACGGCTTTCTATTTCAAAAATATCCTTTCCGTTTTCGGCAGGCACTTGCTCTACTATAAACCGGGTCGCCTGCTGAGGCACTATGCGTTGAATAAGCCCGTAGGATGCTTTTGCATTGAACTGGGCCGAAACCGCTACAGGGAGCAAAAGGCTCAATACAATGGGTATAAATCGTTTTTGTAATGGACTGTCGGATAAATAATGGAAAAACAGGCGACACATAATGTTGGTTGCCTTTAGCAGATTCATCATGCAATTAAGTTAAAGTAGCAGTCGAAGGGGCAAGATAAACCCAATTTTACTTCCGGCCAAAGGCGGATGATCTAAAAACCGTGTTTATACGGGTATAAAAAAACAGGCAGATTGCATAAATTAGGTATATACTACAGATCCAAAATTTCGGGAAGAATAAGAACAGACATAAAAAACAGGGCATTGATTAACAATGCCCTGTTCCATTTTATAACTTATAGGTAATAAGTTATAGATAGTAAGTAATAAATCCCATCAACTACATATTACTTACAACCTACCACTTATAACTTAATGGTGCTGCAAATGATAACGCATCTTGCTTTCAAGCTTCTCCAGATTTTTATCTTTCATTACTGTAAACGAAAATTTTTTACCTGTTTTGGAAGCGGCACGCACCGTAGCATCGATCACTTCACGAATGGAGGCTTTGTTTTTGCTGCTAAACTCTACACTGCCTGAGTCGTGGTTATTCTTTGAGGCAGTAAACTCTTCACGTTGCATTTCTGACTGAAGCCTTTTGTAATCAGCAGGGTTAGCTTCATGCAGCTCAACCCTTGCGGTAAATGTTGTCATAGTATAACTTTAAATGGTTTGTAATATATGGTAGATAAGCACTGATTTGTGTGCATCAGAATTATTATATTATTAATTACAGCTATCTGGTAAAAGCTAACTTAATTTTTTTGTTTTACCCTGTTTTGTTTAACAGGTTAACGAACCATTAAAAAAACGTGCCAATCACATTATGCAGGCCGGTTCAGGACGGTATTTTCTCGAATGTGCATAATTTTCATTTTCTATTGCATCCATATGAAAAGACAAAAAACTGTTATATCATTTATTTTACTCACGCATTTTATTTCTTTCTGCACAATAGTCAAGGCGCAATCCGAAAAGGGTACACT
>Ga0105239_10005890_pt1 | contig 14284 bp, 13 predicted proteins | sample KBSC44metaG_FD_92761 | JGI IMG/M metagenome (GOLD analysis project Ga0105239, IMG submission 92761) | Corn rhizosphere microbial communities from Kellogg Biological Station, Michigan, USA - KBS C4-4 metaG | ecosystem: Host-associated > Plants > Roots > Rhizosphere > Soil | place: Michigan, USA... | reverse complement strand
TGAAGTGATTAAGTATTTACGAAGCACGCCCCACCCCTCTTTCGATATAGCTATCACGCAAACGCCGTTGTCAGGAGCTTTCTTTTGGCGTTATGGTCCACGCTCAATATCGAAAGGAATCGTCGCATGGAATACAGATATTTAGGTGGTTCAGGATTAAAAGTTCCCGCGTTCAGTCTTGGCACCGCAACTTTCGGTGGCGGCGGCGAATTCTTTAAGGCTTGGGGCGACACCGACGTCAAAGAGGCCAAGCGTATGGTCGACATGTGTCTTGATGCCGGCATTAATTTTTTGGACACGGCCGATGTCTATTCCCAAGGTTTATCTGAAGAAATCACCGGCGAAGCGATCAAAGGTCGCCGCGATCAATTCTTGGTTTCAACGAAAGCGACTTTCCGCATGGGTGAAGGTCCAAACGATGTTGGCTCATCCCGCTTTCACTTAGTTAAAGCGTGCGAAGCAAGTCTTCGTCGTTTGAAAACGGATTACATCGACGTTTATCACCTTCACGGATTTGATGCGCGAACACCGGTTGAAGAAACTCTCAGCACTCTCGATCAACTCGTAAAATCGGGAAAAGTTCGCTACATCGCTTGCTCGAATTTTTCTGGCTGGCATTTGATGAAATCACTCGCTGTTTCTGAACGCTACGGTTGGTCACGTTACGTCGCTCACCAGGTTTACTACTCTCTGATTGGTCGCGACTACGAAGCGGAGTTGATGCCTTTGGCGATGGATCAAAAAGTCGGCGCCATGGTCTGGAGCCCCCTCGGCTGGGGACGTCTAACAGGAAAAATTCGTCGCGGCACCGGCGTACCAAAACAAAGCCGCTTACATTTAACTAAAGAGCAGGGTCCACCAGTCAAAGACGAATACTTATTCAACGTCGTCGACGCACTCGATGAAGTCGCAAAGGAAACAGAAAAAACCATTCCACAAGTCGCACTGAACTGGCTCCTCCATCGCCCAACCGTCGCAAACGTCATCATCGGCGCCCGCAACGAAGAACAGTTAAAACAAAACCTCGGCGCCATCGGCTGGTCTCTCACCGATTCCCAAATCGCAAAACTCGATCACGCCAGCCAAACCGACCTCCCCTATCCATACTGGCATCAACTCGGCTTCCAAGACCGCAACCCCCAACCCGTACACCGCGAATAAATCTCTAAAGGGTGGTAACCACCTTTTAGAGACATTTGCCGGACACATTTCGGACGCGCGAATTATTTTTGGAACACGGCCATGCCGAAGTCGCCGATGGCGTGTTCCTTCTGATAAGCGATGCCAAAGCGAATCAACGCATTCAGCACAGGGCGAAGATCTTCGCCTTTTTGTGTGAGTGAATATTCGACGCCGAAGGTGAGGTCGGCGCCCATTTGATTTCGTTTCACGATTTTTGCTTCTTCGAGCTCGCGGAGTTGTTGCGTCAGTGTCGTCGATGTGATGCCGGGTGATCTTCGTTTCAGTTCGCCGAAACGCTGCGGGCCCTTTCGTAGATTATAAATCAAAATCGCTTTCCATTTGCCGCCGATGAGAGAAATGGTCATTTCTGCTGGGCAATTGAATTTGGCTTTCACGTTAGGCTCCTACAGCATCTGGTATCGAAAACGATACTAGTATTGAACTCTGCATCTATGCAGGTCCGAGAAAAGGAGCTATCTCAGAATCGTTGAGGAGTTGCAATGGCTGAATATTCAATTGTCACTTACAACCGAGAGTTCCTTCCTGCCTTCATGGCACTCAATCGTGAATGGATTGAGCATTATTTTAAAATTGAAGAGATGGATCTTCTCCAACTCGAACATGCCGAAGAAGCGATCATCGAAAAAGGCGGCGAGATTTTCTTTATTGTTTCGCAAGAAAGAGTCGTCGGCACATGCGCAATGGTCCCGCATGGGCCCGATTGCTATGAACTGGCGAAAATGGCGGTGGATCCAAATGAGCGTGGCCATGGTTATGGTGACATTTTGATGGATGAAGCGGTTCGTTGGGCTGGCGAGAAAAAAGCCAAGAAAGTCATGCTGCTCTCAAATACAGTTCTGACACCAGCAATTACGCTCTATAAAAAACATGGCTTTCGCACCGTTCGTCTGGGCAAACATCCCGATTACGATCGCTGCAATATCGAAATGGAATTAGAGCTGTAGTCCTTTTGGAACGATCCAAAGTTCCAACCAATCAAAAAGAAAATGCGTAATCAGTGCAAGCCCAGCAGATGGGATCGCGCCCAACAAAACCAAATTCATATCATTGAGCGCAAGCCCTTCGACAATCGGTGCACCCAATCCACCGGCTCCAATCAGTGCCGCGAGTGTCGCGGTTCCAATCGTGATAATCGTCGACGTCTTGAGACCTGACCAAATACTGAGTGAAGCCAATGGTAGTTCGACCCGAATGAGTTTTTGTCGTGGCGATAAACAGAGTGTTTCTGCGACTTCAAAAAGTAACGGATCAATCCCGCGCAATCCTAAAACCGTACCGGCGACGACAGGCAGGAGCGCGTACAAACACAATGCGACCACCGCAGGTATGGGGCCGATTCCCAAAAACGGAATCAACAGACAAAACAATGCCAACGACGGCACCGTTTGAATTAAACCACTTAAACCAAGAATCACGTGACCGATTCTTCGATAATGAAACCCCAGAAAGCCGAGTGGAACACCCACCAACAAAGAAAAACAAAATGCGATCGAGACCAAGACGAGATGCTCCTTCACTCGACGAAGTAGGCGCTGATCAATCGTTTCTTTTTTATTGGTGACACCATTTGAGTTCAACTGGCGCATCTGCGATTCAGAAAATTTTCCAGATAGAGATTCAATTCGTTCCCAACAGGCCGGGCAGCGTTCAACAAAAGCCGTCCGGGCTAAGAACACAGCTTCGTACGCGGGCGTGATATTCAAATCGTCTTGCAGCAAGGTCAGGTTCAATGAATCGATGTTCGCATCTGTCGAATAAACGTCCATCGCATCGATCTTTTCCGTCGAAATCGCGTTGTAAGCCAGTTCATGACTCATTACGGTCGGCGGGACAGTTGGCTTCCAATGCAGTTTTTCAACCAACAGTGGGTATCCATCCGCACGCGAATAATACTCTTGCGAAAATCCTAAACGAAGCGAATCGGCATTTCTAAGTTGGCTCAACTTCGTCATTTTATATTTCTGAACGGCGGATGGCGACAACGCGATGGCATACGTGTTGTTGAATCCGAGAGGCCGCGACATTTGTAGACCGATTTTTTTCAGCTCAGATTGGATGTCGTCGAACTTCACAAGCTCCGGTTTTTTTAAAATCACTTGCGCAATTGTGCCCGTGTACTCGGGGTAAAGATCGATTTCGCCAGATTGCAGTGCCTCCACGACTAAGCCGGTGCCACCAATCCCAAGACGACTTTGCACACGAGCATCAGGCACGGTCGCAATTTCTTCAACTGCGTAATGAGCTAAGATATAGCTTTCTGTGAAGGCCTTTGAGCCAACAACGACTTTGTTCGTTTCGCTCCATGAAAACAATGAGAAGAGAAGAATCCAAATCATTTCAGATCCTCGATCTCGATAGATCGTTGCGAGCGAATAAATTCTTCGACGTAAGGATGCGCAGGACGATCGCGCAGGTCTTCGAACGTTCCGGTTTGCAGCAGCTCACCGTTCTTTAAAATACTAATGGTGTGACCGAAATAGGCGGCCTCCGCCAAATCATGAGTGACGATGATCACAGTTTTCTTGAGGCGATTAAAAAGATTTTTCAGATCCGTTTGCAGATTCGAACGAACAATTGGATCCAGTGCACTCAAAGGTTCATCGAGTACTAAAAGTTGCGGATTTAAAAACAATGCGCGAAAAATCGCCACGCGCTGCGCTTCTCCACCACTCATTTGTTTCGGGTATTGGCTCAACAATCCCTCTTTAAGTTGCACAAGCGGAAGTAGCTCGTTCCAGCGTTCTTCAATTCGCTGTGCGCTCCAACCCCGCGCTTCCGCGACCAACGTGACATTTTGTCGAGCCGTCAGGTGCGGAAATAAGCCGCCTTGTTGTGGAATGTAGCCGATACTTTCGAGCCACTGTTCCCTGGGCACAGTTCCCAGCTTTCGAGCGCAGGTCCAAACCTCTCCCTCATCCGGAGGAAGCAGTCCCATTAACGTTTTTAAAACTGTGGTTTTGCCAGAGCCGCTTTGACCAAGCAGCACATGAGTTTGTCCATTGGGCCAGCGGAAGGAGATATTCTTAAGAATGAGGCGGCCCGTTTGAGATTTGCTAACGTGACGAAACTCTACCATTGGGTAGAGTTTCTTTCGCTATTCGCGTTCTGTCACCTGAATATCCCAGTTTTCCAGCGCCATTCGTGCGTCGAGTACGGCAGATGAGCGAGTTTTCGCCATCAAGGTTTGGCGCCGTGAAGAATGTTTCATTAAATGTGCTATCAACAATTTTGGATTACGTAGCTGCGGGTACTTTGACATCATCAGGGCCGCCACACCTGTTGCGAACGCGGTCGCTTGCGAAGTACCGGTCAGATACCCGTGCTGCTCATTCGGTAGTGTCGAGTAAATATTTTTTCCAGGTGCGGCGATGGCCACCGAGCGAAGTCCAAAGTTACTGGTTCGTAACAGTTCATCGTATTGATCGACCGCGGTGACAGATAAAATATTCGGTAAATCATAATCAGCGGGATAAAACGGAAACTGATCCGAATCGAGCCCTTCGTTGCCAGCGGCGGCGACAACGAGCACACCTTTTTCAGCGGCCCATTTGAGCGCGGCCAACTCCTCCTGATTTTTTACTCCGCCACCCGCAGAGTAATTGATGATGTTTGCACCGTTCGCTACTGCATACCGAATCGCCGCCACCGTATTATCGACATTGTCGATCGCCGGCGCATCCGGGTCATAATATTTTAAAATCATGAGACTCACGTGCGGAGCAACCCCCTCGACACCCCCGACTATCCCCGCCACGTGAGTCCCATGGCCGTGGCCATCCGATACATCGCCAGAATCTTCAGAAAAATTCCATCCTTGGAAATCGTCGACAAATCCATTGTCGTCATCATCGATTCCGTTGCTCTGTTTCGGTAGACCACTATCATCCAAACCCATTTCACCCGGATTGTGCCAAATGTTCTGTGCGAGCGAGCTGTGAGTGGTGTCGCATCCTGTATCGATGATGGCGACAATCACCCCCTTCTCACCACGCCCTTGTTTCCAAGCCTCAGGAGCATGAATCCGTTCAAGGCCCCAATTGGAGGAGAGACGAGGATCTTCACTTGGTTTCGTACTCACGATGGGTTCGCTTTCGAGTCTTGCGCGACTCACACTCTGAACGGGAGACTTCACTCCCAGAGTGGCGAACATTGCGGATAAACCAAGGGCGCAGCAAAAAGTCATTTCTTGCACTTCTGTCATACACTTCCTTTGCGGTGACAGTTCCAGTGAAGAAACCCAAGAGCAAAGCGCGCGCCGGCTCTTCTCGCAGAAAAACGCGAGCAACGTCGTCAAACTCTGAGCGTCCGAGTGTCAAACCTTAAACATGTGAAGTGAAGCGACTGATGCAGACGAGTTCTGCATCAGTTCAAATTCTAACAGCTGTCTCAAAATGAGACAGTCTGCACTACGCGACGGCTTTTAGGCTGGCTGGTTGCGCGATGGTGACGCGGTTGCGGCCATTGTTCTTTGAATAATAGAGAGCTTGATCGGCCCGTTTGAGCCAACCCTCTTTATTTTCGCCGGAAGACAATTGTGCGATTCCCATCGAGACAGTGATGCGAATTTGGTGATCTTGGAAAATGTAAGTTTCATTGCGGAATTTTGCCAAGACCGCTTCTGCCATTTTCACTGCATGCTCAACCGAAAATGATGGCAGGACGATGGCGAATTCCTCGCCGCCAATGCGAGCAATGAAATCGTTGTCGCTGTTAAACAGCGCCTTCAGTGTTGCGACGACTTCTTTTAAAATAAAATCGCCCACGTCGTGACCGTACACATCGTTGACCCGTTTGAAATGATCAACGTCGAGCAAAATCATCGACACGGGAGCCGAATCCAATTGATTGAGTTTTACGTGCTGATCGCAGTGTTCATCAAAACTTTTGCGATTGAATGCCTGAGTCAAATGATCAATACGAATCGCATCCTGCGCCGAATTGAGCTGCTTTTTAACCGTGCTCAAATTCTTGCGAATGCTCTTCATCTTCTTCGCAGTTCGCTTTTCTTTTTTGAACTGCTTTTCCATGTAGGAATCAATGAATTTACGCGATTGGTTTTTCAAAACTTCAATCGAATTGCTCTCAACCGCTTCTTTCAAAACGTCGAGCGATTGTCTCACTTCCGAGTCGTCTTTTTGCTCATCGCTGACGTCTTCCGCCAACTGATCAATGAAATCCCAGATGATCGTGCGAAACTCTTCGAATGTTTTTTGGATGTAAGCCGTTTCGTCGATTCGATAGGTCGAAAAGAACTGGCGAAAGCGAAATAAAATTCGCTCGTCGTTTTCTTCATCACCCTTCAGCATTTCTTTCGCAAATTCATCGAGCGTTTCACGAACTTTGCGAACCGGATGACCTTCGATCTCAAGTAAGTGCTTGTTGACCGCATCAATGATGAAAAGCAAAGTTGCGCGATCTTCAGAAACATTTCGTTCCGTCACGGAAGTTTTATCGGCGGCGTCGCCCCAATCAAACTGTTGCACTAACTTTTCGACCCATTTTTTCATCGATGACCTCACGCAAGTCATCCTTCTTTTCGGGAAATCCGGAGAGGTTATTGATGGCCTTTGGTCTTGAATCTACTCAGGCAACTCTAAGATTTCGTCAGCCGCTCGAATGCCGCTGCGAAGCGCGCCCTGGACTGTACCTGCCGAGCCGTCCGCCATTGTGGCTTCACCGGCAAAATAGAGGGTGCTCGCAATGGATTCGGCAAGACTTTCGCGCGCGCCATGCGCCCCGACTTTCACATAGCTGTAGGCGCCTTGCGATAACGGATCGGCCGTCCAGTCATGCAAATCGATCGCCTTTACAATTTCGCTCAACCGACTCTTACTGATGTTACAACTCTCTTCTAAATCAGAAAGCGCCTTCGCGGAGATTTCGTCAAACGAGCGTCCGACCAAACGACCCGCGCGATGACCGCCCGACCATGAGACCAAACTCTTAGAATCGTAACATCCCCACAGCCATCTGGTTCCGAACGTCAACTCGGGCGAATGCACAAACTCGAGATCTTCTCGCGCTTCCCATGGACTATCTTTGAACGTCATGACGACTTCATAGACGTTGCCCAGAGCAATCCCCTCCGCGGCTTTTACCTTTTCATCGATGGCGGGATAAAAATAAATTTCTTGTTTCGCCAAAATCGGAGTTGGAACGGTGAAAATTGCCGCCTGTGCATAGTCGGTACGCGAAGTGCCTTCAAATTCTGAGACCGCTTTGACTTCGCCGAACTTCCATTCGATTCGACGAACATGACAGTTCAGCAATAATTCAAAATGTGATGATTCTTGCAAACGACGGAACGGATCGAATAACGAATCATAGCCCTTGATAATTTTAGCGTTGCGATAGATCCCACTCATACCTTCTTCGGATGCAAGTGCCGTCTCACTCATTTCAAAAACATCGGTCGCATTGAAGCCTTCGATGTAATCGACCAGCATTGCTTTTTCAAAGTCATCGAGATCGCCATCGACCTCTTCGAGAAACTCTGAAACCGGGCGGTCAGGAACTTGCGGTTTCATCTTCTTAAGCATCGGCAATGCTTTCTTCCAGAAATTAGTCAGATCAAGCCGCTTGCCGCGCCAATAACCCGAATGCTTTTCACTCAGCATATGAATTTTTTCTGGGCCTAGAATTTTGAGTGTTTCGGTGGCGCCTTCGTGAACAAACTCAGCGCCTAAATCAACTGGATAATCTTGGGTATGAAGAGTGTGGATCCGTCCGCCGATGCGAGGTCTTGCTTCGAGCATTAAAACCTGAATTCCCGCATTCACTAGCTTTCGTGCCGCAGACCAGCCCGAGGCACCAGCTCCAATAATAAGAACTGAAGACGGTCTCTTCATGCGGCTTCATTAGCGGACAGGGAGGCTTTTTCGTCAACCTTTCAGGCACACCGCATGTGCCTATTAAACGCGCATATTGGAGCTCAAGGATTGCAAGTTAAATTGCCTTTTTATACAAAGTTTCAGGGATGCGTTGGCCTTCCCGTATAAATCATTTTAATTCGACTGACGGCGCGTTAACGCGAAGCTCGCAAGAAAGAATTATTTCCTCACCCAAAGCGGAAATGGCCCTGATATACCTTGTCCCATTCAAGGGAGTTCTCGATGAAACCCATCGGATCAACACTAGCATTCGTGATTTTTGGAGTGACTTTTCCGTTTCCAAAAAAGCGAAAAGTTGCACAGCCAGAACAATAAAAGTATCTTAGGTCCACACAGAAATTTTGTATTCGAAAGTGTGGGCCTTCATTGAGCTATTGGCTTCAAAATTTAAATCCTGAGCAACAAGCGGCGGTCTCGCATAATCACGGTCCGCTTCTCATTCTTGCGGGCGCTGGCTCTGGCAAAACCACAGTTTTGGTTTCGCGCACGGGTCGCCTGATTGCCGAAGGCCTGACACGCCCAGATCGCGTTTGTGTTCTTACTTTCACGAACAAAGCCGCGCACGAACTCAAAGTTCGGGTCGCAAAAAAACTGGGCGATTCCGCGCAAAAAGTTTGGGCCGGAACGTTTCATGGTTTTGGTCTGCAATTTTTAAAAGAGCATTGGAAGGAAGCCGAGCTGCCAAAAAAATTCGGCGTCATCGATGCGAGTGATGCGCAGGCGATTGTCAAAGATTTGCTGCGCGATCACAAGGCGTATGAAAAAGAGCGACTCAACGTAGATCTTTTAATGAACAAAATTGCCTACATTCGTGAGAATGGTCGCGAGAATCAGCACGATGACACACTTGAGAGTGCCGCGAGCGTTATCCTTGCCCCGAAATATGTAAGCAGATTGAAACAGCTTGGCGTCGTCGATTTCGAAGAACTCTTGCTTCGCCCACTTCGCATGATGAAAGAAAGCACCATCATTCGCGATAAGATGCAGGCGAAATTTGATTTCGTCATGGTGGATGAGTTTCAAGACACCAATGCACTGCAAATGCGATTGATCGATGACCTCACGGCCACGCATCGTAACGTGGCGGTCGTGGGTGATGATGATCAATCGATTTACGGCTGGCGCGGAGCTGAGATTCAAAACATGTTGGGTTTTCCTAAGCGCTACAAAAATTGTGAAGTCATTCGCCTCGAAAGAAACTATCGCTCCACCGGAAAAATCTTAGATCTCGCCAACGCGATTATCGCGAGCAACAAAACTCGTCACACAAAAGTCTTACGTGCTTCGAGTGGCAGTGCCGGTGAAATCCCAGAACTCTTTGTTTTTGAAAACGAAGACACTGAAGTCGATCAGGTGATCAACGAGCTCTCGAGCTTTCAACGCCAAGGATACAACTGGAAAGACATTGCGATTCTCTATCGCTCCAACTCGCAAGGTGGGTTGATGGAAGGCGGACTTCGTCGCGCTGGAATTCCATATAAGCTCACAGGTGGAACGGCGTTGTTTGATCGCAAAGAAGCGAAGGATGTCCTCGCGTTTATTCGCTCAAGCGTCTTCCCGAGTGAAGTTTCGTTTCGTCGCATCATTAATCTTCCGGCTCGTGGAATCGGCGAAAAAACCATTGAGGCGATTGAGCAAGTTTCAAACGAAGAAAAATTGCTGTTTCATCAAAAAGCTCGCATCTGGGCCAAATCGAATCCGGACGAAAAAGCGGCTGAGGCGATTCTTAATTTCTTTAAGTTCTTGGAGAATCTGAAAGTACAACTAACGACGGCGAAAGAAAGTGCCGAAGATGTTTTGCAAAACGAACTTCGCTTTTTAGGTTACCGCGATTACGTGCAACAAAGTTACGTCAATCCGCAGGCGGTTGAGGCACGCTGGTTGGGAGTTACGATCTTAGGTCGAATTCTTGATGGCATGTTCTCACGCCATGGTCGCAGCCTCGAAACACTCGACATGTTTATCAACTGCATGGAACTTCGCGATCCGGTGAACGAAGACAACGACGACACCAATGAAGTTCAAATGATGACTTTGCATGCGTGCAAAGGATTAGAATTCCCGCTCGTGTTCTTGCTTGGACTTGAAGAAGAACTGCTTCCGCATGCGCGGCTTGGACAAAATACCGATGAAGAACGCCGCCTGTTTTATGTTGGCGTCACTCGCGCGAAGAAACATCTGGTGCTCACTCGCGTGCGACAAAGAAAGCGCTATGGTCGACATGTGCCGGTCGCGCCGTCGCGATTTTTGCTCGAACTCAATCCCGCTCTTTTCAACGAAATGCAAAATGGCCGACCGATGGAAGCGGGCGCCCGAGAATCGATGCTGGCGGACCTCTACGCTAAGCTGAACCGTCAGATTGCCGATAGAGACGCCGCTGAAAAGTAATGTTTGAAATGTTTGCGTAAAGCACCGTAAAAGCCTTTGCAGTAACGGATTTCGTGGTACACGAATTCCATTCTTTTTACCGATTTGGAGTTTCTATGCGCCTGCATCTTCTCGTTGCGACGCTCTTAATGCTGTTTTCGACGGCGGCTTTCGCCAATATTGAATGCTACGACCGTCTTACCTATGAAGCGAGCCAGCTGATTGGTCTCAAAACGGACAGCACGCAAATTCAAACCGAACCTTACGAAGCCGATTTCTTGTTGGGTTTGACGGTCGACGTGCAAAAACAACTTTTGAATGCCGAACCTGAAAATCGCATCTGTGTCGAAGTCACAATGCTAGATGAGTACAACGCCAAAAAAGAAGCCCGCGATCATTCGCCGGTTTATCACGTTGAAATTGGTGAACACTCAACAATGCATGAACGAGTTTGGGTCCGCCGCGTGTACGCGGTGAAAGCGATTGTTCCGTACTACACCGCTCACCAATAAATTATTTCGTGTGAATTGCGTGACGTGAACCGGCGCGCAGATAAAGCATGCCGAGCAAAAGCGGCGAATAAGAAATCAGCAAAAATGCAATGGCGAGATCGGGATAAAGAATGGCAAGCACCGACCACGGTGCCAGCCAAAGTGCTGTGATCAAATTGTAAATGATCACGACACGACCGTGACTCCAGCCTCTTTGAACCGCTCGTTGAAATGCATGTTTGTTATGACCGATGTAGAGTTTCTCTCCACGCGCGATACGACGAAGTAAAGTGTAAGTCGCATCGGCGATGAAAGTTCCCATCAGAATCATCAGCGCAACAAGTGATTGGCCATAAAACATTTTGTTAATGAGGCCCAAACAGGCGAACAAAAATCCCAAGAAGTACGCGCCACCATCACCCATAAATATTTTTGCCGGCGCCCAGTTGAAATACAAGAATCCCAAGACACCACAGAAAATCAAACCATAGAGAAGCGCGAGTTCATAGTTGTGTTGCCAAATGCAAAGACCGGCGGAGCAGAGTGCGACGACGACGGCTTGTGTTCCGGCAAGACCATCCACGCCGTCCATGAAGTTATACAGATTGATCATCCACATGATGAACAAAATGCTGTACGTGATTTGCAGCCAGAGAGGCATGCCTGGCAGGAATGAAAAATTCATGTTGTTCTGGAAACCCTCGGTCAGCCAGTAGCACGTGAGAAAAGCCGCGGAGAAGTGCACCATCAAGCGCAAAGACGCAGGTACATTTTTGCGATCATCGAAAAAACCAATCGCTGACACCAGCAAGCCACCCGTCAAAAGTGGTTTCACCAGATGAAGCGGTAAAAAATCGGTCATCAACAAGATCAATGTTCCAACAACGACGGTGATAACAAAACTTAAGCCGCCGCCACGAGGACGAGGAATCGTGTGGATGCTATGCGCGCTCCGCTCCTGTGGGACGTCGAGAAAGCCGAAACGTCCGGCGGTGGAAATCATGATACGAGTGAACCCCGCCGCCATGATTAATGAGCTTGCAAAAAGACAAATGAGACCGATCAATGAAACCTCGTTTTAGTAAAGTACCCAATTCGGCGGGCGCAAAAAAGTTGGATTTGTGTTTATTGTCCCGCGTCGTCCTCTTGTCGTGGTTATCGGAACAGAACTTGCTCTAGATCCGGTCGAGGAAAATGGACGTGAAATATGCCTCAACTTGGCAATAGGGCGTTATGTTTCTACATCTGACCTACAACGACATCGTTTGGCGCCTGCTTTCGGCGTTTGTCGGCGCCTTCATTATCGGGATGGATCGCGGTGAACATGGGCGGGCCGTCGGCTTACGAACGACCATACTTGTTTGCCTTGCCGCTTGCATTGCGATGCTGCAATCCAACTCTTTGCTGGAGCTCACCGGTCGCGACAAAGATTCGTTCGTGGTGATCGATGTGATGCGTATGCCTCTCGGTATTCTTTCGGGAATGGGGTTCATCGGCGGCGGCGCGATTTTAAGAAAAGACAAGATGATCGCCGGTGTCACCACGGCCGCAACCCTTTGGTACATGACCGTGATTGGACTTTGTTTTGGTGGCGGCCAGCTGTTGCTGGGTTGGGCCGGGATTGCAATAGCGATCATCGTTTTACGCGCTTTGAAATGGATGGAGAAATCTCTTCCCCGTGACGTCAACGCTTCACTGGTCGTGCTATTTGATACGAAAGAAATCGAGGAGTCGCGACTTCACAACGTCCTCACGACCGCCAAAATAAAAACGCGATCGATCACCGTCTGCGATGAGCCCGCGATCGGCTCACGGCAACTCAAATGGTTGATCGAGTGGGATGGAAATAATGGCGCCGCCTCCGTCCCTGAGTTCGTCGACAAACTCCGCCACCTGCCTGGCCTGCGACGAGTCGAATGGTCACCGACTTCTTAAGGCACACGGAAATTTACTCTGACGGCGTCGAACTACCGCTTTGGCTCTATTCTTGTGGATGCGACGCCACCGTTTACCTAAAACATCCAAGTGAAATTCACGCTGACGATCTTTCTTTTTTTCCTATGCTCGCCACTGGCGCTGGCGACTCAGCAGCCATTTAATTTTTGCGAATGGGCTTTGAACCGTGGGAACACCGAACTGTATCAGGACATCGCCCGCAAGCTCGGCTCAGGTCGCCACCTCTCACAGGACGATCTGATCAGTTTAGGCGACACGATTGCAAAAGCGGTGCAGGCTCTGCACTTCACCACCACCGCCATCGATGACAGTCAGGATGGGCCGCCGAATGCGGTTTGGCTCTTGAACGAGCGCTTCGAAAATTTGACCAATCTCCTTCGTAAACGGATTGCGGCGACCACCGCTTACGACTTGAATTTCGCTTCGGCTCTCGAAGACATTGATGACGATCTTCGTGACAGTGAGGGCTCCGGTCTCAAACCGAATTTGAAATTAAAATTTGAATTGTTGTGGGGCGAGTACCTTGCGCGCCCATTCAACCTTTCTCTGCTTTTAGAAAACCATCATCAGTTTATTTCGGCCGTTGGCGACTCGATGGAAGGTTATTTGCTCACTGGCGATCCTGAGTTTGCTGAGATTGGATCGCGGTTACTGAATCGCTTGCTAGCCATCTGGAATGTCTCGCCAGATCGGTTGAAGGCAAGAGAACGACCGGAATTCACCAAATTAAAACAGGATTTCAAATATTACTTATCGTCGATGCGTCTCCCTTCGAGCCGAGAATTTTATGTCGTTCTGGCTTCAGATCGGCAGGACACTCGAACGCTCGAAGTTTGCGATTCACTTTACGCTTCTTTGAGATCCATTTATCAAACTCTTACGGGGCTTGCGCATCTCAAACAAGAATTCCCGAAAAGCTGGAAGCGACATGTTCGCTTTAGCGCTGAAGAAAAACTCATGCTTGAATTCGCCAAAATCGTCATGCCTGAAATTTATCGCGTCGATGAGATTCATCGCGACGTCCGCGATCTGTTTTCAATTTCGGATGCAACGGTGAAAGCGCTTATGAAATGGAACGATCGCGCCAATCAACAGGAACAAATTCTTTTTCCCACCGGGAAAAATGAATTTGCATCGGCTTATCAGCCCGCTCAATTCGTCACCGCGATCAAATACGTCATTGGAATTTCTCGGTTGAATGCTGTTGTCACGATTGATGATCCCCAGCCGCTTCACTCTGCAGGTTGGCTGACGAAGATCGCTCGTAGCTTTACGAAAGAACAATTCGACGAACTCGTTTCGTCTGGAAGTTCTGCGAAATGAGCCTGTCTCGATTGATTATTATTTTTCTGATCTGGTCTTCTGCGGCACACGCCG
>Ga0105239_10005889_pt1 | contig 14286 bp, 8 predicted proteins | sample KBSC44metaG_FD_92761 | JGI IMG/M metagenome (GOLD analysis project Ga0105239, IMG submission 92761) | Corn rhizosphere microbial communities from Kellogg Biological Station, Michigan, USA - KBS C4-4 metaG | ecosystem: Host-associated > Plants > Roots > Rhizosphere > Soil | place: Michigan, USA... | reverse complement strand
TTTTGGCGTAATGCTGAGCGAGAACAGCATCAGCAACACCACAGCCAGTAAGCGCTTTATCGTAGGCAGTTTATACAAGGTTTTTGCAACGGCGTTGCAAAATAATACATTCTTATCAAATCGCGCGTATCGTTTTTGTATCGAATGCGAACATCCCATGTCCGCCAGCGGTCAATGCTGGGGTCGATCCGCTTGCAATCAATTGACATCCAGAATAATACGTTTATGGAATAAAAATGGCATCATTATGCGCATAAACCATCCACATGCTCTGGACCTACCTGAAGATCGCGTACAGGAATCTGAAAAAAAACAAGCTGCTGAGTTTTATCAACCTCTTTGGCCTGGGCCTCAGCATGTCGGTAGGCATGATGGAAATGGTGATTATGCAAGTCGATCTGTCCTATGATACCTTTCACCCGCACCCTGAGAGGACGTACCGTATCATCAGCGAATACCGCCAAAACAACGGCAATCACTTCAAGCTGGCCAGCACTCCACTCCCCCTGTATAATGCTTTACTGGCTGACACAGACAACATTGCACAGGTGGTGAATATCTACCCAGCCTGTAGGGGTAATGCCAGGATGGAAGGCGGCAAAGAACTACATCTTAACGGCGCATTTACAGAACCCTCCTTCTTCCAGGTCTTCGGTTTTACACTGGCCCAAGGCAATCCGGCAACAGCCCTCCAGCAGCCTAACTCCCTTGTCCTGTCCGCCACCACAGCCAAAAACTTTTTTGGGGATAAGTCTCCTTTGGGCAAGTCCATCGATATACCTGGCCTGGGTCTCTTCGTCGTCACCGGCGTGCTCAAGGATGCGCCCCGCAAATCACATATCGACTTCGATGCATATGCATCTGCATCCAGCATTCCAACTCTGGAAAGAAACAAAGCATTACCTGCATATTCAGCCGACTGGACCAGTTTTTATTCAGGCTATACTTATGTCTTATTGAAGAATGCAGGCGGCAGTAAAAGATTGTCCGGACAGCTGCAGGCAATCACTCAACCCTGGAACAAACAGGATAAGAAAGGCCAGACGTCCTTCTCATTACAATCCATAGAAAAGATAAGACCTGCTGACGAGTCGCTATACAATGACATTGGCGGCGGCACCACCTGGAATAAGCTGATGGCAGGCGTATACATCGGGCTGATCATCCTTATTGCCGCGTGTTTCAACTACACCAATCTCACCATCGCCCGCGCACTCACCAGGGCAAAGGAAGTGGGCGTGCGGAAGATCGTCGGCGCACGGAGATACCAGGTCTTTATCCAGTACCTGGTGGAATCCCTGGTGCAGGCCCTGCTGGCCCTGGCCTTTGCCTGGCTGCTGCTATCCTTTATCATCCGCTACGCTCCGTTTAATGATGGCTATGAAATGATCCCTTCCACCTGGAGATACAATACTACTTATGTACTATGCACCATCGGGTTTGCCTTGTTCACAGGTGTGCTGGCCGGCGTCGCCCCCGCATGGATCCTGTCCGCCTTCAAACCGGTGCGTGTTTTGAAAAACCTGGTCACTGCCCGCATTTTTGGCAGGGTCAGCCTGCAGAAGAGCCTCATCGTCTTCCAATACACCCTTTCCCTGGTGGCCATCATATTCCTGGCCAGTTTTTACAGACAGTTTACCTTTCTGCAGTCGGAGGATCCCGGTTTCAAGCCGGCTAATGTAGCGGTACTCCCCCTGGAAGGGAGGAAGTCGAGCCTGGTCGCGCCTAAAATTGCCATGGCCAGCGGTGTACGGACAGTGTCGGCCCTATCGGTTCCATTCACTCCGCATTTTTCAGGGACGCGCTCACAGGCATGGATAGGCCATCGACCCAAAGACCCAGTCACGCTCGACAATTTCTTCACCGATGACGCTTTTATCCCTTCCATGGATATACACCTGCTGGCAGGAAGAAATTTCAGCCCCAGACTGGACACCCTCACCGAAAGGGAGATCATCCTCAATACACGTGCGACCAGCGCACTGGGTTTTGCCCGCCCCATTGATGCTTTGGGTAAAAAGCTATCGGTCAATGACTCGGTCGCGCTCGAGGTGATTGGTATCGTCGGCGATTTCAGATTCGAGAATGCCGGCAAGCCGATAGATCCCATGGCATTCCGGAATAATCCCGAAGCATGCAAATTCCTTTATGTCGGCACGGATGGCACCAACAAGCATACGATGACACAACGTATCGCAGACGCAGGCCGGCCCCTGGCTCCTGCCGCCGGCTTCACCGTCAGCTGGCTGGACGAGACCCTTGCAGATAACAATTCCCAGCGCGCCATGATCTCCTTATTAGGCTATCTCGCCTTTATCGCCCTGGGCATTGCCACGCTTGGTCTCCTCGGGTTGGTGATCTATACGGTGGAAACCCGCCGTAAAGAGACGGGCATACGCAAGGTCATTGGCGCCAGCAGCCGCCAGCTCGTCATCATGTTGTCGGGGCGGTTTATAAAGCTGCTCCTTATCGCGGGCGCCATTGCAGTGCCCATTGGCTATACCTTGACCATCTTCTTCCTTCAAAACTTTGTCGAGCGGGTTGGTAATGGATTATTCAGCGCCATTGCCTGCTTCCTCTTCCTGCTGTTCATCGGGCTGATCACCATTCTTTCCCAGACCTGGCGGGCTTCTCTGGCTAATCCGGTCGACAGCTTACGCACGGAATGAGGTGCTCTTCCCCTGTTTTAGCCAGAAGACGCACCCTACTATCACCATCAGCACCTGCGCAAATGCCCAGAACATCGTACTGGCGTCCCGCACCGTCTTACCACCCCAGTCCATAAAATGATGCTTGTGGAATACAGAAAAGCTATATCCCTCCGCCGCCGCCATGTCATCCACCCGTGAAGCCAGTCTTCCCGAACACGTCTCCACATAATATCGGACATGATGATCCCTGTCATAGCTCACCTTCCAGACAGGCAGCCGCTTGTCGGCAAAATTATATTCATCTCCAAAGGAGGTGATGGGCTCCACTTTTTTTATTTCACCCTCCGGATAGCCGCTAAAATGGGCAGCCATCCAGGCCGCATAACGTGCATCTCCATCCGCAATCATCGTATAATCCCGGGCACGCACATACACCACAGGCGGAAGGCTGGCTTTCGGCAACAGGGATACCCGCCAATAGAGGTCGCCATCCATATCTACCATGCTTATATTGGTAACAGGTCGCATACAAGCCGCCTGCAGGCGCGTCATATCAAATGCTGTCGCCTCCGCCGCCACACGGGTATCCATAGCATAGCGGTCCCGCACATCGTCCCTGAACTTTGACAAGGCATGATAGCTTCCGCTAAAGGTCCATAAAAAGGTGAAAAGGGCGGCCGCAATGGCCGTATAACGATGCGTACGCCGTGCGCCGCGCGTACCCCCGCCCTTTGTAGTAAAAAAGATATAGATCCCCAGCAGGGCGGTAAAAAGAGCGGTCAGCGCTACCAGCACTTCGACGGCCAACCGTCCTTTACCCAGGGCATCCAGCCAGCCCCAGGTATGACAGAGCCTGAATATCCCGTCAAATACAGCACGGCGGTTGTCCATCGCAAATGAGAACCGATCCTGTGTGGTCTCGACATAGACACGTATCCCATCGGTGCGTTCGAATGACACCCTGTACACAGGCAATAGTCGATTGATCGACTTATACTCTTCGTCATAATGGCTTATCAGCGATACATTGGCAACTTTGGCGCCTTTCACCGGGTTCAGGACAATGTCAGTGGCGGCGCCGCAACAGTCGTGGGTTTCTCCCAACCCAGCCTTCGGCCCACCACGCGTAAACGTGTTGGGCCCCTCGAGGAATTGCCGCGCCAGGTACTGCGCATACAGCCAATCCCCTGCCGTAAGGATATTCCCATTGGTACAGCTGATATAAACAGGTACGGCAGCCTTTCCATTGGGACCACCCGCCCCGGCCAGCAGCTGCACCTGGTAGAACCAGTTCGTATCAATATGTATCAACCTGAAATTGGACAGGCTGTCCAGGTGATGTTCCCGGAGCGCCCGTGCCAGCGGGTACCGTATCCGCGCTGTATCGACAGCCACAGGAAGGATCCCCTGTGTGGCAATGGCAGGACGGATATTAGTCATGATAGGATGCATAAAGCCGCTGAACGCCCACAAAAACACGGGGATGGCAATGATGATGGACAGACGGCGATGCAGCTGAAATATCTTGTTTCGCATAGTGATCATTGTTTATCTAATGTCTGAGGCCTTCGTCGGACCTGCTTCGACACGGGGCTTCGGTCGGAACCTTACGGTTCTGGACGACGGTTCTCCAGCCCTTTCTGAAAATGCCAGGACAGCCCTACCGTCACTTCACGCGGATCGCCTAAGTTATAGCTGTATCCATAAGAGGACTTGCTGGCCAGAGAGGCATAATATGTATTGAAGGTATTCAGCGCATTGACCCAGATCTCCCAACCCTTACGTTGATAGCCCGTGCGGAAATTCACGATGTCAAACCCTTTGTATTGGGTCGTATTGGCATCGTCCATGAAATAACGCCCCAGATGCTGCCCTTCTACGGAAAGCCGGAACCCTTTCAAAAAAGAAGGCCGCCAGGTCAATTCCGCATTGGCGATAAAATGAGGGGCTGCCGCCATTTGTTTTCCGCTGTAATCCTTGCCATTCTCATACTGCACGACAAAGACGTGATCCGCATTGCTGCCGCTGATGCGCAACGTCCATTCCCCGTCAGGCCGGTAGGTAACACCATATTCGACACCTCTATGACGGGTCTTTCCGGAGTTTTGATTGAGAAAACTGCCATCCGGCTGTTTCACCGAGATGATCTGGTTGGCGCCTTCCAATTGATAGAGGCTCCAGTCTGCATACAGCTTGTTCTCCAGCAGGGAGAGCCATCCGCCCGCCTCATAATTATAAAAGGTCTGAGGCTGCAGATAAGGCACTTTTACCCCATTGTACAACTCCGTCACCTGCGGCGGCACATAGCCCTGACTATAGTTGAAGTAGATACCTGCATTGCGGTAATTGTAGGTAAGCCCCAGCTTTGGTGTCACCCGGTTGAAATCATTCCGGGCATCAGGGGCTCCTGTCGAGGCAGAAGAAGGAAGGTAGTTACGAAAATTATAATGATAAAAATCATATCGCAACGCCGCTACTACCCTCAACCCTGTCACGGGCGTCATCTCATAGTTCAAATAGGAGGCCAGGTTATTGATGCCTGTAGCATAATTGCTCAGCAGGGAATCCGTCGGGGTATAGTTCAGATAGTTGCCTTTATTGTCACGCGCTATACGGATATAGTGAGCAACATAGGCGCTCGGGCTGATGTCCGTGCTGAGTCCTGCGATCAGCTTGCTTCCCAGCCAGTGAAACCGCTGCTGATGCTGTAACAGCATAAGAAAGGAATGAAAAGAGCTGTTATTGATCTGTCCGTCGGCCAGCAAGGGATTGGTTGCATTATTCTTGATATAATAAGAAGGGTTCTGTCCGATGCTGTTATTCCTGTATGCCAGCATGACCTTCGACGCGCTGTTGCCATTCCATTGATAATCTATCTGGCTCCTGGCCCGCCATGCATCTACTTTCCGATAGGTAAAGGAATAGGGCGTATTGTAATTCTTCTGCGCAAAATGCGTGCTGTCCAGCGAGCCATACATGTCACTATAGTAGTTGACATAGGTGAGACTATTGCTCCAGGTCAGACGGTCGCTGGCCTTGTAGTCGGCCCGGAAGGTAAAAGCCGTCTTGTGAAAGTCGCTGTATTGAATAGGCCCGTTGGTACGATTGGCGTAATAGCCGCTGGCTATAAGCCCCCATTTACCCAGTTGGGTCCCAGCCTGTCCGTCGGCCCTTTTATATCCGTTGTTATTGCCTTGTACGCTGACATAACCCGCGGAATTGGCCGGTGGCGCCTGTGTGATCATGTTCACCGCGCCGCCGATAGCCTCGGCCCCATAAAGGGACGAAGCAGGTCCTCTGATGATCTCGATCTGCCGCACGGCCGGCATATTCATCTCCAGCAGCGCATTGTGATTGTATATACCCGTGGTACGGATAGGCAGGCCATCCTCCAGGTAAAGAAAAAGGCTTTGTGTGCTCATGGGCTGGCGAATGCTCATTTCGTGCTGCTCATTGCCAAGGTCTACCATAAATACACCCGTCACCTTATTGAGTAATTGATCCAGCTGATTAGCCTTGGTATCTTTGATCGTCTGTGCGTTGAGGATGCTGATAGCTATAGGAGCCTCCGTACGCTTCTGTATGGTTCGATTGCCCGATACGATCAGCTGCTGGAGCATATTGGCCGGCATTGCCAGCGTATCCTGCTCTTTCCCGCCTGTATTTTCCTGGGAAAAGCACGTGCACGCGCACAGTAGCAGCCAGACCGTCAGGCCTACTCTGCAATAAATTTTCATCGTCTGTTGATTTAAGTTGAACATAACCGTGCCGATGCCTGAAAGGCAGACATAGACGCGAGTTGGAAAAAGGAGGTCCGCTAACTTAACTTTGCTGGGGAGGTTCGAATTGCAAGAGTGTATGATCCTGTGTAGAAGGATCGATATAGCGTGTGGAATGTATAATGCTCACCTCCATGACGATTGGTTGCGGAAGTAGATTTTTCTCTTCAAAAAGCTGCAGGGTGGTCTCTTCTTTTTGTCCGCCCTTACTGGGAGCCTGTTGATCCGACTCGTCAGCGGCCATCTTTTTATTGAGATAACATTTTCCCTGACAGCAGCATGAGGGCTTTGCGCGATTGATACACAAGTTCTTGGCGATAAAATCTTTATTGACCTGGTATTCGAGGATCAGACACCATTTGCTGAAGGTCTGTACAGCCATCAGCAGGATCAATACTATCGTAACGGGATATTTTATCACCGCGGCAAAGGTACTTGTTTTTGAATAAGTATTTAAAAAAATGACCGGCCTATTCACCCTCCTTCTCTTTCTCCTTCTTTTCCTTCAGCCGCTTCGCCTGCTTCAACGACTGATGCAACATCCATTCTATCTGCCCATTGACACTGCGAAATTCATCCGCTGCCCATTTCTCGATGGCCTTCATCGTATCCGCATCTATCCGCAATGCAAATGACTTCTTTTCCCCCATGCTTACTGATTTAAAGTCCCCGTATTGACCACCGGCTGACTCTCCCGGTCACCACATAATACCACCATCAGATTACTCACCATCGACGCCTTCTTATCCTCATCCAGCTCGATGATCTGTTTGACAGACAATAAATTCAACGCGCTCTCCACCATGCTCACCGCCCCCTCCACTATCTTATGCCGCGCAGCTACCACCGCCGATGCCTGCTGCCGCTTCAACATGGAATGCGCAATCTCCGGCGCATACGCCAGATGCGAGATCCGCGCCTCTACCACCTCTATCCCCGCGATCACCAGCCGCTCGGCAATCTCCCTCTCCAGACTCCGGTTTACCTCATCAAAATCCGTACTCAACGTCACCGCCGCCCTCTCATCCTCGAAATGATCATAAGGATAGATTGCCGCCAGCTTACGCACCGCCGAGTCGGTCTGCGTCATGATGAACTTCTCATAATTATCCACCTCGTAAAAAGCTTTGAACGTATCCTGTACCTTCCATACCAGGATCACGCTGATCATAATGGGATTCCCCATCTTGTCATTCACCTTCACCTTCTCACTCTCGAAATTCCGCGCCCGCAACGAAACAGAGCTCCGGCTATATAATGGATTGACCCAGAATATACCGCTGTTCTTAATGCTGCCTTCATACTTGCCGAATAACAGGAATATTTTACCTGTATTGGGACTGACAACCGCAATCCCCTTCGTCGTGAGAAAGAACACCACCGTCAACACACCCCCTATTGCCGGCTGCTTCGTCACATAAAATACAATCATCGCGATAAAGGAAAGCACCGCAAGGACAAGCGCAAAATAGCCACTGCCGGGTTTAAGTATTTTTTCAGTTTGCATGATTTTTTGGTTTGATATCAAAATGATATCAAAATTACATCATAATCTGGATTTTCCAACTTTTTGTTTGGCCAGCTGTTATTCCCTCTATGCAACCTACACTCGCACTTAGCGTCCTTGACCAAACCCCCATCCGGAAAGACAGCGACGCATCCGAAGCCCTCCAGGAGACCATCCAGCTGGCCCGCTGGACGGACCGCCTGGGTTACCGCCGCTACTGGCTAAGCGAACACCATAATACCACCACCCTCGCAGGCGCCTCCCCCGGGATACTCATTTCCCGCCTGGCGGCAGAGACCAAACATATCCGGCTGGGCAGCGGCGGCATCATGCTCCCCAACCACAGCACCCTGAAAGTAGCAGAAGACTTCCGCCTCCTGGAAGCCCTCTACCCCGGCCGCATCGATCTCGGCCTGGGCCGCGCACCGGGAGGAGACCGCATTACCGCCCAGCTGCTCAACCCCTCCAATACCTTCGACCCCCAGGAATATATCAACCAGCTCAAAGACCTGGACGCCTTCCTCTCCGACGCCAGCACTTCCGGCACCATCCAGGGTAAGGTACGGGCCATCCCCCGCATCGCCACAAGACCCGATCTCTGGATGCTCACCTCCAGCGGCGAAAGCGCCTACCTCGCCGCCCACCTTGGCATAAGCCTCTCCTATGCCCAGTTCATCAACCCCATCGGAGCGGCCACGGCCATCCGCACCTATAAAGAAAAATTCCGCCCTTCCCCGCAGCTGTCCGCTCCCAGTGCCAGCATAGGCATATTCGCCTTCTGCTCCGACGACCCGCAGAAAGTAGAAGAAGTACAGGCCGTCATGGATTACAGGCTGTATAATTTCGAAAGAGGGCGATTCGATGAAATACCCAGCTACGCACTGGCAAAAGAGCAGGTCTATACAAAGGAGGAATGGCAGCGGGTATTGTTCAACCGCCAGCGCATGGCAGTCGGCAGCCCCGAACAGATACGACAACAGCTGACCGCGCTCGCCGAACAGGCGGACGTAGACGAAATAGTGATCAGCACCTTTACAGAACGTTTTGAGGACAGGCTGCGCTCCTACGAGCTCCTGGCCCAAACTTTCGGACTGACAAAAAGAATACACGAAACAACAGGATATCAACGCAACGGCCTATAGGGGGCAACAAAGGACAAGCACAGGACTCATGGCGAAGGCAAGCACAGGGCTTACAGCGTGGAATTACGTACTTCGAGGCGCGCAGGCAGTATCACACGATCGTCCGGCGTAAGGATATACTTCTTCTCCAGACGCCTGAACAAAATAGTAGCCGCCTCCTTCCCCATCTCATAGGCAGGCTGGGCAATGGTCGTTAGGGCAGGACTCAGCAGGCTGGCGGTAACAAGATTGGAGAACCCGATGACCTTGACATCACGCGGTATCTCCAGCCCCAGCTCCCGGCAGGCATGATACACCTGTACAGCCAGCTTTTCCACCGAAGCAAAGATCCCGTCGGGCCGCTGGTCGGAAGCCAGCAAATCCCTAATCTTTTTATAGTTCTCCTCCTCATTACCATCACAATGGACGATCATATTATCATCGTGAGGCTTGTCATATCGTAACAGCCCATCCGTATATCCCTTCATTCTTTTGTGGGAAATGGAAAGGCTCATGGAGATGGTCAGATGCCCTATACGCCGACAGCCGGCCTTAACCAAATGCTCCGTCGCGACAAACCCGCTCTCATAATCATTGGTCACCACCTTGGGCGCCTCTATGCTGTCACAGACTCGATCAAAGAATACCAAAGGTATATTCCGCTGCTGCAGCTCCATCAGGTGACGGATATCCGTCGTCTCACCCGACAAGGAAAGGATCACCCCATCTACCCTGCCGCTCTGCAGGTTGGCAGCCACCGCCATCTCCTCACTTCCATCCTCGTTCGTCAGGTATATCAGCACATGATACCCCTTCTCCCGCGCAATCGTCTCGATACCTTTTATCGCCAGGGCAAAAAAATTGTTGGCCACTTCCGGGATGACCACTGCAATTGTACGGCTACGATGTTTACGGAGACTGCTGGCGTAGGGATTGGGCTGAAAATTCATTTTCTTTGCCAGATCGAAGACCCTTTGTTTGGTCGGCGTGCTGATCTCCCAGCTATCCCGCAGAGCACGGGACACGGTGGACACGCTTAGGTTCAACTCTTTCGCAAGTTGCTTGAGGTTTACCGTATTCATTGACAAGCGACAGTTTGTTTAAAAAGCCTGCTTCGTTTTGGAGGGCAGCTAGTGCATAGGAAAATTACATAAACTTTATGCTCCCCTCCGGATTTTCTACGAAAACGTTGTAGTAGCCTTTCATGCAACCGTTTCCGTAAATAAACTAGTCCTCAGATAGTTGTAGTGATTACATTTTTCTCCAACTTGACACTGTATACTTCTACTCACATAACAAAAACTTGCCATTATGCTTATGCGAAACGTGGTTTGTATGCTGCTCTGTCTTGTCCTGTTAGCATACGACCTATCCGCTCAAAAAACTCCCCTTACCCACAGGGAGCTAAAAGGGAGGGTAGTCTCTCCCGACAATTCACCTGTTCCCAACGCCACCATTATCGTAAAAGGATTAAAGAAAAGCGCCGCCGTCACAGCCGGCGAAGACGGCAGCTTCACCATTTCCATACCGGAAGGAAGATCGGTGACCCTCATCGTGTCGGCCGTCGGCCACGACACCCGGGAGCTCCAGGTAGGCCCCTCCCAGGATGCCCTGAATATTACGCTCGATCTTAACTCAAAAGGATTGAACGAAGTGGTCGTCATCGGCTATGGTACGACACGTAAAAAAGACCTCACGGGCTCGGTAGCCACGGTACCCATAAAAGACCAGGAAAGGACGGCGATCAATGGCACTGCACAAATGCTGGAAGGCCAGGTAGCCGGCGTCATCGTTACGGAAAACCAGACCCAGCCGGGCGGTTCGGTATTCTCCATCCGTATACGGGGTACCAACTCCATCACCTCCAGCAGCGAGCCGCTGTACGTACTGGACGGCTATGCGGGTGCAGACATCTCTAACTTGAACGCCGCCGATATCCAATCCATCGACGTATTGAAGGACGCTTCCGCGACAGCCATCTACGGAAGCCGGGGCGCCAACGGAGTTATCCTCATCACTACCAAAAGAGGCAGGAGCGGCGGACGCACGGTCAATATCGACGGTTTCACAGGCATTCAGCAGGTCAGCAAACGCTACGACATGATGAACGCCACCCAATACGGTATTTTCCTGGACTCCTTGCAATCACAACAAAACCAGCTCCAGGGCACCAACCTTGCCCTGCCTTATACCACTCAGCAGATCAGCAGCTTTGGCAAAGGCACCAACTGGCAGGACGCCATTTTCAGGACAGCGCCGGTCTCCAGCGTTACGGCCGGATTTGCCGGAGGAGGCCCTGACTCCCGCTATTACCTTAGCTTTAACTATTACCAGCAGCAGGGTATCATCATCGGCTCCAACTTCAAAAGAGGTATCCTCCGCTACAACCTGGACCAGGACATCAGCTCCAGGCTAAAGCTCAGCGTCTCCACCCAATTTTCCTATGGCTTTCAGAATGTCCCATCCGTAAATACCAGCGGCGGCGGCACCACCCCCAGCGTTTTATGGGATGCCGTTCGGTTCAACCCGATCCTGCCGGTACGCGACAGCTCCGGTAAGTATACCTATCTCAACGGCCCGGGCCCTCTGGCCTCTCCCCTGGGCAATCCGGTAGCCTATGCCAACGAGGCGCAGGATGGCATCTATAACTTCCGGGCCTTCGCCACTTCCTTTCTCGAATACGAGGTCATAAAAGGGCTAAAGCTCAAGTCGAGCCTGGGCGTAGACTACCGCAACACGGGCGAAAAACAATTTGTGCCCACGGACCTCTATGTGGCCGCTTCCAATGGAGGATCAGCCTCCCAAAGCACAGGGCAATACTATAACTATCTGAACGAAAACACGGTCACCTATGATAAGGAGATCAATAATATCCATGCGATCAATGCGGTAGCGGGCTTTACCTTCCAGCACTGGTATAACAAAGCCTCTTCGGCCGGTATCACCAACCTTTCTACCAACAACGAGGGGGCCGACAACCTGGGCATCGGCACGGCCGCCCAGCCATCCTCGTCCTTTACGGAGAACGTACTGGCCTCTTACTTTGGAAGGATCAACTACCGTCTGATGGATAAATACCTGTTCACCTTTACCATGCGTGCAGACGGCTCCTCGCGATTTGGCGTAAACAATAAATGGGGCTATTTCCCTTCGGGCGCCTTTGCCTGGCATGTCTCCGATGAAAAATTCATCAGCAGGATAAAAAGCATCAGCGAGCTGAAACTGCGCACGAGCTATGGTATTACGGGCAATCAGGAGATAGGCTCTTACAACTCCCTTAGCATGTACTCCTCCAATGCCGCCTATTCAATGGGTACAGGCCCGTCCCGCGTAGTAGGCACACAGCCTTCCAATATACCCAACCCGAACTTAAAGTGGGAATCCACCTCGTCATTCGACGTGGGCGTAGACCTGGGATTGTGGGACAATCGGCTGATGCTGACGGCTGACTATTATTATAAAAAGACATCCAATCTGCTGTTGAATGTTAGCATCCCCCAGACCTCGGGCTATTCCTCCATCCTGGAGAATATCGGCGCCATACAGAACCAGGGCTTCGAGCTGGCCGTGACCACCCGCAATATCAACCAGGATAATTTCAAGTGGACCACCACCCTGAACTTCTCCACCAATGCCAACAAAGTGCTCGACCTGGGTCCAAACAAACAGATCTATGCGGGCGACCTCAGCGGAAGCGTTTTCCCCTCGGCCACCTTTAAATCGGCCATCCTGCTGGTAGGCAAGCCCATTGGCTCTTTCTACGGCTATATTTTTGACGGCATCTGGCAGACCCAGGATCAGATCACAAAGAGCGGTACCAAACAGTCGGTCAAGCCGGGTGACCCCATCTACCGTGATCTCACGGGCGACAGCGCGCTCAGCGGCGCCGACAGGACTATCATCGGTCACGCTCTGCCAAAGTTCACCTACGGTATGACCAACACCTTTACCTATGGCAGATGGCAGCTAAAGGTCTTCATCCAGGGTGTATATGGGAATAATATCCTGAATGAAAATCTGTACGAGATACAGAATGGCAGCAACAACTTCAACAGGCTGGCTTATATAGGCACAAAAAGCTGGACAGGACCCGGCACCAGCAACACCAATGCCCGGATCAGCAGCGTACTCAGACGTAGCACAGGCGTTACCAGCGATGTCATCGAGAACGGCAGCTACCTGCGATTCAAAACCCTGACGCTGGCGTATGACCTCCCGCTGCCAAAGGCTAGCAAAATATTTAAATCATCCTCCGTCTATGTTACGGCGCAAAACCTGATAACCATTACCAAGTACAGCGGCTTCGATCCGGAAGTAAACTCTTTCGCTACGAGCAACGCCCTGTCGCTGGGTACGGATTACAACGCCTATCCTCACTACAGGACCTGGCTGTTAGGTGTAAAGCTGGGATTCTAGGCGCCACAAGATTATCATTACAAACTAATTTATATGAACAAGCCATTTGTTTTTTTATTATCAGCGGCCATCCTTCCGGGGATGCTCATAAGCTCCTGTAAAAAGGCGCTTACGGAGACGCCTCATAGTTTTCTAACGCCAGGCAATTTCTACCAGACAGCCGCCGACGCAACGGCAGCCCTCAATGCGGTGTTCTCTCCCTTGCAGGCGCAAACCTATTATCAACGGACAGTGTATATCATTTCCGAGACTTCCGGCGATACGTATCAGCCCAATCCCATCTCGGGTGACAGAGGCGATCTTTTCATGGGTGCGCAAACCGCTACCAATGGAGAGGTCACTAACTGGTGGGTCAATGCCTACAAGCTGATCAAGAATGCTAATGACGTGATCAAACATGTCCCGGGCATCAATATGGACGTTACGCAACGAAACAATATCATCGGCAACGCCTGCTTTTTAAGAGGTATGGCCTACTTCGACCTGGTACGTTCCTATGGCGACGTTCCCCTGCTTCTTGATCCCGACAACGCCAATCTTTATCCTTCCCGCACCTCGGCCGACAGCGTTTATCAACAGGTAATAAAGGACCTGCAAAATGCGGAACAGAACTGCTACCACACCAAACAGCTTACCAGCTTTGGCATGGTCTCTTCAGAAGCCGCCAGCGCCATGCTGGCCAGGGTCTATCTGCAGCGCGCCAGCACCAGCTTCGGAAATTCTACGGACAACCAGAACGCCCTCGATGAGTGTAATAAGGTGATCACCTACTCTACCGCCAACCCCTCGACACTCGGATTGGTAAAGAACTA
>Ga0105239_10005888_pt1 | contig 14287 bp, 11 predicted proteins | sample KBSC44metaG_FD_92761 | JGI IMG/M metagenome (GOLD analysis project Ga0105239, IMG submission 92761) | Corn rhizosphere microbial communities from Kellogg Biological Station, Michigan, USA - KBS C4-4 metaG | ecosystem: Host-associated > Plants > Roots > Rhizosphere > Soil | place: Michigan, USA... | reverse complement strand
TGGCATGAGCAGATCACAGGAGCGTCCCTGCACAGGTATCTCTTCTCCGACTGCCTCAAGTACCGGAGGAACTACCGATGAGACGAGCCAACACTTACCTGTCCGCCCTTATACCCTAAAAGGAAGGGGGTGCCCCAACAAGGAACGATCGCGTTGCATCCCACTCTTTTGAGGGTGTACGTATGCAGAGGAGGAACGTGGCGACAGCGTCTTGGAGTGTGGATGCAGATCGTGCGGAAATTGAAATATGGCTAGACACAACGGGAAAATGAGGAGCCGGGCACCCCCTTCCTTTTAGGGAAGGGGGCGGGGGGTTAGGAAACACGGTGAGGTGCGAAGAAATTATCAGCGCTTAAGCGTCTGCGTTAGAGGCAGGTTTGAGCCAGCGGTCGAGCCAGGCGAGGTTGCGCTGGAGGCGATCGAGGCGCAGGCTGGGAGGGCCGTTGCGGGACATGCCGTGGGAGGTTTCGGCGGGGTAGCGCACGAACTCCACCACTTTGCCTTGCATGCGGAGGGCGGCGAACAGTTCCTCGGCCTGACCGATAGGACAGCGGAGATCGCCGTCGCTGTGGATGAGGAGGAGGGGCGTGTTGATATGGCCGGCGAAGGCCAGCGGAGAGAGCTGCCAGAGGGGGAGCGGATCGCTCCAGGTGTTGCCGGGGAAGTAGGCGCCGTGCCGCCAGGCGAAATCGGTGGTGCCGGCCATGCTGTGCAGGTTGCCGACAAGGCGGTCCGCGATGCCGCAGGCGAAGCGGTCGGTGTGTCCTACGGCCCAGGCGGTCATATAGCCTCCGTAGGAGCCGCCCATAATCGCCATGCGCTGCTTATCGACATAGGGCAGCGTCTCCGCGTAGTCGGCGGCGGCCAGGATGTCTTCATAGTCGTTGTGGCCCCAGTCGCCTTTGATCGCTTTGGTGTGCGCCTCACCGTAGCCGACGCTGCCGCGCGGATTCACATAGACAAGCACATAGCCGTTCGCTGCCAGGAACTGAAATTCGTGCATCAGGATGTTGCCATACTGGGTGTGCGGCCCGCCATGCACATAGACGATGGCGGGATACTTCTGGGCCGCATCTAGGTCAGCAGGCTTTAGCAGCCATCCCTCCACGGCGCCGCCGGATCCGTTGAGCAGCGAGATCGGTTCCGGAGCGATGATTTCGACCTCCTGCGAGAAGGCATGATTAAAGTGGGTGCGCGGACGCACCTCGACCCCTTCACCTGGAGCTTTGGGTTCCAGGAGGACTACCAGTTCCTGCGGACACTGAGAGGTTCCGAACGTGATGGCGGCGCGTCCGTTAGGGCTGATGGTGAAGCCGCCGAGTTCACCGCCTGCTGGGGAGAGTGGAATAGGCTTGCCGCCATCCGCACTGATCAGATAGAGGCGGGTATCGCCGCGCTCACTAACAGCAAAAAAGAGCGTATCGCTGCTCGCGTTCCACTGGATCGCGTCACCTGACCCGCTCTCGTGAGCGTCGGAGAGAGAGGCGGAGCCGACGTAGAGGTCCAGCGCGCCTGTCAGATCGTTGGCTTTCTCTCCTCCTTCCGCCGAGATCACCAGCAGTCTTGGATTGTTCGTACCCCAGGTGTCGGTGAGGTCGGGATTGCCGAGATAGGCGAAGCGGGCTCCGTCCGGGGACCATGCCAGACTATGTTTGGGGCCAAGCGGTGTGGGGATACGAGTCAGTTCCCCACCCGTTGCGGGGACAGTCCAGAGGCCGTCATCGTAGTAGGGGGCGATATCGCGGTCAGAACGCCGGTCGGAGAAGAAGGCCAGGGTGGCGCTATCCGGCGACCAGGAAGGAATCTGGCAGTCGTACGGGCCGGTCGTCAATTGGGTGCACTCGCCCGTGGTCGCATCCGCCACCCAGAGTTGTGCAAAAGCGTCGTCCACGAAACCGCCGCCATCGTGACGATAGTTGAGCGTGGTATGGACACGCGGGGGAGAGGGAAGCTCCTTTTTCTGTCGCTCTTCGACCTTCTCTTTACGATAGGCTTCGGGTGTTTCACGGAACAGGAAGGCGATCTTCGTGCCGTCCGGAGACCAGCGGAAGCCCTCGATGCCGCCCTCTTTGTCCAGTTTTGTCAGGGCGGTAGGCTCTCCACCATCCGTGGGGATCGTAAAGATACGGCTTTTGGGTTTCTGGCGGTCGGAGACAAACGCCAGGCGACTGCCATCGGGGGACCAGCGAGGATAGTTGTCATTGGAATCGCTGCCCGTAAAGCGGCGTGGTTCGCCTTCCAGAGTCGGCGCGATCCAGATTTCGCTGCGGTATTTACTCTTCTCCCCATCGACACTTTTCTTGACGAACGCGATCCGTTCGCTATCCGGGGAGATCTGAGGATAGGTGACGATCTGCAAACGCATAAAATCTTCGGCCGTCATTTTCCGAGGCATCGTAAGTACTCCTTAAAAGAAAAAATGAAAGAGAAAACCGCTTTTGGTCCCTTGCCTGGTTTCAGACGAGAAAAAACGGCGCATTGTTCCTGCTCACCAGGGAAAAGCGCCGATAAAGTCCCGACAGAACCGAGGGACTCGTTGGTCTGTTGTTAGCGATCAGATTCGAGAGTAGTAGGACGCGGTCCCGAAGGTGCAGACGCCGTCTTCGTCTTTGAGGTAGACCCGGTCCCGCTCACAGCCGAACATCGTGGCGGTCACCTCCTGAATCCACTCCAGAGCGGCCTGCTGCGCTGCATCCGGGGAATCTCCGGCCAGAATACGCCACTCCTCGGCGCGTTGGAGCCAGAGTTCGGCGCGCCGCATCCCTTCCAGAAACTCCTCGGTCCGCAGAGTCCGGTCGTTGCAGCCGGGACATTTCCAGAGAGTCCCGGCCTGCCAGACGTCCTGTCCGCCGCTCGCAAGCAGCGCCGCTGCGATCGCTGCCCCGATCTCCGGGGCAGCGAAGGCTTCGAACTCACGGTGCTGTCGCGCACTTCGCCATTTCATGGAAAAGGCGTGCATCGGCCTCTACTTTTTGCGCAGGACGATCTGATCGTCCGAGGTCTTGAGCATCTCGTCGTAGTAGTTTTTCACCTTCTTATAGTCGGTGGCCGGAACCGAACCCGGTTTCTCGACGACAGTCGAGGTCACGGTCAGCGTCTTGCCGTCCGCCGATTTTTCGATCTTGCGGTGATACTCCTGCAGCGGGCCGACAAGGTTGACATCGGTCGGGATGTCTTCGATCATGTATCCGTCCGGCAGATGATAGACGGTGACGCTCTCGGTCTGGGAGGCGCTCTCTTCCACGACCGGCCAGGTGCGCTCTTCCTGCGTGTAGGGATTGGCGCGATCGCTGCCGCCGGTGCCCAGGCCGACGGGCAGGAGCAGCAGGCTGCTGGTCTTCTTGGCGAAGTTGGGAGCGGAAGCGCTGAGTTTCATCTCGTACGGGCCGTTCTTATCGGTGCCGTCCGGCAGATCGAACGCCTTCATCGTCGCGCCGGTGGAGAGACGTTGCGCCATGGCGTTCATCATCTGTCTGCGCTGATCGGGGGTATAGGCTTTGGCGCGATAGCGCATCCCCTGCCCTGCCTCGCCGCGCATGACGAACTCCACTTTGGTGTCTGCGCCGCCGTCGGGTCGCAGCGTGATGTCGGAGCGGACTGTCATGCCGTTTTCGGCGGCGCTATAGGTCGGAATGGTCTTGAACTCCCCTTTGCCGTCGTTGACGACCAGTACCCGGGAGCCGCGATCACTGGCCGGAATATCGCCATAGGCGCAGGTTTCGGCGGTCGCGTCCAGCCAGACCTCTTTGCCCGAGATCTCGGCCAGGGCGATGCAGTGGTTGAAGGCGTTCAGGGTAGGCAGCCCCTCGTCGATCTTGCGATGCTCTTCGGCGTGCAGCAGCACAGGGCTGGCCTTGATCCCTGCGAGACCCAGCATCGTCACCAGCAGGGTGGCCTTGTCCTTGCAGTCGCCGTAGAGCTTGTCGTGCACCTCGGAGGCCGCGTGCGGTTTGAAGGCCGAGATCCCGAACTCCAGCCCGACGTAGCGGGTGCGGTTGGCGACCCAGTCGTAGATGGCGCGGGCTTTCTCTTCCTCGGTCTGCTTCCCGGCGATCAGGGTGGTGACCGTCTTCTTGATCGCATCGGTCGCTTTCGCCTGCGGAGACTGGAGGCCCCAGAACCATTTGGCGATATCCTGCCAGGAGTCGAGCGAAGAGACCTCCATCCAGGTGTGGATCGCGTTGTAGTTGGGCATGGAGGGCTCGATGTCGAGCGGCTTGGCGTTCTTGATCTCCCAGGTGTAGGTGCGGGTCTTGCCGTCGAGGGAGGTGGTGACGACCGGCTTGAGGGCATCGTTGTTGTAGGTCTTGAACTTGAGCGGCTTGTCGGTCGGCGTATGCAGCACATAGCGGCTGACTCCGACGGGCTCCGGGCCGTTGAAGCCCCAGTAGGTAAAGAACTGTCCGGGCATCAGCATCGGGTGGGTGATCTCATCCCAGGTATAGTCGATGATGCAGCCGTCCTCGATCCCCGGCATGGAGAAGCCGTAGCCCTGCGCATCGTCGTACATCAGATAGTCGCCCGCCTGCGCGGTGGTGCGAATATCGGCCGGCTTGACATTGACGATCGTGCCGTCCTTTTTGATGGTGCGGGCGCTGACGACATGCAGCTCTTGAAAACTGGAGTTGTAGGGAAGGTTGACCTCGGCAAGCTCACGGGCGCGGTCGTTGTAGAGTTTGTAGGTCATCCGGTAGCGCGCCACGACGGTCCCATCCGATTTCACGGTCACATTGCCCAGATCGAGCAGACGCGCGTAGTTGGCGTTGGGATAGACGGTCGAGGAGGGCGCGGTCTCGATCGCCGCTTTGAGTTCCGGATCGATGCCGTCCGGCTTGGGAGCTGCGGGTGGCGGGGCGGCTTTTTGAGTTTTGGGCGGGGCCGCATAGGCGGACGACAGTGGAGCGAGCAGCGCTGCGGAGACAGCAGTGAGCGCGAAGACGCTTTGAAGACAATGTCGGCGGAAGAACATAGTATTGACTCTCCTGCGATACGAAACTCGGGCACTAAGTTTGAGTGGGTCTATGGGAAAGGTGGAAAATGCGGCAGTGACATTTCTCTCTCTTACGACTCCTCGTGCCCGGAAATTAGCGAAAGGCGACAAAAAACAGTATCGCAAGAAAAAGTTAAAAATAAGTGAACTTCTGATTTATGGTTCCGTCTCTAAGGTTAGTTTTCTCCTTGGTTGAAAATAGCGAGTATTCGCAACCCGGTCACGTCCACTGATGACGTGACCTTTTTTTGTTTATTTTATTGACCTTCGGCCATTCAGCCTACAAGCGGCCATAACTTCGAATAGCGCGTTTTGATCTCATGAAGCACCATCAGAATGCCCGTTCGAGTTAGGCAGTCGTCTGAACGTCAATAAGGCGTCGCGGGGCTAAAGCCCTGCGCTAGAGGTTGCTTCGCAACCGAATACCCGCTAAAGCGGGCATCGATACCTGGCTAGACAAGTAAAAGGTTCTGGTTTGGGCACACACCAGGCACGCTATAATGCAGGCGTCTCATTATGCCGGTAGGCGGCGTTTGTGGCCCGCTTTAGCGGGTCGTCGGGCGAAGCCCTCTAGCGCAGGGCTTTAGCCCCGCGACCATTTCAGCGCAGGGTTTCGACTCCTTGAGCGCCGGGCATAATCCGGCCTTCGATTGCGAGATCCGGCCCAAAGCGGTGGACGATGAGGGAGTCCAGCGTAGTGGCTTCGGCCATGAACCTCGGTCCGACACCTTCCAGAGGAGTCGGAGCGTCTTTCCCACCTAGGAGCTTGGGAGCGATAAAAAAGAGGGCTTTGTGCGCGAGACCTGCCTGGAGCAGAGAGGCGTGAAGCTCTCCTCCCCCTTCGACCCAGACGCTGATGATCTGGCGTTTTGCCAGTTCCTGCAAGAGGGCCGACAGATCGACACGGCCTACTGTGTTCGCAGGAAGGGAGAGTACCTCTACGCCTTCTCGAATGAGCGCGCGGGCACGATCGGAATCGACGCTCTCCCGTGTCGCGATGAGCAGCGGGGTTTCGGGAGTGGTGAGGCGGATGGCGGCGCAGTCGGGAGGGGTGCGCAGTCGGCTGTCCACGACGATGCGCAGGGGCTGGCGCGGCAGCGTCACGCCCGGCAGACGCGCGGTCAGTTGGGCATCGTCGGCGAGCAGGGTGCCGATTCCGACCATGACGGCTCCGCTGCGGGCGCGCTGCAAGTGCACGAAACGTCGTGCCTTCGGGCCGGTGATCCATTTCGAATCGCCGGTGTGCGTGGCGATCTTACCGTCCAGCGTCATGGCCGCTTTCAGGGTCACGAAGGGAACGCCGGTCGTGTGGAAATGCAGAAACGCCTCATTGACGCGTCGCGCGGGCGTCTCCAGCACACCCAGCACGACTTCGATCCCGGCGGCTTGAAGCCTCGCCATGCCGCGGCCGCTGACTTTCGGGTTGGGGTCCAGGGTTGCCACGACCACGCGGCGTACCTTTGCCGCGACCAGGGCATCGGCGCAGGGGGGCGTGCGGCCGAAGAAGGAACAGGGTTCGAGGGTCACATAGGCGGTCGCGCCCGCGGCCTGTGCACCCGCGGCGCGCAGGGCGAACACCTCCGCGTGCGGCTGCCCCGCGTAGGGATGCCACCCCTCACCAACGTTGACGCCATCCCGCACCAGGACACAGCCAACCATCGGGTTCGGCGGCGTAAACCCGCGCTCGGCCAGATGCAACGCGCGACGCATCCACCGAATCTCTTCCGGCGTTCCGGAAGTGCGCGGCACAGGGTTTTCACTTTTTTCTGAATCCGGTGAGAGGGAGGGAACGGTAGGCGAAACAGGAGTCAGGGCGTCAGACATCCTCCTCATCCTCGTCCTCTTGCGTTTTGCGACGGAGAGCGTCCTGTTGCAGTGTGGTAACTGTCTCCTGCCGCAGGGCCTGCGCTTGAAGCGAGAATGCGCGGGTCGTCTCGCGGAAATCGAGCCAGGCGAGGAAAAGAATGCCGACCATGATCAGGGAGCAGACCCCCCAGTAGGCCATCGCCAGATAGACGACCACAGAGCGCTGTTTCAGCGTGCGATTCGCCTCCGAGATCTGCTTCTGCGTCAGATCGGGACCGGGCTGCGCATGAGCAACGCGCCTCAACTCCGCCATATCCGACATCCCTACCGCTCGACGCACCGCGGGCATCACGCGGAAGCCTCCATAGACGCTCATGAGCAGGATAATCGCCAGCAGGACCGTCATGATCGTGCGATAGCGGCGAGAACGCGGAGTGATGACGCTCATATAGGGAGAATCCGGCGTTGTCATGGCTACTCCTCGGATCGCGCGGCGGCGCGGAGCAGATGGATCGCTTCCGATACGCCGCCCGAATGCCCATAGATGGAGGTGCCGGCAACGAGCACATTGGCGCCGGCCGCGGTGACCGGTCCGGTCGTCTCGGGTTCGATGCCGCCATCGACTTCCAGGTGAATCGGATGCGCGGTGCGCGCGATCATCTCACGCACGCGTCGTACTTTGGCCAGCATCGCCGGCAGAAACGACTGCCCGCCAAAGCCGGGATTGACCGTCATCACCAGAATCATGTCGAGGTCGTCCATGACATACTCCAGGACCTCGGGCGGAGTCGCCGGATTGAGCGCGACTCCCGCTTTCGCACCGGCCCGGCGGATCTGCGCCAGCGTGCGCTGCAGGTGCAGGCAGGCTTCTGCCTGTACCGTCACGCTATCCGCGCCCGCCCTGACGAAATCCTCGACATAGCGCTCAGGCTGCATGATCATCAGATGCACATCGAAGAAGGCGCGAGAGACCGGGCGTAGCGCTTTGACGGCAGGCATACCCATGGAGATATTCGGCACAAAAGAGCCGTCCATGATATCGAAGTGCAGAAACTCCGCGCCTGCCTCCTCCACGATCCGAGCGGCGTCCGCCAGATGTCCGAAATCCGATGCCAGCAGAGAAGGAGCGATATGCAGTTCCGGGATAGTGCTCACTTTACAACGCCTTCTTTTTGGTCGCCAGCGGGTCGAACGTCAGTTTTTTGACCAGCTTGTTATCGTAGTAGATCAGCAGCGTGATCGATTTGCCGAAGTAGTCGAACTGCACCGGGATCACATCTCCCTCGTTATGCGTCTCGTCCACCACCGGCGGATGATCCCCCTGAGCGTCTTTATACTCGATTCGTACGCGTCGCGCTCCCTGCCCGTCTCTGACCAGCGTCACGCTGCGGTCGTACTTGTGCGAAAGGGTGGCCTCCGCATTGGCATCCGTGCTCGTGTCCGTCGAATCACCGGAAGTGGAAGGCGTGTCCGGGGAGTTGTCCGCGGAAGGATCGGGGTCCGTCGTACTGGGATCCGGACTGCTCTCATCCGGTTTCGGCCCATCGCTGACGACCATATCGACAGGGGTATCGTGAAACACACGCTTCTTGAAGGTCACATCCTGGCTGATGACGTGGTTGACCGGGACTTTCTTGTCGTACTGCGGAGCGATCTTCCCCACCTTGAGTCCGACCGTGTTCAGCTTCAGTTCCGCGTCCTCCCGGGTCATCCCGACCAGATTCGGAACATCGACATACTCCGGGCCTTTGCTGTACCAGACATTGACCGGTCGGCTGGAACGAATCGCCTCCCCGGCCTCCACATCGGTGCGGTAGACGATATTGCGCGGCTTATTGGCATAGTCCGGATGTTCGATCAGTTTGACCTTTTTGCTCGCCACGATCTGCCGCACCTCGTCGATATCCTTGCCGATCAGACTCGGGATGGCGATGGGCTTTGGTACGACCCAGTTGTTCAGGTAGATCGCGTAGAGGCCGATCAGGCAGACGAGAATGACGGCGGTCACCGTGCCGAGCGCGATTTTGATGTAGAACGAGACGCGCTCATCCTGAGCGCGCAGTCGATTCCGGGAGGGCATAGTCACCGCCTGACTGGAGGCCGCCACGCTGGCCACAGGCTCCAGCGGTTGTGTGGCAACCGGAGTGGGAGTCGTTTTCGGCGGCGGCGCGGGAGTTTTGATGGGTGCGGCAGGCGTCTCCACGGCTGCCGGAGTGACGGGAGCTACGGGAATTTCGAGAGGCGTCCAGGAGAGCGATTTGCCGAAACGCAGCGCGTCCCGCACCGCTTTCAGGTCGTTGAGCAACTCCGCAACGGTGCGATAGCGCTGTTCGGGCCTCTTTTGCAGGCATTTGAGAATGGTGCCTTCGACGGCGCGAGGGACGCCGGGATTGATGGCGCGCGGCGAAGGAATGACGGCGAAGGCGTGCTGGTCCGCCAGACCTTCCGGAGAGTCGGCGGAGTAGACGGGAGTTCCGGTCAGCATCTCATAGAGGATCGCGCCGAGAGCATAGATATCTCCGCTCACGGAGCCCGCGAGTTTCATGGAGAGTTCCGGAGCATGGTAGGGAGCGGCGCTGCGCAGCACCGCTTGCTGCGCCTGCAGTGAGACGGCGATCGCCGGCTGTACCCCGAAATCCGTCACTTTGACGGCGCCTTCCGGGCTGATAATGATGTTCTGAGGGCGCAGATCGCCATGCACCTGCCCGACGGTATGGGCGTAGTGGAGCGCCTCCGTGACCGCGCAGGCGTAGTCGATGGCGACCGAGAGAGTAAAGGGGGCGATTCGGCGGACGCGCTCTTTCAGGTTGATCCCGCGTACAAACTCCACGACCGCGAACGGCTGTCCGTCTTCCGTCGTGTTGAACTCCTGAAAGGCCGTAATATTGGGATGGTTGAGATTCGCGGTCGCCTCCAACCCGGCTTTCAATGCGCCGAAAAACCCGCCTTCGGCGGCATAGTTCGGATGGACGGCTTTGAGCGCCACGATGCGGTTGGTGCCTTTTTCGCGCGCCTTGTAGACGGTGAAGAGCGGCCCTTCGCCGACCTTTTCTACCACTTCATAACGCTGATTGACCCACTGGTTAATCACGCCTGTTTGCCTCCCCTGTCGGATGTATCGGCCCCTACAGCGCCTTCAATAGCCGACGCCGACACCTCCTGCACGTTAAAATCCATTTTCGAACCGATGGGCTCCGGTTGGGACTTCCGGCCCTGCACGATCCGCACGACCAGAGTGACAAGCGTGACGCTCAGCAGGAAGAGATAACACCGCTCCAGGGCGGCATCGACCCTCTCCATACCCACAAAGCCGATGGCGATCAGACCCTGCACGATCAGCCAGCGCGCGGCAAAAAGCAGTATCCAGGCCCCAATAAAGATGCGGCTCACGACAGGAGGCAGAAAGCTGACCGTGGCATCGGCCTCTTCGTTTTCCGGGGCGCTGCTAAGATCGGACGATGGCGAGAGCACAGGGTTATCGGGGAGATCAGGCATGAAATCGCCTCTTATGACGGTCGAGTGCGGCCCTTACCGCGGTTTCAGGCACATCCGGGCTCACGAAAACGTCGCCGATCTCCCGCGCCAATACGAAGCGCAGTCTCCCGGCTTCCGTCTTCTTGTCGCGTTGGGCGGCGGCCAGAATCGCCTCCGCTTCGATCTCCGGCGGGAAAGCCGTAGGAAGATGGGCGCGCTCCAGAGCGTCACACACCTGCGCGGTCACCTCAGTCGGAGTCGCACCGACCTCTTCTCCCAGGAGGCACGCGGCCACCATCCCGATCGCGATCGCTTCTCCGTGCTTAAAACGCCGATAGGCGGTCACCGCTTCCAGGGCATGGCCGATGGTGTGTCCGAAATTCAGAATAGCCCGCAGGCCCTGCTCGGTCTCGTCCTGTCCCACAACCTCCGCCTTGATTTCACAGGAGCGTGCGATCACCTCGGTCAGAAGGTTTTCGTCCTGTTGCAGCAGTTGGGGCAGATGGGTGACGATCGAACTCAAAAACAGCCTGTCGTAGATTATACCATACTTGATCACTTCTGCCAGGCCGGAATGCAGCTCACGCAGAGGCAGCGAACGGAGCGTCGTCGTATCGATGATGACGGCGGAAGGCTGATGGAAAGCGCCCACCAGGTTCTTTCCTTCTGGCAGATCGACGCCGGTTTTGCCTCCGACACTGGCATCGACCTGCGAGAGCAGGGTGGTCGGGACCTGCACAAAGGGGATGCCGCGCAGGTAGGTCGCCGCGGCAAACCCGACGATGTCTCCCAGCACCCCTCCTCCGACCGCCACCACCAGGCTTTTGCGGTCCAGTCCGGCGGCAATAAACTCCCTGTAGAGTCGCGCCACCGTATTCAGGTGTTTAAAGCGTTCGCCGGCGGGAATCGTGACGAGGACCGGGGTGAGTCCCTGTGCCTTCAGGGCAGCCGCGAGCGGCACAGCATAGTCCCTTTGCAGCGCAGGGTGTGTCACGACACAGACGCGTTTGCCGGATGCGACACGGGCTGCGATCTCTCCGGCCCTTCCGGATGCCAGTAGTCCAGCCCCGATGTGAATGGCATAGCTGCGTTCGCCCAGTGCGACCGTAATACAGCGCTCAGTCAATCCGCACTCCTTTTATGCGCTCGGCGAGGGGCGCTTGCCCCAGGATTCGTAGAGATGCGCGATCTCTTCGGCAACCGCTTCCGGTCTGCGATCGGTGGTATCCACCCGCAGATGCGCCGCGGCTTCATAGAAGCGCATCCGGGCATCCAGCAGGCGGCGGATATGCCCCAGAGGATCGGTGGCGTGCGCCAGCAGCGGTCGCGTCTCCGCCGTACCCACCCTTTTTAAGATCACTCCCGGTGACGCGGTGAGCCAGACCACCATACAGTTTGCCCGCAAGAGCTCTGCATTGACAGGCTGCAGCACCGCGCCGCCTCCGGTGGAGATCACCTGTCGGGGTTGCGGTGCGATTGTCGCGAGTGTTTCGCTTTCCAGTCTACGAAAGGCGACCTCCCCCTGTTCCTGGAAGATCGTGCGCACCGCGATGCCGGTCCGCTGTTCGATTTCGATGTCGCTGTCTATGAATTGATACGCCAATCGACGGGCCAGGCGCTTGCCGACCGTCGTTTTACCGGTGCCCATAAATCCGATCAGCGCGACACTTCGCCTCTCGTTCCTCTCCATACCATTTCCTACGATCTATCTCTTGGACGCGTCTCTGTCGGGAACGCCTGTTTTTACTCCCTTATTTTCTCCGGAGCGGATTTTGTGAAGGGAGGCTGCCGGGCGGCCGTGTCGCCGAAACAGAGAAACGTTCAGCCATCCACCGTCCTTCTCCGCGCCGGGCGCGGGAAGGAGACGAGGATGACTGAACGTTTATAGAAGGGAACGACCGGTCACGGACCTCGTTACGGGGTCACGCCCGGGAGGGGCAGAGCCCCACCGTTGCCAGTCGGAACCGCGCCACCGCCGCCGCCGAGGTTCGCGTTGGAGACACGCTCGGGCAGAATGGTCGGAGTGACGAAGATCAGCAGCTCTTTATCGTCCGTGGTGACGTTGCGCGATCGGAACAGGTTGCCGATGAAGGGCAGATCGCCGAGCAGGGGCACCTTGACGTTGTTGACGACGTCGTTCTTCTGGTTCAGGCCACCGATCACCATCGTATCGCCGCTGCGGATAATACGTTGCAGCGGAGTGGTCTGGAAGGTGATGTTCGGGAAGCTGTTGCCCTGGGCGTCGGTAAAGGGCGCGCCGAGCACGTAGTTGGTCGCGCTTCCGAAGACGGTCAGACTCTCGTCGCCGTTAATTCTGGCGACGAAGCTCATGCCGGTCTGCACTGAGATCGAGCTGATGGACGAGGTCACGATGGTCTGGCCGCCGTTACCGAGCACGGTATTGCTCTGGAAGACCGGAATGTTCGAATTGACGAAGAAGTTGACGGGCATGTTGTTCAGCGTCGTGATCTGTGGGGAAGCCACGACTTTGGCATGTCCGGTCGTCAGGGCGAAACTCAACTGCGTGGACAGGTTGCCGGTGGCGTACTGAAGAAACGCCTGACCGCCGTTACCGGCGTATCCGGTGTTGGTACCGCCGATGAGGTTGACTTTCTGGAACTGGAAGTTGATACCGAAGCTGTCGATATCGTTCTGGGAGATCGTGACGAACTCGGTCTTCACCTGGATCTGGCGCGGTTTGACATCCAGCAGGCGAATGATTTTGCGCAGTTCCGTCAGCGCTTCCGGGCGAGCGGGATCGTATTTGACGAGCAGCGAGCCGTCATTGGAGAAGGCCAGCAGCGTCTGGATGCCATCGGGCAGCAGTTGCGACGCGGTTCCCACGCCGTTCCCATTCTGTCCCTGTCCACCGGCCCCCCCCGGGCCCTGACCACCGGCTCCCGGGCCTTGTCCGCCAAAGCCCTGTGTGCCGCCGCCAAAACCCTGCGTGCCGCCGCCGCCGACGAACTGTCCGCCGCCGCCGCCGGCGCCGCCCGCGCCGTTCAACTGCGGGTTCAGATCATAACCGTTGCCGTTGGTGGGTGTGGTGGGAGCGATATTCGGGTTGTTTTTCTCGTTGCCGAGCGCTTTGATACCCGTTCCGCTGTCGAAATTATTCGGAGTATGGGGTTTGGAGGAGCCGAGCATGGCGCCGATAACCTGCGCCTCGAAGACTTCCATCATCGTACCCATAGGGGTGTTATCGACTCCCAGGATATGGGCGACGGTATGCGGATCGGCATAGACCAGATGAATTTTTTCGACCGCGTAGGCCATTTTCTCAGGCTTTAGCGGAGTTCCCGGATCCGCACCGAGCGGCGGGAGGGGAGCCTCCACGATCTTTTTCGGCGCACTGCCCTTCGGGCCGAAGTAGTAGACTCCGTCCAGTTCCCAGAAGTCGGCTCCTGCGGAGTCCGCCATCAGTTTCAGGACGGTATTGATCGGCTGATTTTTGACGGAGAGGGTGACGTTTCCATTGATGGAGCTTCCGCCCTGGACAACGACATTGATTCCGGTCTTCTGTTCGACCAGTCGGATCGCGGCTTTGAGCGGGGATTCCGCCAGATCGAGATCGATGGTCGTGTTTGTCAGCACATTCGCGTTTCGCCCTTGCTGACCGTCATCGGCCTTCGCATACACTCTACCGCCGACCAGCAAGGTCGCGCTCAACGCCCCGGCGACGACTAGTCCAGTTGCGCGTCTCTTATGTCGTTGCAAGCCCATACGAATGCCCCCCTTGTAGTGCGTCTCATGTCGATGCTGGACGCCTCTTTAAAATAGTCGACTTCCACTAAACGGTCTATTCGAGGTGTGCCTTCGGCATTCCTGCCCGAAGCGCAAAATTTTTTCAAGATAACAAGCCGATTTGAGGGCAGGCACAGTTTTCTGTGCCTACCCTGTGTGATTTTCCGGCCTGTCTGGCTGCAGGCAGGGTCGAATTAGAAGCCGCCGCGACCACCGCCGCCGCCACGACCGCCGCCGCCGAAGCCGCTGCCACCGCCGCCGAAACCACTGCCG
>Ga0105239_10005887_pt1 | contig 14290 bp, 12 predicted proteins | sample KBSC44metaG_FD_92761 | JGI IMG/M metagenome (GOLD analysis project Ga0105239, IMG submission 92761) | Corn rhizosphere microbial communities from Kellogg Biological Station, Michigan, USA - KBS C4-4 metaG | ecosystem: Host-associated > Plants > Roots > Rhizosphere > Soil | place: Michigan, USA... | reverse complement strand
GGGCGGCGCAGGCGTCGAGCGTTAGAGCTGCGGAGTAGCCGGCCGCTCGCACCCGGTCCGCGATCGCTGTGGTTCACCGACCGTTCGGATAGGCGAACGAGCGCGCGTCAATGCCAACGGACGCGAGCGCAGATCGCGAACCTCGCAGCTCGGCATCCATGCCATCGTCAGCGAGAAGCGGTAGAAATGGATGCGACTGCGTGTGGCTTCCGACCGACCATCCGGCATCGACGAGCGCTCGCAATGAGGTCCCGCCCATGTAGAGACCGTCGAGCGAGCGCGGGACGGGAGCACCCACCGCTGCTGCGAACTCGCCGAGCAGCGTCTCGCGCTCCGGCTTCGTCGTGCGGGCGAGATAGCGGCGTCGCTCGGGGCCGTCGACGAGCCGTGCGTAGTCGGGCGGGCTGTCGAGGTCGAAGCTCCAACGCGTGCCGCCACCTTCGAGCGTTCCACGTCGACGCGTGGCCTTGTTCAGGACCGCATACCATCGATCGGCGGGGAGCATGCCGCCGTCGAGAACATCGGTCGCGATGAACGCCGTCGCTGGTGCGCCGAGCTCAGCGAGGATGGGCGCCGCGTGCGAGAGGACGTCTGCGTAGCCGTCGTCGAACGTCAGCCAGCAGGCAGGTCGCACGAAGACGCGCTCGCCCGCGAGCCACGCGAGCACATCGGCCTCAGCGACGATCTCGAACGACGCGCACAGCGCTGCGAGCTGCGCGCGAAACGCTCCGATCGAGACGGCGGTCCCGCGCAGGAAGTAAGGACGCCCGTTCCCGTGCAGCTCGGCGTCGGGGAGCACGCGGTGGTAGCAGAGGATGGTGAGCCCGGCGCTCATGGGAACGCCCTCGGCGGCTTCCGACCCACCAGCAGGAGCTTCGTGGCGAGTGCGACAGCGGCACCGGGCTCGCACGGACCGTGGACGTGATCGTCGCGACGATCATCTATGGGTTCACCGGCGAGGCGTGTGCCCCAACCAGCGCTCGAGCCGACGGTGATGACCGGCTTCCCCAGTTGCCACGCGAGTGCGATCTCGCTCAGCGTCCCGGCTCTGCCGCCGACGACAAACACCACGTCGGCCGTCGCGACCACGACCAGGTTTCGGCCGTGGTTCAAGCCGGTGCAAATCGGTATGTCGATGAACTCGTTCGCGTGCTCTGCGTCGTACGTGGGCAACACGCCGATGACGTCGCCGTTCACGTAGCGCGTCGAGCTGCGTGCCCCACGCGATGCCGCGCGCATCACACCGCCGAGCCCTCCAGTCACCACCCGAAAGCCAGCGGTAATGGCGGCCTCGCCGAGTTCCGTTGCGACGCGCTCCTCGTCATCGGTCGCGCGTGCGCTACCGATGACCGCTGCAATCTGCCGCGTTCGTCGATCGGTCACGCGCTCTCCGCGCCCGTGGCGTGGCACCGCAAGATCAGGAAGTCGGAGGCGTACCCGAAGTCCGCGACGTCGATGCCCGGCGTTTCCTCCGCGTCGTCGACGACGAGTCCAGCGTCAGCGAGCAGGCGCTCGTACGACGAGACTGAGCGGTGGACCTCGGTTCGACAGCGCCCGCTCGAGTGCACGAGCTTGGTGTACTCGAACGAGTCGTCGGGGTGCCAGCCGGCGGGGAGCATCCGCTGCTGTAGAGCCGTCTGGGTTCCCACGAACCGAGGATTGCACACGACGACCAGGACCTGCGCGCCGTCTCGCACGACCGCACGAATCTCGCGGAGTGCATCGCGCGCCTCCGCTTCGTGGACCGTGCAGAGCACGAGGCTGCAGACCACGACATCGAAAGGGTCGGCACGCAGATCGCGGAGCTCCGCGGCCGTGACGAAGCGAACACCGTCCGCGCCGCGGCGGCGCCATTCATCCCGCAGCGTCTCGTCAGGGTCGTACGCGACGACGCTCGCTCCGATGCGTGCGAGGTCCACAGCTAGCCGCGCACGTCCGCAGCCGTAGTCGAGGATCCGGCGATGTGCATTCTCGCGGACGATCGCAGCGAGGCGCACATCGACGAGTACTTCCTTGCTCGGCGGCTCGATGGCCGCCCAGAACCGATCGAAGCCGTCGAGCTCGGGCAACGTCTCGTCGTCGATCGATCGCCGCATTAGCGCCTTGAGTTCCGGATGCTCGGCATGCCTGAACGTGAGAAACGCGCGCCTCGCCATCCGGCGAAATCCTTCGTCCGTGTAGGCGCGTGTGTCGGACCCGTAGTCGATCAGCTTCACTCGGCCGTCGACTAACACGAGGTTGTCCGGGTGAACGTTCGAGCAAACGATGCCCGCGCGGCGGCAGTCGCGCAGTAGCTCGATGAGCCCTGCGCCGTGCTCGCCGCCGTACGGGAGCGACGCCTCGTACGGGTACGTGATCACGACACGCGATCCGGCGCACCGCACCGCCGACAGCGGAGAGAGGCTTCGGAGGCCACGCCATCGACCGACCTGCGATTGCAGGAACTCGAGCTGCTCGTCGTGGTCCCGCGTCTTCCAGTAGTCGATGTATTTGAACACCGTCGCGCCGTCCGTGAAGACGACGGCTTCTGAGCCGCTGCCGAGGTGCCGCAGGGGGGTCGGCGCTCCTTCTCGCGCGAGCCATGCCCGCGCATTGTCGACGCGTTGCTCGTCGATCCACGCGGCGCTGCGCGGTGCTGTCGCCACGCGACGTACAGTCATGTCCTGCTGCAGAGTGGTGAGGTACTCGCGCACGAGATCGTCCGACACGTTCTCGACTTGCGCGCGGAAAGGGCGGAGACGACTCAGGTCGTACTCTCGCTGCAGGACGAGGACGAATGCCCGCAGGGATGCGACCGCACCGTCGCAGGCGCGGTCGCGCAGCCACCAGTAGCGGGCGGCGTTGGCCGGATCGGTGTAGCGCGCAAGCGAACGCGCGATGCCGGCAGCTCGATGGAAGCTCAACACGAACGCGGCCGTGCGCTCGCGCAGGTATTTGCGGAACTTGCGGACCGCGAGCTCGCCGTCGTCCTCGCTGAGGCGCGTCATGTCGACCGCGGTTCCGACGGGACCACTCCGCGCCTCGAGCTTCTCCAGGAAGAGCGCCTCGAGCGCCGAGTACAGAGCGAAGCCTTGGATGTCTCGGCACAACTTGTCGAGGTCGAGCGCGCCCGGCCGTTCGTGTCGACGGTCCTGCCGAACCGCGAGCGGAACCTTCACGACGGCCCGGCCAGCCACGTACAGGTTGAGCAGGCTCCACACCATGTCCGACCGACGCGTGCTCTGACCGTCGATCGCAGGCACTCCGTTCGAGAAGTCGCGCAGCGCTTCCGTGTCGAACACGAACGTGTTGCCTCCACGATGCACGGACGGCTTCGCGCGGGTGCTCGGGTCGACCGAGCCATCGACGACGAGCGGGCGGAAGACCTGCTCACCGGCGAGGATGCGCGCGAGTCTACCGAGCATCTCGATGAGCGCCGCCTGGCTCGTCGCGTCGCGAACCGCCGGCACGTACCAGAAGGGCGATTCGAGGTGGTCGGTCTCGCGGCGCGACAGATCGTAGTAGTAGTCCTCGCAGCGGGCCCGCTGCTCCATGTTTTCGGCGGCGCGATCGGGGAGCGCAGCCCCGGGCTCCAGCGCCGCCATCCACTCGAGGTTGTGGTACGCGTCCACGAGTTGCGTGCGCACGCACGATGCGAACGGGAGCGGCGGCGCGTCCGTGACCGTGCCGATTGCCACGTCGATCTTCGACGCTCGCAGGCGCACGAGCGCATCGACGATCGCGAGCGGCTCGCTCTCGACGCCGCATCCTGCTCGCCACGTGAGCGTCTCAAGCAGCATGTCCTCGTCGAGGATCCACACGACGGCGCCCGGGCGTCGGCGCGCCAGCTCGTACAGGTACGTCTGCAACATCGTCCGGGCGACCGCGATGCTCGCCCGCTCAGCTCCGCGCCCGAAAGCCGCGCCGAAGCGGCCCGCCTCGGCGTCGGCGATCTGCTGCGCGAGTGGGACGACGAAGCAGTCGATGCCACGACTCCGCGCGGAGTCTGCGACGTGACGCAGCCCGGCGTCCGCGCTCGAACCGTTTTCGAGCAGCACCAGGTCGAGGCCCACAAGCCGATGATCGTCCGTGAGCGTCGCGAGGCTCCGGACGAGCCTCTCGACGCTGGCGCGGTCCGCTGAGGTGATCACGCCCACGACCAGCGCGAGCCGCGCGCCCTCGTCGCGCGCGATCGCAGTGACCTCGGCCGCAAACACCCACTCGCTCGGCCGTTGCCAGCCGAAGAGTCGACGCGCGCGCTCCTCGAACTCGCGCTCCTCTCTGGCTGTCATGCGCCCGCGGTACTTGCGCCAGAACCCATCGAGGCCGGCGAGCTTGGTATCGGAGCCTGGCGAGGACAGGCGTGGCCGGCCCGGATCTGCGTGGTGATGGACCAGCGGGAGCGGTAAGCGGGCATAGCGCACGGTGCCGAGATCCGCGACCCGGATGCAGAGGTCTCGATCCGTAGTGCTCGGGAGCCCCTCATCGAACGTGCCAGAGGCCAGTAGCGTCTCGAGCCGGACGAAGAGGTTCGAGCCCTGGATGTGGGGGTTCCGGGTAAGGAACACGCGCGCGTCGAGCTGCTCCGGGGCATGCAGCGTCGCACCCCCATCAGCCATCGTCTCGTGCCGCACGAGGTCCGCGGCCACCATGTCGAGCTGCTGCACGGTCACCGCCCGAAGGCAGGCTTCGAGGTACGTAGGCTCCCAGCTGTCGTCGTCGTCGAGGATCGCGACGTAGAGCGCGCTCGCGTCGTCGGTCTCGCGCCGCAACCAGTCGAGGCCGACGTTCCACGCCCCGCTCGCGCCGGGGGTGCGATCGTTCTCGCGGTACTCGATGCGCGTCCTGGGCAGCGCGACGTGCCTCACGATGCGACGGTTGTCGTCTCGGTGCCGACGATCGGAGTCATCGACCACGACGAGGTAGTCCGGCGCATATGTCTGGAGCGCGATCGCACGCAGCGCCCGGTTCGCGAGCTCGTTCGCACGATTCTTCGTGGCAACGAGAACGGCGACGCGCGGCAACGATGGCTCGCGCTCGCGAGCATCCGCATCGGTCATGACTTCCCCCGGACGAAGGTGGGAGCGTTCGGCAGCCGGACGCACCGAGTGCGAGAGCAGCGGACCGCGTGACGTGGGGCGTTCCCCGATCACGGAAGGAACGACTGTACGGTCGCTCCGCCCCGTGGTCCCCGTCGCGCGAGCCGACAGTCTCGAACCTGGCCGGGTGCTGACGGGCTGAGCGCCGCGGGTATTCCCTCGAGCACGACGCGGGCGCCTTGGGGGTACGCTCCCGCGATGCCTCGACGGAAGAACCAACCGTTCGCCCTGCGGCTCGCGCTCTGGCGAGGCAACGGGAAGAGGTGCTTCTTCTGCGAAGATCTCGTGGAACTCGCCGATCTGGAGATCGATCACCTCATCCCGCACACCACCCCTGCAACGGAGCTCGCGAGGCTCGTTCGTGTCCATGGGTTGGGGGCCGGCTTCCGCGTCGATGATCGACGGAACCTCGTTCCGACGCACGCGCGCTGTAATCGTCGGAAGGGCGCCCAGCGCTTCAGCGAGTCGTCGATGCGGTTCTATCTGGAAACGTGGCGCGCTCGCCAGCACCACATCCGCGCCGAGGCCGAACGCTTGAAGCGTCAATCGGAGAACGATGGCCTCCTAGCGGCCATCGCGATGAGGATCGAATCGGGCCTTCTCTCGATGGACGAGAGCGTGCGGTTCTTGTCAGGCATCGGCAAGCCCGGCATCGGGCAGGAGCCAACGGTGGTTTCGTTCGGTCTGAACCAGGAAGACCTGAGCCGGCGTGACCAACGTGAGCTCCGGACCACCGAGGGTGCGGTACGGCTCTACGACACGTTGCTCCAGCGTTTCCGCGCAACGATCGCCGCGCAGCTCCCGTCGCTCCACGTGCAAACCGACGACGACCGGAACGGCGAGACGATCTCGGTGCGGATTGCTTTCTGGAACCTCGATGTTGAGCGCCTGGATCGACTCGATATCGCGCCTTGGGAAGTGCTCGAGGTGGCAGGTTTCACCGAGGTCTATCCGGAGTCTGGTTGGGACCATCTCTTCGCGAACGCGACCATCCAGACCTATCACGCTGTCATCAGCAACGAGGACGACAAGATCTTCGGGCTGTCGCGTTGCCCAAAATGCGGGAACGAAGCGCTTGAGCGCGCCAGTCATCCGGATCCTCGGGACGGAGACCTCTATCACATGATCCGGTGCCAGAAGTGCGGGTGGGGCGACTGGACGCAGTGACGCTGGTTGAGCGTGTCCTCCCCGTACATCAGCGAGCGCTCGTGATCATGAACTGGTGCGCACCATAGTGAACGGCATAGCCGAACAGTTTTGGGAACGCGGCCTGCGGCCCCTCCACCGTGAGCGTGCCGAGACGCTCTGGTCCGAGGTCGCCTGGGCCCGCCGCCATGAGCGCGTACTCCTCCGCCTTCGTGAGCAGAATGGCACCCGAGCCGCTCGTGCCCCCTTGCTTCTCGTAGTTGATGATCATGCCGCGGACTCGCTCGATGAACGCGCGGTGCACCGAGGGCGCGGCCATGACGTTCACAGCGTCTCGGATGTACTCCGAGAGGTTCTGCCGACGAGCGTTGGCCGCGTCCCGCCACGTGGCCAGCTCCGTTTCCGCCGCTCGGACTTCGACGCGCCCTTCGAATGTACGTACCACTGCCGTACATTTGTACGGGTTCGCTACGTACGCAAGCGAACCGCTCCGCGACTGCCCGCCGCGGTTGATTGGCGCGCAATAGGCGGTGCCCATTAGGTGCCCAGACGGACGCAGAAAGGGCGGGAAACGGCGGGACGGACGGGGAGCGACCGGCACCCGCCCACGATGCGCAAGTAGACGAGCAGACAGCGAAAACCGAGTGCTGTCTGTAGGTTGAGCCCGCTCGACCCTTCGCATTCAAGTCCCGTCCACCCCGCTCAATTTCCTCGTAGAAAAGACCAGATTCTCGATCCGACGCCCCACTGGTGCCCATTAGGTGCCCAAGCGGGGCCTTCCGCATCTGGCGTCAGCCCTTCCGGTGCAGGGCGACGACGTTCGCGCTCGCGTCCGTGGGATCGTCGAGGAGCGCGACCGCCTCGACGTGGTGCGTGGGAGCGAGGTGCATGTACCGCATCGTCGTCACGATGTCGGAGTGCCCCATCAGCTCCTGGATGGCCTTCGGCGAGGCGCCGCGCTGGGCGAGCGTCGAGCCGAACGTGTGGCGGAGGACGTGCCAGCCGATCGCGCGAAGGCCGGCGCGACGCGTCGCCGTGCGGAGGGTGACCTCCAGCTGTCCGGGCGTGAGCTCCGAGCCGTCCGCGTTGCAGAAGATGCGCTCGCCGCGCAGGTGTCGGTGCCCACGCAGGGCGGCGACCAAGCGATTGGTCATCGGGATCTTCCGATCGCGTCCGCTCTTCGGCGCGCCGACGTGGCTCTCGTCGCGCAGCTCGCGCCACACGGAGCGACGCACCACGAGCGTGCGCGCGACGAAGTCGAGATCGCCCCACTCGAGCCCGAGGATCTCGCCCTTGCGAAGACCTGCGTCGAGAGCGACGACGATCATCGCGTAGCGCTGCGAGTCGGAGCGCACGGCCACACGCAACCGCTCGGCCTCGCTCTCGTCGAGGAAGTCGAACTTCGATGGTGGGATCTTCGGCATGATGATCCTCGGCGCGCGCTCGATCACGCCGGTCGTCTCCGCCCAGCGCAGCGACTTCGAGAGCACCGCGAGGATGTTTTTGAGCCGCTTCACCGTGACGGGTCGCGCGTCGTCTTTGGACCGGGCGCGCGTGAGAACGTTCGCCTTGAAGCGCTCGATCTCGCGCGGCCCGACCTGATCGACGCGCATCGTGCCGAACGCCGGGATGAGGTGCTGCGTGGCGATGCCGCGCCGCTCCTTCTGCACGCTCGGCTTGTTGTTGCTGCGCACGTACGTGGCGAGGAACTCCTCGATCCACGCCTCGTACATCGGGATGGCGCGAACCGTCGGGTCCACGCCGTCGAGCGTCTTGCCTTCGACCAGCCGCAGGCGGAGGAGACGCTCGAAGTCTTCCGCGCCGCGCTTGTTGTCCACGGGCGACTTCCGCCGGATGCGCTCGCGCACGCCCACGTTCGGCCCGCGCTGATGCACCCAATGAAAATCCACCCACCACGCTCCCTTGTACTTGCGTGCCGTCATAGTCGCTGCTCCAGCGACGGCACTCGGTTCTCGATGACGAGAGCGTGCGGGTGGCGCGCGCGGTCTTCAAGCAGAGCGTAGGTGCGGCGGGCCGTACGCCGCCGAGCGCAGCGATCGCTCGACGTGCCGACGGGCTGCCGCGCCCGCTCAGCGGCACCGGGCGCCGATCTACTTCGCGGCCGAGCGCGCATCCGGTAGCTCCGCTACGCGCTGGGCCTCGACCCACGCGAGCACGTCTGCCCGACGAAACCGCACGCGACGCCCGAGCCGAACGAACGGCACGCGTCGCAGCTCGACCATGTTGTAGATGGCCTTCGCGCTCATCCGCAGCAGCGCGGCCACGTCGTCCACGTTGAGCAGGGCGTCGTGATCAGTCGGGGCGACCATGAGGTCCTCCTGTCGTCTGTTGACTAAATCGCGGCCCCTCGGCGCGAGAACCTGGACGCACGCACGAGCGGCCAGGGCGGCGGATCGCTCCGCCTCCCGTACCGCGAGAGCTCGAGCCCGGGCCTCGCACCGAAGGACCACTTGCAACGAGAGCCCTGATCGATCGCTCGAGCGCTACACCGTCTGGGTCTCCGGCACGTGCCAGGTCCCCTTGCTCTCGGTCACGAGCAGACGCTGGTCCCGCAGTTGCTGGCAGGTCTGTCGGATGCGGGCATGCGGATCCTTGTTGCGGCTGGAACGTGCAGCGTACTCGGGGTGCGCTTCGACCGCGGCGTAGAGCTCGGCCATGCCGAGGGTACGGGCGCGGTGGGGTTGAAGTGCTTCGAGCACGACGGTGCGCCAGCTCTTCGGAGCCGCCTGCTTCACGTGAGTGCGTTTGGTGGTCTTGGACATACGAGGTTGAAAGTGAGTAAGCCGGGCTCGGCTCTCGCTGTGGCCTCATGCATGCGCCCTCGCTTCCGTTCGTCGCTCTCGCTACCTCCTTGTTCGACCATCCTTCGGCCGATCGTTCGTACGCAGGCGCTCCGATTGGAGCGCGAAGAATGCGTTCACTCGCCGGTCGCACACGCACGCGCTCGCTCGCGAGGTTCAACCCCGGTCTGCCTTGCCATAGACGCGTTGGATAGACCGCGGCCCCCTGGCGGGCGGGCTTCCAGGCCATGTCCTGCGACGACTGCTCGCGTACGAGCGGCAAGTCGCGGAACCCGACCCCGATGCCAGCCCTACCAGGGTGCCACTTGCAACGAAGAGGCTCTCCGACTTTGGCTACTCGCCCAACTCGCTCGATAGGTGCCACGAATCGTCGTGCGTCACCCACATCAGACCCGCGCGACGCAATCGTTCGATGACGTCGTGCATGAGCTGCACGCGGTTGCGTCCCCGGGTACAGCGGGCGGTATCGGGATGCGACTCGATCGCATGTCTCAGTACGAGGTAGTCCACGTCTTTGTCGACATACGGTTGCATCGCTTCGATCACGATCGCGTACCAGGGGCGCCTTCCGGTGACTCGAGAGGTGTACGTTGGTGTGTTCATAGGGCTGGGTTCGTGAGTAATCCGGGGTACGGGTTCTCGCGGCCGGCTCTACGCGAGCAGCATTGTCGAATCGCCTCTCCGCTACCTCCTTGCTCGACCAACCTTCGGGCGGTCGCTCGTCTCGCTGCGCTCGGTGAAGAGCACAAAGAAGTCGGACCCGCGCAGGAACGCAAGGCGTTGCTCGCCCGGGGGCGAGCTTGCCTCGCGCCCCCGCACTGGATCCTTGTCCGTGTAACCCGACGCTCGTTCGCCGCACCGCGGCGGTCGACCGAGCCCCCAGGGACGCCGCGCGACGAGGACGAGCCTCGCCGGCAGGCGCATCAAGACTCAGACGACGGAGCCCCAGCCTCGATACCGTCAGCGCCGCTTCACTCGAGCGATCGGCTGCGCGTGGGTCGGCTCCCAGAGGGAGGTGCGCGCAGCATCCCGGTCGAGCTTCTATCGCTTGGGTGCGTGGGCAAGAGCAACGCGGTCTTCTGCGTGGTGCGACACCTCCTGGTGATGGTTCCGGATCAACAAAGTGGGTCAGAGGTGGGCTCGCATCCTTGCCATCGGCATGAAAGCAGGTCCCGCTCGTCTCGTTCCACGGACTCTTCTCGGTTCGCTCGGCATCGTTTCCGAGCGGTCGGACAGCAGATGCTGCCGTTCGCCCGTCCCCGTGAGCACCGGGGGTGCTTTCGGGATCGTGCACGTCGCGCACGCGCGCGTTCTTGTTCGCATTCTTCATCGCGGGCTCGCCTTTGCCGCAGAGGCGGCGGCAGCGGCAGGCGTAGGGGCGGTGGTAACGGCCGGCGCGAGCGCGAGCTCGTAGGCGATGGGGCCGTGCGCTTTCGCGACCTCGGCGACTGTCGTGAGCACGGCGCCATACGGGTCGGCGACGAAGGCGTCGAGGTCGCCCGCGACCCAGAGCTCACCACCGCCAAGCTCGGCCGTCGTGCGCGCGAGCGTGCGCAGTCGGCTCTCACGAGCGAGCAAGAGCGGTCGCCAGGGTGCTTCGAATCCAGCGAGCGCGGCTCCGAGACGGTAGCGCTCGTGGATGGCACGGACCTTCGCGGACCAGACCTTGGTGGTCTCCGAGCCCAGGTCCACTTCGCACAGCAGACGAAGTTCGGCGTCGCCGACCACGAGCCGCACCAGGAGGTCGGGGACGAGCGCGTCGGCGCGCTTCGCGGCGGATCCCAGCCAGCGGCGCACATCCATGTCGGAGACGACGTCCGCGACGTGCACATCGCCGCGTCGGCGCGCGGCCGTGACCAGCGCGACGCGCACGGAGTTCGTCTTGAGAAGATGTGTCGTCCCGATGCCGAGCTTGCGGACGATGTAGAGCGTGCTCTCGTCGTGCTCGTGCGCGGCGAGCAGGTCGAGCCCCTTCGGCCGGAGCGTCACCAGGTTGCCGGCGTTCAGATGCGGCACGTGGACGTCGACGAACGACGCGCCGTGCAATCGCGCCACGAACCGGTGCGCCGTCGTGAGCTCCGGGAAGTGCAGCGGGGCGAGGTGCTCGCGCACCGACGCGACACCGAGGCGCCCCACCGACGCGAGCACGTCCACAACCCGCTTCGAGATGACGAGCTTAGTCGGCCCGGGTCGCTCGTCTCTCGATCGACGTACCGCACCCACGGCTACTCCGTCACCAGCGGATTGGTGGCGGTGAGGCCACAAGTCGCGCAGCGCACGTGCCCAGCCCACTCGGCGCACACGGGACAGCGGAACGCCCAGCCGTCGTACACGTGGTCGCGGCAGCGCCACCGTGCGTACACCGGGGTCTCGTGTCCGTCGGCACAACGAACGGTTGGTCGTAGCGCCGCCGAGAGGCGCGACGCGAAGCGAGCGACGTGAAACGCGCCGACCGCAAGGCAGACGAGCCCCACGATCCAGCCGAACGCGACGTAGAGGCCGAGCGCGCTCGCGCGCGCGACGAGTCGCCAGCTCACAGCGCACCTCCTTTCGGTCCGCGATCGCGCCGTGCTCGATGGAGCCCGGTCGGCGGCGGGGCGAGGTCCGGAGCCGGCGCCGCTCCTCTGATGCCGAGGCGAGCAAGCGCCGCCTCCTCTTGTGCGCGGACGAGTGCGGCGGCCTCGCCGACACGGATCCCGGCGCACTCGTCGAGCTCGGCGAGAACTTCCGGATCGATCTCGTCGCGCGTCGGGATGCGGACATCCGCCGTGCGGATGATCTCGCTTCGGAATGGTGCGTACCGCTCGCGCACGAGCGCATGCCGCGGCCGCATCTCGTTCAGCTCGCGCACGAGCGCGGATTGCTCTTCGGCGTCTGTCTTCAGCGCGAGCTCCGGTGTCGCGAACTCGCCGACCTTGCGTGAGCGCACCGCCGCGCCTGTAGGCGCTAGGAGCCCGCGGGCTGCCTCCATGTCGACGCGCGAGCCCGCGAACACGAGCCTGTGCGTGACCGTCGCGTCGAGCACCTCACGCATGCGGGCGTCGAGCTGGCTCTCCGCCTGCGTCACGACGACCGGGGAGATCAGAAAGCCTCGCCCCCGACTGAATGCCGCCTGGAGCGCTTCACCCGCGCTTGGAACGGACGCCGGATGATGTGCTTCGTCGATGACGAGAACCACCGGAGCGCCCGTGCGCCGCGCCGGGTCCGCGATCGCGTACCCCACGCCCGTCGCGAGCACGACCGCGCTCATGGCGAGCGATGCGGTGTCGCTGCCGAGCTCGGCGCCGCCTGTCGACACGAGCGTGACTGAGCCCGGCTCGAAACTGCGCCGGACGTCGAAGGCCGGCCCCACGCGCGAGAACACAGCGCGCAGCGCGTCGGTGGCGAGGAGCGATCGGAGCCTGCTTGCGATCCCATCGATGACGCCGCGGCCGAGGCGGGGAAAGCGGGTAGTGAGAAACAGCCGCGTCTCCGCGATCGGACACGCCTCTGCGGCGCGCACGATGACGTTCGGGTCCGAGAGCGCGAAGAGAAGCTCGACCAAGCTCCATCCGAGCGTGATCGCGAGAACGAGGAGCGCGTGGAGCGTCGGCTGCTGGACCTCACCGAGACGCCCGCCCTTCACACTCATCAACGCCTCGGCCACGACGGCCGCGTGTGTGATCGGCGAGACGCCGGGCTGCGGCTCGAGGAGCGCCCAGCCCCGCACGCGCTCGAACGGCTTGAACACCTGGATCCGCGCGAGCGCGCGTCGCCGCTCGGCGCGCGGCATGCGCTCGAGGACGCGAGCGAGGCCGAGCAGCACGCCGTCTGCCAAGTCGCTCTTCACGGAGAGTCCGAAGCCCGCGACGTCGCCGTGTGTCAGCGCGCGCGTGCAGACCCAGGTGAGGAGCAAGATCGTCGCGACCGTCTTCCCGTTGCCAGGCTGGCCGCTGATCTGACCTCGCAAGGACGCGAGCTCACGCAGGCCGAGCACGTAGGGGCGACCGCTCTTCGTCGCGCCGAGCACGAGGTGGGGTGCGCCCATGCGGCGCTCCATCTCGAGGTCGCGCCGCCGCTCGTTCTCGCTCATGACGCGCGTGACCGCCGCGCGATCGCTCTCGACGGTGCGCTTCGCGAGGGCACGACCGTCGGTGCCGTTCGCGAGCATCATCGCCGTGCGGAGCCAGTTACTCATTGGGCACCTCCGCCTGGAGCGCCGGCATGACGCGGTCGCGCCCACGCCCGCGAGAGCGCTCGATGTTCTCCACGACTGTCGCCGGGCCGAAGCGGGCATACGCCCATGCGCAGGCGAGCCCGACATGACCCAAGACGAAGAGCCCGAGGAACACGGGGCTCACGCTCATGCCTGCCCCGTCCCGCAACGGGCCGAGGAGCGCCTTGAAGGTGTTCGCGGCGAGCGCACTCGCGTATCGCAGCGTGAGCGCCGCGATGGTCGCGCCGGCGGCCGCGCGTGCGAAGCCATCGCGGAGCTTCTCCGCGCCGAGCGTCGCCGTGAGCCCCGTCATCGCGACGAGGAGCACGGCGAGCCCGAAGAGAAGTGCGCAGAGGGTGTCCATGTTCAGTCCGTCGTCCGCATGGGGGCCGTGCGCGACGCCGCCCCGAGCACGAGCGCGATCACCGCGAGCGCTCCGAGGAAACCGAGCAGCCCCGATTCGCGACGAGCGCGAACGGCCTGCGGCGCGTTGCTGGCCGTCGGAGGCGGGGGAGGAGGCAACGGCGCGAAGTCCGCGGCCGACAGCGTGCGGGAGCGACGCGAGCCGAGGCGGCGATCCGACTTGCGGAAGTGGAGGTTGGTGAGGCGGAGCTCAGGGCTCCGGCTCTCCAAGGTCTCGGCGACGACGAGCTTGCTGCCAGGCTCGATCAGCAGGTCCTGCCGATCGAGGAGCACATGCTCCTCGAGCTCGAGCGTGCTCGCGAAGCGTGCAGTCGGACGTACGACGAGCGGCATCACGTGCTCGCCGTCAGTCATGGTGAGCGGAGGAACCTCCGGCGTGAGATTGGCCGCGACCTTGCGCAGCACCGCGGGCAGGTGCTCACGAAAGCGCGCGCGGATGTCCCGCACGCGGAACTCCGCCGCCTCGTCGCCGTCGGTGACCGACTCCGAGCCGCGGCGACTTGTGATGCGGGCGAGCGTGCGCAGGTACTCGCGGAATGACGCGAAATCGAGATGGCCGATGTGCCGCGACCTGTCGAACAGCCGGCACAGGCTCTCCTCGAAGCGGCCGATCAGGATCGCCTCGT
>Ga0105239_10005886_pt1 | contig 14291 bp, 16 predicted proteins | sample KBSC44metaG_FD_92761 | JGI IMG/M metagenome (GOLD analysis project Ga0105239, IMG submission 92761) | Corn rhizosphere microbial communities from Kellogg Biological Station, Michigan, USA - KBS C4-4 metaG | ecosystem: Host-associated > Plants > Roots > Rhizosphere > Soil | place: Michigan, USA... | reverse complement strand
GACACGCAGAAGAGGGACTTCCCGGACACGCAGAAGAGGGACTTCCCGGACACGCAGAAGAGGGACTTCCCGGACACGCAGAAGAACGCCATTGGAAATCGATCGACAATCCTTTACAACGGTATTACGTGAACGAGTCGTATGCCCAATGGTTGGCACTATGCGTTCTTCTCAGTAGTTTTGCGATCGTCATTAACAATACCACCTCTTTAAAAGGAGGGGAGCCAAAGGTGGCAACGTTTATGATTTCCATTGCCATCTTAATCGACCTGGTCATGACGCCGGTCTACCTCGTTCAACGGTGGTACAACACGTCCAGACTCATGAATATTTTTGTGATCATCATCGCGTTTTTGCTTCTTGTTGCCTTTGTGTGGTTGCTTGTGCGCATTTGGATTCAGTTCTAATTTTTGTGTTTAGTGTTTGCTTGTGTTTCCCACAGGCACAGATGTTGGTGGTTAACCAACAACAACAAGCACCACATTTGACCAGAATGGATGCGCAATTGCGTGCAATGTATCAGCGTGAACTTCTCATCGCCGCGGCATTCTGCAGTGTTGCTCTACTTCTCGTGATCGTAATGTGGAGTTGGAAGCAAACACAAATCCACTTGCAACCGTTTGTCAATGTTGCGTTAAACTACACCTTCACGTTTCTTGCGGCGATTCTACTGTATGGATTGACTCTTTCTGTTGCATTTTGCTGTTGCTTTCAATTCTGCATTCGTCCTCCACTCGTCGTTCAAGCTCAACCCGATGTTCAACCCGCTGTTCAACTTGTATAAAACATTCGGTTTTTGTGATTTAAAGGGAGCAACGAAAGAAGAGACCTAAAACGTGGAAACTCAATGGCTAGATGGGTTTCGAGTTATTGTCCAGCCTGTTTCGGATATTTGTGTTGATGCATGAGAAGCAGGAGGAGCAGGGGGAGGAGAAAGAGAGCGCGGGGGTCTCGGGAAAGGTCCTGGTATTTTCTTGTGTCGCCAATGGGACAAATCACAGTAACAACATAAGGATTCGGTGAATCCCACGGTGTAAAACCTTGGATAATATCCACCCAGCGGATAAAACACTTCGTCATGCAGTTGAACATAGCTCTTCCCTCCACAGGAGAATACGGGCACATGCGATACACATGTCATTACGTAACGAAATTCTTTTACCGTCGCAGCGATTGCATACTCCATAATTAACGACTGCACTTCCTTCGGCATACTGGAGTGGATGTCTAGTTTTATGGAGTATGCACCGATTGCATACTCCATAATTAATGACTGCACTTCCTTTGGCATACTGGAGTGGATGTCCAGTTTTATGGCGTCATGAGGGTACAAGGGGAAACCTTCCACGATACCCACGTACATAAAGCCAGTCGGAAACAGACAGAGTTTCATATCGGGTGGGTTTGCCTTTGCCGTTGTGACAGAAGGCACAATTGCCTTTGCCGTTGTGACAGAAGGCACAATTGCCTTTGCCGTTGTGACAGAAGGCACAATTGCCTGTACCGGGGCCACAGAAGGCACATTTGCTTTCACCGTTGTGACAGAAGGCACAGCCATTTTTTTTGTCTTTGGCGTCTATCAACATTGTTTTGTTTTTATCGGTGCTGTCGAAAAAGAAAAGCATGAACATCAAGCTTTCCCTCACACACGCAATTATTGTCGTTTCGTTGGCCTTGTGGTCGAGAAACGATCTCTGGAACGAAAATGCCTCCGATTCCAAAGCGTACTGGTTGAAACGAACATGGATATCGGAAGCGTCGATTTGCATAAGTTTTATATACTTTCTGTATGATTTGTTCAGTGAAGTCAGCGATCTGCTCTACACAGGGAAGCGTAGCCTTGCTGATCTGAGTCATGCACTGTTGTGTACCTTTGCATATGGTGTGGGTTGCATTTTTGGAATCGGTCAGATCCCGTTGATGTGCCTGCAACTCATGGAAATCAGTACCTGCTGGTACAATGCATATCTCCTGGCGCGCAAAGAAATGCGACGCACACCCGTTGTGAACCACGGGAGTGAACATGAACTGCATAAGGTTATGCTGATATGTGGATGTCTATTTGCAGCCAGCTTCTTTGTCGTTCGGATCGTACTCTACGGATTTTGGTTTGCTCATGTTCTTCCACGTTTTTACGCAAATGCACATGCGGCCGTATGTGGACAAGACATTTTGGAAGGGAAAACATGGTGTCTTCGCATCAATGCGATCGCGGTCGTCTTATTGACGGCCTATTATGTCCTCAATTGTTATTGGGTCGTTTGTATTCTGAACAAGATGATTAATGGTGTGAATGTGAAACAAACGAAAGCAAAAGAACACTAAGACAATGACAAATCGCGTGAAAACGTCATAAGTCGCTGAACGAGAACATTCATCGACCGTGTTAAAATCTGTAACGGCATCATACCACCCACACTTTGAATCGCGAACCGAAAATCCGTTTGTGAATCGTCTTGTCCAAATACTTCGTATGTGGCAATGGGCTTCAACGTATTGTCTGCCATTCGCTTCGTCACTTCTGGTTCTGGCATACGTTTGTTAATCAATGTTTTACTGGCGACTGTACACGCTTGACACGCCATGCAACGATCAGGATCCGTTACCACAAGTTTTGGTGTTTCCCGTTGTTCTTGTGTTTGTTTTGCATGTTTGTTTTCATTATTAACACTATTCGTTGTTGGAACAGAGTTGTTTGGTGAAACAACACTATTCGTTGGAACAGAGTTGTTTGGTGAAACACTATTCGTTGTTGGAACAGACAGAGCAAACACTTTTGTTGGACATTGATCGACAAACCACGCCAAGTCCGCCTGATTGAGTTTGAGTTCGTCAATCACATCCACATGAATTTGTACATGACGATTCGGAACAAAAATTACACGACATGCTGGCTTAAACTTTGCGTGTTGACGACCGATCCCTAATTTCACAATTGCTTGAATGTCGATTTCCTGGCCTGGCATTAAAGGCGCCAGATTGATTCGCTGCTTAAATCGTGTTGCTTCATCCGGAATCGTTTGTGACTGGACGGCGGGACATATGCTTTTGTGGTGCGGATCGGGAATGAAATCCAAGTCCGTAACCATCCAATGGTGCAACGAACCCGAATTCGCCGGATGCTTTTCTTTTAACGTCAGAACCGCACTGCATTTGGAACAATGACTGTCGCATAGACAATCGTCTTTATGGATTAACGAATCAATATCCGTGCAATCAATGGGCACCAAAGACAAACGATCGGCCAAATGTCCATCGTCCAAAATGGATTTTGATTCTTTGATCGCCACAGTATGAATTGCAAGACACGGTAAATCTTCCAAAATCGTTCGCCGTAGTGCATTCACCAACGATGTACGAACACGCTTGATTTTACCCCGCAAAATTAACGGATGTTTTGGATCGCTTGCTGACAATTGAATCCGCTTGTACTCTTTCTTTTGTAAATCTTGAAACAGTTCATACACTTCCATATTGATTTTACGGCAGATCTCTTGTAAAATTGCTTTTATGGAACTGCTCGTTTTTGTTAGCACTTCTATGGTCAACGTATACTCAGCGGTTTCTCCCGTCGTGTAAGAAGCATGCAAGACGTCTTTGTGGTCATTCAATTCTGTCCTCAACAATTCTCCCAACGTTGAACACTCATCAAGCACCACCACACGTGTCTGTGTGGTCTGGTTTGGTAACGGAGTGGACGTTATTTGAATACGACCGGTCTCTTCCGGAACATACAAGTGCGTTGACCCACACACCGACGAACTTCCCGCTGTACGAACACCGGCATAGTGTTGTCCATCATTCGTTGCCAGCTGCTCAAACGCCATTTTTTTCTCGAGGGGGGACAGGAGAAAAACAGATTTTCACGGAGACAAGGGAAAACACATACAAGGAAAAAAAACACGATTAGCCATCCAAAAACGAGATTGACGTTTTGTAGGCCACGCCAGTGTTGACATCCATGGCACTGACATAAATTTCAGTTGCACCGAAACGGAAGGCGCCCTGCACTTCACGGTCAATACCACCTTTCTGATCAGGCATTTCAACGCGCAACTCACCGATCTGTTTTGCGGCGGGGTCGGTGAGATATTTGACCGGTTGCTTAGAACGGTACAAACGCAGATGGAGGGCTGTCTGATTATCTGCCGCGGGACAAAAGATCAACGTGACCTGGTGATCACACTTGATCTCGCTGCCGGCAGTCGCGATGGAACGCAATACCATCTGACACCGTAGCTCAAACAGGGTTTGACCCGTTGCGTCCGTGCGCTGATAGGTTACCGGCTCTTGACCGTCGCGCTGATGTTCGGTGGTAAAGGGCGGGCTGTACTGAACGTAGTAATGAAACGGCAGCACACGAGAGCTGATCACAGCGGGATTCAGCCCATACCGTACGGCGCCCAACAGTACTGCCTGATCGAGTTGACCGGCAGGAGGGATAATGAGCGAAATTTTTTGCTCTTCCAAGAACGAACGAAACGCCTGCTGAACCACCTCAGAGCGAGCGAATCCACCCACCAAAAACACATACTTGAGTTTCGTCACTGACGCAATGCGCTTCAGTTCCGCCACGTTGGCGCTCACAACTTCGCGGAACACATCTTCAATAAAAGCCTTCTGCAGACGTAAACGACCGTTACGATGTTCAATGAAAGGTACGTACTTCACCGGTTGTTGCTCCGGTTTGTTCGTTGCTTGCTGAGAATTCGCTCCTTGCTGAGAATTCGCTCCTTGCTGAGAATTCGCTGCCGCAACTAAAACGTTTTTGGCGTCACTGTTCGGATCTTTGTGATCTTTTGAGTCGTCCAGCAAATCCCAATCTTCCGTTGTTTGACTGGGTTGCTGTCCCTTAGACGACGGAAAAGGAGCAGCTTGCGGACGTTGACTCAGTTGTTGTTGCTGTTGCTTTTCCTTTTCAGCGCAATTTGCAGCGCTACAACGCACCATATTGTATTGCGTACACAATTCGTCCATGTACTGTGCCGGGTCGAAATGAATACGCTTTGCTTTGTCCTCCAACAATGCAATCAGGGGCGCCGGGATACGTTGACTCTTGGGATCGACACCGTTCTCGCCATACGTCACAGACGTCTTTGTGCGTTCAATGTCGTCAAGAAACTCGACGTAATCTGCCGAGTATTTGGTGCGAAATTGGATCATCACATCCGGCCCAAACAGTTCGATAAAACAGTTCAGGATCTTGATGTTGATGCTATGAGAACCCATCGCTCCGCCGCTCGCGGGAATCACTTGTCCCAACGATTGCAATGGAGTGATTTTGTGAACGGTAAAGTCGGATGTTCCACCGCCCAGATCGGCAACCAGGTATTCCGTACCAGGCAGCCACGCAAATCCAGCCTCCTTGCGCGCCAGTGCGTGACACGACAGACTGGCTGCTTCTGATTCGAACGACAATTCAACATTCGTATCGGCCTTGGTCTTCGCGAGTCCTGCCTTCACAGCAGCCTCCCGCATAATTTCTTTTGCTGGGTTGTCCCAAATCGCCGGGATCGTCACCACATAGCGTATCGAAAAGGGTGAGAGCGCAGCTTGCACGATGCCATCCTGGATCTGCGAAATCGCCTTGTTCTTAAAGTACAACAACACAGCCGCGATCACAGTCACACAACTCACTTCTTTCCCACGAGCATCGGGAATCATGGGACGAATGCCGTCTTTCATCCACAGCTGCATCTTAAACGCCTCGAAGTAAAAGACTTTTCCCTGTTGTTCGGGCTCCATGTCGAGGTATGTCTTCTGGGCCGTCTCACCGTAGGCGAGGAACTGATGTTGCTCGCCAAGCAGCACAGCAGTCAGTTCCTTCGGTTTGTCCGTTTGCTTGACGAGGATTTCAGTGGGACGGTCTTGTCGCGCGTAAGCGATACCGGAACGACGTGTTCCGAAGTCGATGCCGACAATGTATTTGATAGTGTTTTGCATAGAAGCCTGAGCCTCGTGTAAATGCAGAGCAGAAGCCATTTGGGCCTTCATGGAGTCACTCATCCCGAGAAAGAAGTGGGCACTCCTTGACACTTCGAATATGAATGAAAATCCCAAAACCCTAAAACCACCAAAAAATGCAGGAAAGTGTTGCAGTTTTTTGTGCACACTACTGCACTTCTGGCATTGTTCGTACTCGCGAAGCCAAACGCAAAACGACAAGTAGGGATACCGACTGCTCATCTGTGAATGGCCGTTGAAGGCGCACGCTACAAGCTTCCTTCGACCATGGGCAACCATAACTCATCCTCTGCTTCGCCGGTGAATCAAAAGGAAAAGGAATACCAACACGGACAACATGCTGTTTGGCATGGTGGTCATTACCAACGCGCAATTCCAGCGCATTTTGCGCTTGGAACCTGCAGACATCGCGCCGACGGTCCTGATGAAAGAAAGGATGCATATTTCATGGAGTGAGCGAGATAGAAGAAGACTATACACCGCGACATCGACGCTGCTGAAATGCAGACAGAGAAAGAGTCAGAAAGTGTTACGTAACATTCGCCGGGTTTACAGCGGTAATGGCGAAAATGCGCGGGGGCTTCATTTCCTTCCAATTGTGGCCACATGCCAACTCGCGGAAACGATCGTAGAAGGCAGTCGTCGCGGGGGAGAGTGGATGGTCGGTTGTGAGACGGAGTACGGATGTACGACATCCCATGCCAGTGTCCGATAATACGTACCGCACATCAAACATACACGGCTTTTTGTCGGTCTTCACCGCGATTTCAGGATCGACTGGCCCGGCTTCAAACACGCAGGTAACTTCGCGATCCGTCCACTCCTCCGGGCGAGATTCGGACTCAATCATATATGATTTCGCTGCTGTTTCGCACACACACATCATCGACGAAGTATTGTGCCAGTCTTTTTGTGACATGTTGACAGCGACCCTACTCTGTACGATATATTGGCTGACGCGGTTCGTCACACTGCCGTTTGGTTCCCCGGTCGACGTCAGCTTTAAGGTTGTACGCATCGTGACAAATGCAACCGCATAGTGCACAAAAGACTTGACGTCAGCCGCCGCAGCCGCCATCTGGTCGCGCATGGTTTGAGGGTTGATGTTCGGCGCTGTTGATGACAGCCCGCCTCCTCCTGCTCCTGCGGCAGGGGCTACAACAGCTATTTCTGTGACAGCAGCCATTTCTGTAGCGAAATACAACACAATACAACAGGTTAAACAGCAAACAACAGTACGCGAGACAAGGATTGAGATGTACTGTTGAGTGATGAGAGAGAGACAGGACAGGACCGGATAGAGAGACGATAGACACAAGAAGAGAGAACACAAAGAGTCGGTTATTTCTTCTTCGCTTCCGTCGCCGAGCAGTAATAGACGACCAACGCACCCAGTGCGAACACACCCGAAAGCGCCATGGCGATAACCGCCTTCTTCGCCGCGTTGTTCATGACGAGCACCGCGTCGTTCATCTCGCGCAGACGTGCGTCATGGAAGCGGTTCACTTCCACCACCTTTGCGTTAAAACCCTCGACTGCCTCGACTGCTTTGTGCACCAGCTTCAACTGTTCATCTGCCGCCACCACCGCCACTTTGGCCTCGAGTGCCGCGTGCTTCGCCTCATCACGAAGCTGTTCCATAGTCGGCGACTGGTTCTCCTGATCGTTGCTCGCCATTGCTTTTCGATCCTGAAACACACACGGAGAGGTATAAGCAGCAAAGAAATGATGTGGCCCATATCCAACACCCGCAAGCCCACATTTTTTTCTGTGTCAGAGCAGCAGAAAAATTTTTTTGTGCACGGTGCACGGCGCACGGCAGAAAAATTTTGTGCTCTTCTGTTTTTGCTGGTCAGCACGCATTGTTTTTTTCACGTTTCATTCCTCTCTGCTTTGCTGTTCGTCACAGTCGTTACTCTGTTCTTCTTGCTGTTGTTGTTGTTGGTCATCGAATAGGAGGCATGGCTGCGGCAATTGGTCTGGCGGCAGCAGCGGCAGCAGCGGGGACAGCACAAGCTGCTGGTTGTAATCCAACCCAAACCGATGATTTGGCATCGGGTCGAAAGCGAAAGCGTGGCAAACAACTCAAACCCACCACTCCCAAAGGTCCGGGTTGCGACACCTACTACGACAAAATCACGCGGGTGTGGTGTGGCATGCTCGAGGAAAAGAAACAGACGCTCAAAGGGAAAGCGGCGCGTGAACTCAATGGCGCGGATTTAAACGAAAAAATTCGCTTGGTCGAGGAGGACGGTGCACGTATCGATTGGAAACCGGTAAGAGAAAGCTCATCGCGTTTGTATTTGGCGATAATGTTTTGATGTGTTGATTTGACGATCATTGTGATGCGCAGGTGGTGCACGCCTTGAACGAACTGTTAGAGTGTGACACGGAGGTCAGGGTTACGAACCTGTTGTTGGCTGGCCTGTTCAAAGACATCCTGAACGTTCGATGTTCCAAACCCCTGCCCACGATTGAGCTGCGGTTGTATTCTTCCGTGGTGTACGACTCTGAAGTGTACGACTCCGAACGAGTCTTCGTGGCGGAAACAACGCTTCAACTTCCCCTGGTCGCTGCGGGCTCCAACACCCAAGACTTGGTGGACATCCTGCCACACATTGAATCCAATGTGATTCCGAGCCTTCACGAGGAGTGGTATTTGGAGGGCGTCAAGCGTTGCACGGGTACTTATGCTGATTTACGGGCGTTGCGCAAGTTGGAACCAGTAGGCGACTATTTGTTGGTGGACTCGGTTGCCGATCAGGGTTCCACCAATCAGCCCGTCTACCAGGCGCAACTGGTGTTCTATGTGCACCGAAAGGCAATTCGTTCGTCACCTCACGAGACGACGGAATCAGAAAACAAAGACGTCAAGGCGCCCACCCAACTCAATGACGAGTTGTTGTTGCTTCAATCCCGTCGAATGCACCAGACACAGCAACTTTCTGACTTAAGAGCGAAGCATCACAAGAACATTGAGGCGCTTCTTACGGCCAATCGAAGGTTGTACTCATCGATCGTCACAGAAAGCGAAAGTGATGATGAGAAAGAGGAGGAGAAGGCGGCCGATGCCCGATCAAAAAAATTCCAAAAGGGTGCCAATGGGAGTCGTAGCACAATTCACGTTAACCGATCCGGGTTCAACGCGACGCTGGTGACCGATTCGGCTGTAACGACAGAAACCGATGAACGTGAGCTGTTGGAGTTGCAGCGCCAACTCGAAGCGGCCAAGTCACGTTTGCTGCGGAAGAGCGACGGCGGTTTTGGTTTTGCTGGCGACTCTCCGTCCATGGCTTCGGCTTCGGCTTCGTCTTCAAAAGAAATGGACGAAAAGGCTGTTGTTGCTACGGCTCCTACGACCACGAAGGAAACGGATCTCGATATGATCGTATCGAAACCGTTGACGGAATCCGAAAAGGCAAAACTTCCTGCGTATCCGTCCATGTTCGACTCGCCGTTGCGCATTTTGCGAGATGTTCGCGGGATTAACGGTGCTGATGGTCCGAATGTGGCTGTCGCACCGAAAGCAACAATCGAACCTAAAGCAACAATTGAACCTAAAGCAACTGAAGCTAAAGCAACAACAGTCGAACAAGATGAAGAACGCGATGAATGCGATCTTCTCGCGCAGGAGTCCGCCCAACTCGAACAACTCTGTCGTGAATTGGAAGCGGAGAAGGCCCGTATTGCCGATCTCACTGCGTTGATTACGCAATCGGAATCGAAACTTAACAGCGCGAAAGAAGAACAAGTTCGGCTCGAGGCTGCATTGCAGCAGGCCCAACAGGAGGAAAAAGAGCGACTTCGCAAAGAGAAGGAAGAACGTCTGCGCCAAACGCGTCGGGCGCGCGCCGATCTCAAACAGCAATTCAAAGCTCGAAAACAAGAACGCGATGCTATCACCGCCCAATTGGCGTCTTTGCGCGAACAGAAGCGGTCGTGCGACGCGCAAACGTCCGACTTGGCCGCCAAGAACACTGCAACTGCGTCGGCTGTTGATGCCTTGCGTGCTGCCTTAGTGTCTCAGCGTCCAATCCAACCCGGATCCGTTGTGTCCGCGTAGTTTTAGATTTTAATGCCAGTCCACGTTCCGCACCAATCGAACACACAATCGAACTGCTCCTTTGTTCTGTGTCTTTGACAACGTTTGTGTATTGTGCTGCGTCTTTTTGTGTGTGAACGAACGAACGAACAGGGTATGGAGATGGGCGGCGCACTGGCACGTATTCATTCCTCGTCAACAGCTTTTTGCGGCGACGGCGGCGGCGCATACACCATGGAGCCGATCCAAACGTATGTCCTGCCTCCATATGATCAGGAACCTCTGGACGTGGATCAGCTCACCATGTTCACACCGTCCTTGTATGAGTTGGCTCAGTCGGCGTTTGGTTTCATTCATCGCCAACCAATCTGTCGCGTCTGTGCGGGGGGGCCATCTTGGCACAATGATGCGACATGACGAAGGTACGTGTCGGGCCACATCATCTCCTGTCGTATGGCACTACTCGCTAGACCCCCTTCCACCGGGAATGCAAGGACTACCATAGTTTTCTTTCATCGTCTCGTTCTCTCACTCATCGTCTCATTCTCACCGTTACGCAAGCACAAGATTTTTTCACATCCTTGTCAAAAAAAAGAAAGAAAAAGAAGAGGAAGGGATGCCAAGGCGTCGCAAACGAAAGAGACAAAAGCTCGCGCCTGATGAGAATGATGCACAGAAGTACCTTCAGCAAAACGAACAACTAACAAAGATCGTGCAAAGCGAGAAGCATGAACTGAACTTCTTGGAATGGCACTATGCGATCTCCAGAGCATATAAGTCTCTTCGAGAGGCCACCGTTGATGCCACTGCGAAAGACTGTCTCACAACCCATTTTCCAGCATATTTTTCCGCAGTTTTGACCACTTGCGCGTCTTATGCTGATCACAGCCTTTGCATCGTCGATGCGCCTCAATACATTGCATCGATTGCAAAGTTCTTCATTCTAAATGAAGACTTTACTGCTGTCAATGCGATCATTCAATCCGATATTTTAAAGAAATTCGTTCGATCGGATTCATTTGCGTCGGCGCTTGTTGCAGTACGAGATGTTTACGTTACCAGATGGTACGATGAAATGACTATACATTCTCCATTGTGTGACTATCAAGAGTATTTATTTCAGAGAAATGCAAAGAACCAAACGTTCTGGTACGTCTATATATCAAACTTCGACATCGATTCAGAGGAAGGAAACACAACCGATCTTCGCGAGTCTCTGTTGATGCTCGACCCGTTGATTAACGAAACCGTTGTTGTTAACAACACAACCGATAATTCTCTGGAGTCTGTATCGATTTTCCGACACATCGCGCGACACGAACAATATGAACTTCTAACAGTACTGATGACACGGTTAGATCTTGAGATTACCTTACGATCGGTCGAAGATTCGAACTCAGACGCAGATTGTTTGCACCTTGTCAGGGCTCGTTATGCATCGCGTCGAGGTGCATGCAAAATTCTGTTCAATTTATTTTCTTTGTTACAAGGCATTTCACCGTTACAAACTCTTGTGTTAGATTTTTTGTTGTAAGGCATCTTATTGAACGAACGAACGAATGAACGAAAGAATGTACAGAGTCAACACACTATAGGTTTGTTCAAAAAGGAAAACAGAAAATTTTTTTGGTCTGTTTGGAATCAGCGAAAAATCATAGAAACTTAAATTGAACAAACGCAGAAGAGAACGATGGGTGGTGCGTCTGGTTCCTTTTCCGATGGGAGAAAAGAAACCTGGCACGAGGTGCAAGAGCGCGTATTCAAAGATTTCCACAATCGTGTTGGTCTCGAAGGAGACTATAAGTACACCCGTATCGATGTGAATCCAATGACCGATCTTCAGCATCAACACTGGTGCAACATCACGATGCAACACGAAATGCAGCGTGCGAAACATCGTGATGCGGTTCGTCGCTCGAATCACCGCGGGGCCCTCCGTTCTCAAGCTCGACGAGAACGAGAAGCGGAAGACGAACAACGGCGACGCAGGGAAGCGGCAGAACAACAAGAAAGAGAAAGAGAAAGAGAACAGGAAGAAAAGCGAAGACAAATCGAAATACAAAGAATCGCTAAACGTTTGGAGCAAGAAGAACGACAAAGAGAACAGGAAGAATTACTCCGAAGACGAATGGAACAAGAACGACAAAGAGAATGGGAACAACGGTTGGTACAACAAATGCAACAAGGCGAACGAAAACAACGAGAACAACCGAGAAAAACCGTACCAGCACAACAAGAAAAGGAAGCAAAAGCAAACAAAGAGAAAAACGAATCCGAAGACGCCAATACGTGCGTTGTCTGTCTAGGTGACAAAAAAATGTACGCATATCTCGAGTGTGGTCACTTGGCAACCTGCGAGTCGTGCACGCAGATGTTGCTGTCGTTGAAAAAGCCGTGCCCACTATGTCGCAAACCCATCATCAGAGCATTGCGTATCTATACGTAGTTCTCAATAACCCTTTCTTGCACTTTTTTCGCCAGCCTTTCTTTGTAAAAAAATTCTTTTTATTCGCTTTCGCTCATGAATAAAAAAGCTCGTCCTGAGTCGTTTCCGAAGGATGTCCGCGAAGAGACCATTGAACTCGTGCGTGTGATTACAAATACAAATGATATTTCCCATTCAACAACAACAACGACACTAGCAAACAAAAGTCGAAATAAATTCGGCAGAACAGAACGACGGAATGTAGGAAGTGATGATCCTGACAAGAGCCGTTGTTGTAATATGTTCTCCCAATAGATTTGGAATCTGTTCTTTGTAGGTTGCAACTCGTTTGTAGGCGTGTTGTAGTATGTTGTGCATGCGTTTCCAATGTTCTGCCGAACGAGACCGTGCCTTGAGACTTTCGTGCATCTGTAACGCGTTTATACCGATCTCGCCTCGCAACTCCAAATTCAATCCGGAACCATCATCATAGGCATGATTAAGCAATGACTCACCGAGTTTATCAATCACTTTCAATACAAATTCCTCAGCGTTTTTGCAACGACACCGATCCTTCGCGCACAGACACGTGTCACACATGGTTTTTGACAACGGATTCTTAGGAAAATGCTGAAGAAGTTCTCGATTGAACGCTTTCAGTTCACGTATGCGGAGACGCATTTCATTCTCGTGATCGAGTTTCAAACGTTTGGAGGGCTGAAGCGAAAGCGGAAGAGTGGGGATTTTCTCGTCTGCCGCGGAACGACGGCGAGGTCCGAGCATCCTTTGCGTTTTGGGGCAGAAGAAACAAGGTTTTTTTTCGTTGTCCTCGTGGAGGAAAACACAACAACAACAACGCGGAACAAGACCAACAAAACAGAAATACTCGGGCTGGTAGCTTAATGGTTAAGCGCCCCGAATTCTGATAATCGGGGAGAGGCGGTGTTCGATTCCCGCGTAGCCCAATTCTTTTTTGTGTTTTTCGTCGAAAAAAAAACGTTTAAGAAAAACCAAAGTCAGGACGAACCGTCGCACAGGTTTGCATCATCATTTTTGACCAGCGCAGTCCCGGAAATGTATCCTTCAGCACTGATTTGATCAATCATGTACTGTTTTTTACATCCGGTCACGCATCTGATCATTTCACTTCCCATCGTACCGGAAATGTTCGACCGTTTCGTGCACGATGTCGTGTTTATTGACAATATGCTTGACTTCCGGAATTGTCACCTCGCATCATCTCGAGGATTCGAACGATGGACAAAGGATTCATTTTTGTATGAATACAAATCGATCTTTTTGCAGTCCGACAGGAACGGCTATCCATTTTGGGTCCATTATGTAAAACATTATACGAGTGGAACTGTCGGTGTACATGTCAAGCACTCCATGATCATGATCGATCCGTTTGTGAACGACTATGTTCCTGATGGGAATCATGCGGTTTCAATTTACCATATGTGCGGTCGATATAATACACATCGAATCCTATATGCCTTGCTGAGTCGAACCGATTTTGAAATTACTTCGCGATCACCGGAAGAATACCGATCCGAGATGCCCAATGACGGCGATTTTGTGTACAGCTACTTACACGGTGCGTATTACGAACGAGTACAAGTATATGTCGATATTCTTTCCACGGTGCTTGTGCCATACGGATTTACACATGACTTGGTCAATATCACGAGGCAGTATGTACTCTAAAAAAACAAAAGAAACTTACGAAAACAACAAACCAACAGGGGATTTGGGTTGCGGAGCGAAAGGTCGGATCTGAAAGCGCATGTAATTGAACCCAACAACGAGCGAACGATTTTCATGTGCGATTGTCCACCAGACCTTGTTCGCGTGAGTACG
>Ga0105239_10005885_pt1 | contig 14291 bp, 14 predicted proteins | sample KBSC44metaG_FD_92761 | JGI IMG/M metagenome (GOLD analysis project Ga0105239, IMG submission 92761) | Corn rhizosphere microbial communities from Kellogg Biological Station, Michigan, USA - KBS C4-4 metaG | ecosystem: Host-associated > Plants > Roots > Rhizosphere > Soil | place: Michigan, USA... | reverse complement strand
TGCGCCACGATCTGGTTGAAGCCGAGCACCCGGCGCAGGGGCGCCTTGGCGCCGTCATCATCCGGGACGTACTTATCGAACGCCGCCACGCCGCCAATCGCGGCGCCGGTAACGAGTCCGGCCCAGAGAAACGAGCGCCGCGAGAGGCGCCGCATCTGCGCTTCGGCGTCCTCGACCGTCGTCTCCGGAGCCAACTCCTTCGGTTCGGCGGCAGGGGGAGGCGTCATCTCCTCCGATATATCGGCGCTATCTTCGGGAAGAACCGGGTTTGGTTCGATCTCGCTCATCGTCGCTCCTCCACGGCCGGGTTCGGGAACCGTGCCTCCAGGCTCTCCAGCCGGGTCAGGATATGGCGCTGGTCGGTCAGGATCTCCTCCAGGCGCCGGTAGCTGCGGATACTGACCTCATAGTCCAGCTCGGCGCGCTTGTCCGAGTAAGCGTTCTGCCGATTCTGGGTGATCAGCAGGAAGCCGGTAATAAAGATCGCCTCCATCGAGAGCAGGATCCCGAGCAGGCTAAAGGGATAGTTGTCGAAACGATGCACGATCACGACCACACCGCTGTTGACGACGACCCAGAGCATAAACCAGAGGATATGCGCGACCAGGAAGTGCGGCTGCCCGACAAAGGCGGCGACCCGCTCCGCCAGCCGCTCATGCCAGCCGGCGGCCGCAATCACCTCCTCGGTGACATAGCGGAACTCCCCCAGCGCTTTATGGCAGCCGCCACAGAAGACGCTTTCGGCATCGTTCCAGCCGCCACAGGCCGGGCAGGCAATACCGGTATCGGGGCTACTACTGCTCATTTGCGCTCCCGAATCGCCTCGGACAGCTTGCCGGTGCGATCGACTTCGGAGCCGGTGATCATGGCGCGGAAGTTACTCCATCCGGCCAGCATCACCTGAGTCACATGGACAAAGAAGAAAGAGAGCAGGAGCATCGTGATCAGAAAGTGCTCCAGCCGGGCCGTCTGATACCCGCCAAGCAGTGCGATCAGCCAGGAGAGCTGCGCCGGCTTGTAGATCGCCAGGCCGGTAACGACCATACCGGCGCCGAGCGCGATGACGCCGGTATAGGCGATCCGCTGCGCGTGATTGAATTTACCGACCGGCAGCGGCTTGCGGTAGAGCTTGAGATCGTGCAGGACGACCTTGAACGCCTCGACAAACGACTCACGCTTCGGCAGCAGGTAGCGCCACTCGCCGGAGAAGGTCAGGAACAGGATATAGGCCAGCCCGTTGAGGGTGAAGATCCAGGCAAAGGTAAAGTGCCAGTTCATCCCCTCGGCCAGTCGAAACCCGGTCGTGATGTCGTAGCGGTGATCCTCCGGCACCGGGTAGTTATCGGCGTTCGGCGTATCGCTGTAGACGAGCGCGGCACCCCATTTATACAGCGAGACCCGATCCGGCACCTTCAGGGCGTACTTTTCGGTCGGGTAGACCGGATTGGCCCAGAGGATCAGCATGCCGCTCCAGATCATGACGAAGAGCACCGGGAAATTGATCCAGTGCTGCCAGCGGATAGCGAGCGGGTGCTTCTTGACAACCCGTGCCCGCCCGGCAGGCAGTCGTTCTGTCGGCGGCGCGATAGGGGTTCCGGGAGCCGCAGTGGTTGTCGGTGTCATGGGTGGCCGATAACCTCTCCCCCCAGCCCCCTCTCCGAAACGGAGAGGGAGTGACCGGGGCGAAGAATAGGTGCGTTACTGTTAGTCCCCGCCGCTTTTGCGGGGCATGTGCGTGAGCTTCTTGAAATCTGCATCATGGGTTTTCGCGCCTTAAGATCTCGATCTGGGCCTCGACCTGGCGGTAGAGGTTGGAGTTCTCGAAGTTCAGCTCGCCCTCCCAGCGGTTACGGATGCGGCCCTGCTTATCGATCAGAAGGGTGGTCGGCCAGGACTGAACGCTATAGGCATCCCAGTTCTTCTCGTCGTTGTCGATGAGGATCGGGAAGACCAGGCCACGCTGCCGTGCGGTCCGAGCGACGGTAGCGGGATCACGCTCCCAGCGCGTCTCGGGGGTGTGGACACTGATCAGGGCGACATCGCCCGCGGCAGTGTACTTCTTCGCCCACGCATTCCAGATCGGAAGCGTCCGCTCGCAGTTAATGCAGTGCGTCGTCCAGAACGTCAGGACATAAATGTGACCTGCGAACGGCTTCCCGCTCGGGGAGAACAGGTGAACGGATCTCCCCCCAGTATTCAGCCAATCCTCTCGGCTCCCGATCAGGTCTGGTGCCTGCGCAAGATCTCGATGCCCCTCCGTGCTGGATCGGAGCGCCGACAGTCGATCTGAAGACCGCACAGGAGTTCCTATCAGCATGGCGGCTGCGATCACCGCCCCGCCAGTAACGCGCAGTATACGATATTTGGACATCATCAGTCTCATTGCCGCCCTCTCTCACGAATGGGCCACGAGATCACGAAATAGCCCACGTGGTGATAACGAACGAGGCACCTCGTATAGTTCCATCCGCAGGGTCGGCCATACACGGCAATGGAGAAATCTCAGAAAAGGAGATGTGGCGAAAACACGCGCGATAAGGGCGTAGAAACTACACCTCCACCAGGAGGATAGAAGGTAACTATGCTGATCGCTCCACGATCACCCGTCGATCGCTTCCTAGACTATCGTTCCTGGTGGAGCGGATGATGGTATTCCTGCTGCCGCTGATAGCAGGGTTGCCAGGCGATTCCTTTCGCCGTTCGCGTCGGCTGCGACTGCGAACACCAAATCACGCCCTGCGTCCCTGGCACCCGCTTTGAGCGCTACCTTTTCGGGGAACATCAGAATGGCCTTCGGCTGTTGGGGCGGACCTGCATTCCATAAACCACCAAAATCACGGAGATAGGCAAGTGCCTTATACACGCTGTCGCGCTTGTATTGCGCATCGGTACTCTCCTTGACCTCCAAGAGAACTCGCCGCTCGCCAACAGTGCCATCAGGGGGTATGAACCTCAGGAGAATGTCGGGCCTGCGCTCTGTGCCTGTAACGCCCGTATAGTCGTCCAGGAGCGAGGTGTATTCTGAAAGTTTACGCGGCGGCAGGCTTAACGCTGCGCTGGGGCTCTGGTCGAAGTGAACCAGAGCACGAAAACCATTGCCAGGGTGGTGGTACTCTGCCACATGGCTGCGTCCCGCGCGTATCAGGGCGTACTGCTGCCCGACACCGAAACCCATCTCGTCTTCGAGCACTTCCAATACAAGGATCAGGACGAATAGCTCGAACAGGTCATCAGTCTCGACAGGAGAGAGCCACCCCCGTGCAAGGAGGCGCAAGACTGTCTCCCACTTCCCCCTTCGGATACCCTCATCGTACAGGCGGGTGAGATCAGCGACTTTACCATATCGCCAATTGCGGTTCCGCCTGGCGCGCTGATACATAAGGGGAGTAGGTCTTCGCGCGCGGGTGACCGCTTGGAGATAGGGAGACTTGAGCGCTGTTTCGGCGCCATCGCGTATCGTCTTTAAAGTCTTAAGTACCGCTCCCGTGCCGATCAATGCCTCGGTTTCTGATACGGTGCGGATCACCGCTTCCAGGTACAGGCGGGTGAGCTGGTTTTCAGGTAGGTCTGCTGATTTTTCCACCCGCCGCACGATGAACGTCGCAATGTCAACACGACCCGCGACCCGCGCCTGAAGCGTCTGCGGCCAAGAGACCTTCCCTCGAACGCCGCCGCGCATGGTTTCCTGGACACCCGCCGTCGCATGACTCATCGCTCTCAGGAGGCTCGGAAGAACCTCGGCGAAGAAATGCTCTACCTCAGGATCGGTCAGATAATAGAGGCGGGCAAGTAAGGCCGTAGATGCCTGTGCGTCCGCGAGGCACTGGAGGAAGTTCGCCGTTTCGACGTCGTTGCCTGCGTGGGAGGAGCGGAACAGGGTGTCGGCACTCGCGTTCAGATAACGCGTCGCAGATCTCGCGCGGCCTATGAACTCCTGCCAATCCTGGTGCAGACCGCCCGCCGCGGTTACTCGTGTCCCGTCCATGTTGCAAGTCGACGGCTCAACGGCCCGTCAGGGGGATATGTGTCGCCAAGCGCGGCACCCAGCGCTGCCAGGAGGGCGTCGTGCTTGTCACCAGCCCCTTCAAACTGCGGGAATAGATAGATCGCCAATGCTTCCAGAACCTCGTGCCGCACTCCACTGCCCGTCGTCGGCGGGCGTTTCGCGAGATGTTTCAGAATGTCAAGCGGAATTGCAGGGCCGACCAGAAGGTTCAGCGATCGGAGGGAACCGCCTATGAACACCGCGGAAATAAGGCGCAGGCATTCATCATGATAGTCGTCGTTGCCACCAAGGCCCCGAAGTGCTCCCGCACCCGCAGTGATGATCGTAATGTAATCGGCGTCCGTAGGAACGGGCACATCAATAAAGGCAAAACGGCGCATGAAGGCGTAGCTCAATTGGTAGAGACTCGCCTTATCGAAGGTGTTCATCGTCCCGATGATCCGCCAGTTCTCTGGCACTCGATAGGCGTAGACATCAGGCTGCCCAGGATCGGGTTCGCCGACAATTACGTCCTTCATGCCAGTTGCGTCGCGTTTTTTATATGGGAGACGGACTCGCCTGGCTCCGCTGAGGAGCGTGAATAGTTCCCCAAATGCCTTATCTACGTCGGCGCGGTTCAGTTCGTCAATTATCAGCCACTCGCAACGCTCCATCGCTTGCAAGACAAGTCCTGGATGGAAATCGAGTCCGCCCGCGGCGCCCGTCGTTGCTCCCGCAGGATCTGGTAAGTAGCCGCCAATCGTATCGAACGTACTCCAGTCTGAGGTCGCGGTGGCGGGTGTATAGTTGACCCCGACGTCCCCGCATAAGCACTCTGCCAGTTCCGTCTTCCCTGTCCCTGGTGGCCCTATCAGGATCACGTGCTTACCGCTTTCCAAGGCGGCTACCATCTGATCATATTGCGGTCCGAGGCCGATGAGACGACCTCCAGGGATGGTTGATGGAGGAACAGGCCAGGTTACCATGATAGTCGGGCGTGGTGGCACGGCGGGAGGCATAGGGAGATTTCCTCCATGGTATCTAACCATCAGATCAATGCCAAACTGTCGAATCGGCTGAAGAACATCGGCGGCTCGGTCTACAACCTGAATAAGGGCCTTAATGTCATCTTCGATTGATGTGGCAGTTGCAGAAGTCAGGGTTTCTTCTTTTGACGTGATAAACAGTTCAAACTGCCGCACGACCGCGCGTGCTGAAACAGCCCCCCAAGGGACATCCGTGTTAGTCCAAATCTTGTAGCGGAAGCCGCGTGTAGCTTCAAGAGGAGCTAGTTCGGTTCTCAAGCGTTCCCTGATGTATCGGGCACCTTCGCGGGCTTCGGTTTGCTCGGCCCGCGGCGCACCGAAGAATAGTCCGTAAAGCAGACGGACAGGACGACCAACGGCCCATATTCGGACATAAAACCCGCCGAAATCCGCATGGTTTGGGACCACCCCCTGAACAAATATGTCAGCGAAGGTGGATGGTACCTGTGCCAGGGCGCGCTGACCTATCGAGTAGGCAAGCGGATGCCTAACGGACCTCGCCATTGAGTTAAGGAAGATCGGCAGATCCGCGTTCAGAGCTGCTGAGTTGTGTGCGACAAGGCTATCCAGGAACACGGGATGGCCGCCCCCTTACTTTGCTCCCTGGGCCGTGAGGATCGTCGAGAAGAGTCCGAGTTGGTCCCGCATCGGCGGCGTGACATCCTCAACACGGACGTCGGGCGCGATCGTATCACGCTGCATCTCGGTCATGCTGATAAACCGCACCAGTGCCTGCCCCAATGCCTCTGCGAGAAGCGGAGGGACAGCGTTGCCGACCTGGGAGCAACGGGCTACGTCGAAGCGTCGGCGTGGTCCATTGATCGTGTAGCGTCCCTTGAACTCAAAGTCGTCGGGGAACGATTGCAATCGGGCCATCTCACGAACCGAGATATTACGCGGGACAGAATAGTGGATGAATTCGTCGGGGTGCGTTGTAATGGTCGAAGCGGGCGCGTCGGGATCGATCAGTACCTTCTTGTCCTTTTTGGTCCCGCATTCCAGGAGGAACGATTTCGGCAAGCGACCGAACGGCTGCGTCGCCTGGACTTTTTTGTAAAAGTCCAGGATTCTGTCTCCGTGATAGCTGAAGCGATGGGAATTCGGGGGTACGTCATTGGTGATGCCTCGTCGCATTAGCTGAGCGTAAATCGAGGTCGGCTCCTTATACGTCCCTGCCATGAATTTTGGCGAATCGGGGCAGACGATTAGTTCGGAGTTATTAAGGTCGTCTATCGCCTCACGCACCGTGACGGGCCGATCCGTCGAAAGGCCCTTGCTCGCGACGAACGGTTTTGCCATGGCTTCAAGTACCTCGAAGAAGGCACCAGCTCCACTCCACGGATACAGGGAATCGCGCCGCACCCCGAACAGGATAAGTCGTCGCCTGGTCTGGGGAACTCCGAACTTGCTCGCGTCGATCACGCGGAATTCGGCCTCGTAGCCCATTTGCCCCAGTTCGCATCGCAGCCAATCGGCAACCGAGGTGGCGCGTTCGCCAGGGCGCGAGAGGAACCTGCGCGCCATGCCCTCGACGTTCTCCATCAGGATGATTTGCGGGCGCACGAGGTTCACAAAGTCCAGATAGCGCATTGGGAGACGGTTGCGCTGATCATGTCCATTGCGGCTGCCGCCAACGGAGAATCCCTGACAGGGCGGCCCGCCACAAACCAAGGTGACGGTTCCGCGCAGGCTCTCAAGGTGGGCACAGATCGCCTCGTCGTCCAACACCGCTTCGATGTCATGCGGACCGCGTTCTAACCAAGAGGGCCACCTATCAGCTACTTGATAGGGAGCGTTCGGCGACAGCAAATTCGCCTCGAGCGTCTCGAAGGCCATCGGGTCCTTCTCAAGGGCGAATAAGAGTTGGAATCCTGCATGATGCAGGCCCAGAGCGAGCCCGCCACATCCTGCGAACAGGTCGATCGAGGTCAAAACGCTCATTCCGCCCTCGTCAACGTGGAATTGATCTTCACCAGGGGCAATTATACACGAACCGCAAGATGTTGTGTAGGGAGCGCCCGTTTGCCGCAAAACCTGGATCGCTCAGAGAGATTGGCTGCGCCGAATTGCCCTAGAACGGTGCGCCCCGTATCACAGCCTGCTGCCAATGGGCAGTTCGGGCAATCTGGTTCTCTCGGCTTGCAGACGGTCGCGCAGAAGTCGAGGAGCCCATAGTTGTGGGCACGGGCATCGCGTATCGGCAGGATGTGTCGCGCCATGATCCACACAGTCTTTCCACGACGTATATCGACAGACATGATCTGGGATGTGTAGCGGGTGAGCAGTCGCAGCACGTTCACGTCTGCGATCGGGACTCGTTGTCGATAAGCGAAACAGGCGACTGCATGGGCGGCATAGAGGCCGACGTGTGGTAGGGCGAAGAGATCGTCCACCGATTTCGGAACACGACCGTGATAGCGCTTCTGCAGGGTAATTGATACCTCGCGGATCGCGGTGGCTCGCTGCGTTGCCAGGCCAAGCGGCTGCAGGAATTCACGAAGTTCATCTACGTCTGCCGCGGCGCACGCCGCGGCGGTAGAGTAACGGGCGACGAAATCAGGCCACACTGCGGCAACCATTTCGGCGAGCGTCTGGCGCAGCATCATTTCGACCAGGAGGATGCTATAGGGTGTTACACCTGCCTCCCGCCAGGGAAAGTTCCGACCGTTTTCTTCGTAGTACCGTACAAAAAAACGCCGTGGAATAGCATCCAGTTTGGCCAAACTCTCGGACGTTTCTTCGGGGATGATAGAGGGAGGAATCGCGCTCTTGGTTCTTTTGTGTTGAGGAAGTCGTTCGATTGACGAGGAGCTCATATCCCATGATACCTGAAAGGTTTTTCCGCTCCGCGTACGTCCATCGGAGTATCAGTAGAACGACTCACATTGCCCCGCTCAAGGAAACTCCGATGCCCGAAACGATTCCTCCACTCCCCAACCTGCCTGTGCTGCTTCGTATCCAGAAGAAGGACGGCCGATGGTACAACTACAAGGACGCTCGTGTAATGCAATATCCACGGATCGGTGAGTACATAGATCCTGACGGCCAGTCGGGACTCCATAAGGTATTGATGGTCGTCCATGGGCCTGATGCTGGGCGATGCGACGTTTATGTTGCCCCACCAGTCTCGGAGGTGGAGATGCAGCGGCTCGAACTGAATCGTATTGCTGCTGACGGTAGCGAGAGGTGATAGAGGACGTTGGTTCTCTTTCCGCGGCGACATGTCATGAAGCAGGGCACGCCATCGCCGCCGTTCTGCGCGGCCTCCCCCTGATCCAGGTTTCTATCCGCTCCGACGGGCGCAATGGCTGTTGCCTCACCGAGGAACCGAGCGATGTTTACCTACGCCTGCAGGACAACGATGAGGAAGCTATCCGCTGGGCAGAGGACAAAATGGTGATGCTGGCAGCGGGCGTCGAAGCGGAACGTGCGTTGCGTGGCTCGGCGAGCGCGATCGGGGATGGAGATGATCGCACTGCCATCGGCAACCTGATTGCCGCCTTGATCCCTCCCCTGTCGGCAACCGCACCGCTCCCTGAACAGGATGAGCACGATCGGGTCGTAGAGGAGCGTCGTTCGTCCGTGTATTCACGGGCAACTGCGCTCCTTACGCCTCCCGCTGTCCAGAAGGCTCTGGTCGAGGTGGCTTCGTTACTATCGCAGAAGGGAACTGCCAGCGGTGCGGAGGTTGAGGCGATAGTCAGGAAACATGTGCCATTTGCCAAGAAGGTTGGATAGCGCGAACGTCCCGCTTTACTCTGTTCGACTGCAACCTCTTGGGCAGCGTCTTCACGTCGGACAAGATTGCTGCCCTTGACAAGAGCGAGAATTATTATGGGACTGCCCTTCTGATCGCCAAACCCAACGATGCAAACCGCCAGGATAACTTGGCGATTTGAGCGTTCGACGTGCCGACGGATTGAACGGACGGAAAGGTCAAGCGGATGGGGGATAACTCGTCTGAGACATCTGTCTCACCAACGCGAACTGTCGAGATCGATGCGCACCTCCTCACTGCATTGGATCGGCACGTCGTCGCCAACGGTCTCCACGATCGTTCCGCGCTGGTGAACAAGGTCCTGTCAGAGTGGTTGCGGCGTGCCGATGAGTCGGCCCAGCAGGCTATCTACACCCGTTCTGTTTTGAAGCGTGAGTTGCTCGGCGACCCTGATGAGTATGAACCCGACGTGGCGTACGAATTGGAACTGCGTGAGATAAATGTCGCCACCAAGCCGCGCAAACTCATCGTCTTCCGCCGCCTCTGGGGGCGTGACGGTGGCTTTTACGATTCGCGTCCATTTTCGTTCTCGATCGGCGGAGCTACCTGGGTTCGTGAGCGCCTCCTACCCTGGCTCGCGCAGAGCTTGAAAGAGGCCGAGGAGGCCCACCGCAATGAGGTGGCCGACACCAGGCGCAGGGCACAGGCACGTCGGGCGAATCGTAGCGACGAAGAGAAAGCTAGAGAGGCGGAGAGCCGCCATCAGTATTCTGAGCGCTATGGCAAAGATCGGTGGAGATATGCCGTGAATCAGGCCAATCGTCACCGCTGTCGCGCCGAGGGACACCGCTTAACGGACCATTTCACTGCAGCGCAGTGGCTAGAGTGTGCCGCTCGCTCGGCATTCCGATGTCCGCTGTGTGGGGGAAACGCCGCCCTACAAACACATCATATTCGTGACCTTTCAGCAGGTGGCGGCAACACGATGGACAACATTCAATTGCTCTGCGCAACATGCCACATAAAAGTAGGGCAAAGGGGTGAGGACGCTGCCGATGAGTGGCTCGCTCAGGAGATGGAACAGTTCCGTCGATGTCGCGTTGGCGATCTCGTGCAGCGTGTACCCACCTCAGGAACGCGATTGGTAACCCGCGGGGAGGTGCTGGAGGTGCTGCCGCCAACACGAGGCGCAGGACCGCTTTGGTGCCATCGTCACCGCAATTCTGCTCCCAACGGTATGGGAGGCAAACTCATAATGCCGCGCGAGCCTTTGTTTCCTGAACACATTCAGGATGGTTACCAGCCCACGCGTGTAAGAGTTATGTGGACAGGGCCGATGGGCGGAAAACCGCACAAGCAACTGTTGCGGCCCAGGGATGTCGTTATGTGCTCGTCTGACAGCGGAGAGAGGTCGACTCGTGGACCCGCCGACGCCGCAGAGATCGGTACGGTTGAGGATGATCGTCCCTGACGCCATTGCAGTTAAAATCGCCAAGAATGGCCGAATTTGGCGTTGCGTGGGCGCCCCGCGGCTCCTGACGCAACGGTCCGTGAGACCCGTACTGCTCTCCAGAACATTCGTTTCATCGACGCACTAACCAAAGGCCGCAAGAGGCCACGGACTCGGCTGGCGGAACGGATAGCCACCATGCTTAACGAAGGGATTGCCATCGGGGTAGTGCGGTCGCACGAGGCTATGCGCTGATTATTGTTGGAACTTTCGGCAGGCTACTCCACCTATGAGCGCGTCCGCTTGCGTCGGCCAAGTGATTTTCCCTCTCGGGTTCGGTAGTGATGGAAGCCTGCTCAGTTGAACCCTACACTCAACAATGGGTACCACCGTCCGCGCAGGAAGGTAAAGCCCAGACTGATGGGGAACTCGGCTTACGACTGCGCGCCCGAATACACAACAAAACATTGCCGCGAGGCGCGCAGAGATAGGAGCCCCACATGGCAGCATCGGAGCGTGGCCTGTTTGGAACGTTGGTCGTTGAACTCGACCCGCAGAATGAGCTTAATGTCGCGTTCGCAGCAGAACTCAAAAGCAAGGGCTGGAGCGCTGATAGCTCTGTCAGCAATGTGTTTACGAAGCAGTTCGTTCACGATGTTTCCAACGAAGAGGCACTGAAGATCGCCAAGGCTGACGCGCAAGCCGCGGCCGTGGAGGCAGAGTTCGACGTTTTGACCCCGTGCGTCTTTGTGACTTCGCATCAGAGTCCTGAGTCGTTCTCCGTTTCAGGCGTGTAGCACCATATGGAGTGAGATGATCTGAACGAACCTCGCCTCACCCCACTTTCCTTTAAATGCACGACCAATCAGTCTGCGTACTGCATCCCACCGTCTTTGTCGTGCACAGTCACACTCGACGTGGCCTCCGCGAGCGGCACTTCCAGAGTCGAGCCGCCGACCAGATCAACATACAACACAGGCGGCTCGACTGATTGACGCACCGTATTCACGGCCCCACCCGAGGAGGCGCTATTACTGTTCGAGGGTGCGGTACGGATCGCCATCTTAGAGCCGTCCGTGAAGGAGATTGTCGTCTCCGAACCCGATTGGCTGGTGCCGTTGATCGTTTTGCCCTTCAGTACGTCCGTAAGTTTGCGGTTTGCGGATGTCATAGTCTATTGCCTACTTTCCTTCTACCGAGCGGTACCCCGCAGGGATCGCGTCGGCCTCGGTCCTATACTTTCCCTGTTTTGCGTTTCCGTAATGTCCCTTGTCAGGCGATCTGTTGGGTAAGCCCTGTCTGGCGAACAGCTATTATGGGAACACATTTGCATGTCGAAGTATCTATTAGCAGCGGCGATGATTCTGGTTGGGCGGGCATTCCCGTCCAGATCGCCGCCAGTAACCGCCTCAAAGACGCCATGGGTGGCTCGCCTGCGCTGGCATGTACCATCGCGTTCCTGGTTGGGGCGCTTGCTCTTGGGCTGATTACCGCCTCGGGTATCGTCGGGCGAGGCAGTTTATCGGGGGCATCCAGCGCGCCGTGGTGGGCCTGGATCGGCGGTCTCCTCAGTGTTACCGCCGTTCTAGCGTCGCTGTTGGCACTGAAGGCCGAAGGCGCGGCAGGCGTTGTCGCCTTCACGGTCCTTGGGCAACTCGTCGCGGCAATGATGCTCGACCACTTCGTGTGGCTGGGGGTGAAACAGAACCCGATCAATGCCTACAAAATCACGGGAGCGGTGCTGCTTGTCGGTGGTGCGGCTCTGATGTCCAAGAATTAAGCCTGGCACCTATTGGTTCATACACGCGCTGCTCTCGCTCACCACTCCCCGATCGATTTGACTGTGGTTTAACAGATACGTTTTGGCAGCGTCCATGTGTGCTACATTAAGCTGCCCCCATTGGCAACTCAGTTTTCCGTAACAAGGATGTAGAGCGCGAATGGCGGAGATGAATGGCACATCCCTGACTCACTCGTACAAGGGTAACGGTCGACCAAGCAATGCAAGATTTGCCGTCGCCGCTACAGTACAGGTGCGGTAGCGGGTATTTGTCTTTTCCTCGCCTCCCTTGTCTTTACGTCGGGGTGCAGCGGCGACCGAAACCAGCCTACGGGTTCAACACCCGTAGACCCAAGCCTTGTTGGCCTACTTTCGGTGGGCTATGCTGCGGAGCAGCATAGCCCACCGAAAGCCACGTGTCAAGCGCAGCAAGCGCCATTACATATTCTCGTATTCGCGACAGTCGACTCCGCTAGCATGAAGCTCAAGTCTTCTCGTCATGTCTCCACAACAATTGACTGCCGCTATTCCTCACCCATCAGCCATAGCACATTAGTCTCCAATGCTCGTGCCAGCACCCTGAGTTCGAGATCCCCGCAAAGTCGTCGTCCCACCTCCAAGTTATGGATCTCATCGATTGATGGGTTCCATTGCCCCTCTGTAAGTCGAGCAAGATTCGCGCTTAACCGATCTTGAGTCATTCGCAACTCAAGACGGCGTTCGCGGACGCGCTCCCCCACCCCATTTTTCTTTCCGTCGGCCGTCGTAATCCGTGGCCCACCGCGCGACATGAATCGGCTCCGTCTGCGTTTGGAACATTCAAACAGTCCAAAGGTAGATCGAGCCGTTTATATTGACAGAACACCAGTTTGCGCGATAGCATGTCATCCATTGTAGATTCCATCCAGACAGGCAAGGAACATAGGCATGTCAAGTTATGCCAGCGAGCAGAGCACCGACGGTCGTCCCAAGCCGAACACGCAATTTTCCGCGGAGCAGGCAGCTGCCATTACGTCTCCTATGGATCTGGATGCTTGCACGGTCGCGCCACCAGGGTCGGGTAAAACTACGACCGCTGCAGGTCGCGTGGCCTATCTTCTGAAGAAGGGGGGCTTGGTACCACGTAATATCGTTTGCGTGACCTACACCGAGTCTGCTGCAGCGAACCTCAAACAACGGGTCGCCGCGCTGGTGCGGGAAAAGTGCGGCGAGGGCGTGCTCGGCCTCAGTGAATTGCAGGTGGGAACGTTCCATGGCATCGCGCTGGATTGGCTACACCGATTTATTCCTACCTTCAGCCAGCACCGTGTGCTTCCTGAGGCACAGCGCCGACTGCTTGTTCGTCGCTACTACGCTAAAATCGGCGTCGGCCGCGTGGAGCGGCACGAGAGGCGTGGGAAGCGGGCAACTACCCGCTCGCTTACAGACGACCCAAACGACGTGCGTCTGTTCCTTGATGCGTGCGATCTGATTCGTGGCGAGTGTTTAGACCTTGCGCTTATGCCAGTGGGCTTGCGGGCGGCCTATCAAGGATACCTGAACCTCCTTGCCGAGAAGCGCCTGCTCGACTACGCTCAAATCCTCACCGACACTCGTGCCGCATTGTGCAACACCGAGGCTCCCGAGTGCCAATTGTTACAACAGTATGTCTCTGAGGCGGTCAAGCAACTTCTTGTCGACGAGATGCAGGACTGTGCGCCACTACTGGTCAGAACCCTCGGCCGACTCCACAGCCTCGGCACACGCCTATGGGTAGTCGGAGATGCGAGGCAAGCTATCATGGGATTCAACGGCGGAAATCCGCGCTCACTTACTGACTTCGGGCAGCGTTTCACGGGAGCAGTCTGCTTTCCCCTTACGCGCAACTACCGATCTAGCCCACAAATACTAGACGCGGCGGCATCGCTCCTGCCGCAAATGGGCGTTGACTCCCTCGGTGGCGGAGGAAGTCGGACGCAGGTGAGGGCTGCGGGCCACCATGTCTCTGAGTACGGCGATCTCGTAGCCCTGGTGTTACCAAGCGTAGAGGCGCAGGACGCTTGGGGGGCACAGCGCCTGCGGGAGATGCACGGAACGCCGTTTGTCGACAGACTCGGAAACGCCCCGCGTGGATTGCGATGGTCCGATATGGCCGTACTGGTGCGCAGGCGCGAGACGGCCCGTCGCATCGCCGCCAGTTTAAGGATGAGAGGCGTTCCAGTATATATGCATGGTGCAGAGCACCTGCTCGAGTCGGACGAGGCGAGTGCAATCGCAACCTTGTACGAGTACCTCGCAGATCGCGCCGATGGCGATGCAGTCCGAACGGCGCT
>Ga0105239_10005883_pt1 | contig 14292 bp, 15 predicted proteins | sample KBSC44metaG_FD_92761 | JGI IMG/M metagenome (GOLD analysis project Ga0105239, IMG submission 92761) | Corn rhizosphere microbial communities from Kellogg Biological Station, Michigan, USA - KBS C4-4 metaG | ecosystem: Host-associated > Plants > Roots > Rhizosphere > Soil | place: Michigan, USA... | reverse complement strand
TCTCTACATGCGCCCCATCATTTAAGGAGTACCTTCAGACTTTCAGCAGAATACTAACTCTCGCGCCTCAAACTAGGTGTCACTGAAACAACCTCGATCAAATACGTCGGCACAGCTGGCGCAGACGGCGGTCCACGCCTCTCCACCGCTGGCGAATTCCCGACCAGCGATGCCGTCTACAAGGCACCAGAGGACCCATCAGACCCCAGCCCTCCACCCCCAGCAGGAAGTAGCGGCTCATCATCTGGTTCCTCATCCGCCACAGCGACTGGCTCTGGCAGCAGCTCATCGTCTACTGGCAGCTCTTCTTCCTCGAATAGCGCTGCGGGTGTTGCTGCCGGCAGGACTATGGGCTGTTTGGCTGGATTGGTGTTGGTTGCGGGTGCTGCTTTTCTGATTTAAATAGGTGGATTCCTTGTTTTGTAATGTCGTAGCACTTTTGAGCGCGACCAAAAAGATGGGAGATGTTGGGCGAAATAGACGAGCGCCCGCTGCCGGGAGTCGCAAATTAGCATTGTAACTTTCAAAGCAATGGCGAAAAATGGTAGCTGGCAATTTAGTTGGAAAGCAAGGCCGAGCTAGGGACAGAAACTTCAAAAAAGAAAAGAAAAGGAATAGGAGACGACTCGGAACACCACATGAGCTGAGGCCGGGATTGCGTGATGCTCCTCTTGTAGGACCCAGAGTTCAGGTGAAGGTTTCCCAAAAGTTCAAACGACTTGAGTATCTGATGACATTCAGGAAATGCACTACATTCGCCAGTCCCTTTCAAAGATATACCAGTGTAGTTGGAAAGAGAAGGTTCAATGAAGTCACCCTCAGAATTTTCAATCTTTTGACGAGCGAATAATGAGGTGACAAAGCAATACTATTTGGCACGCTGAAGTGGTACGGGAGATCACGTGCCGTGCAGCCTTGCCGAGTGCCCCTTTTGGATGTGCCTCTACAAAAGTGGGCCGACAGTGAGGAGAAGTTCTACCTGTGGACCACTTGCTTGATATGAGTAGATAATAATCATTCCTCTCGTCCCTAAGTCGAGGTGTTCTCGGCCCATGGACAGACATATCCACAATTGAACTGAACGATGTGATGCTGAGCGTGGGGAGGGAGTCATGGCTTCATAATGGACACAGGGTGCAAGGATGACGACTTTGCCATACTTCCAGCTCCTAAGGCAGTTGCCCAGGTTATTACAGGAATCATGATAGACGGTTTCATTTCCGGTCACTTGACCGGGAATGAGGCTCAGGATACATAGAAGACTGGCGCGAAGAGATGAATGGATGGATGCTATGGATAAGCTAATTGGCTGGCAGCAACGAGGGCAATCATGATAGTTAAAGCATCATTAGGTTGAGTTGATCTAGCACTCGGCCCGAACTTGCATATCGGACTTTGAAGCGCGTGAACCCATCAAAGAGGGTTCTACGTCGAATTCCTCAAGATGATTAGTACCGAGTATTCGTCCGAGCAGAGGTATGGTTCTGCTGACTAATGCCACCCGCTTGGATAAAAAGGGGCTAGTGCAGATGTCTCGTACGATGATCAGCTTCTATCGTACAGAGCATCCAGGAGCTTAATCGGCAAGGACGGTGATTGATGGACTCCAGACCTTGGCAGACTCGAGTTTTCTCTGATACATGGTTTTGTTTGACCGATGTGCGCTCCGATATGCGTGGCCATGGGGTTTACACCGGCTTTCGGACGAAGGTTGATCATAAAGAGCAGACCGTGGAAGGAAGCAAGTAATTGTCATAGGAAGACGAGAATGTGAGCCTCGCGCACTTCTCTGTGAACAACTTCATCCTGAGCGTCGAGACGAGTGTGTCTTCACCAATTTCAACTCATAATTTCATACCCTGCCGATAGTATGCGTGTCTTCGTGACTGGAGGTGGAGGCTTTATCGGCCGTAGCCTTGTCAAAGAGCTCCTTGACAATGGCCATCAAGTCTTAGGGCTTTCTCGTAGCGCTGCCACCGCTGAGTCACTCACCAAAGCTGGTGCAGAAGTTCACCAGGGGGATTTGGAAGACCTTGAGAGTTTGAAAAGCGGTGCTCGTGCCACAGACGGTGTCATTCACCTAGCCTTCGTGCATGATTTCAGCGACTTCGCTAGAGGTGTCAATATTGATAAAGGTGCCATCCAGGCCATGGCTGAAGCAATGGCAGGGACAGGAAAGCGTCTCATTGTCGCATCGGGGACATTGGGAATATCTAATGGGAGGATGGCAACCGAAGACACAGATCCCGACCGCGATCACCCTATGTCCATCCGTTATTCATCGGCGGATTTGCTTTACCAGCTCTCAAGGGAGACGCATGTACGCGGCTCAGTCGTTCGGCTAGCACCAGTTGTTCATGGGAAGGGGGATTGGGGCTTCGTCCCGATGCTCACCGGTATTGCGCGGAAGAGTGGATACGCCTCATATATTGGAGATGGCTTGACGCGATGGCCTGCTGTGCATAAAGAAGATGCTGCTCTGGTCTTCCGCCTTGCCCTGGAAAAAGGCTCGTTTGGCTCGACCTACAATGCTGTAGCTGAACAAGGGATACCGACCAAGGACATAGTGACAGCAATTGGGAGGCGTTTTCAACTTCCAGTCAAAAGTATACCTCCCAATGAAGCGGCCCAAACAATGGGTATGCTGGCACACCTCCTTGCGCTAGATCAACCCACATCAAGTGAGAAGACACAGAAGGAGTTGGGTTGGGTGCCATCGCGTATCGGCCTGTTGGAGGATATTGAAGCAAACTACTGAAGATAGAGCGACTTCCAACAGAGTCAGCCAGGAGGTGATTACCATGAGTGGGGTGGCCCTTTCGAGCAGAGGTTGACACTACTGGACAACTAGAAAGGTGGCGGTGCTTATGAATGCGGCTTGGGGGGCGGCACCCAGGAGGGTAGTCAATATGTGGCAATAATAACATTCACTCATCTTGATGTGTTTTTCTTCACAATTGTTCACATGCTTGGTCGTCCGATCGAGGTGCATGCATCATACGAAGTCATTGTAGACTAGAAGCAGGTTCTGGCTAGTGATATTGATCAACTGCACGTCATTTGCAGAGACTGGCGAGGAGGTGTAGCACTATCGCTGCACCACATTGCAGTCGCTGCAAGGTGGTACGTCACTGGCCTTGATTGGCAGTAGATCACACTGGAGCGAGAGCAGGAGGAAGACGTTGAGTGGGTGGGTGTCTACATTCGCTGCACCTTCTGAAACAAGGGTTCGTGCCAAGTCTATCCTTTGGAGTGTCACCTTCCAAGCTTCACAAGCCAGTGGAAGCCAGTGGCACCTGTTCGTCAAATGGAAGGCCCCGTCGTCTCGCTTAGGCTTGGGGGTTCGCCGGGGGTGGAGGACCCAGGTGGGTGCCCACTGGGGCTTTCCTAGGGTCGACCAACAGGCATGAACCATCCAACGTCAGAAGGCCACTTCTCAGTCGTCTGGGCAGGGCCCGTTGCTCAGACCACTGCCGCGGCCACCCGAGGATCAGCCACTCCTGATCCCACCATTAAGATTTAGGTAAAGAAATCTGTAACTTCTAGGCACCACTACGCCTAGAGTACCACCTAGAGTGCCACCTAAGGACCTCGAAGCACCACCCGTAGAGTGGCACTCCAAAACCTGTCAGTGCCACAGCCTGCCGCAGTCCTATTACCAAATCGCCTATCGCAGTGTCGCCTGCCAGTCACAGTCACAGGAAAAACTCTTTGTTCTGTTCCTGGTTTCCTTCGTCTTCCTCCTACTCACGCTATTCCTGGTCACCTTCTTTGTCTTCTCTTGTCTCATCTTCTCTTTAAACCTCATTCTGCTCATTCTGCTACACCCTTTTTACCAAACTCATCCGTCTCTACACATTTCAATCGTTGCAGGTAGAGACGTTGTCATTCGTGCATCTACCGCGTCCTTCCGACAACGCTCGCTTGCGCTCCCTCCCAACATTCGATCCGCATCCACACCTTCATACAGTACATACTACCACTCCCGAGTCCAACCTTTTTTCGCCTCCCAACAATCGAGTTATCCTACATCTTTCTTTCTTTCTTTGAACATATTCATCAGGATCACACTTCATCATGCATAAACTTCAGCTTCTGTTTGCTGGCTTGCTCTTCGCATCCGCCGCCTCCGCCGACCCGCTGGACGATGCAATTGCGCTCTTCAGACGACAGACAGTCAATTTGTCGACCGGTGGTACCAGCAGCGATACCGATACCACCTCCGAAACAACCACGCCCACATCTACTCCCACGTCTACTCCCACGACCACGCCGTCTGTGGTGACCGAGTCGTCCACCATCACCACATCAAACAGTGCATCCACAACCGTCATTGTCACAACATCAACTCGTACGCCCACTAATTCAGAAGGAAGTGTTACTACCACTGAGGTTGAGTCATCTACCATTGCCACGGAGACGACCACACCATCTTTGACTTTGATCACCACCAGTGCCACCCAAGAGGTCATCACGACATATACTACCATCAGCGGTGGAAGCACGTATCAAGTCACAAGCACCGGCAGCAGCGTAATTCCAGTCACCACAAGTGTGGATCCAGCTTCTCTGACTGGCGGAGACGGCAAAGGAGGAGGCTCTGGAGGTCTCAGCGACACGGCTAAGAAGACCATTGGAGGTGTGGTCGGGGGCATTGGTGGTGCTCTTCTGCTTGGTGGATTGGCCTATACTGCATGGCGCATCTGGGGAAAGAAGAAGAATCTCCATGATGATGATCTCTACGACCCCAATCTCAACCAGGATAAACTGAGCGCAACCACTGGCTCTGACAATACTCCCTTCCAGCGGACCCTCGATCAATATCATCAACCCGGTCCGGTTAACACAGCATCCAATTTTTAAGTTAAAGAGACTGTTGCCTTCCAGCCTCCTAGGTCTGAGGTTGACACACCCATCTTAGATCCATCATTTGGATTGGAATAAGGATTACGAACGCGACGATCATGTACAGGCAAAATATTGGTGCGAACTCAGCTTCTTTAGCTGTTAGTTTCTCCCATTTGCGGCATCAGTCCTATGATGTACCCATCCAGTTACATCATCGTCAGGCATGCCATATTGTTGAAGCGTTTATTGCATGGAGTGGAGACAAGACCATCATGGTAGTATAATACATAGTTCTTGCTACCCCGTCTCAGGCGTCCTGGGTTTTGATAATTCTGAGCGTTCCTAAAACAATACTTTCAAGTTCTGTACCTTGCATGAAAATGGGCCGATTCCTTCCCTCTGTCATCCAACCCTCAATGTCAATGGTGCCGAGACACCTGCTCATAATAAGGTTCTTGGGTACTCGATTTATTCTCCGGTATCACACTTCGTGTCTGGTCATATTGTGTATACACGCAACACACATCCAAACCCAAAGTCTCCATACTAGTGCACCATAATAATAACAATCATTACGAGAGCGCGAAAGACTGTGGCTATGCCTAGGTCTTGACCTATGAGGCCGCGTACTCCTCTGTATCGACTGAGCACGTGATTTGTCAGGAGAAATTTATTTTATCCGGAAACGGTCTAGCGCTTCTTCGACGCGGCGAACCACATTTTCCACGACTTCGACCGCGTCCCGCGTCCTCGATGTCGAGTTCCATACTCAGTGCATAATCGTTACACACCACGGCGTACCCACGACACATACTTCTGTTTGTCCCTTTTCGCATGCAGATTTGTGTTATTATAACTCTAGGTCTAAGAGCACTGCTTCGCATCTAGACGACTAAGCAATGTTCTCGCTGTCGCCCCCTCAACCCAGCCTCTTCTTCGCCACTAACCGTCCCCGTTTCTCCAACACGCCCCAGACACCTTCACCATTACGCACCTCAAGGAATGCCAACTTGATGTCAAATCCGAGGCAGCGAGATGGCACACCAACACAGGGATCTCTACTCAATTCGTCTCCACTAGCCAGCAAATTTGGAGGTGTAGACACCAAGGAAAACGAGTACGAGCCCGAGCCTCAAGCCAGCCTCAAGATCTTGCAGACCCCAGTGGATAAAATCAGAGATGCAACTGGAAATACCTCTCAACTGATTACACCGCCTAACTCTTGTTCGAATTCTCAAGTGCAATCTCAACCAGGACTTGACCAGCAATTGGCTCTGGCGTCCACGACTTCTCCATCATTTACATTTTCCTTCAACCCACAGCCCTCGACATCTGCAAACAAATCTCTCTCAAAATGGGAATCTCGTGCGCGCAGCGAAAGCCCCGCAGCCAGCCTTGCCCGTCATGCCGCCGATGGCAGGGAAAAGAAGAAATCGAAATTTCTGGACAGGATCAGACAGCGACGAGAAGACAGCCGTGCCGAGAAGACGGGTGACCAGGTCCTGAGAATGGACTTTGTAAACGAACGGAGAGCCTGGGAGAATGAGATGCGAAGACGAGCGACTCTGGAGCAGCCCGGTGACCCGGAGATGGATATCGACGTCGACGTCGACGTCGAGACTGGAATGATGTGGGATTGTGTGGATCAGTCTCATATGTCGCCTCCTCAGGAGTATGATGAGGTCGATGGAGGCGAGTACGCGATGAACTTCGGAGGGTTGCACTCGAGGAATGGGAGCCAGGAGTTTCTTGTTGACGATATCGATCCAGACGAGTATGACGCACTATTCATGGAGATATTGTCTCAGGATGCGAGTCGCTCCTTTGCCCACCACCCCCCTCAGGCTCCAAATCCTCAAAATGCCCAGCACAGCCCGCCGTTTGATTCCAGTATGGATTTGTCATGAGCGCTGCCGTGCGCGTGGAAGATTGTTTGCTCTAATCACTCGGAGTACATAGTTCTAATGATGAGCCAGTGGTGTGATAGCATACCTCCGATCCCTTTCAGTATATCAATCGGACTATGATAAGTTCCCCCCTCTTTCATATTCTCTTGTGCATCAGCTGTTTTCGTCATTAATGCGCCCTTTTTTACTCGGTTGATGAGATTGATGCCTATCCTACATAAAATATCTGTGGATCCAAAAAGGCTTACTAGACAAGGCTTCCATGTGAATATTCTAGCTGAACCCAAAGGGACAAGGGTGCTCGTTGTCTTTCGGGGAATCTAAATCGCCTTACATATATGTCTCTTGGTTTCAATTGTGGAGTTGTGTTGTTTCCTCCCTCGGCGTCCCTGTGCATGTATATATATGTATTGGCCCTTCGCTGTGTGTATCCATTTGGCACGGATGGCACTTGTTCGACATCCCCATACGAGCCAAGTGAGGCGCATCGAGGTCAGGAAATGGATTAACCAAATTGGCAGTGAGTGAAGCAGGTTCACCTGAGACGGGACAGCGGTCGAGTCCACAGCGGAATCCGAGTTGATGGGATTGCTTTTGCCTCGGCCGTGTGACCTTTGTCATGCCCATGCAGCCGACGCAGCGTTTCCGTGATTGTTCTATATATCATTGCGTCGGACACCCATCTTCCGGCCCATCGTCACCCAGCCCGAGCCCTGGCATACCCATGCCCGGAAACGGATTCGCAACTAGATCCTCCGGTGGCGCGCCCTCGCCCTGCATCTGCTGCATTTTCTCCCAGATGAACTCGCGACTTTGCGGGTTCTCATCGCTGTAACCCTTCTCCTCAAACTTTGCCACGATTTCGTCCACAATGACGCGCTGTCGCGTGAAGCGGTCGTGCTCCGCCTGGCTTAGTTTCGACGTCGGCGGCTTGTTCGCCTCCAGCCACTCCGGGTACTTCGTCGACAGCTCCTTCATCGGCTCGTACAACATTTCCTTGTTGGTGAGTTGCTCCATCATGCCAAGGAACATCTTCGAGAGATCGCCTTCTGATCCGGCCCCGCCGCCGCCCTCGGTGTCTAGGGCGCGTAGCATTTCGGCGAGCATGTCTTCTTCGGATTTGGCGGTCGTGGATTTTTGTGTTGCGTCTGATGCGGCGGCCGAGGAGGATTCCATGCGCGCCATGGTTTTGCGGATCGTGTCTTCGAATGAGTCGGCGGGTTTGGATTTGGATTTGGATTTGGATTTCAAGCTGGACTTGGGTTTGGAGCTTGATGGCTCCGTTGAGGTTGTCTCATCATTCACCACCGCCCGCGACTTCTCGGGGCTTCTTGACTCTGACTCTGACTGCGACTCGCGGCGATCGCGCTCGTTCTCCGCGACGTCGACGACTTTGTTCCCAGTCTCCTCACCTAGAATGGCTTTCAGCATTTCCTCCGGCTGAATGCCCTGCGCTTCCATCCTCTGCGTAAACTCCTCTAGTTCCTGGCCCATCTTGGCAATATCCTCGGGCGACGCAGCGGACGCGGCGGGGTCAACAGAGAATTTTGACATCACACTTGCCATCTCAGCGGTTAGTCGCTCAAGGAATGCATCTTCTGACTCGTTTGGCTTGGGTCCGGACGGAATGGGAATGTCTGGAGGTAGAACCGATGTGGTTGTTGTGTCTGGCGCTGGCCTGCCAGGTCCGGACAGCGAGGGTATGGGTTCCTGTTGCGATTTGTTAGCCGCAGTCGTCGCTTGCGTCGAGGTCGCGGCGGAGAACTGGTCGAGGACATCTGTTCAACAACATAAATGTTAGCATCATAGCGATGGAGAGGGACGTCCTCAAAATGCTACTTGCCGTCAAGGTCATCAAAGTCTGGGTCCGAGTCGTCGTCAATGGCCACATCAGGCGGCTTTGTTTCTGTTGGCTTTGTTGGTTCTGCCATAAGGGAGGTGTTGATATGAAGGTTGCTTTGTCCCGAAGGACAATTGATAATTGTATAGTACTGAGCTTTTTAGCCCTGGAATCCGTGCTAGTCTTATTGGGAAGGCTATTGAATCAGGTATAGGCTAAGCAGTGGCGTGGGTGACGAGGTGTTGCCAGGGTTCACTGGTTGATGACAATGTTGCGGGGTAGTAGAATTTAGAATTTGACGCTGCTTGAGTGGGTTGGCTTGGTGTATCTGAAAAGATAGGAAATTGATGGACTTGCGGCAAGAATATCCTGTTCGCACACTCGCAGATGTTGGAATATTTGTTTAGGACTGCCGAGGAGATGACAAGGGAACCATCATCCAGCTCATGGCCTCCACGATGGGCACTAAACATGGACGAGTACGAACCGAGGCATCGGAGGGCAGAGGTTGCAAGACAGTAGGTGGCCGAGTAGAGTACATACGGAATAGGGAAATTTCGCACTATCCTGTATTTGCCTATTTTGGGCTAGCCTCACGCTACTGCCTCCTAGACCCATTCAAGAAATATATTATTTCTCCCCAAGTTTAAAGGGGAGCTTTTTTTTGCTCTCAACGACCAATATAGCTGTCCCAAACAAGCTGGCTGTGAAAGGATAGGGGCAAATGAGATCATTAACTCCCTGGTTGTCGAGAAGAACGCTTATAAGTTGGCCGCGAAGATTGGCATCAACCTGCTTTCAACATCAACCGCGACGTTGGACATCTTCCAGCGGGAATCAGAAGCATTCCGCTCCTTTGCGGATTCTCTTTTGTGGAAGTGACGAGTTCAGTGAACCATCACTTATTGCGCTTCATGAAGAATTACAATCCCCGGACAGCCCGATTCTCTCTATAGATGTGGTTACAAAAGCAGACAAGTATCATGGCCGCAACAACAAGCAACTATACCAGACGGGCCTTGGGTGTCTTGCCGAGCGGTGCGGCCTTCCGGTCCATAAAATCGACACTTTCACTGGCTGGCAACCCCCAGTGTACGACTCAACATTCAACCCCGAGATCAATCTGATTGTTGCTGTTTCATTCGGACTATTGATCCCAATGCGAATTATCAATGGTGCAACCTATGGTGGATTGAATGTCCATCCATCCATGCTGCCGAATCTACCAGGCGCGGCACCAATTTCCTGGGCAATATTACACAATCTCACACATACAGGCGTGTCTGTCCAGACCTTACACCCTACCAAGTTTGACGGGGGCATCGTACTCAATCAAACACCCTATCCCGGAATGAAAATACCTGACAAGGATAACATTACCTCTCAGGAATTAACCAAAATTCTGGGACGGATGGGCGCGAAACTTCTCGTCGATGCAATCAGGAACAAACTTTATATTCCACCTTACGAGGCTGTACCATCGACGCTTGACGAGTCAGGAATACTGCGAGCCCCAAAGTTAAACACAGGAACTTGGACCATTGATTTCCAAACCATGAGCAAAGATTCCATCTTGCGGCGACTACGCACCGCCAGAATGGGCGTCCTCAGTTCGGGTGCGAAAACTTTTGGGAGTGACGAGAAACTCACCATCAAGCTCGCGTATGTACGACTACCTACGGTGCATGATATTCCGTCAGACATACAAGATGAATTGCTATCTATCCCAACGGGTTTGCCATACACATTCTCTGATGGGAATGCGGACTTAAAAAGCTCAAGCGGTCCTCTCTTTGTCAACGTCACTCCAGATCAGCCCGGTAGACTTCGCCAGCTGGTAATTCCGGATATCACGGTCCCTTCGAAAGATCGGGGTCCGGCAGCCCGTGCCGCATTCCGTGCAAAACTGTTTCGGCCTGACCCGGTGAAGATTGGACCGTACCATCTCTGGCTCTTTGCGCACCCTTTGTCTTGATTCAAATTATCCACCACTGGGGAAATGAGCTACCGCTATCTAATGACGAGGCCAGCGTCTTGAAAAGTAAGCGGCGTTTTACTATTGGAACTTTGGATTTGACCTACCAACGACAATCTGCTGCCCTGTTTGTGATGTGTTCTTTGCTGACGCGATAAATGCATCCGCGCAATCATCAAGATATGTCTGGCCTAACATCAAAACTGGAGTCTAGGACACTCGGGATAATGCAAACCTCATGCTTGAGAGCTGTCATGTTGATGTTGGCTTTGATCCTCTCTTCGCCATATTTTTGTCCCTGGGCGGAGAATGTCAATTGCTTAGTGTCACTCGGTTCACACGCGGATTGCTCACCCATTCAGTCAGAAGCAGACCTGGCAAGACGGCATTGATTCGAATCTTGGGCCCTTGAGTGAAAGCCAAGCATTTCATGAGATGGAGCCCAGCCGCTTTGGTGACGGCATAGCCCATGCTACTACCTCCAGTGGAAATACCCTAGCACGCTGATTAATATGGGAGGGCATATCAGTGGTCAGTCAATGGGGCATACAGCGACTGATGAAGAAATGAGGAAGACACCACCATCGGGGTTGGCATTGAAGATGGGAGCAGCTTCTTGAAGCAGAACCAAGTGGGACATGACATTGGTCGACCAGCACTAAAATGGATCAGCAATTGAGAAGGTGAAGGAGTTGCTTTGATACTTTATTCCACTCATCATGACTGAGATCGTTGATATCGCCAAAGGTGGCGAACCTTGTCCAGCCAGCATTGTTGATGATTACATCGAGGCCTCCGAGCAGTTCCACGGTTTCCTTTACTAGCTTCTGGGATTCTGCAATGACGCCAATATCCTTCACATCATGTTAGCACATAGCTGTATCAAGAAAGGCCATTCACAGCAGGACCCACAGCTTGAATAACATGAGCCTTGACCCCATGCTCCGTTTTGATCTTCTCTGCGACCTCGGTGGCTCTGTCTTTGCTAGACACATAATTGACCACCACATTGGCACCTTCAGCAGCAAATTTCTCGGCTATCAAGGCGCCGAGACCTCTATATTCCAAAAGTCAATGACAATAGGCTATCAACGGTGATGTATGGTTCAAGAAACGCACCTCGACCCTCCCGTCACCAGCACATTGCGACCCTTAAGAGAATAGGGCATCTTTGCAGTTGGAGGATACTCATATAATTTGATAGCCCGGCGTGGAGAGCTTGTAATCTGAGAATAATGGTGAGTTCTTGAACCGCCTTAAATATAGTTATGTAGTAGATAAGCAGATGACAGCGGTCCATTTGTGGGACCGAGTAATGCCGCGGTAGTGAGGAACCCGGGAATAATTGATTCAGACTGCAGATCGTGTACCTGCCCATCATAGGCAAGTTTAGAAAAGCTGTTGGAGATATTGTAATCCACTGCCTCGTTTTCCCGCAAGCCGTACCCATCATTGTGCCTTCACCCCACATGAGCCCCTCCCCAAAGGATTGGAGATGTTTGAAGGTCTTCACTGGTGGGTTCTACGTAGTTTGTGTGCTCATCGGCACATGTTTGATATTTGGACTTTAAGAGTACTTGGCAATAGTATATGTGGCTCCTGGTCTTGCCATGAAATTTGACTTGGACATATTATCGATGCCCCCTCTCCTGGTTCATATGATGGCCTTAGTCCCCAGATTCACAGAAAACCCACCATGGGAAATTTGGATTTATATTCTCTACAGGGTCATTCATTCGGTAGGTGTGAAATGTGGCGATAGTCTCCACAATGCACAGGTTCTCTGTGTCTTGATCCAAGTCGTCCCAGTCCACGACATCAGTACCATTTACTGTATATAACGCCAATTTGAGGTAGTCGTGCCCCAGATCTCAGGAGAGAATCAGACATGTCTCGCTCACGCAGGCGCATACACAAAGGAAAATGGCCGCTCTGTGGGAAGGAGCGCCCTCATGAAAGACAGTTTCTCCTTCCTGCCACAGATACAGCCACCATAGCAACTAGGATACCTTAGGTCCCATGGTAGGTGATTGCGGGATGCTCCTTCCCAAAAAGTGAGTGTCTTGATCCAGATTCATCGTCCCTTTTCGTGGCAGGCAGGCTTCAATATCATCAAGGCGCATGCCAATAATCCTAAATCAGACGGTAACAGGATGCTGTCTTTGCTTCGTTCCATTTGAAACAGTCGATTGAAGAGCTCTCTCTCTAACCCCAGCTGACCTGTTCCCCGTCCTGTACTGGCAAGGAATATCATCTCACCATCCTCCAAAGCACCCGCACTTCACAATGATAGGACACAAACGCAATCAAAGCAGAGGCTCATTGTCCATATTCTCCTTCGACACAATTCGGTCATTTAGCCGTGCAGGTTCAAGACAAGGTCAGATATCTCGCCCCTAAATTCACTGTGACCCACCGTGACTGACATTCGTTTCCAGCTGCTCGAATTCCTTCCAGGGATGAGCTTCACGAACGCACGGTGTCCAGCCTTTCTTACCACTGTGACCCTCACAACCAACCTCCGTCTTCCCCAAGTCTACATTCTGCCAAGTTCCATTCACACGTCTCTTCAGAGCCAACAGGGCCAGCATATCAAGAAAATACTGATCAGGCCCCTCGGCTGTCTGCATCCTTAACCATAACTGCTCGTGCACAATCGGCTCGTCAAAAGGTCAGTCAGAGACTGCGCCCACTGTCATGGTCATCCCTCCAGAAGCCCTTTTCTCAAGGCCAAAGTTGCCCACGCAGCCTCTCAACCCAGCTTCCAAAAGCCTCTAGCACATCCACCGTTGGGAGAAGTGTCATTTCAGCCCCTACCCTTACCAGTACCACAAATGTTGAAGTTGCTCGAACAGAGGGTGTTCATTGTGGAGAGATGTCAGATGCTGCATTTTCACCACCCGACTGGAATTCACCAGTCGGGTGGGTCGCCCGGGCATCTGTCGACAAGTCTAACATGTCTGGCCATGCTTCCCGCTCAGAGAGAACTCAGTCCAACGATAAAGATACCAAATTGGCTGGCCGAACATTCAGAGGTGGACGCATTTTCAGACTTGGCAATGCTCTCAGAACGAGAATCAAGAGTTCACCATTGCGCACCCGCAAGGAAAATGAACATACATTCTTGACGCAACACTGTCCTCCCCTAGTTGGTGACTCAAATCTTCAAAACAAAGCAAATACTCAATCGAGCGCTCGAAGTAGGGTGGAGGCACTGAACCACTACAGGGGCAAGATGAAAGGGTTTCCATGGAGCAGTCGTATTCGACGCAAGTCAGTAAATCATAGTCCCAGTCTCTTGAGCTCACAGCAAGATCCGCCTCTTCTCGGCGAGCTCAATGACGTGGATGCCATGAGAACACATTCCATGCAGGGTCATGGCGACTCCGCTTTCGGCTCATTAACTAGATCTTTTGCTAGTGCAGTGGATAAACTTGACTTTCACTCCTCCTTTCCACACAATACGTCATTTTTGAGATCTAAGTCGTCCTTTTTCAATATCAAGAAGGACACATCCGAAAACGATGCTCGTCAGGAGCTTATCCGAAGTGATGAGGGCAAATCCAACCAAGCTAGCACCTCTTCGTTGTCTAAGTCAAACAACGTGGACGGTACCAAAGCTTCGAAAGTGGTATACTCAAGGGGAGGTAGCCCGTCCACAAGTCAGATACTCTCCGTGCGGAAGGCTGCACCAGAGCCAATTGTTTATTCAAAAGATAATA